>Ga0182021_10004919_pt1 | contig 15762 bp, 8 predicted proteins | sample 612E3MmetaG_FD_120493 | JGI IMG/M metagenome (GOLD analysis project Ga0182021, IMG submission 120493) | Permafrost microbial communities from Stordalen Mire, Sweden - 612E3M metaG (Illumina Assembly) | ecosystem: Environmental > Terrestrial > Soil > Wetlands > Permafrost | place: Sweden... | reverse complement strand
CGAGGTCACGGTCTACGAACGCGACGGCTCCTACCAGATCGTCGTCCGCCGGATGGAGGAGGGGGGCAAAGGCTCGCTCCAGGCGCGGTTCGAAGCGCTCAAGAAGAAACTCGCGGCGGAAGGGCTCTTCGAACCGGAGCGCAAGAGGCCGCTCCCGCTGCTGCCCCGGCATATCGGCATCGTGACCTCGCCGACCGGCGCCGCGATTCGCGACATTCTCAACGTCCTGACCCGGCGGTTCCCGAACGTTCACGTGGTGCTGGCGCCGGCCCGCGTGCAGGGCGAGGGCGCCGCGGAGGAAGTCGCGGCGGCCATTGACCTGCTCAATGCGATGGCCGGCGTGGAGGTCATGATTGTCGGCCGGGGCGGCGGGAGCATCGAGGATCTGTGGTGCTTCAACGAGGAGGAGGTGGCCCGGGCCATCGCGCGGTCGGCCATTCCCGTCATCTCCGCCGTCGGGCACGAGACCGACTTCACGATCGCCGATTTCGTGGCCGACCTTCGCGCGCCGACGCCCTCGGCGGCCGCGGAACTGGTCGTGGGCCGCAAGGAGGCGTTCGGGCAGACGCTCGGCCATCTTTCGACGGCGATGGCCCGCGCGTTGCGGCAGTCCGTGCTGGAGGCCCGCCATCGTTTCCTCGCGGCGGCCCGGAGTTACGTGTTCCGCGAGCCCGCCCACATCGCCCGCATGGCCGGCCAGCGGATCGCGCGCCTGGGGTCGGACGCGCGGCACGCGCTCGACCGGCGGCTGCAGGAAGGGCGGCAGCGGACGGACGACCTGAGCCTGCGCCTGGGGCATTCGCTGCGAATCGAGTTCTCGACCCGGTCGGAGCGGTTGCGCGGGATGGAACGGCAGTTGGCCGCCTACAATCCGCTGGGCGTGCTCCAGCGCGGCTACAGCCTTACGCGCCTTCCCGACGGCCGGGTGGTGCGGTCCGCGGCGGAACTTCGGAAAGGAAGCGCGGTCGTGACCCGCGTGGCGCAGGGAGAGTTTACATCGGAGGTAACGGACACCCATGAGCAAAAAGAAGAATGAGTCCCTGGAAGGCAACGAGGAAACGCCGGATTTCGAGAAGGCGCTGGCGCGGCTCGAAGTCATTGTTCAGGAAATGGAAAGCGGCAAGTTGAGTCTCGAAGCCATGCTCGTCCGCTTCGAGGAAGGGCAGGCCTTGGTCAAAGTGTGCGCCGGGAAACTCGAACAAGTCGAACGCCGCATCGAGATTCTCGTCAAGGCCGGAGACAAGGTGGTCGCCAGGCCCTTTGACGAGGCCGAAGCCGGCGCTGCGCCGGAGGAAGAACCCGCGGCGGGCGACACGGATCCGGGGCTGCCGTTCTGACCCTCCCTGTCGGCGACTGAGACCTCTGTGAAAAAAGGGAGTTGGTTTTAGGCGGCGGCGAGAGGATAATAAGTAAAGAGTACCTCCGGCGAACGAAGGGAGGCAAGGGATGAAGATCGAAGCGAATTTGCTGTGGATTGTTCCGTGCGCGATAGGATCCGTTCTGGGACCCTCCCCGGTCCCCGCCGCCGAGTTGCGCGTGACCACCGAGTACATCTATCCGACCCGGTATGAAGTGCGGGGCGGACAAATCGTCGTGGGCAACAATGGCGGCGCCACCCTTGTCCAGCAACCCGTCATCGTTCCCACCGAGTTCGCGACCCGCGAGGTCGGAGTCACCCTGTCGGTCGAAGCGATCCTGTCCCCCCTGGAACACGGCACGGTCTCGGTCACCTCGCTCGAACAGAAGAACCGGAACGGCAACACGGACCTCATGATCGCGGCGACGGCCGGCGATCTTGAAAAAGTGAAACTCCTGCTGCAGAAAGGCGCGATCGTGAACGCCCGCAACTACTACGGGTCCACCGCCCTGATGGGCGCCGCGGCCGGCGGCTTCGACGACATCGTCCAACGGCTGCTCGCCCGCGGCGCGTATCCGAACAGCAAGTCGAATACCGGCTCGACCCCTCTGATGTTCGCGGCCAAGAACGGCCATCTCGACGTCGCGAAACTTCTTCTCAAGGCCGGGGCCAGGGAAAACGAGACCGACACCGAAGGAATCAGCCCCCTGATGTACGCCGTGGAGGGCGGGAACAAAGACCTCGTGGAACTGCTTCTCCAGTCCGGGGCGAAGACCGACGTGCGGGACCACCATGGGACAACGCCGACCCGGCTGGCGGAGGTCCGGAAGGACAACGATATCCTGGTGCTGCTCACGCGGGGCGCGCCGCGGAAATAGTCCGTGCGCCGCCTTCTCCCCTTCCTGATGTTGTGGCTCGCCGCGCCGGCGGCGCCCGCCGGGGAAGCCGGCTGGATTCCTTTCCGGCTTCCCGGAAAAGTGGTCCTGGTCGAAGCGACGATCAACGGGCGGGGGCCGTTCCTGATGATCGTTGACAGTGGAGCGACGGAAACGGTCCTCACGCCCGCCGCGGCCCGCCGGGCCGGGCTGAAGTCCTGGAGCGCGACGCCCGATCAGCGCAAGGGCGTGGCGCGGGAAGTCGCCGTCGGAGCCGCCGTCCTGAAGGATCTGCCGGTGTTCGTCTTCGATCCTCCCCAGGCTTTGCCGCTCCGGCTGGACAAGGGAATAGACTATGCGGGCCTGCTGGGCTACACCTTCCTCGCCGCCTTCACGACGACCCTCGACTATCCGGCGCGCCGGCTCCGCTTCGATCCGCCGGATGAGCCCCATCCCCGAACGAACGCGGCCGGCTCCCAAGGCCTCCCTGGGGCGGTCCGCGGCGTCGGCAACGCCGCAACGACCGGAACGAACGCGAAGCCCAAGGCGGTCGCTTTTGTGTTGAAGGACCACCTCATTCATGTGCCGGGGACGCTCAACGGCAAAGGTCCCGTGACCTGGCTTCTGGATACCGGCTCGGCCGAGGTCATGGTCCTGCCGGGGACCGCGCGGCGCCTGGGCCTGAACCTCGTTCGCGGCGGTGGAAGCCCCGGCGCTCCCACCGCCTTCAGCGCCCTTGACGAAGTGGCCATCGGAGATACCCGGATTTCCGGCATTACGGCCGTTGTGGGCCGCCTCGCGTGGGAGAGTCCGGCGGGGGCCACCTACGACGGGATCGTGGGCTTCCCTTTCCTGTCCAATCTCGTCGTGACCGTGAACTACAAGGAGCGGACGGTTCTTCTGCGGCGGGAGTGACCTGATCCGTTGCATGTTGGGTTTGTGCCCCGCCAGCGGATACTCTATATATAGGTGCTTAAGACGAGGATCGGAAGCAACAGCGTGAGCGAAGCGGAAAACAAAGACGAGTTCCTGGCGCACTTTCTCCAGGCTCAACCGGCCGTGCGGGGCTATCTGCTTGCCGTCACACGCGATCCCGCGGAGACGGACGACTTGTTCCAGGAGGTTGCGTCGGTTCTATGGCGGAAGTACGAGGACTTTGACCGGACCCGCAGTTTTCAGGCTTGGGCGATGGGGATGGCTAGAATGCAGTTGCTCAAGAGACGCCAGTCGCTTGCGCGGTCCCGGTTGGTGTTCTCCGAAGAGGCCGTGGCGAAACTCGCCATGAGCGCCGCGGAAATGGAATCGGAAGACGCGAGGCTCTCTCATCTGTTGCTGTGCCTCAAGAAACTGCCTTCCGACCACAAGGTCGTCGTGGACTTTCGGTTCAGCCAGAACCAGCCTTTGGCCGAGATCGCCGCGCGCCTCGGAAAGAGCGTGGCCGCCGTCGAGATGATGATGGTGCGCATCCGGCGCTGGCTGCGGGACTGCGTTGAAAGGTCCATGGCGATGGCGATGGTGACGGAGAGGGGGCGGGGGACATGATCGCCAAGGATCAGGAACGGCTCATTTCGCGATATCTCGACGGCGTGGAGACTCCGGAAGACCTGGAGCGACTCGATGAATGGGTCAGGACGAACCCCGAAGTCTGCCGGGAACTGATTCTCATGGCCGCTCAGGATGTCATGATCCGGCAGACTCTTGCCGAAAAGGCCACCGCGTTGGAGCACTTGGAGACCGGAGATGCGGCGCAGGAGGAGCGGAGTCCCGCTCTTGCTCCTGAGTTTGTGACGGCGGCGTCCGGGGCGTGGCGGTCGCTAGGGGTATGGGGCGCAATGGCCGCGACTCTGGCCCTCGCGTTTCTCGGGGTGTGGCGATGGGCCGGTTCGCCGGTGCGGGATGCCGGAAGCCTCGATATGGTCGTGGTGGAGGCCGGGGGAGACGTCATTCGGATCGGGGGTGGAGCGGTGAAGCAGGGGGATGCCCTGCGAGCGGGGGACACGGTCGCCACGGGAGTGGACGGCTCCCTGAGATACGCCTACCAGGACGGCACGTTTGTGGGAATGGGAACGAATTCGATCCTTGTGCTTGGACCGGGGTCCCCATCCCCCGACAAGGCGGTTCGGTTGGCGAGAGGCACCTTGACGGCGTCCGTCCGGAAGCAGCCGGCCAACAGGCGCATGACGTTCGCGACACCGCAGGCCGTTGCAACGGTCCTGGGCACGGCGCTGAGTCTGGAGGTGACTCCGCGGATTTCGGTGCTGAGCGTGCAGACCGGCCAGGTCCAAATCGCCACAGCCGAGCGGCGGGAATTCGTTTCGGCGGGCGAGTCGGCCAGAGTCCGGAACGGCATCATCAGGAAGTTCGAGGGACTTCAGCCTCCGTCCAACGACGAAGAGGACTATGTGGACGGTGCGATCCTGCTCCAGGATTCGTTCGAGAAGGGGTTTGAGAACTGGCTTCTCTACACGGGGAAGGGCGAGGGGGCGAAAGGGGACCGGAACACCTGGCAGACGACTGAAGCGCAATGCCCTGACATTCGCATCGTCAGGGCGGACAGGGACGGACGTTCTTGCGCAGTGGCCGAACTTGTCGGGAAAGAGCCTCAGGGGCAGAGAGTCGGGATCGTGACCAAGGATCTCGGGAGAAGCGTGCACAATGCCTTCAGTATGTCCTACGAGTACACCTATGAGGGGCGGCAACGCCGGGCCATGGAGGGTATCGAGATCGACATGGGCTGGCGAAATCAGGATCCGCCCGACCTGGGGAAGACCCGGACGCAACTGGCCCGTCCTGCCGGGGAATGGAACCAGGTGCGGTGGGAGTACATCCGGAAGACCGCGCCCTCCGGTCGTGGCTATTTTGACTCACGATTATACTTCAACGGTGAACTCATAGGTAGTCGGTCCGACTATTGCGATGATAGTACCCCCTGGGTTCCCGCCTTGCGCTTGGAGGTTGTGGAGGGTCAGTTCCGCTTCGACCATGTGGTGATTCGAGAGTTGCGGAAGGCCGGTGATCCTGTCGCGAGAGGGGAATCGGAGCATCCCTAGGCCGATCTAGGAGGAAGTTCATGCTTGCTATGTTCGGGCGTATTGACGATACTGTATCGAATTGGGCGGATAACAATCTCATCGTGTCGTGCCTTGCCCGTCGTAAGACGAAGGAAAGGGGTTGTGATTTGACGCATACAACGTTTTTCATTGCGGCTTTGGTATGCGGAGCCCTGCAGTCGGTTTACGCACAGGATCCCCAGCCGCCTCAGATTCTGGTTACCGGCTCAGCGCTTCTTGCCCCCTCAGCGTCCCGACCCACCCTTTCCAATGCCCCGTCCGCCACGCCCCCGCCCAAGTTGGTGGACGCCTGGAAGGATTTCGCCTCGGCCGCCGAATTGCCGGGCATGCATCATCTGGTCACCAACAGCGACGGCAGCGTGGTTCACCAGTTCAATATGCACCCGGTCGTCACCAACATGGCGGCGCTGACGAACGATCTGCCGAAGCTCGCGCGCCAGAACGCCGAGTTGGAGGAAGAAATGAAAGCCGCGCTGGCGAAGGAGGCCCCGCTCAAGGTCTCCTTGCGGGACGATTTCCAGGCCTACATGAAGATCGCGACCAATTCCGCGCCCGTGGACGACGAGGACAAGCAACTGAGGGCGCGAGCCGCGGAACTGGAATCCCAACTCGCCGACGTTCACGCGAAACTTCAGAAGAAACTGGAAACCAACCCCGAGTTTCAGAAGGCCAAGGCCAAGGTGGAGTCCGATCGGGACGGTATGAAGGCGATTCAGAAGCGCAAGAGCGAGATTGTCGGCGAACGAGGCGATATCAACGTCAAGGTTTGGAAGATCAATCAGTTGATGGCGCAGGAACAAAAGGCTGAGGAGGCGAAAGCGAAGGCCAAGGAGCCCAGCGCTCCCGCGGCCGCGCCGTAACTTTTAGGAACCCTCGAATTCCGGAGAGAGGGCAGGACTTATGCAGAGGTCACAACGCATTGCGGGTTTGATTTTGGCGGTGGGGCTGGCGGTCTTGGCCGGACACCGGGCCGTTGCCATGAGGCCCGAGTATCTGCCAGCGGCGCAGACCGGCGCCTTTCACGGTCCTGATCGCGGGCAGAAGGTTCCCGACGCGGTCGTGGCGGCGCGCAAGGCGGCGGCTGTGCAGCGGCCCGATCTCAAGATTCTATGGAACGAGGCGCGTGGCGTGCCTTCTCTTGTCGTGGGCGAAGATATCCTGCAGGAAGGACAAACGCCGAAGGGACTTGGCGCAGCGGGTGTCGCTGACGTCAGGAAGAAAGCCGTTGCCGTCATGGGCGTTCTGGCGCCGCTGTGCGGCATCCGGGACGCGAACGCTGAGTTCGATGTGCATCGCGTCGATAAGAGCGCGTCGGGGTATAGCCACGTGCGCCTGAAGCAGAAGTTCGAAGGGTTGCCGGTGTTCGGCGGCGACCTGATCGTGCATTTCGACGGGAAAGGGAAGGCGCGGTCGGTGAACGGCGCGTACCGGGCCATTCCGAAATTGAACACCAAGGCGGCGCTTTCCGCCGCTCAAGCGGCGGCGGCCGCGAAGGCGGACCTCGCCGCCCTGGGCAAGCCCGCGGGGACCGTGAGCGAAGGGCCGGACCTGGTCGTCTATGCCCGCGAAGAACCCGCGGTTCTCGCCTACCAACTCGTTCTTTCCTATGACGATGGAAATGGCGCCGTCGGACGGTGGAGGTATTGGATTGACGCTCAGACCGGCGCCGTGGTGACCCGGTTCAACGATGTTCCGTCCTCGGGCCCCACCGGCAGCGGCGCCAATGCAACCATCACGGGCGCGTTGTTGGCCGGCGAAGGCGGCGGAGTGACGAACGTCGTTGGCTGGCACGACGCGAACCTCAAGTACTACCTCTATAATTACGCCAACGCTTGGTCCATCTTCAACACCAAGACAACCGGGTACGTGGACAACAACGATTACGCCCAGCGTTCAACCAACGACTGGGGTAGCTCGGATCCCGTCGAAATGTCGGCCGGCGACTGTCTTTATTCCGCGCAAACCTATTATTTGGACGTTCATGGGCGGAACAGTTTCAACGCCGCCGGCGCCATGATGAAGGCCAACGTTCACTACGGAAACAATTACGTGAACGCCTACTGGAACGGCACCGACATCACGATCGGCGATGGCGACGGCTACTACGCCAATTCCCTGGCCGTGCGGGACGTGATTGGGCACGAGTTCACCCATGCGGTCACCGAGTACACGGCCGCCCTCGTTTACGACTACGTGGACTCGGGCGCGCTCAACGAATCGTTTTCGGATATCTTCGGAACCCTGATCGAATTCCACTCCGAACCCGACGGCCGGGCCGCCTATCCGGGCCGTATCGCCGGCCACTCCGACTGGCTCATGGGCGAGGATTGTTGGCTCGAGACCACGGCCCTGCGCGACATGCGCAATCCCGCCAACGCCGCCACGGTCGGCGCCAACGGCAGACAACCCACGCGCTACAAAGGCACGTATTGGGATCCCTACATGGAGATGCATCAGAACGACTCGGTGCAGAACTTCTTCTTCTATCTGTTCTGCGAGGGCGGCGCCGGCACCAATGACGGCGTGATCGTCTATAACGTCAGCGGCATCGGCATTCACTCGGGCGAGAAGGTCGCCTATCTCGCCCTGACCAGCTACATAACCCCGACGGAGGATTATCCCGGCGCCCGCGATGCGTGGGTTGCCGCCGCCGCGGAGACCGATTCGGCGGGAACGACCACCAATGCCGCGATCGCCGCCATGACCGCCTGGGCGGCGGTCGGCCTGGGCTCGGCGGACATGGTGATCCCCAATGAACCCTATGCCGCGGCGGGCGAGAATCTGACACCGCCTTACCTGCCGTCCAACAAGGTCTATACGGTCCTCAATCCCACGGGAACCAACCTGGCCTGGCAGATTCTGCGGGATGCCACGGCAACGTGGCTGTCGGTGGATCCGACCAACTTTGTGCTGGCGGCGGGATCGCAGACCTCCGTGGTCATGGCCGTCAACCAGGCCGTGGCGGCCACGATGGCGGAAGGCACCTACATGACCACCGTGACGTTCACCAACAGCAGCGGCCAGGGTACGGCGACCCGGCTGGCTGTTCTGCGGGTCGGCAGGAATTACAGGATGATATCCACTCCGTACCAATGGATCGATCCGCTGGCGAACCTGCATTACGGCGCCAGGGTCGGCGCTGCCTATCCGATCAGCTTCCCCTTCATGTTCTATGGCGTCGCCTATTCCAATCTGTATCTTACAGACCACGGCATACTCGGCTTCGTGCCGTCGGGGCTTGAGAAGACGGACAACAAGGATTTCCCGGACGAGGACACTCCCAACGCCGCGGCCTACCCGCTATGGGAAGAGGAGTTCGGGCCGGCAAGCCTCTATTACAAGGAGGAAGGTACGGCGCCCAACCGGCGCGTCGTTCTCACGTGGCTCAATGTCGCGGTTGACGCGAACATGAGCGCCCACTACTCCTATCAGGTGATTCTCAAGGAATCGGCGATACCCGGCCTGAACAACGACGTCGTTTTCCAATACAAGGACGTCGCCGAAAGCAGTTCGAAGTTCGGGTTCGGACGGAACGCCACGATCGGACTCGAAGACGCCTATGGGGCGATGTTCAGGAAGTACTCGTACAAAGGGGAGGCGTTGCTGGTCAACGAGAGGGCGATCCTTTTCACTCAATGGCCGCCCGCGGACACGAATGCCCCGGTTGGGACGATCCGCGCTCTCGGCGCTTCGGGATCCACAGTGACCTTTGACATCATGTTCTCGGAACCGGTGACCGGCCTCGACGCCGGCGACCTCTCGCTGGCCGGCAGCACGGTGCCGGGCGTGGGTGTGGCCGCCATTACGGGGGGCGGCCTGCGTTATTTGGTGGACGTGACCAATGTCACGACGTACGGAAGGGTCGTGATGAGCGTCGCCAGCAACGCCGTTCACGATCTGGTCGGTCTTGTCAACGACGCTTTCGGGCCCGCGATTTATGTGGTTCCGCTGCGGACCGTGAACTTTGCGGACGACATGGAGGGCAGTCCGGCGCAATGGACGCCCTCCGTGCAGGACAGCACCTTGAAGAGCACGGCCGCCTGGGAGTGGGGTGTGCCGAGCTATTTTGCCGGTCCTCCCGCCGCTCACAGCGGCACCCACTGTTGGGGTACGGTTCTGACGGGCGATTACCCCAATGCCATGAACGCCTGGGTGGAGAGCATCCCCTTTAACGTTGGATCGAATCCCATCCTGAATTTCTATGTCTGGTATGACCTGGAAGCCTACTTGGGCCAGTATTTTTACGATTTCGGGTACGTGGAAGTGAACAATGGGACCGGCTGGTATCCCGTCACCCCCGATCCCGGCTACTACGGCGGTTTCTCCGGCGATTGGATTCCCCAGACGATCGCGCTCGACGACGCCACCTTCGGCAACCGCACCCTTCAGATCCGATTCCGCGCCACGAGCGATTTCTATGTCACCCGGGCTGGAATGTACGTGGACGATGTCCAGGTGGCGAGCGACCTTTCGCCGGGCCTGTGGGTGCTGAACTATACGCCCACGAACAGCCCGCCGGGCGCTAGCGTTCCCATGCACCTCACGCTCTACAATTCCAGCACGGTCACCTATCCCGGCGTCGTCGGGACCCTTGGGTCGCCCGAGTCTGGGGTGAGCTTCAGCGGGGCGACCGCGATCGCGTACGGCAACATGTTTGGCGGGGACACCAGGACCAATCCCGCGCCCATCACCCTGATGCTCGGCGCGGCGGGCAACTTCGCCAATCCGGCGATTTCGTTGTTGCACCAGGCCACGGCGGGACTCGCCACCTTCGGAGAAACGCTGCCGTTCTGGCTGGATGGGGTGACGTCGGTGATCGGAACGAATGTCCTGATCGTCAGGTCCTCCAGCGGCGTGACCAACTGGCTGGGCCAATACCTCAAGGGTGATGGAACGGCCGGCTCCTGTCTCTTCCAGGTGATTTCTGCCGGGTCCAACGGCGTGCCCGATCCCGCCACCTCGTCCGGTCAGGTGACCGGCGACGACCGCCTGCTCTACACGCTCGGGACTCGCCTGCCGTGGGGATACTTCGGCGAGGGCGGCGTCCCCTCGGATTTCGGCATGTTCAAGAAGTCGTTCGCCCACTCGCTGCCGTCCAATACCGCCGTGTATGTGCGGGCGTGGGACGCCTCGACCTTTGATGCCTCCGTGGCCTACGGCGACTCTTCCGTCTACAGGCTCAAGGCCCGGGCCACGCAAACCAACGACTTCGGGACCTGGGGCGTCGGGACGCTCTCCAATCCGTCCCGCGACAGCAACGGCGACTCGATTCCCGACGGCGTGGCGATCGCGCACGGACTCGATCCCCGCCAGCCGTTCGCGCCGTTGACGAACAGTTGGTCGTCCCTCCAGCAACTCGGCAACGCCGGCGGCGGCAGCGGGCAGTTCGCCACGGGCGTTGCCAGTCCGACCCGCGTGGCGTGCAGCGACAAGTTCCTTTTCGCGCTGGACACCGGCCACAACAAGATCCAGGTGTGGAACCGCGCGACCGGCGGCTACGTCGGGTCCTACGGGACGAACGGCGTCGGCAACGGGCAGTTCTCGATGCCGTACGGCCTCGGCATGGACCCGCGCGCCGGCTCCAACCGGTTCGCCGTGGCGGATCAGAATAACTTCCGCGTCCAGGTCTTCCAGTTCGATCCCGCCACCGGAACGAACATCACATTCCTCTTTGCGTTCGGCGACACCAGTCGGTTCAGCAAAGTGACCGACGTGGCCCTCGCGCCGAACGGCCGGTTCTATGTCACCTCCCAGATGGATTTGACGGCCACGAACCGGGTCCTTCAGGTCTTTTCGCCCTCCGGCGTCTTCCAGTCCGTGCTCGCGCTTCAGGGCACGAACGACGTTCAGCTCTCGAATCCGATGGGCGTTGATGTCGGCTCCGACGGCACGGTGGTGGTCGCGGATACCGGAAACAACCGGCTCATGGCATGGGATTCCGCGGGGAACCGGCTGTGGACCGCCGGCACGAACGTGCTGCAGTTCAACGCGCCCAAGGACGTCGCTTTCGGCCCCGGCGGGCTGCTCTTTGTGGCGGACACGGGCAACTCCCGCCTGGACGTTCTGCGGCTCGGCGGCTCGACGCCCAGTCTGGTGGCCACGATTCCGACGGTCAGCATCCAGCCGAGCGTGAGTCTGGCCCAGCCCTTCAGCCTGGTCGTGCCGGCCGGCACCAACATCGCCTACGTGGCGGATACGGCTCATTATCGCGTGCTGACCGTACGACTCATCTTCGACAGCGACGGCGACGGCATGGACGATATGTGGGAGATTCTGCACGGGCTCGACCCCACCAATCCGAACGATGCCCTGCAGGACTACAACGGAAACGGCATTCTCAACATTGGCGAATACCGGCTGCAGCAGGATCCCGGGACGCCCCTGCTCATCACCGCGTTTTCGCTCAATCCGCAGTTCTTGCGCTGGCAGACCGTCTCATCCGGAGGCGTGTATCGCATTGAATACGCGCTGGGCGCGACCGGCCTCGTCGCGAACGGTTGGCAGGCCGGCCCGACGGTGACCTCGAAAGTTCAGGGCGTGCTGTCGGCGACGAACTTGCTGACAACGACGAACTGGCTGGAGTTCATCCGGGTGCGGTTTGTGACGAATAGTTTGTGAGGCACTACCGACTCTGTGAGGCGGCCGCGCCGTCCGGTTGACGGGAAGAGGAATGAGAATGAAAGCCATTGGAGTAGCATGCGTTGTGGGCGCTATGGGGTTGACGGCGGTCTTTGCGTCTTTGGCCTTGGCCCAGACTCCCGCGGCGCCCGCGGCCCCGCAGACCGCCCCGGTCGAGAAGACCCCGACCGACGACGTCCTGAACCCCCAGGCGCCCGTCGCCGCCGACCCGAACGCACTCGCCGCGCTCGCGAAGGAGGAAGAGCAGTTGATGGCGCAATCCAAGGAGGCGACCCGGAAGATCGTCGCGAACGAAAGACCCCTGTGGGCCGACCGCCAGCAGGCCATGGCCCAGGATAAGGACCTCCAGGCGATCTCCAGGGAAATCGCGGCGAAACAACGCGAACTCGAAGCCAAATTCATCGAGAAATATCCGGACATCGGCGCCCGGAGTCAGGAAAGCGAAGCGCTGAGGAAGCAGTATTCCGCGATTGGGGAAAAACTGCGGGATGTTCGAAAGAAAATGGATGCGATTCGAAAGGCGATCGCGACGGAACAGGCGGAGAAGAAGTCGGGGAAATGACGGTGGGTTAATGCACACTCTTAATCGTAATCCTAATCATACTCTCAATCGCAATCCCGCTCCGGCGGTTCGGTGATTGATTAAGATTATAATTATGATTAAGATTAGGATTAGGATTGCGATTGGAATAGCGAGAGGATAAAGCCTATGAAGACACAAAAGACGCGTCGTTGGAGTTCATGGAGCCGCGCCGGAACGGCCGGCGCTCTGCTTGCCGCCGTGGCCGTGTTCCCGGCCGGCTTGCAGGCCAACACGTTGATCGTAACCAATGCGCCGCCGTCGGCGTCGTTCGGTTCGCCCAGCCCTCTCGGCTATGGCGTTTACACGAACGTCACGGCCGGGGATTGGATCACCAACCGCGTCACAAGCCCGGTTTCCGGCGGACCCGGAGTCCAGCGGGTCGCCACGGGTTGGACGCTGGCCGACACCAACGGCACGCCGGTATCCAACGGCTCCACAACCCAGGCCATTTTCCAGATGAACGGCGACTATGCGCTGACCTGGCTGTGGACCAATGTGTTCCAGGTTACCGTGCGCACGAACGGCATCGGCGCTCCCGACGGCTCTGTTCTTCCCTCCGTCACGCTCGACCCCGCGGGCGGGTGGTACACGAACGGCCAGGTCGTCACCTTCACGGCCGATCCCGGCGGTTTGACCTATGCGTCCTTCAATTGGAGCGGCGGTCTTTCCGGCGGGTCGTTGTTCTCCCTTTCGACGAATGTGACGATCGCGTCGTCCATGACCGTGACCGGCAATTTCGTCGGCGTTTATCATTTGCGGCTGTCGGTCAATCCCGCGAATGGAAGCCAGGGGACGATCACCCAGCCGGTGGGTGTCCCGCCGGCCATGTTGTACGATTTGACCTATCCGGAGGAATACGATTTCGCGTACCAGGTCTCGCTTGTGGCCCAAGGATCGAATAACTATGCCTTCGCCAACTGGAGCGTCCTCCCGGGGTATAGCGCCGCCGACCTGGACAACACCAACGCGGCCAGCGCCTTGATGTATTTCACTTTCGGTTCCACCAATGTCCGGTATCGAGCCAACTTCAAGTCGCCCGATGTCACGCTAACCATCAATTCGACCAACGCGGCGGGAGTGACTCTTGGCGGCCCTCAACCTCCGCTGGGAAGCCGGTCCTTTGTTAACAATGCGCTGGTGACCGGTGTTTTGGTGACCTCGCCCTATGTCGTGCCGGGCGACAGCAATATCCAGTGGGTCTGTCAAGGCTACACGAGTTCCGGGAGTATCAGTCCGGCCAGCGGCACCGCGACCGCCATAACGCCGTTCAATATCACGACGAACACCGCCTTGAACTGGCTATGGCAGCAGCAATTTGCCATTAGCATTCAGACGGTCGGCGGCGGGACGGTGTCGGCTAATCCGCCCGGCCCTTGGTACACGAACGGGCAGGTTGTGGCCCTGACCGCCACTCCCAACCCGGGAGAGTTCTTCACCGGGTGGTCCGGTTCCACCAACGGCGCGGCGTCGCCGTTATTGTTGACCATGACTGGCCCCAAGTTCCTGACCGCGACGTTCGGCACGCCGATGGTCAATGTCACGATTACCTCCACCAACTCCCTGGGCAACCACATCGGAGCGCCCGTGTTGCCGTTCGATGGCGGACCCTTTGCGACCAATCTCGGTTCTAAGATGACCTCGAGCGTCACATCGCCGGACCTTCAGGACGAGGCCACGGGCGCTCGTTACCTAGTGCAAGGGTTCACGGGAACCGGCAGCGCCCCGGCTTCCGGCGCCGGCAAGACCACGAGCCTGTTCACCTTAACCAACGACACAACGGTCACGTGGAATTGGCAGACCTACTATCGCCTCTCGCTGGAGATCGCGCCTTTCGACCCCCTTGACACCGTTTCGGTCACGCCGGGCGCGCTGGTCGAGAATACGGCAAATCCCAACGTCAAGTACCGATGGTATCCGGAAGGAACGGCGGTCACGCTCACACCCGTTCCGGCGTTCGATTCCATGTTCCAGAGCTGGAGCGGCGCCGCCAATCTGTCCAACAGTCTCGCTCCGGTCACGCTTGTCCTGACCAACGCCCTCTATGTCAAGGCCACGTTCAGGAAGATGGATCCAACGGACCTCCCCTACAGTTGGCTGATCCGGTTCGGCCTCGATCCGTCCGATCCGAACGTGGCCAACGAGGATCCGGACAACGACGGTTTGTCGAATCTCCAAGAATACAGGATTTGGATGGCCAACTCCAATTTCTCTGGCAGCGCGGAATGCAGCCCGATCAATGCGGACAGCGATGGGGACGGCATGGACGACGGCTACGAATTCCACTGCATCGGCACGCCGGGGACCAACAACGCGCCCCGTTCGCAGACGAACTTCCTCGCCGTGGTTTCGGCGATCGGCAACAACGGGCCTGACGGCAATCCCGACGGCGACACCCTGTGGAGCACCCGAAACGGCTACAAGACCGATGTTCCCCTCAATAACTTCCAGGAATACGCCGGACCCGACACCGTGGCGCCGGGCGTGTACAAGTGGTTCCCGGCGGGCTCGATCCCCGGGGTCGGCAAGGACGTCTACGCCATGTGTACCGCCTACGCCTCGGCCACGGGCCTCTACTACGCCGTGACCGGCGACAGCGGCGACCAGAGTTCCTCCGATTCCGTGGACTCCGACCGCGACGGGTTCGACGATGGGTTCGAGTTTTCCTGGGACACGTGGCAGAACTCGCATGCCGGCGATCCCGCGGGCGATCCGATGGGGCACCGCGTCCCGTACCGTTTCAGGGATGTTCCCGACGAACCGACGGCGGCGCTGCTCCATCCCTGGTTCCAGCCGGGGGGCATCACGAACGATGTGGCCGTGTGTACGTACAATTACAATCAGGTCAACTTCTTCGTGAATCTTGGCGCCGGGCAGTTCTACCCGACCGGGTCCGTTCCCGTCGAGGGGGGGCCCGTCGCCATGGCGAGCGGCGCCTTCCGCAATCCCGCGGCGGCGGATGACATCGTCGTGGTCAACAGCCTCAGCAATTCGGTCAGCGTGCTGCTGCGCACCCCGACAAACGAGGACCTGTTCTCCGTGGTTTCGTACCCGGTGGGACCGAGCCCCTCCTTCGCGGCCGTGGGGAATCTCGCCGCCAGAGGCGGCTTTCAGGATATCGCGGTCGCGAACGCCGGGGACGGCACCGTGACCATTCTCACCAACAACGGGGCCGGTCTGTTCACGACCCTGACCAACATCGTGGTGGGCGGCAATCCGACGTGCGTGGCGGTCGGCAGG
>Ga0182021_10004918_pt1 | contig 15763 bp, 11 predicted proteins | sample 612E3MmetaG_FD_120493 | JGI IMG/M metagenome (GOLD analysis project Ga0182021, IMG submission 120493) | Permafrost microbial communities from Stordalen Mire, Sweden - 612E3M metaG (Illumina Assembly) | ecosystem: Environmental > Terrestrial > Soil > Wetlands > Permafrost | place: Sweden... | reverse complement strand
GATCTTCTCGGCCTGCGAGCTCCCCAGGTGATGGCTCCAGTACACCGCGGGACGCTCCCGGGAAACAGGAGCGCAAGGATCAGAAGAAAAGCGCGAAGGCCAGGTTTACCGTGTCTATCGCCAGGCACGACGGCGTATCCGCAGTCTTGATTGCACCTCATTTCCTCTGAACCCCAACGAACACCTCTCAAACTGCCGGCCGGTCCCTGGAAAAGGCGCGTTTTCGGTGCAGCATGTCCCCCTGGAGAAGCCGCGCCCCCTCTGATTCGGATAGTGCTTGAGCACGAAGTAGTTGCCCGAAATTTTCCGGCGCCCCCGGCATCAGGCGGAGCGGAGGAAGATCCCTTCATGGGTCGGGCGAAAGTGGGCAAAAAAGGGCGCATGTAGGCCTTAGCTCGGGTGGCTGATGTCTCGGAAATCCCCTATATTAGACGATGCTGCGGACAAGCCGCACCGGCGCCGGCCCATCCTGCGGAGCCTGTGACGACCTGCGCTGCAATCATCAGAGGGTCTGGAAAATGTACCGTTGCCTCGTTTTTCTCGTTTTCCTCTGCTGCGATGGGCTGGCAGGAAGCGTTTCGGTGGTTGACTTCGGAGCCGCCGGCGACGGCAAGTCGATGAACACTGCCGCCATCCAGAAAGCCATTGACCGGGTGTCCGCTCTCGGGGGCGGCACGGTTTCCGTCCCCTCAGGCGTGTTCATGACCGGGGTCCTCCGCTTGCGCAGCAATGTCGAACTCCGGATCGAGCGGGGAGCGGTCTTGAAGGGAAGCGACAGGGTGGAGGACTATGTCCTGGACGGCAGGCGTGTCGGCCTCCTGTTCACCCAGGATGCTGAAAACGTCTCGATTACCGGGCCCGGCACGATCGACGGGAACGGCGACGCCTTCATGGAACTCAAGAGGGCGAAGCGCATCGAGAATCCGGGGCTCAGGTGGGCAAGGCAGAAGGAACACTTCCGGGAAATCGCTCAAGGTCTGGACGACGGGCCGGTCGTGCCGAAAGAGCGGCCGTTCCAGATGATCATCTTCTCCGCCTGCAAGAATGTCACGGTGCGCGATGTGCTGATCTCCAACTCCCCGTTCTGGACGCTCCACTTTGCCGACTGCGACGGCGTCGTGGTGTCGGGGACACGGATCTGGTGCAACCTGCTTGTGCCCAATAACGACGGCGCGGATTTCACTTCGTGCAGCAATGTCCTGATGTCCGATTGCGATATCCGCACCGGGGACGACTGCATCGCGATCACCGGCTACAGTCATCATCACGATCTTCCGGGGTACAAGGATCTCAGCCACCCTTGCGAGAATATCGCGATCATGAACTGCCTCCTGATATCCCGCTCGTGCGGGATCAGGATTGGCGGTTTCGATCAGAATCCGATGAGGAATTTCTCGTTCTCCAACATCACGATCACCAATTCCAACCGGGGCATCGGCCTCTTCGTGCGCGACCGCGGCTCGATCGAGAACCTGGTGTTCAGCAACATCGTCATCGAAACCCGCCTCTACTCGGGGGACTGGTGGGGGAACGGCGAGCCGATCCACCTGTCCGCGGTGCGCCTGACAAAAGACGTCCCTCTCGGCTCAATCAGGAACATCAAGTTCCAGAACATGGTCTGTTCGGGTCCGGCGGGGATGCTGGTCTACGGCACCTCGGAGAGCGTCATCGAGGACGTTACCTTCGACGGCGTGCGCTTCCACTTGAAGGATAGCAAGCTGAATGATGCGGCCGGAGGGAACATCGATCTCCGGCCTGTGCTCGACCCGGCGCTGGAGCTCTTTGCGCACGACATACCTGGTTTCTACGCGCAATATGTGAAGAACCTCCGCATCAGGGATTTCGACCTGACCTGGGATCCGGTGAAACAGCCCTTCTTCACCAACGGCCTGGAAATCAAGCAGTTCGACGGGGTCAGGATCGAGGACTTTCATGGAACCGGCGCACCCGGGAACCCCGCCGCTTTTCCTGTCGCCCTCGAGGATGGGAAAGGGTACGAGATCAGCGGCGGCAGCCAGAGAATCTCCACCCACAACGTCACCAAAGATTAGAACAACGTCACCAAAGATTAGCACAACGTCTTTAAAGAGTAGCCATGCAGGCCGTCGAACCCTCACTCGGAGAATCCCCGTTGACTAGGAAAAAGGAGTCCTTTGTCCAGTTCCAACTTCCCGTGCTGCTCTGGATGCTGATCATCTTCATCAGCTCCGCCATTCCCGCATATAAGTTCCCCGAGGTGCAGGGCTGGGGATGGCCGAAGCTCATTCACCTGATCTACTACGGGATGCTCTGCTTCCTTGCGCAGCGGGCGCTCCGCCATCAGAGCCGGTTCCGGCTGCTGACGAGACACTCCTCGCTGTTTGCGGTCATCATCGCCGTCGCATACGGCGTCACGGATGAGTTTCATCAGCTCTTCACGCCGGGGAGGCACGGGCAGATTACCGATGTCCTTATCGACGGCTTTGGCGCTTGCCTGGTCATCGCCGGAGTGGAGATTCACCGGCTGTTCAAGCACAGGCCAGCACCTGAACACGACAACTGATCGGTGGCGCTCATGAAGGATCCAGCTCAGGCAGAAGGGGAGGAAGAGACGCTCGATCCCCGGGATTGGGACCGGGTACGGGAACTCGGGCACAGGATGCTCGACGACATGGTGGAATACCTGAGAACCGTGCGCGACCGCCCCGTCTGGAAGCCCATCCCCGAAGAGATCGCGTCGTCATTCCACGAGGAGCTTCCACGAGGCGCCACGGATCTCGGGGATGTCTACCGGGATTTTTCGCGCCGCATCCTTCCGTATCCGACGGGGAACATCCACCCGCGTTTTTGGGGATGGGTGATGGGGAACGGCACCGTGACAGGGATGTTTGCGGAGATGCTCGCCGCCGGGATGAACCTGAACCAGGGCGGAGGCGCTCAATCCGGGGGGCTGGTCGAAGCACAGGTCATCGACTGGTGCAAGGCGATGGTCGCTTTCCCGTCCGGGGGGAGCGGCATCCTGGTGAGCGGCGGCTCCATGGCGAATCTCGTCGGACTGACTGTTGCGCGCAACGCCCATGCCGGATTCGACGTCCGCGCCGAAGGTGTGGCGGCATCTCCCGCCCCGCTGCGCGTCTACGCCTCAGCCGAAGTGCACAGCTCCGTTCAGAAGGCCGTTGAGCTCCTGGGGCTGGGGAAGAACGCACTCCGGCTGATCCCGGTCTCGGCCGGGTTTACTATCGACCTCGAAGCGCTCCGGCGGACAATCAGGGAAGACCGCCTGAAGGGGTGCAGGCCGCTCTGCGTGGTTGGCTGTGCAGGGACCGTGAATACGGGGGCCTGCGATCCCCTGGATGAGCTTGCGGATCTCTGTAAGGCCGAAGGGATCTGGTTCCATGTCGATGGCGCATTCGGCGCGCTCGCCGCGCTTGCTCCGGGTCTCCGTGGACTCGTGAAGGGCATGGAACGGGCCGACTCCCTCGCCTTTGACCTGCACAAGTGGATGTACCTCCCCTACGAAGTGGGATGCACCCTGGTCCGGGACCCGGCCGCTCACCGCGGGGCATTCGCGCTCACCCCCGATTACCTTGAGCATACGACTCGCGGTATCGGCGGGAGCGATCTCTGGTTCAGCGACTACGGGATCCAGCTCTCCCGTGGATTCCGTGCGCTGAAGGTCTGGATGTCGATCAAGGAGCAGGGTATCGACAAGTTCGCCCGGATGATCCGGCAAAACGCCGGTCAGGCGAAGTATCTCGAGCAGCTCGTGCGGGCCCGGCCAGAGCTCGAGCTTCTTGCCCCGGTTCCCCTGAACATCGTTTGTTTCCGGTACCGTGGAGGGGTCCTGGGAAAGAAGCCGCTCGACGAGCTCAATAAGGAACTCCTCCTGAGGCTCCACGAAAGCGGAGTCGCGGCTCCGTCCTATACCCTGATTGCCGACAGCTACGCGCTGCGCGTCTGCATCACCAATCACCGGACAAGGAGAGAAGATCTGGAGCTGTTCGTCGCGGAAGTGATCCGGCTCGGAGCCCGGCTCGAAAAAGAGACGGCCCGGGCTGGTGCGGCGGCCGCTGCCGGCGGCCGTGCCTGAGGGAGCGGCATGTTGGCTCCCGGGGGATTCCGGCGCTGCCAGGGAGGAACGCTGGAACATCTCTGTTCGTTTTTCGGTGGAACGCAAGAGCCGATTCCTCTATCCTGTGTCATCAGCTTTTCTCATGATGAAGACAGGAAAGGATTACCCATGCAAACTCTTCCTTCAAGTGCGGAAATGGAGCGCGCCTACACCCGGAGCGACGCCTCCTACGATGGCATCTTTCTCCTTGGCGTGAAATCCACCGGGGTGTTCTGCCGTCCGTCGTGCGGAGCCAGGAAACCCCTGCCGAAGAACGTCGAGTACTTCTCCACGCCGCGCGAGGCGGTCTTTGCCGGATACCGCCCGTGCAAGAGGTGCAACCCGCTTGCTGCGCTCGGTGAGCCTCCGGCCTGGGTGGGAACGCTCCTCCAGGCGATCGAGGAGAACCCTTCCCGCCGGATCCGGGACGCTGAGCTTCGATCGATGGAAATCGATCCGGCGAGGGCCCGGCGGTTCTTCCTGAAGAACTACGGGATGACGTTCCAGGCCTACTGCAGGGGACGGCGGCTCGGGAAGGCGTTCGAACAGATCCGCACGGGAGGCACGCTGGACGAAGCGGCCCTGGGCCACGGGTATGAATCGCACAGCGGTTTTCGTGACGCGTTTTCCAGAACGTTCGGCGTCCCGCCCGGGAAGGCGGATTCGGCGGAGCGGATCGTCGTTGCCTGGGTCGAGAGTCCTCTCGGTCCGCTGATCGCCGGCGCGACCGGGGAGCATCTTGTTTTTCTGGAGTTCACGGACCGGAGGATGATTGAGGCGCAGATCGCCTCCCTGCGCCGTCATTTCAAGCTGCCCATCGTCCCCGGGGAGAACCGGATTCTGGAAATGCTGAGGAGCGAGCTGCGCTCCTATTTCACGGGCACGCTCAGGAAATTCCAGGTTCCGCTCTCCTATCCCGGCAGCGATTTCCAGCGGCACGTCTGGAACGAGCTCCTGAAGATCCCATACGGCGCGACTGTCTCCTATGAGCAGCTCGCCCAGCGTGTGGGCTCTCCCCGCGCCCAGCGGGCCGTCGGCCATACGAACGGCCTCAACCGGATCGCCATCGTGATTCCATGCCACCGGGTCGTCAACAAGAGCGGGGAACTGGGAGGATACGGGGGCGGGGTATGGAGGAAGAGAGCGATGTTGGATCTGGAGCGCGGTGCGCGCGCTCCAGGGGCCGCCCGGCATCGGCCGGCCAGGAAAGCCGGGGAGGGTGTTCCTCGTTGACCGGGTTTCTCATTGACCGCTGCCGGCCCTTGTATCAGAGGTTTCTTCCAGTTAGGTTTGATGTCAGACCCTTTCGCGAACCATCCACACTCTCCGGTTGACCGTGACACAGAAACTCCTCCATCGCTCGATCGCGGCCTTTCTCTTTCTCCTCTCGGCGGCGCAATTCTTCATGACCGCCCAGCCATCGGTGTCTTTCTGGGACCCCGGGGAACTCTCGGCGGCGGCCTGCCTGCTTGAGGTTCCCCACCCGCCCGGCGGGCCGCTGTTTTCGCTGGTCGGCAGGCTCTTTTTTCTTCTCCCGTTTCCGGGCAACCCCGGCTTCCACATGAACGCGGTTTCCGTCCTGGCGAGCGCGGGGACGGTGTTGTTCCTCTACCTGATCGCCGTGAGGGTGATCAGGATCTACAAGCGCGGGGTCGAGACATTCCGCGAGGCGGCCGCAACGTACGTGTCGGCCGCGATCGGGGCGCTGGCCCTCTCCTTCTGCGATACATTCTGGTTCAACGGCGTGGAATCGAACTATTTCGCGGCGAGCGCGTTCCTCTTCTCTGCCATGATGTGGCTCGTCCTCGTCTGGCATGAGCACGCGGACGAGCCGGGAAGCGGGAAATATCTTCTGTTGATCGCCTATCTCGTCGGCCTCTCGGCAGGCGTGCACCTGATGAGCATTCCCGCCCTGCTCGTCATCGTGGTCATCGTGGTGTTTCGCACGGTCACCGTCGATGATGCCGCGTGCAAGCGTTCGGCTTACGTCCTGGTCGGGCATGCGGCGCTTCTGATGGCCGTGGCGTACGCGATGTGGATCGGCCTCACCTCCAAGGAGCCCCCGGCTCCGGAGGATCTCCAGAACTACGATCTCCGTTTCGTGATGATCATGGGAGGGGTCAGCCTTGTGGTCATGGGGATTTTCCGGAAGCACGTGTTCCGGAAGGATTCGATCTATCTCCCCCTGGCGATTGCCGCCGTGGCCCTGGCTGTCGCGTACCCCGGGGTCATCAAGAAGCTCCCGCAGGCCATCCACGCCATCTCCCGCGACGACAACACGCTGGGCGTGGGCATCCTCTTTCTCGTCCTCGCCGGACTGGGCCTGCTGGCGTACTGGTCGGGGAAGAACCGGAAGGGCCTTCTCCACCTCGCGGCCCTGGGGACGCTGTTCGTGGTGCTCGGGTTCACGACCTATACCATGATCGTGATCAGGGCGAACGTTCACCCGCCGATGAATGAAAACGACCCGAGAAGTTTCTCTGCCCTGCTGACCTATCTGAACCGGGAGCAGTACGGGGACTTCCCCATTTTCAAGAGGAGATGGAGCAGCGAACCCGACCGGCAGCGGACGTACGCGAACTACACCAGCGATTTTGATTTCTTCGTCCGCTATCAGATGAACCACATGTTCACGCGGTACGTGCTCTTCAATTTCGCCGGGAGGCCGTCGCGCGAGCAGGATGCGGACTGGAGCCTGAGCCAGCTGTACGGCATCCCGCTCTTGCTGGGACTGTTCGGCCTCTACTGGCTCCTGCGCAAGGACTGGAAGCTCGGGGCGGCTTTCCTGATGCTCTTCATCATCATGGGGTACCTGATCGCCTTTTACCAGAACCAGCAGGAACCGCAGCCGAGGGAGCGCGACTACTTTTACGCGGGGGCATACGCCGTCTTTGCCCTCTGGATCGCCGTCGGAGTCCGGGGGCTTGTCGATCTCGTCGGCGAAACCGTGCACCGGCCGCGTCTGGCGGAAGCGGGCGCTGCGGGCATCCTCGTTCTTGCCCTGGTGTTCGTCCCCGGCCGCATGGCCCTGACGAACTATCATACCCACGACCGTTCCAGGAACTGGATCCCCCGGGAATACGCCTACAACATGCTGCAAACATGCGAAGAGGACGCCATCATCTTCACCAACGGCGACAATGACACATTCCCTCTCTGGTACCTGCAGGACGTTGAGGGCATCCGGCGCGATGTGCGGGTTGTCTGCCTTAGCCTCGTGAACACCCCCTGGTACATCCAGGAGCTGAAGGACAAGCCGTACTTCGCCGAGGCGAAGGCGGTGCCCATCTCTCTCGCCGACACCCGGATTGCAAACATCCAGCCGATGCTCTGGGAGCCGAGGACCATGGAGGTCCCGGTGCCGGCCGAGGCGTACAAACAGTTCGGGATCACCGACACGGCGGAGATTGCCCGCGGGAAGGTCTCGTGGAGGATGACGAACACGCTTCAGTTCGGACAGACCAAGGCGATCCGCGTCCAGGACATCATGGTTCTCAACATCATCCAGACCAACAGGTGGAAACGGCCGGTCTACTTTGCGGTGACCTGCTCGCCGGACGCCAAGATCGGGCTGGAGGGCTTCTTCCGGTTCTGCGGCCTGGCCTGGCGGCTCATGCCTGTCAGGACCTCGCAGGGGGCATCCGGGCTTGACCCCCGTGTCCTGGAAGCCAATTACCTCGACGACTCCGCGGAGTTCTTCAAGACGCAGCACTATGGCTACAGGTTCCAGAGCCTGGCGGACTCCACGGTCTATCTGGACGACAACGAGGCCAGGACGGTGGAGGTGTTCAGGATGGGATTCCGCACCCTCGCGCAGTACTTTGCTGAGTCTGCCGGGAACCCGCAGAAATGCGGCGAGGTGCTCGACCGCATGGAGCGTGTGATCCCCGCCTCGAGGATCCCCATGACGATCGAGGACGAGCTGGACAATGCCCTTCTGTACCAGAGGATCGGCCGGCCGGACAAGTTTGACGAGCTGTCGGCAAAGATCGAGGCGCGCTTCGCGTCCCTCACCGGACGGCCCGCCTCCTCGGATCCGTACCTCTATGCCGCGATGCTGCAGCTCTACGAAGCGAGAAAGGAATACCAGAAAGAGCTTTCCCTGTTGCAGACTCTCGCCCTGCAGTATCCGAAGGATCCGTCGCTGAAACAGAGGATCGCCATGGTCCAGTCGATGCTGGGCGACACGACGGCCAGACCGTAGCGGAGACGCGCCAGTGGACTCGTACGAACGCATGACGCGGCGGCTGCGGGGAGAGGATGTCGACCGGCCTCCCAACTTCGACATCTTCATGACGTTTGCGGCCCATCATATCGGGCAGCCTCTCAGCAGGTACTACCTGGACCACCGGGTGCTTGTTGACGCGAACGTTGCGATGGTCGATGATTTTGATGCCGACATCCTCCAGGCCATCTCCGACCCCTACCGCGAGACCGCCGATTTCGGGGCAACCATAGAGTTCCCCGCCGACGGGCTGCCGCTGTGCAAGCGCCCTCTGCTTGAGGACCCCGCGGCTCTGCGGACATTGCACGCCCCGGCCCCGTCCGCAGGGGCCCGCATGCTCGACCGGCTGGAGGCCGTCACCCTCATGCGGGAGAAGGCGGGGGGAAGGATCCCTGTGATGGGTTGGGTTGAGGGTGCGCTTGCTGAGGCGGGCGACCTGCGCGGGACGTCCAATCTCCTGCTGGACCTGGTGGACCGGACCGAGTGGGTGGAGGAGCTTCTGGAGGTGTGTGTGGAGGCCGGGATCGCCTTCGCGCGCGCGCAGGTGGAGGCGGGCGCGGACCTGGTCGGACTGGGAGACGCGATCGCGTCGCAGGTGTCTCCGGCTATGTACAGGACGTTTGCCCTCCCGTACGAGCGGAGAATCTTCGACGCCGTCCATGCCATGGGCTCGCTCACGCGCCTGCATATCTGCGGGAACACCACGAAGCTCCTTCCGGACATGATCGCGAGCGGGGCGGACATCATCGATCTGGACTGGATGGTCGACTGGGGCTCTGCCCATGAGCGGTTTGGCGGCGTCTTCTGCGGCAACGTGGATCCCGTGGCGGTCATGATGCAGGGCGGACCCGGCACTGTCCGCGACGGCGTTCTGGCCTGCCTGCGTGCGGGCGGCGCGCGGAGCTTCAGCGGCGCTGGGTGCGAGATCCCCGAAGGGACTCCTCCGGAGAACCTGCGCGCCCAGGCGGAAGCGCTGCGGGAATGGGGGAGCGGGGCGTCCGGGCGCTGATTGTTCTTGACATCGGCGGGGCTGCAGATTATATTATGTCAGTTGTCATACATGTGACATGCTACAACACCGCTTGAACCCATGTCCGACTTTGCCCGGCTGAGCACGCGTGAACCCCTGACCTCCAAGGTGGCGTTCGCCATCGAGGAAGCGCTCCGCACCAGGAAGCTCGTGCCGGGGGCAAAACTTCCCTCGGAGCAGATGCTCGGCGAGCAGTTCGGGGTCAGCAGGACCGTGATCAGGGAGGCGGTGAGGATGCTCTCGGCGAAGGGCCTCCTCTCGATTGCGAAGGGGAAGGGAATCTTCGTCCGCTTCTGCGACGCCGGCACGGTGGCGGATCCTCTCCATCTCTACCTGCAGATGCAGGTCGACCGCGACTGCGCGCTGGACGTTGTGCGGGCTCGCCAGATCATCGAGCCCTCCATTGCCGCCGAGGCCGCCCTCAAGCGTACGGACGCTGACCTCGAGAAGCTCGACACGGATATTGTGGAGCTCAGGGACTCCAGGGAGGGCTTCACGAAGCTGGCAAGCCTGGACATGGCTTTCCACCTCGATATTGCCCGCTCCTCCCATAACACGCTGTTGCCTCTCCTGCTGGATCCCATCCACCGCCTGATGCCCGACATCAAGTCTTCCGTGTACAAGACGGTCGATGACGCGAGAGATTCCGCCCTGGTCTGGCACAGGAAAATCCTCGAGAACATCCTCAAACGGGATGCCGAGGGAGCCCGCATCGCCATGATCGGCCACCTGAAAATTGCGGAGAAGCATACTCTCAGGATGCTGCGCGCGCAACGGACGGGCACCGCCCGGCCGCACGGCCGGACCTAGCCTCCGGCCGCCTACCTGCCCGGTTCCCCTCATCATCAAGGTGCACAATGAACACGATCCCCTCGCTCTTCGACTTAACCGGTAAAGCCGCGATTGTCACCGGTGCGGCGGCGGGACTCGGTGCGGGTATGGCCGCCGCGCTGGCAGGCGCAGGAGCGCACGTCGTGCTCGTGGACCGGCAGGAACCTCTGGATACCGCGGCAGCGGTGCGGGCGCTCGGGAGAGAAGCCCTCCCCCTGGCGGTCGATCTCTCGGATACCGGAGCACTCGCGGGAGTGGTCTCACGCGCCGTTCAGGCGTTCGGCAAGGTCGACATCCTGATCAACAATGCCGGCATCATCAGGCGAACGCCGGCCATCGATTTTACCGAGAAGGACTGGGACGAGGTCATGGCGATCAACGCGAAGACGGTCTTCTTCCTCAGCCAGGCCGTGGCACGCGACATGATGCGGCGAAAGGAGGGGAAAATCATCAACATTGCCTCCCTGTTGAGTTTCAGCGGGGGGATCACGGTTCCCTCGTATTCGGCCAGCAAAGGGGCCGTCGCCCAGATCACCAAGGCTCTCGCGAACGAATGGGCCGGGCAAGGAATTCACGTCAATGCCATCGCTCCCGGGTACATGGTCACCAACAACACCGAGAACCTGCGCAAGGACCCCGACCGCACCAGGCAGATCACCGAAAGAATCCCCATGGGCCGGTGGGGAACGCCTGAAGACCTTCAGGGAACGGCCATATTCCTCGCATCGAAAGCGTCGGACTATGTGAATGGCCATGTTCTCCTTGTCGATGGGGGCTGGATGGCCCGATAGTCCCGCAGTAGCCGGACGCGGGCGCAGGGCGGGTCCCGCTCGTGCGTCCCGCCTCAGCGGAATACGGGAGCGGACCGCGGCTTCAAGAAAACCTCTCTGGAACAACACACCGATCATGAAACCACTCATCCGGATATGCGCGCTGGTCATCCTCCTCGGACCGCTGCACTCGAGTGCCCAGGAGGCGGCCGTCATTGTCACCAACCCGTCGGACCTCTCCCGCGTGTCGGAAACGGTTGCGGTGCCGTGGGGGAATCTGCCCCGGCTCGACCCCGCCCGGACGGCGGTGTTCGAAGGAGATCAGGAAATCCCCTGCCAGAGCATGGTCCTGGACGGCGGCGGGGCGGAGCTTCTTTTTCAGTCCAGTTTCAAGCCACATGAGGCAAAGACCTTCCGGGTCGGGACTGTGCCTTCCCGCAAAAGCTTTCCATCCCCGGTCGACGCGCGCTTCGTCCTCCCCCGGGCCGACGTCGGCTGGGAAAGCGATCGGATCGCCTTTCGCATCTACGGCTCCGTCCTGGCGGGGGACGTGGACAACGGCATCGACGTCTGGACCAAACGGGTGCGCTACCCGATCGTGGCGAAGTGGTACAAGGCCAACGAAGGTAGAACAAGCGGGAAGGACACCTACCACGAGGATCACGGAGAAGGGGCGGATTTCTTTAGCGTGGGAAGATCCCTGGGAGCGGGGAGCGCCGGCATCTGGCGAGGGGGGAAGCTTCATCAACCCGGCATGTTCACCTCGTACACGATTCTGGCCGACGGCCCCATCCGCGCCGCATTCAGGGTGGCCTACGAAAAGGGGACGATCGATGGAAAGCCCTTCAGGGAGGTGAAGACAATCTCGATCGATGCGGGGAGCAATCTCAACAGGATCGAGGTAACCTACTCAGGTGCGGGAGACACGATCACATTCCTCGCGGGCCTTGTGAAGCGGAAAGGCGTCGTGTCTGCCGCCGGCCCGGACACCCGGTGGATCAGCCTCTGGGGGCCGACGAATGAGGACCCGGAGAACGGGAGTCTCGGATTGGGCGTGGTCTTTGTGCATCCTGACTCCAGGGGCGTCGTGGACGACAGCACCCATTTCGGTTTGCTGGGCACCGCGCTGAACAACCGGCCGGTCGTCTACTACGCCGGGGCGGGGTGGACCCGCAGCGGGGATTTTTCTTCCGCCTCGGACTGGAACGCTTCCCTGGCCCGGGCCGCCCTCCGCCTGGACGCTCCCCTGAAAGTCCGGGTGAGATGAGCTGACAGTTCAATCCTTGCGCACGGCTCCAGAGGAGCCGACTACACGATCGAGGTGCCATGGAGAACCAGCAGGCAACCCTTCCCGGCGTCGCTTCGGGCGGATCAACCTCTTCGCCGTCCGTGGGACGGTTCCGATGGACGATCTGTGCCCTCCTCTTCTTTGCAACCACCATCAACTACATAGACCGGCAGATCCTCGGCCTGCTTGCACCCGACCTGCGGAGGATCATTGGCTGGAACGACATCGAGTATGGCTACATTGTGACCGGCTTTCAGGCCGCGTACGCCCTCGGCCTGGTGATCTTCGGGAGGCTGATCGACCGGTACGGAACAAAGATCGGGTATTCGATCTCCATCACCGTCTGGAGCCTCGCCGCGATGGCTCATGCACTCGTCAGCACGGTGCTCGGATTCGGCGGTGCCAGGTTCCTTCTGGGGCTTGGGGAATCGGGCAACTTCCCGGCCGCCATCAAGGCCGTCGCGGAATGGTTCCCCAAAAAGGAGCGGGCCCTGGCAACGGGGATCTTCAACTCCGGCGCGAATATCGGAGCAGTGGTCGCCCCCCTGGTGGTCCCCTGGCTGACGGTGACCTACGGCTGGTACGGCGCGTTTCTTGCCACTGGTGCCGTCGGGTTCGTCTGGCTGGGCTTCTGGATCTGGCTCTATGACCGGCCCGAGAAGCATCCCTCGCTCTCCCCGGGGGAGCTGGGCTATATCCAGTCCGACAGGGAAGGTGCGGCCTCATCTGCGATCCCGTGGATGCGCCTGCTGGCCTTCCGGCAGACATGGGCGTTCGTCATCGGAAAGTTCCTCACGGACCCCATCTGGTGGTTCTATCTCTACTGGCTGCCGCCGTTCCTGAACAAGAACTACGGACTGACGATCACGGAGCTCGGACTGCCGCTGGTGGCGATTTATACGATGACCAGCATCGGCAGCATCGGCGGCGGTTGGCTCTCATCGCTCTTCATCAAGCGGGGTTGGGAGGTTTCCAGGAGCAGGAAAACCGTCATGCTCCTCTGCGCACTCTGCGTTGTCCCGATCGTCTTCGCCTCGGGGGTGTCCAGCCTCTGGGAAGCCGTCCTGCTGATCGGCCTGGCGGCGGCGGCGCACCAGGGCTGGTCGGCCAACCTCTTCACGACCGCCTCTGACATGTTTCCCAAACGCGCGGTCGGGTCCGTGACGGGGCTCGGAGGCATGGCCGGCTCGGTGGGAGGCATGATCTTTGCCACATCGGCCGGATACATCCTGCAATTCACCGGAAGCTATCTCACCCTGTTCATCATCGCGGGCTCGGCATATCTGCTTGCGCTGGGGGTCATGCAGCTTCTCGTCCCCGGGATGACCCCGGCAACAATAGATGCGGACGGCCCCCTGCACCATCGAGGCAGGGAATGAATTTCGGAGGCATGGAATGAATCTCGACGCAGTCAAAGGTATGTATGATTTCACGGGTCGAACGGTCGTCATCACGGGCGGGGCGGGGATTCTGGGGGGAGAGATCGCCTGCGCCCTTGCGGGCTGCAATGCGAATGTCGCGATTGTGGACCGCGATCCCGCGATTGCCGACCGCCTTCTGGTCCGGCTTGCCTCGACTGCCGGCAGGGCGATCGTCGTGTACGGAGATGTGCTCAAGCAGGATGTGCTCCAGAAGACCGCTGAGGGGATCGTCGGGGAGTTCGGCCGGATCGACTGTCTGATCAATGCCGCGGGGGGAAACAGCCCGCGCGCCACCGTGGGTCCCGGCCTGCCGTTTTTCGATCTCCCGGATGAGGCGATCCGGAAGGTCTTCGATCTGAACCTCCTCGGGACGGTGCTCCCGTGCCAGGTGATCGGTAAAATGATGGCCGAGAGGAAGGAGGGGGTCATCATGAACATCTCCTCCATGGCGGCCTTCAGAGCGCTCACGCGCGTGGTGGCGTATTCCGCCGCGAAGGCTGCCATTTCCAATTTCACCCAATGGCTCGCAGTGTACATGGCACAGGAATACTCGCCGAACATCAGAGTGAACGCCATCGCCCCCGGCTTCTTCCTGACCGAGCAGAACCGCTTCCTGCTTACCGAGCAGGGTACGGGGAACCTGACCCTCAGGGGGAAGAAGATCATCGAACACACGCCGATGGGGCGCTTCGGCGAGCCCGACGACCTGCTCGGCACGGTCCTCTGGCTCCTCTCGCCGGCATCGAGGTTCGTTACGGGCATCGTGGTACCCGTTGACGGCGGGTTTTCCGCATACAGCGGGGTGTAAGGCCGGGAGGCTGCCCGGGCACCGAAGAGTCATCAGGGAGGAGAGGTATGGAACACATCGCAGGGAAGGGATCTGCCACCACCGTCCTCTCCGCCGGGGAGATCCGTGAGATCTGTGACGAAGCGCTCCTGCCCCTTTCACTCAAGGGGAAGCGCGTGCTGGTCCTCATCCCTGACCACACCCGGCACGCGCCGATCGACATGTTCTTCCGGACACTCTATGACGCGATCGGCAGGGAGGTCAGGGAATTCAACGTCCTGGTGGCCACGGGCACGCACCAGAGCATGGAGGAGGATCATCTCTACCGGCACGTGGGGATCACCGCGGGCGAGCACAGGGAGAGGTTTCCCAACGTCCACTTTTCGAACCACCGCCATGACGATCCCGCCCGTCTGACCAGCATCGGCGTCATTCCCGCCGCCGAGATCCGGGACCTCACGGGGGGGCTCTTCAGCGAGGACATCAACGTCACTGTCAACACCGAGGTGCTCGAGCATGACCACGTGATCATCGTGAGCCCGGTCGTCCCGCACGAGGCCATGGGGTTTGCCGGGGGCAACAAGTATTTCTTCCCGGGGGTGGGAGGGGTCGGCATTATCCAGACGTTTCACTGGCTGGCCGCAATCATCACCAATCCCGCGGTGAACGGCGTGAAGGACACGCCCACGCGAAGAGTCATCGACAGGGCAGCGGAGCTCGTCCGGGTTCCCACAACCTGTTTTGCCTTCGCGGTGAACGACACAAACCAGGTAGCCTGCCTCTTTGCCGGCGAGCCTCGTGAAGCATGGTCGCGTGCAGCCGACTGCTCATCGCAGCTGCATATACGCTACGTGGACAGGCCGTTCCGCCGCATCCTGGCCGTGACCCCTGGCATCTACGAGGAGCTGTGGGTGGCCGGGAAGGCGATGTACAAGCTTGAGCCCGTGGTGGCTGACGGAGGAGAGCTGATCATCTATGGACCCCAGGTGCGGGAGATCTCGTTTGTGCACGGTGAGGCCATCCGCCGCATCGGATATCACGTCCGCGACTATTTCGTCAAGCAATGGGACAGGTTTGCCGCCGAGCCGAAGCTCATTCTCGCGCACTCGACGAATGTCCGGGGGATCGGATCGTACGAAGAGGGTGTGGAGCGGCCAAGAATCGCCGTGACGCTTGCAACGTCGATCCCGGAAGATGTGTGCCGCGGCGTCAATCTCGGCTACCGCGATCCCCGGACAATCGATCCCGCCCGGTGGACGTCCGGGGGGGATGAGAGGGACACCGTTGTGCAGAATGCCGGTCAGGATCTTTACCGTCTTCG
>Ga0182021_10004916_pt1 | contig 15771 bp, 13 predicted proteins | sample 612E3MmetaG_FD_120493 | JGI IMG/M metagenome (GOLD analysis project Ga0182021, IMG submission 120493) | Permafrost microbial communities from Stordalen Mire, Sweden - 612E3M metaG (Illumina Assembly) | ecosystem: Environmental > Terrestrial > Soil > Wetlands > Permafrost | place: Sweden... | reverse complement strand
TACGGGGGCCGCCGCCACCCGGACACGCACGGCGTGGCCGAGGCCATGGCGCAGGTCTTGGAACGGTCGGAAAAAGAGAACGGGCCGGTCTTGATCCCCAGCTTCGCCTTGGAGCGGACCCAGGAAATCGTCTATCTATTGGGCCAACTCATCCACAAGGGACGCATCCGGCCTTTACCGGTTTACGTGGACAGCCCGATGGCGACCGACATCACGCAGGTATTCGACAAGCACTTGGACGACCCGAGCCTCTCCGAGGCTTTTCGCCGCCACGCGAAGAAAGAGGGGGACCCTTTCGACCCGCCGGACGTGCGCTACACCCGTACGACGGAGGAGTCCAAGCGCATCATGCTGGAACCCGGCCGCAAGATCATTATCGCCGGCTCCGGCATGTGCGAGGGCGGACGCATTCTGCATCACCTCCGGAATCTTATCGGGGACGAGCGGACGACGATTCTATTCGTTGGATTTCAAGCTCAGGGGACCCTGGGCCGGCGCTTGGTGGAAGGCGCCACCAAGGTCAAGATCTTCGGCTTGCCCCACGACGTGGCCGCGCAGGTTCACACCTTGAAACACTTTTCGGGCCACGCGGACCAGGACGATCTCTCCTGGTTTATTACGGGCCTATCTCCCCGGCCGGAAATGGTGTTCCTCGTCCACGGGGACTCCGTTCAGCGGGAAGCCCTCGCGGCCCACCTGGCCACCCAGGGCGTCAACCGCGTGACCCTCCCCCGCTACGGCGAACGCTTCGAACTGGAATAAACACCCCTCACCAGGAAACCTTGTATGTACAGGACTCCCCCCCTTTTTTTCGGCAGGGCTGGGAGTCGTCGTGCGTCACATAGACCACCACCTCGGTCGGCTTGAACTTCTTGCACATGGCCGTAATGATCCCCCGGTCAAATTCACACGGATAGGGATTGGGACAAATCATTTTGGCGGACCGGTCACCCGTCTTCGTGAAGTGGTAATGCCCGATCTCGCCGTCCCGGTGGTTCATGTGGTATGCGACGTCGATGGAGGCCAGGGCCTTTTCGATGGAATCGATTTCCGGGGGGAAGGCCGCGTTCTCGGGGATTCTCACGCCGATTTGATAGAGGGTGTTGGGGCCGACCTGGTCGGCAATTTCCCTGAACGTATCCAACCACGCCTGTTGGGAGTACCATAACCCGGGTTGGGGATCCGAAAGACCATGACGGTCCAGGATTTGTATGGCCAGGACTTTCATAACCCCCATCCCGTCCACGACGGAAAGAACGGTCTGCCCGTTCACCTCGACGTTGGGAGCAAACGCTATAAATTGCGTCACGGAATCCTCCGAAATTCGTCGTCCGCCTTCAGTTCCCTCGGTCGGATGGAGTGTAATCCTTCGCACGGATGGGGTCAAGCCGCCTCAGCCGTACAATCAGAACCCCCGGGAGAGGAAAGACTCCCGGGGGTTCTTGGCAGAAGCGATCAATGACTATTTCGCGGCGACCGCGACGGCGGGAGCCGGCACCGCCGGTTCGGCCGAGGGCTTCATCTCCATTTTGGCCATATGCTCGTAAAACGCCCAGCGATCGTTGACGGCTTTCTGGGCGAATTCAATGGCCTTCAGGGACGCTTCGTCTTTCCCCTTGGTGATCGCCACGAAACGGTTCTCCGAGGCCAGGTAATCCTTCAGGGGAACCGAGGGCGGCTTTGAATCCAATTGGAACGGGTTCTTGCCCTGGGCCGTGAGCCGGGGATCATACCGGAACAGGGGCCAGTAACCGGAATCCACCGCCGTTTTCTGGTGCGCGAGTTGCTTGCCCAATTCGTAGCCGTGCTCGATGCAGGGGCTGTAGGCGATGATGATCGAAGTTCCCTCGTATTGGTCGGCTTCCGTGAAGGCCTTCACGGCCTGGGCGTCGTTGGCGCCCATGGCGACCTGGGCGACGTAGACGCCCCGGTAAGTCATGGCGAGCATGGCCAGGTCCTTCTTGGGCTTGGTCTTGCCGCTGGAGGCGAACTTGGCCGTGGCGCCGAAGGGCGTGGACTTGGAAGCTTGACCGCCGGTGTTGGAGTAGACCTCGGTGTCCAGGACGAGGACGTTCACTTTTTCTCCCGAAGCCAGGACGTGGTCCAAACCGCCGTAGCCGATGTCATAGGCCCAGCCGTCGCCGCCCATGATCCAGACGGATTTTTTTACCAGGTTCTCGGCCAACTGGCGAAGGTCCTTGGACTTCGGATCGTTTTTTCCGTCAAGCTTCTTCATGAGCTCGGCCACGCGGGCGCGTTGCTCCTCGATCTTGGCGTCCGTGGACTGGTCGGCGGCGAGGATCGCGTCGGCCAAGTCCGCGCCGATGGAATCCCGAAGCCCCTTCACCAAGTCCTTGGCGTAACCGGCCTTCTTCTGCTGCGAGAGGGCCATGCCGAAACCGAACTCGGCGGCGTCCTCGAACAGGCTGTTGTTCCACACCGGCCCCAGGCCGCGGGAGCTTTGAGCCCAGGGGGTCGTGGGCAAATTGCCGCCGTAGATGGAGGAGCACCCCGTCGCGTTGGCGATGACGGCCCGCTCGCCGTAGAGTTGGCTCACGAGCTTGACGTAGGGCGTCTCCCCGCAGCCGGCGCAGGCGCCGGAGAATTCGAAGAGCGGGTCTTTGAGCTGGACGTTCTTGACCATCTTCATGTCCAGCGCCGAGGTGTCCGAGTCCGGAAGCTTGTCGAAGAAGTTCCACTTGGCGGCCTCGACCTGCCGGATGGGCGGCTGAGGGGCCATGTTGATGGCGAAATGGTTCGGGTCCGTCTTCGACTTGGCCGGACAGACCTGGACGCAGAGCGTGCAGCCCGTGCAGTCCTCGGGGGACACCTGGAGGGTGTAGACCTTATCCTTGAACTGGGGGAACATGGCCTTGGCCGAGAGCCACCCGGCGGGAGCTCCCGCCGCCTTGGCCGGGTCGTACACCTTCCCCCGGATGCAGGCGTGGGGACAGATCAAGACGCACTTGCCGCACTGGATGCAGATCTTCTCGTCCCAGACGGGCATTTCCAAGGCGATGTTGCGCTTTTCCCACTGCGTCGTGGCCGAGGGGTAGGTCCCGTCGGCCGGCAGGGCGGAAACGGGGATCGAGTTGCCGTCGCCCTTGATCATGAGGGCGGTCACGTTGCGGACGAACTCCGGCGCGTCGGCCGAGACCGACGGCTTCATCCGGGTATTGGATGTGGCCTGGGAGGGGACCTTGACTTCCTGGTACCCGAGGGCCTTGTCCACGGACGCCATGTTCATGGCGACGATCGCTTCGCCCTTCTTGCCGTAGGTCTTGACCACGTATTCCTTGATCTTCTTGATCGCCTCGTCCTTGGGCAGGACGTTCGACAGGACGAAGAACGCCGTCTGGAGCGGGATGTTGACCCGCCGGCCCAAACCGACTTCCTTGGCGATGGAGTTGGCGTCCAGGACGTAGAACTTGAGCTTCTTCTCGATGATGATCTTCTGCGGCTCAAGCGGCAGGGCGTCCCACACCTTGTCGGCGGGCTGGGGGCTGTTCAACAGGAAAGTCGCGCCCTCCTCGGCGAATTTCAAGACGTCGTACTTCTCCATGAAGGTGTAGTCGTGGACGGCCACGAAGTTCGCGCGGCTGATGAGGTACTCGCTCCGGATGGGCTTCTTCCCGAAACGGAGGTGGGACACGGTGAGAGCCCCGGCCTTCTTGGAATCGTAAACGAAGTAGCCCTGGGCGTAATTGGGGGTCTCTTCGCCGATGATCTTGATGGAGTTCTTGTTGGCGGACACGGTCCCATCGCCGCCCAAGCCGTAGAAGAGGGCCCGGACGGTGTCTTTGTCCTCAAGCGAGAAAGACGCGTCGTAGGGGATGGACGTATGTCCCACGTCGTCGTTGATTCCAATCGTGAAGTGATTCCTGGGGCCGCCCTTCTTCATCTCGTTGTATAAGGCGACCACCATGGCCGGAGTAAACTCCTTGGAGGAAAGGCCGTAGCGGCCGCCGGCGATCTGCGGGACGGAGGAGAAGGGCGCCTTGCCGGCCGCCATCGTTTCGGCAACGGAGGTGACCATATCCATGTACAAAGGTTCGCCCAGGGATCCGGGTTCCTTCGTCTTGTCCAAAACGACCAGGTTCTTGACCGTCTTGGGAAGGGCTTGGACGACCAACTCGGCCGCGAACGGCCGGAACAGGCGGACTTTCAAAAGCCCGACCTTTTCGCCCTTGGCGTTCAGGTGATCCACCACTTCGGAGATCGTCTCGCAGGCGGACGCCATGGCGACGAGCACGCGGTCGGCCTCGGGGTGCCCGTAGTAGTCGTAAATCTTGTACTTGCGGCCGGTCAGGCCGGCATACTTGTCCATTTCGGCCTGCACGATGCCGGGGACCTTGTCATAGAACGGGTTGACGGTTTCCCGTGCCTGGAAATAGACGTCCGGGTTCTGGGCGGTGCCGCGGATGACGGGATGATCCGGCGAAAGGCCCCGCTTGCGGTGCTCGTTGATCAGGTCCCCGTCCATCATGGCCATAAGCGTCTCATCGGACACCAACTCCACCTTGGCGACCTCGTGCGTCGTGCGGAACCCGTCGAAGAAGTGGACGAAGGGAATGCGGGACCGGAGAGACGCCGCCTGCGCGATGGAGGCCATGTCCATGGCCTCCTGGATGCCGTTGGAACCCAGGATGGCCCAGCCGGTCTGCCGGACGGCCATGACGTCGGCGTGGTCATTGAAGATCGAAAGGCCCTGCGCGGCGAGGGAACGGGCCGCCACGTGAAAAACGGCGGCGGTCAGCTCCCCGGCGATTTTGTACATGTTCGGGATCATCAGGAGGAGGCCCTGGGAGCTCGTGAAAGTGGTTGAGAGGGAACCCGTCTGGAGGGCCCCGTGGACGGCGCCGGCCGCTCCGGCTTCGGACTGCATCTCGACGACGCGGGGGATCTGGCCCCAAATGTTCGTCTGGCCCTTGCTGGCCAGGTAATCGGCCCGTTCCGCCATGCCCGAGGACGGGGTAATGGGATAAATGGCGATGACTTCGTTCGTTTTGAACGCGACGTGGGCGACCGCCTCGCTGCCGTCAATGGTGACCATCTTGGAATCGGACATGAAATGAATCTCCTTGTGGAATGAAAGAAAAAAGCGCATCGCCCGGAAACAACGTTGTTCTGGGGGTGAACGTGGGGACCTGCGAGTCCTATTATAACACATGCGGGCGGATTCGGAATGGCGCGGCCCAATGGGAAGTTTTGGAAGGCTTACGAAATAGACCCGGCGATGGAGCGGGAAGAAAAACCGGCGGCAGGGGATGCTCTCCCTGCCGCCGTTCTCTCGGGAGGTGGCCGAGATCGTTTGTTTTGGGAAAGACGGCCCCCGGTCAAAAGACGTACTGAACGCTTAAGACCGTGCCGCCCCCCAATCCCACTTTCGTTTGAGAGTTCTTGTCGCCCGCGTTGACGTAGGCGGCCACCAGGGTCAGGTGGGAGTCCACAAACCAGGCCAGGTGGGCGTTCCAGTAGTCCGCGTTCTTGAAGGTCGAGAATTCGGCCCCCTTCTTGTATTCAATACCGACGGCGGCGTTTCCGACGGGCAGGACATCGAGGTTTCCGAAATACGTCGTCTTGCGGTCCTTGTCGAACCCCAACACGCCCAGGGTTCGGCCCCGGGTGGAAAGGACTCCGGCCGAGAGCAGGATGGGACGCGGCGCCTCCTTGATGAGCTTGGTCGCCACGGCGTAGTAGTCCGGCGCCTTGGAAGCGACGTCGCCCGCCGGAGCGGTCGTGATCCGTTTGGAAACGACCCCCGCCGACACCGCCGGGACGGCGTTCGACCCGCCGGCGTTCTCCTTCAAGAGGAGAACCTTGGCGCCGAGGTTGTATTGTTGAATGTCGTCCAGCCCCGAAAGCGCCACGACTTCGTAGCCGTACGACAGTTCCAGCCGGCTGAACAGCGTTTCGGCGACGCCGGCGGTCGTCCAATCAATGTGCGTCCGCTCCTTGTAGGGGAGGTGGACGTACCAGGTCCCGAACTGGGGTTTGCTGAACGGCGAGTTTTCGATCGGCGAGCCGGCCGTGTAGGCGAGAGGGTTGAAAGCGACCCCTCCCTCCCCTTCCAGCCCGTTCAGAGGGACTCCCGCGCGAACGGCGGCCGTCGCGCCCCAGATCGAGAAACCAGCGAGATACAATACCTTCACCCACGCGCTACGCTTCGACATGTCAGTCTCCTTTTATGTTTTGTCGGCGCGCGCAAAAAAACCCGCGCGGCCATTGGTCAGCAGCGCGGGGATTGGTAAATCCCGATGCATCACGCCGCTTTAGCCCCCTGTTCTCCCTTGCGGGACGGCCGGGGCAAGTTGGTGATTAAAGCCTCGCCGGTGCATCTTCACGCCTACAAGTAATCATCGAGCCCGTTTGGTAACCGAACTCCCGGATTTCCGTCGCGACCCTGTTCAGCCGCGCCATTAACCGATCTCCTCCTTTCCAAGAACGGCGGCGCACTTGGATCGTATGTTGTTCCTGTGCTTGACAGTCTGGACATGCGACACTCCCAGCCGCTCTCCGATTTCGCGCACCGTCCATCCATCGAGGCTGAGCGACAAAACGATCTCTTCCTTGTTTGTCAAGCCGGCGGCCCGGACCGCCGTCAGAAGCTGGCGGGCCTCGACTTGCTCCTCCAAAGAACAGGGATCAACGAGCACGGCGTCTTCCCACGAAACGCCCTCCGGCGTTTCGATGTCCTCCACGCTGAGTTCTTTCGCCTTGTTCCGCCGGAGACGCAGTTCGTTCCTCAGATGGTGATAGCACCCCTGCAGGAGGTAGCTGTCCGTCTTGCCCCGGACGCGCCCCTCGGAATAACCCGTCCAAAGGCGGATGAGGGCCATTTGGGAGAGGTCGTCTTCATCCAGCAGGCGGGATCTGGTTTTCAGCTTGCGGGCGATGCCCTTGATCCCCGGCTCAAGGCGGGCGATCAGGGCGGTGAACGTCCGGTTTTGGGCGTCCCGGGACGGAGCTTCGTTGGGCTCGATGATGTGAAAAGGCTCGAAAGGGATCCGCGCGTTTTTCGGAAACGGCGAATCGTCCTCTCCGGGCTCCTGTACGCAAGACAACCGAAGTCCCCGCATGATCGATCTCCTCTCATGGTCTCGGGTCCTCCGGTTGTCCGGTCACCGCGAAATTATGGCGTCGTCAGATGATGTATTCCATTTTATCGGCCTGGTCGAAACGAGTTTTCTCCCGCCGCTCCAATTGGACGACCCGCGAGTTCTGGACGGTGATCTCCACGCTGCCGAACCGCAAGCTCCGCACGGCGTCGAGGATGGCGCGGTCGACGGCCTTGTCCTTATCCGAATATCGGTCGCCGGTCACGCGCGCCTCGATCCCCTATTTCGCGTTCTCAAACAGCCACGTGGACAGGTAGCGCTCCCCCGTGTCGGGCAGGACGGTGACGATGGTTTTGCCCTGGGCCTCGGGCCGCCTGGCCACGATCAAGGACGCCCACAGGGCCGCCCCGCTGGAGATGCCGACGAACAGACCTTCCTCCTTGGACAATTGCCGGGCGGTCTCTCCGGCGTCGGAGTTGGACACGGTGATGACCTCGTCGATGATTTTGAGGTTCAAGACCTCGGGGATGAACCCCGCTCCGATGCCCTGGATTTTGTGAGGCCCCGGTTTCCCGCCGGAGAGCACCGGCGAATCGGCCGGCTCGACGGCGACGACCCGGACGGCGGGGTTGCGGGACTTCAAGACCTCGCCCACGCCCGTGATCGTCCCTCCCGTGCCAACGCCCGACACGAAGTAATCCACCTTGCCGCCCGTGTCCGCCCAGATTTCCTCCGCCGTGGTCCGGCGGTGGATTTCCGGGTTGGCGGGATTGGAGAACTGCCCGGCAATGATGCTGTTCGGGATGGATTTGTGGAGCTCCTCGGCTTTCTCCACCGCCCCTTTCATGCCCTTCGCGCCCTCCGTCAGCACAAGCTCGGCCCCAAGGATCTTGAGGATCTGCCGCCGCTCTCCGCTCATCGTCTCCGGCATGGTGAGGATCAAGCGGTACTTGCGGGCCGCCGCGACGAACGCCAAGGCGACGCCCGTATTGCCGCTGGTGGGCTCGATGATCGTCGTGCCTTCCTTGATTAGGCCGCGCTTCTCGGCGTCGTCGATGATGGCCACGCCGATGCGGTCCTTCACGCTGGAGAGCGGGTTGAACGCCTCCACCTTGGCCAGGATATTGCCCCCCAGGCCGTGTCCCAGCCGGTTGATCCGGACCAGGGGCGTGCGCCCCGTGGTCCGGCTGACATCCGCGTAGACTTGTCCCATGATCATCCTCCTTTATGCTTTGGCCAGCGCCTGATCGATGTCGGCGATGACGTCATCCACGTGCTCGATACCGATGGACAACCGGATGAAGTCCGCCGTGACCCCGGTGGCGACCTGCTCTTCCACGGACAACTGCTGGTGCGTCGTGCTCGCCGGGTGGATGGCCAGCGACTTGGCGTCACCGACGTTGGCCAGGTGGGATATCAGCTGGAGGCTGTTGATGAATTTCTTCCCGGCCTCGATGCCGCCCTTGATGCCGAACCCGATGATGGCCCCCGCGCCGTGTGGCAAGTATTTCTTCACGCGGTCTTTTTCCGGACTATTGTCCAACCCCGGATAATTGACCCACGACACCTTGGGATGCTTTTGCAGATGCCGGGCCACCGCCAGGGCGTTCTCCGCATGGCGCGGCAAACGCAAATGCAACGTCTCCAACCCCTGCAGGAAGAGGAACGAATTGAAGGGCGAGAGGGCCGGACCAAGGTCGCGCAACAGCGTCACCCGGGCCTTGATGATGTAGGCGATGTTCCCGAGGGGTTTCAGCGCCTCCACGAAGTTGATCCCGTGGTAGCTGGGGTCGGGGTCCGCGATGAGGGGGAACTTGCCGTTGGTCCAGTCGAACTTGCCGGAGTCCACGATCAGCCCGCCCAAGGACGTGCCGTGCCCGCCGATGAACTTGGTCGCGGAATACACGATGATGTCCACTCCGTGGTCGAACGGGCGCAACAGGTACGGAGACACCGTGTTGTCCAGGACGAACGGGATGCCGTTCTTGTGGGCGACTTTGGAAATGCCTTCCAAGTCCGCGACGTCCAGCTTGGGGTTGCCGATGGACTCGGCATAGACGGCCTTGGTCTTGGGCGTGATGGCTTTTTGCAGGGCGTCCAGGTCGTTGGACTTCACGAATTTGACCGTGATGCCCAGCTTTTTGAACGTATAGTGGAAAAGATTATAGGTTCCACCATAGAGGTTGTCGGCCGAAACGATCTCATCCCCGGCTTGGGCGATGTTCAGCAACGCCAGTGTGATGGCCGACTGGCCCGACGCCGTGGCCAGGGCTCCCACGCCGCCGTCCAGGGCCGCGATGCGCTTTTCCAGGACGTCGGTCGTGGGGTTCATGAGCCGGGTGTAAATGTTGCCGAACTCCTTCAAGCCGAACAGGTTGGCGGCGTGGTCGGTGTTCTTGAACTGATAGGACGTCGTCTGGTAGATGGGCACGGCCCGCGACCCCGTCGTGGGGTCCGGTTCCTGCCCGGCGTGAAGCGCCAATGTTTCCACCCGCAATTTCGAATCGAGCTGACTCATGGTAATGCCTCCTTGGTTTGTCGGGCGGGCGCTCGATGAAAAGAGGCCCGTACCGGTTTTGACCAGCGGTACGGGCCTCGTGAAGACCGGCTTCGTTCCGCTTTAGCTCCCTGTTCGCCCTTTTCCGGGCCCGGCCGGGGCAAGTTGGTGATTAAAGCCTCGCCGGTTTCGCTGTCCGCATCCCATATAGGATGCGGACTGAAATTCCTATATTGCGTATTCGAGAACTTCCCGCTTTTGTTCCAGTTGCGCGGCCAAAGATTCGAACGTGACATTGTCAACGATTCTAGACGTGGCTTCGGCGACCTCCCGCCAGATCTTCCGGAAAACACACCGGTGGAGGTCGGTACAGCTCGCGTAGCCTTCCGCCAAACAAGCGATGGGCTCGATCGGCCCATCAATGAACCGAACCACATCCCCCGCTTTGATCTCGGCGGGCGCTTTCGCCAGAAGGTATCCGCCTTCCTTGCCTCGGCGACTTTCCACAAAACCGCCTCTCTTTAATTCCAATAATACCTGCTCAAGAAATTTCACCGGGGCGTCCGTTCTCTTGGCTAAATCATGAATCTGAACGGGCCCTTCCCCGTAATGGGCTGATAAATCCAGGACCGCCTTCATCGCGTAGTCGCCTTTGTAGGTTATCCTCATACGGCCTCACGAGAACGATATTCTACTTACTCGATTAACTAGGTAGAGTATACGTGGGTCCGAATATTTTGTCAACACATTTTTTCACAAGTCATGCAGGAACTTTCGCCCCTTCCGTTCGTTTATTATATTCTGGGTCTGGAGGCGCCATGGATAATGCTGAATCCGTCGTCGTTTGGCTGGGAGGATCCGCGGGCGACGGGATCGCTTCCGTGGGAGACATCTTGGCCCGCTCGGCCGCCCGGTCTGGTCTGAGGATCTTCGCTCACAATTCCTATCAATCCGTCGTCCGAGGGGGGCACGTTTTATTGCAGATGAACATCGGCTCGGGGGAAGTCCTTTCCCAAGGCGGCCGGTGGGACCTGTTGGTCGCTTTGAATCAAGACACCGCCGACCGGCACGCTCAATCCGCTCACGCGGCGCCGGGCCGCGGGGTCTTGTTCAATTCCGACAAGGTCAAGGTCGCCGACGGCCGCACAGCCTTTCCCCTTCCCGTCGGGGAACTGACCAAGGGCTTCGGGAAAAACCCTCTCATTCAAAATACGGTGGCCTTGGGAGCCCTGGCGCACCTCCTGGGCCTGTCTTGGGAGATCGTCGAAGCCGCCCTGCGCGCGCAGTTCGGAAAGAAATCCTCGGACGTTTCGGAGCAAAACGTCCGGGGGGCGCGCGCGGGCTTCGATCATGCCGCCGCCCGCTTCCCCCGCCTCCCGGGGGCGCCCCTCGCGGGCGACGGGCGGCGGCGCCTGGTGATGACGGGCAACCAGGCCATCGCCTTGGGCGGGGCGGCGGGGGGAATGACGTTCTACGCTGCCTATCCCATGACGCCCGCTTCGTCCATCATGCATTGGCTGGCGCCCCGCGCCGCGCGTTTCGGGCTGGTTATGAAGCAGACGGAGGACGAGCTGGCCGCGATCAACATGGCCGTGGGCGCGGGCTACGCCGGGGCGCGCGCCATGACGGGGACCTCGGGCGGCGGGTTCGCCCTCATGACGGAAGCGATCGGCATGGCGGGGATGCTCGAAGTCCCCGTCGTCGTGGCCTTGGCCCAGCGCGGTGGACCCTCCACGGGCCTGCCGACCAAGACCGAGCAGGCGGACCTTTTCCAAGTCCTGGGCGCCTCCGAGGGGGATTACCCGAAAGCCGTCATCGCCCCCTTGAGCGTGGCGGACGCCTATCTTTGCACCACGGAATGCCTGAACCTGGCCGAGAAATTTCAGATTCCGGTCATCTTGATGAGCGACCTGTACCTTTCCGAACACATGGAGACCGTGGACCGGGAGGCCCTGCCTTTCCCCGTCCCGATCGAGCGGGGCGAGGTCGCCCATCCCGGATCGACGGACGTCTATCGCCGCTACGCGGACACGCCCTCGGGCGTTTCCCCCCGGACCGTCCCCGGGACGCCCTTCGGTCTTCACGTCGCTTCCACCGATGAGCACAATGAAAAAGGCGAGCTGATCAGCGACGTGTTCACCAACCCCACGACCCGAGCCCGGATGGTTGAGAAACGCCAAAGAAAGCTGGAAGGTTTGGCCCGGGAACCTCGGGCCCTCGTCCGGGAAGGCGCGGATCGACCGGCACTCACCCTTGTCGGCTGGGGTTCGACCTACCAAATCTTGCGGGAAGCCCGGTTGGCATTGGAGAAGGAGGGCGTTTCGGTCGCCCACGTTCAATTCCGGCGCCTGTGGCCTTTCCCGTCGGAAGAGGCTCGGAGGGCTCTGGGCGATCCCGCCAAGTCCGTCGTCGTGGAGAATAACGTCTCAGGGCAATTCTCCCGGCTCCTGCGCCAGGAGACCGGCATCTCCGTTCCCCGCCACGTCCGCAAGTATGACGGCGAGCCGTTCAATTTGCCGGGCCTGTTGGACGCGCTCAAGAAGATCCTCGACGGCTCCGCGCCGGAAATCCAGAGGTTGGTGAGTTCCGAGCTCGACATCCCCGTCCATCATCTGGGAGGCGGCGCATGAGCGACATCGCGAAGTTCCGCTCCGAGATCAAGCCGACCTGGTGCCCCGGCTGCGGGGACTACGGCGTCTTGAATTCGATCCAGGGAGCCTGCGGCGATTTGGGGCTGGACCCCAAGGACGTCGTCCTGGTTTCGGGGATCGGGTGCTCGTCGGACCTGCCGCACTTCGTCAAGAGCTACGGCCTCCACACCCTGCACGGCCGGGCCGTGGCCGTCGCCCAAGGGGTTCGGCTCGGCAACACCGACCTGACGGTGATCGCCGCGGGCGGGGATGGGGACGGCTACGGGATCGGCGTCGGGCATTTCATCCACGCCTTGCGGCGAAACGTCCGCATGACCTACGTCGTCATGGACAACCAGATCTACGGCTTGACCACGGGGCAGACGTCCCCGACGTCCGCCAAAGGCGCGAAGACCAAGTCCACGCCGCAAGGCAACGTGGAAAACGCCTTGAACCCCCTGGCCGTGGCGCTCGCGGCCGGCGCTTCGTTCGTCGCCCGTGGTTTTTCCGGCGACGGGGCGCACTTGACGGACATCATGCGACAGGCCCTTTCCCATAAAGGGTTCGCGCTGGTGGACGTCTTCAGCCCCTGCGTCACTTTCAACAAAGACAACACGTTCGCCTGGTTCCGGGAGCGGGTGTACAAGCTGGAGGAGAAGGGCCACGATCCGGCGAACTTGGGCGCGGCCATCCAGGCGGCGCTGGAAACCGAGAAGCTCCCCATCGGCGTCTTCTACAAGAATCCCCGGCCCACGTTCGAGGAGCAGGATCCCGGGATGACCGCCAGGCCGGAACCCTTGGCGCGCCGCCGCTTAGGTCCGGACGCCTCCGTCTGGGCCGCGACTCTGGAGGAATTTTCCTGAGTTACCGCGTATTTTAGAGAGAACCGGACAGGGAGTGGCTGACGAGGCCCGAGGGGATCTTCGGGTAGAAATAGGTGGACTTGGGCGGCATGACGCCTCCCCCGACGGCGACTCGAAGCACCTCGGCCACCGTGTTGGGGGCCAGGAAGAAAGCCCAGCCGTCGTTCTTGGCCGCGAACGCCGCGGCTTCTTCGGGCTTCCGGGTGAAGAAGAAATCTTCCTTTCCCAGCCCGTCCAAGGCGCCCGCGTGCAGGACGGCCACGGCCAGTTTCGCCAGCGGCGTCCCCTTGAGGCTCGCCGGAATCGAGGTGAAGCGGTAGAGGTGGAAATGTCCCTTCCAGTAGAGCCCGACTTCCGTCGGCGATGAGCCTTTTTTTCCCGACATCAACCGCTTCAGGGCCTTGAAACCCGCGACGGGGATGAACCGGCCCCACCGCTCCAAGTTGACGAATTCGCGCTTCTCCTGGGACACGGCGCGGTGCGTGGGCAGGATCTCCAGGGCGGGGTCTCCGGACGGATTGAAAAGGGCCATCACGCGCCCCGCCGCGGGCCCCAATCCCCGCCCCCGCGCCCACGTTCCATACGCCCGGGCGGTTTCATAGCGATGGTGACCGTCCGCGACGACGACGGGCGAGCTCCGCAAAACGGACCGCAGCGTAGCGACGGTTTCCCGGTTCGTCTCCCGCCACAGGCGGTGCGTCACTCCGGCTTCGTCCCGGAAGGAAATCCAGGGTTCTCCCCTCGTCGCGCGGAGCAAAATGGTGCGTCCCCGGCTGCCTCCGTCTTCGAAGAGGACTTGGATCGGGCTTGTCTGGGACCGGAGGGCCTTGAAGAGCTTGAAGCGGTCCACTTTGGCCTTGGGAAGCGTTTTCTCGTGGGGGAACACGCCGCGGCCCCAGGGCACGACTTTGAGCGAGGCGAAAAAACCGATGCGCGAGAGCGGCCGCCCGTCGGCTTGCGATTTGAACAAGGTCTGGTACACGTAAACGGCCGGGGCGTTGTCCCGAACGAGGATGCCTTTTTCCCGCCACGATTTCCACGTGGCGGCGGCCTCGGCGTACTTCGAGCGGGGGTCCCCTCGGCGGTGCTCCACCCGGATGAAGTTCAGCGGATCCTTTTTGTAAAGAGCGGCCTGCAGATCAGGGGGGATGATGTCATAGGGCGGACAGACCAAGTTCTTGAGCAACGGGAGCCGTTCGTCGGAGTAGCGAAAGGCTCGGAAGGGTTGGATGTCGGCCATGGGCTGGAATTATAGAAAATGCGACGCGGCGCAAACGGTGTTCCACAAGAGCATGGCCACCGTCATGGGCCCGACGCCGCCGGGAACGGGCGTGATGGCGGCGGCCCGCGCGGACGCCGCGGCGAAGTCCACGTCCCCGACGAGCCCCTCCGGCAGGCGGTTGATGCCGACGTCGATGACGGCGGCGCCTTCTTTGACCCAGTCGCCCGGAATGAACCGGGGCTTCCCCACGGCGGCCACGAGGATGTCCGCGCGGCGGCAGACGTCGGCCAAATCGCGCGTGCGGGAGTGCGCCTGAGTCACCGTGGCGTCGGCGGAAAGGAGCATGAGCGCCAGGGGCTTCCCCACCAGCAGCGACCGGCCCGCCACGACCGCGTGGGCGCCGGAAATGGGAATTCCGTAGTGCTCGAGGATCTCCATGCACCCCGCCGGCGTGCACGGGAGCGGCAACCCCGAGGCTTTCACGTCCTTCCAGCTTTTCATTTGGATCCAGCGGCCCTGGTTGGCGGGATGGAGGCCGTCGGCGTCCTTGGCGGGGTCGAGGGCCCGCAAGGCCTCGTCGACGTTCAAATGCGGCGGGAGAGGCATTTGGACCAGGATCCCGTGGACTTCGGGAGAGCGGTTGAGCTCGGCGATCTTGGCCAGAAGGTCTTTTTGGGAAATCGTCCTCGGCATCGGCTCGTGGAAAGACTTCAAGCCGTTGGCGGCGCAGGCCTTGATCTTGGACCCGACGTAAACCTTCGACGCGGGGTCATCCCCCACCAGAATGGTGGCCAAGCCCGGCGTCACTCCCCGAAGGGCCAGGTCGGCCGCTTTGGCCTTGACCCGCTCGTAGACCGTCGCGGCGACGACCTTTCCGTCCATTATTTTCGCGGACATGGTTCCTCCCAGTTCAGTTCCTGCTTGAAAAGCCCCCGCGGCGTCATCGCGAGGCCCCGTCGTCTGGGGCCGTGGCGATCCCCTCCGTCGAAAAGAGGGGATTGCTTCGTCGCATTATTCGCTCCTCGCAATGACAGGCAGGACTTTCCAAGCAGGAATTAGTTCAGCGGCCGGTCAGGCGATTTTGATCAACCCCAGCTTGCGGGCCAGGATTTCCAAGTTCTCGACGTCCTCCCGGTTGTAGCGCAACAAAACCTCCAAGGCCTCGGCGTCCTTTTCTCGGTGGTGCTTTTCCCACAATTTGATGGCGTCCACGCCGGTCATTCCTTCGGTGTCCCGGTGGATGCCGAGAGTCCTTTCGACCTTCTTTAAGCCGCCGTACAGGTCCTTTCCCCAGCAGGCGTACATCAGGTCCCGGTGATCGAAGAGCCCCTCGATGTCGAGCTTGAGCTGATCTTTGATCAGCGGCAGGTCGAACCGGGCGCCGTTGTAAGTGAACACGGCCTCGACGCCGTCGAGGAACGCCTTCATCTCATCGGCCGGCAGATCGGGCCGCACCCACTGGCGGTTCCCCCGGTCCGGGCGGTCTCGTGCTCTATCTGCC
>Ga0182021_10004915_pt1 | contig 15771 bp, 14 predicted proteins | sample 612E3MmetaG_FD_120493 | JGI IMG/M metagenome (GOLD analysis project Ga0182021, IMG submission 120493) | Permafrost microbial communities from Stordalen Mire, Sweden - 612E3M metaG (Illumina Assembly) | ecosystem: Environmental > Terrestrial > Soil > Wetlands > Permafrost | place: Sweden... | reverse complement strand
TGGTTCATAAGTTCGATACCCTTTCTATAAATGCCACTGGAGCTCCTATAACCACCCTAGAAGTAACGTCAATAGATCCTCGTGAGGAACTAAGAAGGGAGTTGTTTAACTGATGAAAAAGGGTAGTCCAAAAGCTCATGCGACAACACAAAAATTCACTCAAATAGAGGATGTCGTTGGTGAAATAGCTCTATTTTCCGGTAATCAAGCCGGGCTTATTATGGAAGTTACGGCAACCAATTTCGCACTCCAATCAGAGGAGGAGCAACAAAGTCGAATTTATAGCTATGCAGCTCTACTTAATTCGCTTTCTTTCCCTGTCCAAATTTTGGTGATAAGTAGAAAGCTGGACATTACAAGCTATATAAAGCAGCTTGAGACGCAGGCGCAAAAAACAACAAATCAGTCGCTTTCAAAACAAATTAATATGTATAAAGATTTTGTCGCCCAGTTGGTTCGTAACAATATAGTGCTGGACAAAAAATTCTATCTCGTTCTTTCCTATTCGATTCTCGAGAAAGGTGCAAAAGCAGTTGCCGGTGGAAGAAACAGACAGGCTTTTTATCAGGATGCGAGAGAGCAACTCAACTCTAAGGCTACTTCAATGACGTCTGAGCTTATCCGGGTCGGATTAAAAAGCAGAATTTTAGGAAGAGACGAGCTAATAAATATTTTTTATGAAGTTTATAATCCCGGTGCTGGAAATGCCAACGGTGGAATGACTTCTGTTTTCGTGAAAGGAGCGAAATAATGGCACTTTTTGGAAAAAAGAAAAATAAAGTAATTGAGGAGCAGTCGAACACGCGGATCTTGGACCACGGAGTTAATTCAGTAACCGATATTATCGCTCCTCCATCAATTGAAGTAGACTTTGGCCACATAAAAATTGGTGAAACATATCACAAAACCTTCTTTGTCGTAGGCTACCCCCGTTACGTTTCGCCCAACTGGCTCGAGCCTTTAATTGACTTTGATCATTCGCTAAATATTTCTATGTTCGTCTATCCACAAGATTCCGCAGACATTCTTACCGACCTTCGAAGGAAAATCGGCGAAATGGAAGCAACTCTTGAGGAACAAGAAAAAAACAATCAAGTATTAGACGCAAGCGTTCAAGCTCAACTTGAAGACGCGCTTTCAGTCCAGGAAGAACTCGCAAAAGGAGTCGAGCGTTTTTTCCAATTTAGCCTTTATATAACTCTAATCTCGGAGGATTTGAATGACCTGCGTGAGGCTAGCAGAAAACTAAAAACTCTTCTCTCTTCCATCTTAATTTCTGCCAAACCGACAACTCTCCAGATGGAAGAGGGATTTAAATCAACTACACCAATGGGAGAAGATTTCCTGTTTTTGGCAAGAAACATGGACACAACCAGCCTTGCCTCCACTTTTCCATTCACCTCCGCAACACTTACTCAAGACAAGGGAGTGATGTACGGAGTAAATGAACTAAACGGCTCGCTTATAATCTTTGACCGCTTTAGTCTGGAAAACGCCAATGAAGTGGTTTTCGGAAAATCAGGGGCTGGAAAATCCTATTTAATTAAGCTTGAGATAATGCGCCAATTCATGTTTGGCACGGAAGTTATTGCAATTGACCCGGAAGGAGAATATGCAGACCTTACTAAAACCTTTGGCGGGGAATACGTCGAGTTTTCTCCCACCTCCCCAATTAAAATAAATCCTTTTGATTTGTCGGGGAGATACACTGCCGGAGAGAATGAGCTTGGGCTGAAGATTTTGTCTCTACATGCACTTCTTAAAATAGTCATGGGAGAACTTGATCCGGTACATGATGCAATTTTGGATCGGGCACTTGTTGAGACTTACCGACTTAAGGGTATAACGACTGACCCTTCGAGCCAAACCAAAGAGCCTCCCCTGATGGAAGACCTTTACAAGGTTTTACTTGGCATGGAAGATGCCACGGCGCGGGATTTGGCCCTTCGACTTGAGAGATTTATTAAAGGAAGCATGGCCGGAATTTTTAACTCCCAAAGCAATTTCAACATCAAAAATTCGTTGACGGTTTTTTCAATGAGGGGGCTTGAGGATGAACTCCGTCCGGTTGCGATGCAGATAGTTTTGGATTTTATCTGGACGACGGTTAGAAAAAATCTAAAGAGAAGGTTATTGGTTATTGACGAAGCATGGTACTTAATGCGCTACAAAGATTCCGCTGCTTTCGTCCAGGGTGTTGCAAAGAGAGCTAGGAAATATTATCTTGCGCTGACCACCGCAACTCAGGATGTTCAAGATTTTCTCTCAACAGATTACGGCAAGGCAGTATTATCCAACTCATCTATTCAAATACTGCTTAAGCAAAGTCCAACGGAAATCGATCAGGTTGCCAACATATTTTATTTGACCGACCAAGAAAAACAGCTACTTCTATCCTCTGGCGTCGGTGAAGGACTCTTTTTCGCAGGCCAAAGCCATGTGGCAATAAAAGTTCTTTCCGCTCCGTTTGAACACGAACTAATCACTTCAAATCCTCAAGAGGTTTTGCAAAAACAGGAAGAATCAACCGTGGACGAGCAAACAGAAACTGCGCAATCCCAAAGCATTGAGCCGCCCCCTACTGAGCTCACATTAGCTGTCGACGATTCAAATTTAGCAAATCCAAACATTAATTAACTATGGCCTCACTTTTTAATATCAGACGAGGTAAAAATCCCCATTTGCCAAAAGACAATCGGGATCTTGTCCAAGCAGCAGAAGACAAAGCAATCCACGATAGCGAGAAGCTTGTGATCAGAGGCATTGCCGCAACAATAGGATTACCACTCCTACTTGGCTTGGGTCTGGCGTTAATATTTACGCTCGTAATAGCCACAACAATTTTCGGAAAAGCCTCTCAGGATCCTCAATTTGCCCAAAGCGTAGGACTCGATTCTTATTTTAACAACACACCAGCTACCGCGACCACTCCCGTGACGGGCACGCCCATTAATCCTGAAGTTGACTGCGCAAATCCGGATACGTTTTTCTCAAATAATGGCGTTAAAACCCTCGGCATTACTTCCTATTCAAAGAAACAGCTACTTTGTCAAACACTGGACGCTCTCTTTGCTTATCCCGAAATAGATAGATACATGACGAATAAAACTATTTACTTTGCCAGCGCAGATAGCTCAGGGTGTCCTGGGTTTGCGGATGGCTGCACAGGAGGAAATGCAATTAAGCTACTTAATTTCGACACGAGTAATAAAAGCGATACGCACTGGACCGCGATAATTACCCATGAGTTTTTCCACGCCCTGGATAATATATCCGATATCCAAAGCGGCTACCAAGATCCTTATTCTTCGGACAAAAGTAAATGCTACGAGGTTACAAACCGTGGTTACTATATTATTAAAACTTACGGAAAAAGTTTTGCCGATGGACTTAGCGCTACTGACGTAAGAGACGAATCATTTGCCGAAAGCGGAGCCCTGTACGTTACCGGAAAGGGTACGGACGGAAATTTTGCCACCTTTAGAACGGACTGTCCGGGGAACAATACCTTCTGGTCAGAGACCTTGGGAGACCCGTCTACATCGCCTACTGACGGCACCTTGAGTCAGGGAAACTTTTGTACGCAGGGATCCACAAGTAATTGCGGGCTGCAGCAATATAGCAATTATATGAGCAAAAATCCGACGCATGTGAACTTTGGTGATCCCAGCTGTGAACTCGCTCAGGGTGGGGGCATAAACAGACAGGCTGTAAGAAATGAAATTTTGCGACAACTACAGCAAACCTATCCTAGTAAAATAAAAGATTACTGTCGGTGGAGCTGCATTGCTTTCCATGAGGGGGGATATAATCCCAATTCGTTTAATTCTAGTTCTCCAAGGGCCAAAGGCGCCTGGGGAATGTTCCAAATGGAGCCAAACGCCTGTTACACCTCTGATTTTAAGTACCAGAGAACGGGAAACCTTGATTGGAAGAGCCAGATATCAAGAGCTTTATCATTAGAATACAACAGGCTGGAGCCTAATGGAATTCCTTGGAATTATTGGTCCACAGCGAGGAACTGTGTGCGTGGAAAATTTAGCCCGGCCGAGCCTGATTGGAATGACTCCTTAAGTAATCCAAACTGTCATGATATAGGGAATTAATTGTCTTGAACCCTAATAGGCATAATGAGGTGAAGAAAGCTCTTGTCTCCGGGAATTCTAAAAACTCCAGCATTTAGGGGTCCTGTCATTTGAAATTCGACTTGTTCCGAATCGACATTTGCGAATAAATCGAGGAGATAGCGCCCGTTAAAAGCTATTTCGTTTTCCTCACCTTCTGTCTTAGCCACGACCTCAACCTCATCCTCCCCTACCGAAGAAGCGCTCGCGTAAAATTTAACATGATCCTTACCAACGCTTAGTTTTATTATATTTGCTGCTTCGCGCGCTATGACTGAACAAGCCCGAACCGCACTCTGGGCTGACAACCTGTCGAATACAGCGTTGGTTGAAAAATCGTCCGGAATGATTTTTTCATAAGTAGGATACTCTGCTTCTATTAATCTCCCTACCACGGTAAAATCTCCGCACTCAAAAACAACCTGATTGTTCTGCGCTGAAGAATAAATAGAAATGACTTTGTCCTCGCCGTCACTCTTAATTCCTAAAACCTCTTTTATCGCTCGGGATGGAATTAACATTTTATCAATTTTTGATTTATCCCCTAAGGAAACATTGCTTTTTAAAGAAAGGCGGAAACCGTCCGTTGCAACGACAGAAAGTCCCTTCTCTTCTTTCTTAATTAAAACTCCGGAAAGAGCAGGTCGACCCGAATCAAGAGAGCTGGCAAAAACAACGCGGGAAATCTCTTTATCAAATTCTGATTTTGGCATTCTTGCCGCCAACTCTCCTTTTTCTTCAAACAGTTTTGGGAAGTCTGAGGAAGCCATTATTGGAAGGGTTGCATTAACCGAGGACGTTTTAAGATGAAGGTTGTTTTCTTTTTCCTCCAGATCTATCTTTTCGTCTTCAATACTAGATACTAAATCAAAAAATGTTTTTGCGGGAATAGTGATTGACCCCTCGTTCTCAATCTTTGCCGGAATCTTTGCGATTAGCCCAATTTCTAAATCGGTTGCTGAAACTAAAAGATTACCACCTTTTCCTTCCAGGAGAAAGTTTAAAAGTATTGGCAGCTGACTTCTTGATGATACGCCGTGAGAAGAAAAGGATAATCCGTCTTTGAGGTTTTTAGAGAGGGCCGTTGCCTTTAACATACTTATTTAATTTGTAGTTGTAGTAGGTTACCAGGAAAAGTGGAAAAAAGCAATAATTTATGGTCGTGAAAATGTGGATATATTGTTAGAAAACGATGTGGATTTAATGGGGATTAAGCAAAATAAGATTAAAAAGTGCAAAAGGCGCTAGTTGTCCACTCGCCTCTTGTGGATATCTGCGATTCCCAATAATTCTTCGCTGGTAAGCTTCTCTTCAAGCATGTTTTCGATTTTTCCAACGCCGTGCATAACTGTGGTGTGGTCCCGTCCTCCAAGAAGGTTACCGATTTCGGAATAAGTTAAGCTGAGATCTCTTTTTAAAACATACATACAGGTTTGTCTTGCTCTAACGAGCTTTGCATCTCTTTTTTCTCCCTTAAGCTGGGTTGACTTAATTCCATAATAATCACAGATTGTTCTAATTACCTCATCGGGATGAATATTTTTTCCTCTGACTCCTCCCTCAAGCGCTTGACGGGCTAAGTCGGGAGAAGGAATATTCTCTTCTGCTGTTGCCTGGGTCATAACCCTAAGAAGCAAGCCCTCAAGCTCTCTTGTGTCTTCTGTTTTTTCGGCAATTACTTTTGCGGTTTCAATATCTAGCTCAAAATTGAATTTCTTAGCCTTTGTTAAAAGTATTGCGCAGCGAAGTTCAAAATCAGGAGACTCAATGTCTACAGTTAGGCCTCCGGAAAATCTTGAAAGAAGTCTTTTTTCAACTTTTGGAATTTCAAAAGGAGGGCGGTCAGAAGTTAAAATTACCTGAGAGGAATTATCAACTAAAATGTTAAAGGTGTGGAACAGTTCCTCCTGCACTTTTTCTTTCCCTCCGATGAATTGTATATCGTCAATTAGAAGAAGATCTAGGTTTCGGAATTTTCTTTTCATTCTTGCGGTGTCATTACTCCTAATTGCCTCTACCACTTCGTTTGTAAATTCCTCAGAAGTTATGTAAATAATTTTTTTCTCAGGACTTTCCTTATAAACTTCATTTGCGACAGCTTGCATAAGATGGGTTTTCCCCACTCCGACAGGTCCGTAAATAAATAAAGGGTTATAAGCTGTGCCAATTTTTTTAGCAACGGTAGTTGCGGAAACATAAGCCAGCTGGTTTGACCCGGAAACTGCGAAGTTTTGGAAAGTGTAATCCGGCCTGATTCTGGGCAAATGTCCCATAACCTTTTGTTTATTCACAGCTTCAAATAGTGGTCCAATAGAATCGCTCGGCGTAACTTTATTTGGCGTTTTGGGTACGAAAATTAGGTTGGTATCCTCTCCTGCGTGTTTGTCCACTATTTTTTTAATTGTTTGATAAAACCTTTTATTCAAAAGGTCAATTATCATAGTGGAAGGCGCGCCAATTGTAGCTACGCCATCCTCGTAAGAAATTAAAAATGTGTTTTTAAAAAGTGTCAGAAAATTTGCAGATGATACTTCTGTTTGGATTTCTGATAAGACCTTTTCCCAGAGTTCCTGGGCTGATTCATCTACCACGGTAACTAAGAAGTTTAGCAGACCCTTCTCTTTTAGTGTCAATACGCTGTAACTATGTAAAAGTGACTCTTTATTTACCAGTTTCAAATAGGGCAAGAGTTTTGCTATAATCAGAGCTCACAGCAATGGAAAAACTTATAAAACTGAAAAAAATTAAAAGAGCGAGGAAACACGGCTTTCTTTCAAGAAGTAAAAGCCATGGCGGCAGAAAAGTTTTGTCTAGACGAAGACTAACCAAAAGAAAAACTCTGACCGTTTAATGCTAAAGAAAAAATTTAGGCTAGCCGATTTTTCGCTAGAGCGCCCCTCGCAAATCTCTACGGAATTTTTTAATCTGAAGTTTTCAAGAAATGAGATAAATTCTAAAAGGCTGGCATTCGTCGTTTCTAAGAAAGTCGATAAAAGGGCAACTGTAAGAAACGAGCTCAAAAGAAAAACAAGGGCAGCTTTTGAAAACTTGTTTGATCAAATCAAAGAAGGGCACGATTTCCTAGTCTATCCTAAAATTGAGGTTAATAATGTCACTAGCAAGGAAGTGGAAATTACGTTAAAATCTACATTGTCGAAAAACAAGCTTTTGAAAAATGAGAAAAATTAAAATTCTTCCGATTACCGCCTATCAGATATTTCTCTCCCCCATTCTTAAATTATTTTTTGGTGATGCCTGTAGATTTGAAGAGCACTGTTCGGATTATGCTAAGAGAATGATTTTGGAAAAAGGCTTGCTAAAAGGTGGCGGCTTGAGTCTGGTTCGTATTTCAAAATGCCAACCATTTTATTCGGGTAACTTAAGAAAGGAAACGGCTTAATGGAAATACTGCACGCAATCGGCTCTGTTTTCAGTACCCTTCTCCATCCTTTTATTTTGATTTTTATTAATTTGCTCCTTGGAGTGGTTAACGTTTTCTCCGCACTGCATATCCCCTATCCCTTAGGCTTTTCAATTATTGCAGTAACTATTTTAATCAGATTAGTGACTTATCCTCTTGTTGCACGCCAAATTAGATATTCAAAGAAGATGCAGGAGCTTTCTCCCCACATCGCTAATCTGAAAAAATTACATAAGGGGGATCAGAAAAAATTTATGGAGGAACAGCAAAAGCTATTCAAAGAAAATGGAATTTCCCAAGCTGCAGGTTGTTTGCCAACTCTCGTTCAACTTCCCGTTCTCTATGGTTTTTACATAATGCTGTCTAATATCGTAAAGCCGACAGGGCAGCTTCATTACATTAACTCTTTGGTTTTGCCTCCTCTAAAAATATCGCATCCGCTGGACCCCAATTTTTTTGGTATTTCACTGGGACAACATCCTTCAGGTTTGCTTTCTGCTCTTCCGATTCTTGCGATTTCAATCCCAGTTCTGACCGGACTGTTCCAATTTATACAAACAAAAATGATGACGCCCCAAGTAGTTAAGCAGTATCCGTCCGACAGTCCTAAAGAGAAGAAAGAGAAAGAAAATGCAGGGGATATGGCAACTCAAATGCAGGGACAGATGTTAATTATATTCCCGCTTATGATCGCATACGCATCTTTTAATTTTCCGATAGGGCTGTCTCTATACTGGAATACAAGCACAGTTTTTGGTATCATACAGCAATATAAAATCGGCGGAATTGGGGGGTTAGGAAGCATATGGCAAAGAATAAAAAAATAGTTGAAGGTTTAGTCTCTGAGCTTTTTGAAAAGTTAGGGATAAAAGAGGAATTTGAAGTTTCGGAAAACGACGAGACAATTGACGTCTTGATTACTTCTGATGAGCCCGGACTTTTGATCGGACATCACGGCGATACGCTTGATTCACTGCAATTAGTGATTTCGTTAATGGTTGCTAAAAAATTGGGAGAGTTTAAAAGAGTTTCTGTTGAGATCGGAGATTATAAAAAGAACCGATCAGATTACCTTAAGAATCTGGCCGAGCAGACAAAAGAAAGAGCGCTTGCGGAAGGCAGAGAAGTAATGCTTCCGAATCTTAAGTCTTGGGAAAGAAGAGAAGTACATATGTATCTCGCGGAAGACACCGAGGTTTTTTCAGAATCAGTTGGAGAGGGAAGAGACCGAACGCTTGTCGTCAAGCCCCGCTAAGTTTTCCCCCAAGCATTGCCGAATCACTCCTACGCTGGTAAAATGGTTTGGAGCTACGTTTTGTCAATTATATTCAAACGCTCTGAATCTCTTTTTCACGAAAAATTGAATTTTATTGATACGTTGTCTCACGAATGACGTCCTTAGTACAATATTATTAGAACAGGAAGCCGAATGGATCAAACTAACTTTATAAATATATATACCGATGGTGGATCACGAGGAAATCCTGGCCCCTCATCTCTCGGAGTTTTCATAGAAAACGACCGAGGTATGGTGCTCGATGAAATAGGGGAGTATTTGGGAATCACGACTAATAACATTGCCGAGTATAGCGCTATCGTAGCCGCACTTAATTGGGTTGTTAAAAATAAGCAGCAAATGCCCGGTTTGAAAAAAGTAAATTTCTATATGGATTCACAACTAGCTTCTTCCCAGCTAAATGGTCTATATAAGATTAAAAATCCAAAACTCCGGGAACTTCTTTTTGAAGCCAAGAAAAAAGAAGCGGAAATTGCTCTTCCCATTACTTACTCACACGTTCCCAGAGAACAAAACAAAAAGGCCGATGCCTTGGTCAATCGAGCCCTAGACAACGCAGTAAATGTGGCATAAAATCTCTCTTAAGAATTCATAAATGAAATTATCTGCCCAGGAAATATCAAATCTTCCTTTAATCCTCATAGTAGATAAAATTGGAGTAATAGGAGAAGAGCTTTCAAAAACTCTGTTAGCGGACTATTTAGTAATTTTCGTTTCAAAGTTAAAACCAGAAGCCGCAAAAAATATAATCCACATCCCATTTACTAAAAAAATTCCTCAGGTTCCCGATAATAAATATGAGAAGTTATTTATAATCGACGACGGCTCAGATATCACGAGAGAATCTGTTTTTTCGTTTGTCAGCCTAGCCAGATCAAATTCCGCTCCTCTCTATTTTTTAACAAGTGTTAGAAATATTGATTCTTCTCATGCACAAGATGTCATTACAGAATACGCAGGAGTAAAGGTTTTGGTCTTTGGAGATCTTTTTGACCAAAATCTATTTTTTGACAAAAATGCATCAGTAAACAAATTTATTCTTCAAGCCAAAAAAAACAGAAGAATTGATGTTTCCGCAGCTGGGCTTTCATTAAGTTTTCCTATTTCTTTTGAGGATACGATCAAGCTAATTGTTAAAGCGGCTTATTTAAATTTAGACCAAAGAATTCTCTTGCTTTTCCAACCGACTCCTATTACGGATATATCGCTAGCTCACGTTTTTCAAAAGATAAATCCTGACATAACTGTAGATTTTGCAAAAAGCAAAAAAGAAGAAAAAATCTATTTGCCCCAAGGCGGAGCCCACGTTATTAGTAAATATGAATTGGAGCAAAAGATTAGAGAACTGAATCTTGAAGGTGGGGAAGATAGGAAAGTCAGCGTAATAGAAAAGGAAAATAAACGAAAAAATTATTTGAAACCTTTTTTACTTTTAATATTAATATTACTTTTTGTTTTCCTTCTTCCGCTTTTAACTACACTTGGTTATTCGTCTTTCGGATACTTTGAGCTAAATAATTCAAAGAACTTGTTAGAGAGCGGAAAAATTGCTCAAGGAATTTCCTCATCGTCAAAGGCTAAAACATTTTTTGAAACAGGTTCTAAAACTTCCAACATTTTAATTTCAGAATCAAAATATTTTGGATTAAGAAAAGAGACTCAAAATCTCAAGCAAAAAATAGATAACGCGGACGATCTCTCTCAATCCGTGAATTATTTTTTAACTGGAGCGCAGAAACTTAACAACGTTTACAAAGGAAAAAGCCTTGATCCGGCTTCTGATTTTTCGAACGCATCAAACATTTTGAAAACAGCATTGTCGACATGGGAAAAAGTTAAAGCCGAAGGAGGGTTGCCAAGCGAATATGATCAAAAATTTGCATCCATAAAGCCGTTGGTCGATATTTTCGCAAACTCCGATGGTATTTTGCCCAGCATGTTGGGCTTCAACAAAGAGATGACGTACTTGGTTCTCTTGCAAAACAACTTAGAGATTCGACCCGGAGGAGGGAAAATCAGCTCATACGGAATTTTAAAAATTAAAAATTCACGCGTTGAAAGCTTCAAAACGCTGGATTCAAAAATTATTGATGACAAATATTCAGCCCACGTTGAGCCGCCGTTTCCGATAAGAAGATATGAAAGCAACATTAGCTGGAAATTTTCCGAAAGTAACTTCGACCCAGATTTTGTAAAAAGTGCAATTGCGGCTTCTAATTTATATTCGCTTGAAACGAGTCAGAAAGTGGACGGTGTAATTGGTACAGATTTAAATTTTGAAAAAAGCCTTTTGGCAATTTCCGGGCCTGTTCATGTAGAAGGAGTTGCAAAAAATATTGACGAAGAAAATGTTTTAAAAATTAGCCACGACAATAGTTCTATGGAAAATTTCCAAGGAAAATTATTGGAGTCAATTATCCAAAAACTACAAGTAAGTACTACTAAATCTTATTTTCTTTTAGGTCAGCAGATAGGGGTGTCGATTTCCCAAAAAGACTTACTATTCGCATTTAAAGATCAAAATGCTCAGGATATTTTTACTGCAAATAACTGGTCAGGAGCACTTTGGGACGAGAGAACGGATTCACAAAGTACAATATCCGACTATTTGGGTTTGTCTGAAGCAAATCTAGGAGAAAATAATGCCAATTATTTCGTCAACAGAAGTGTTAGTAAAAAGACTGTTGTGGCCTCAGACGGAACTGTTTCATCCCGGCTCCAAATCGCTTTTAAAAATAGTAGTAGTAAGAAAGGGGAAGATTACAAAAATTATCTTGAAATCATTTTGCCCCAAAACGCTAGTCTCAATTCAATTCTTGTAAATAATAAAGAGGTTACAGTTGACAAGGCAGTGACAGATTATTTCGTTTATGAATCGCGAGGATTCACACCTCCCCCTGGAGTTGAAGTAAATCAGACAATTGAGATGGGGAAGTCAGTTTTTGGTTTGTTTTTAAATATTCCTTCAGGGCAAGTAGAAACGATCGCCTTGGATTATAATTTGGGGGATAATATTAAAAGCCCACAAAACGGATACACCTACTCGCTCAAAGTTTATAAGCAACCGGGAGTGGGTTCTTATCCTTTCGATTTAAGCTTCGATCTCCCAGACGGTTACCGTGTGATTCAAGGAAGTCCAACTTTTTCCACGGATGTTAACGAGGATTTTGAAGTGAGCTCCCAAATCTCTCAAAAGTAATCTTCTGGTAGCCAAGCGTAGTATCTGATAAAATCAAGCTTGTAAATGTTATTTATTACAATTTTACTGACAGTCTTAGGTCTTTCGCTTTTTGAAATTATCACCTCCATTGATAACGCGGTTATTAATGCAGAGGTTTTGACCACGATGTCTAAACGTGCCAGAAGGTGGTTTCTCTTATGGGGATTTTTATTCGCAGTAATTGTTGTGAGAGGTCTTCTGCCTCTCATCATAGTTTACTTGGCTAACCCAAGCCTCGGTTTGCTCGGTTCTCTAACTTTGACTTTTTCAAATGGAGATGCCACAAGGATGGCGGTAGAGAAATCGGCGCCAATTTTACTCTCCGGAGGCGGGACTTTTTTAGTTTTTCTATTTTTCAACTGGCTTTTTCTAGAACCCAAAAATTTTGGGCTAAGGTCTGAGCCGTTTTTCCAGCGACAGGGTGCATGGTTTTTCGCATTAGTCTCGCTTCTTCTTGCAACGATTGTTTGGTTCTCCCTAAAGGTAAATCCCATGATGGCATTTGGAGCCGTTATGGGCTCAACCGCTTTTTTCATAGTGCACGGTTTTAGTAGTTATGCCCGAGATAAAGAAAAAGCTTTGATGAAAAATGGCGTTTCGGATTTTAGTAAAATTGCTTACCTTGAGGTTTTAGACGCAGCTTTTTCAATCGACGGAGTGGTTGGAGCTTTTGCTTTTACATTCTCTGTACCTTTAATTTTTCTGGGTACAGGATTGGGAGCATTGATCCTGCGAAGGTTAACTGTCGCAAATGTTGAGAGAATTAAGAAGTATAAATACTTGGAGAACGGCGCAATGTATTCAGTTTTCTTTCTCGGCCTGATTATGTTAGTTGACGCTTTTGGCTTGAAAATTCCTGAATATATTTCGCCTGTGATCACATTTGCAACTGTGGGATATTTTTTCTTTCTTTCAAAAAGGAGTTTAAATGGATAAAGTTTACGACCACAAAAAAGTTGAAGAAAACATCTATAAAAAATGGGAAGATTCCGGTTCTTTTTCGCCGGAAATAAATCCCGACGGGAAACCATTTTCTATTATTCTTCCTCCCCCAAACGCCAACGCACCTCTTCATCTCGGTCACGCAATGTATGTGGTTGAAGATATTCTTATTCGTTACCACCGAATGCTAGGGGACAGTGCTCTTTGGCTTCCCGGAGCAGATCATGCAGGGCTAGAGACTCAGTTCGTTTTCGAAAAAGAACTCAACAAACAAGATAAATCTCGTTTTGATTATGACAGGGATACTCTTTATAAGATGATTTGGGATTATGTTCAGAAAAACAGACCGATTATGGAAGGGCAGCTAAAACGTCTCGGATTTTCCTTGGATTGGACTCGCAAAAAGTTTACTTTAGACCCTGACATTGTAAAAATGGTCTACCAAACTTTTAAGAAAATGTATGACGAAGACTTGGTTTATAGGGGAGAAAGACTAGTCAATTATTGTGTTAAGGATGGAACTAGCCTGTCGGATTACGAGACCGACCACGTTGAGCGAGTTGACCCACTTTATTACATGAAGTATGGTCCTTTTGTTTTGGCAACCGTGCGGCCCGAGACAAAATTCGGAGACACAGCTGTAGCGGTAAACCCAAAAGATAAAAGATATAAAGATTGGATCGGAAAAGAAATTGAATTTGAAGGCTTAATCGGTCAGGTCAAGTTGCGGGTGGTAGGGGATGACGCAGTGGATCCGGAATTTGGTACAGGAGTTGTTAAAGTTACTCCTGCTCACGATTTTACTGATTGGGAAATAGGGAAGAGGCACGAGCTTGCAATTAAACAAGTGATTGGATTTGATGGTCGGTTGACAGATCTTGCTGGAAAGTATGCCGGACTGAAAGTAAAAGTGGCACGCGAACAAGTCGTTGAGGAGCTGAAAAAGAGGGGAATGATTGACCACATTGATGAGAATTACAATCATACAGTTTCAGTTTGCTATAAGTGCGGAAATGTTTTGGAGCCATTACCGCTACCTCAGTGGTATATAAAGGTTAAACCGTTGACGCAGCCGGCTATTGAAGCAGTCAAAAAAGGCAAAATAAAGATCGTCCCGAAGAGATTTGATAAGGTTTACTATGAATGGCTCGAAAATCTGCACGATTGGAACATTTCCCGTCAGACTGTTTGGGGAATTCAGATACCTGCATGGAAATGTGAGGAATGTCATGAATGGACAGTAACAGAGGGTCAAACTCCCGAAAAATGTGCGAATTGCAATAGTAAAACTTTGACCCAGGATACGGACACGTTCGATACTTGGTTTTCTTCAGGCCAGTGGCCATTTGTAACGCTCCAAACCTCCAAGCCCGGAGATTTTGAAAAGTTCTATCCGACTTCGGTTATGGAAACGGGTTATGACATCCTAAAGCCCTGGGTTTCGAAAATGATAATGATGGGGCTGTATTGCATTGATCAAATTCCTTTTGAAACGGTTTATCTTCACGGGCTTGTCAGGGATGGGAAAGGGCAGAAGATGAGTAAAAGCAAAGGAAACGTCATAAATCCAATTGAGATGGTTGACAAATACAGTGCCGATGCACTCCGCATGGCTTTAATCTTCGGCGCCGCTCCCGGTAATGATTTGGCAATTTCAGAAGATAAAATCCGGGGAATGAGAAACTTCGCAAATAAACTTTGGAACATGGCGCGATTTATTGAATTCAAACAATCCGAAAACCCCGATTTCAAACTAAAACTGCAATCAATTAATGAGCTCAAAGAGAGTAGGGAAAAAAGTTTCTCAAAAACTGAGCAATTTTACGCTATAGATGAAGATATTGTCGAAGCAGCAGCGGAACTGGTAAAAAAAGTAACCTTTGACATCGAAAATTATAGATTAGACTTTGCAGCAGCAAAACTATATGAGTTTGCCTGGGGAGATTTTGCAGATGTCTATATAGAGAACGTAAAGAAGAATATGAATAATGAAACATTCGAAGTATTGACAGCAGTATATCTTACTATTTTAAAGCTTATTCATCCGTTTATGCCGTTTATAACTGAGGAAATCTTCGGGAAATTATCGGGAAATACTCGGTTATTAATTACATCAAAATGGCCCTTCGAGTCGGCTCAGGGTGAACCACATGAAGTTTAAAAAATCGAAAAAGAAGGCGGAAGTTAAGCCGAAGAAAGCCAGAGTAAAGCTACAATTCCCGAGGAATTACCGAATTATTCCCGAAGGTTGGAAAGGAGATGAGGTATTTTTCTTTTTTGGAGCTTTGTTTATTTTAGTTGCGATTTTGATTGTGGCTTTTGATTTTTTCCTAAACTTAAAAGAACAAGGAAAAATTACGGACGAAAAAGTCGCTTTAATTAAAGAACAGATTTTTTGGCAAGAAGAAACTTCAAAAAACCCGGGTTACCGTGATGCATATTTCAGCTTAGCCTTGGTAGATTACAGACTTAACGACATTAAAAGTACTAAGCTAAACTTGGAAAAATCGCTAAGTTTGGATCCTACTTTTCAAGAGGGGAATGCTCTTAGGCAAATTATAGGTGGAAATTAACTTCCTTGAGGTTTGTCTTTGTCTGATTCTTCCGTTGCGGCTCCTTCTCCTTCGGCTTTTTCTTCTCCAGCTTGCTCAGCTTGGCCTTCTCCCTCAGGCGCTGCTTCACCTTCAGCTGCGGATGCAGCTTCGGCCTCTGCAGCTTCTTGAGCGGCGAGTTCTTCAGCCTCTTTACTAATCAATGCTCCGATTTT
>Ga0182021_10004913_pt1 | contig 15773 bp, 16 predicted proteins | sample 612E3MmetaG_FD_120493 | JGI IMG/M metagenome (GOLD analysis project Ga0182021, IMG submission 120493) | Permafrost microbial communities from Stordalen Mire, Sweden - 612E3M metaG (Illumina Assembly) | ecosystem: Environmental > Terrestrial > Soil > Wetlands > Permafrost | place: Sweden... | reverse complement strand
TAGCCCTGGGGAAGTTTAGAATCAATATACATATTAAACAGATGTGCTGTTAATGCTCGTTGTTTAGATAATTATCGGCCAGAACAATTCCTAATGCAGTTTTAACGTCTATTAGGTCGCCGCTTTGGAGCAAGGCTTTTGCTTTGGCAATACTGGTAGGGAAGAGTTCAATAAACTCATCTTCGTCGGGCGGCAGGGGTTCTGCGAAAAGATCCCGGGCGAGAAAAAAATACATGTATTCATTGCAGTATCCCGGCAGTAAATAACCTTCGAACAACGGGGTCAAGGTGCCGGCTTTAAAGCCGGTTTCTTCGGCCAGTTCCCGCTGGGCGCAGGCGATCGGTGCTTCTTCCATGTTTTCCAATGTGCCGGCAGGAATTTCCCAAAGACTTTTTTTAACGGCATTGCGATATTGCTTTATTAAAAACATTTCATTCTTGCTGTTGATAGCAATAACAGCAACAGTAGGCTTATGGTCAATCCGGTTTTGTTTAATGGATTTGCCGGTGGGTAAAGACACTTCTTCTTCCCAAACGTCGAATATTTTGCAGCGGTACATTAAAGTTTGTTTTTTTTGTTCCATAATTAATCTATTCGGATTAGTTAGTTTTGATAATTGATAACAAATTCTTTTCAATTTCTTCTTTAGGCAGAGCCCCGACGAGTCTCTGCACTAATTTGCCGTCTTTAAACAGCAGCATCGTCGGAATACTATGTATTCCATATTGCGAAGCCGTAACTGGATTTTCATCAACATTGAGTTTGGCCACTTTTACCCCGTTGGCATAATCGGAAGCTAGTTCTTCAATAATGGGCGAGAGCTTGCGACAAGGAGCGCACCAGGGCGCCCAGCAATCAACTAATACAGAAGTATCGGCGGCCAGCACTTCCCGGGCAAAGGTATTATCGGTTACTTCAACAGGCTTTGTTTGCTGCTGCCCAATAACCAACTGGTCATGGCATTTACCACATAGCGGTTTTTGATTCAGACGTTCTTCGGGCATTCTATTTTTGGCGCCGCATTTAAGACAGCGGATAATTAAATCATCCAAGGGGGCATGGCACTTACCACAAGTAGGCCGTCCTTGGAATTTTGGACCTGGTATTCTGTTTTTGGTGCCGCAAGTTAAGCAGCGAATAATTACATTATCTGGCATATATTCCTTATGTAGTAGTATGTTTTTTCAACACAAAAGGCAAATTATATGGCAACGTTCACCATGACCGGCTGAAGAATGCGGATAACTTCCGCCGGAGACATTTGTGCTAATAAACCACGGCTGCCGGCATTAATAAAAATACTGGATAAATCACCAATGGTTTTTTCCATGTAAACCGGCAGTGGCTTTTTTGTGCCAAAAGGAGAAGTCCCGCCCACTTTATACCCGGTATGTTTCTGGGCAATGTCCGGCCGGCACGGCACAATTGACTTTGCCACAATAATGCGAGCCAGTGATTTTGTGGAAACTTCCTTATCCCCGTGCATCAAAATTACCAGCGGTTTGGTGTGTTCATCTTCCATTATCAGTGTTTTAATTACGCAATGTTCATCAACACCCAACTTCATAGCCGAAGCTTTCGTTCCACCTTGTTCTTCGTACTTGTAGGGATGCAATGTAAAAACAGCTGCTTGCGCTCTTAAGGCCAGAATAGCAGGCGATGATGGAATCTTTTCTTTTGTCATAGCGTATAAAGTAATAATGAAAACGAGAAAGGCAATATTGGCAATATTATAGTTCCTCCAGCTTACCGCCGGGAAAGTCATTATAAATTTTATTATTACTCGAACTCTCGACAAAAGTAAACCCTGTTCCAGAGGATAATTCTTTAATTGTTGCAAAGGCGCATAATATATGCAAAAATGACTATACTGGGAGGTTAAAATGGAAAGTGAACTTTTAAATTATTTCAATAATGTATCTTTAGGAATTGCTACTATTGATAATTCCTTTCGGATTAAAGAAATAAACAAGAGCTTTTGTTTTGTTCTGCAAAAGCAAAAAGAATATCTACTCGACAAAGACTTAACCTGGTTTATTCCCCCTATTAAGTCTTTGTCTTTAAATAAGAATCATGAATTTCAGGTGTTTACTCTGGATAATGGTCAGACTCTGGCAATTGATATAATCCGGCTAAAAAAAACAAAGGGCGCCGATTACCTGATTTTTTGCCAGGATCAGACGCAATATCATCAATTGTTAGAACAAATTGATCAGTTGAATCAGAAGAGCGTTATTCATGAAAAAATGTTTAATGTTTTGTATGACGGCGTTTACATTACCGATGGCAAGGGAGTTGCTTTGTATGTCAATGATGCCTTTTACGATTTAACCGGATTGAAGAAGGAAGATGTCCTGGGCAAGTCCGTTTATCAGCAAGTTGAAGAAGGTATAATTCCTAATTCCTGTACAGCGGTTGTTTTGCGTACCAAAAAGCCTGCTTCCACAATCAGTAATTATTATCAAGGCAGAAGTTGTCTGGTTACAGGGACACCGGTATTTGTGGGTGATGAGCTTGAACGCGTTATTTGCGTTATCCATGATGTGACGGAATTACAGGCAATAAAAGAAAATATGGCCAAAGCTGCTTCATTGTCTTCGAGTTTGAAGCAGCACCTGCGTGAAATAGAAGTAAAAACGGGAAATAAATTTGTTGTGGAAACACGCAGCAAGATAATGAAAGCAATATACGACAAAGCTTCCATGGTGGCTGCTCTGGATACCCCTGTCCTCATTTTAGGGGAAACCGGTGTAGGCAAAGATTTTCTGGTAAAATTCATCCACAATTTGCCGGAACGAAAAGGGGATAGCATATTAATGAAAATTAACTGCGGCGCTATCCCGGAAAATCTGCTGGAATCTGAGCTTTTCGGTTATGAGCCGGGAGCTTTCACCGGCGCGAGCCGTCAGGGGAAAGTGGGCTTGTTTGAACTGGCCTACAATGGGACTCTTTATCTCGATGAAATCGGCGATATGCCTTTATCATTACAGGTAAAGTTTTTAGATGTTTTACAGGAAAAAGCTTTTTATCGGTTAGGTGGCACCAAACAAATTTTTCTGGGGGCACGTATTATTGCTGCAACAAATGTTGACCTGGAGAAGGCCATTGCGGAAGGTAAATTCCGGCGGGATTTGTATTACCGCTTGAATGTCATCAGCATCAATTTACCGCCTTTGCGCCAGAGAATGGACGACATAATCCCTCTTTCCATGCTGTTTCTGGAGCGCTATAATAAGAAATATAACAAGACCCGCTACTTTGCTCCGCATACGATTGAGCTCTTACTGAATTATGACTGGCCGGGCAATGTCCGCGAAATCGAAAACATTATCGAACGTTTGGTCATTATTACTCCAGTTGACTGCATTGAACCGCGGTTATTTTTGGAACAGATTACCTCGGCAGAAAACCAGTTTAAAGCATATATCCATGGTAAGAGTGTATCTTCCGAATCACAACAAGGTAAAAAGGCACAATCTTTGAAGGAAGCGATGGACATTTATGAGGAATCTTTTGTCCGCGATACTTTAAAAAAACATGCTAATTTGCGTGACAGCGCTAAAGCGCTGGGCATAGATTTATCAACTCTCGTCAGAAAAAAACAAAAATACCAAATTTAATTCAAAGAGCCTTGACCTTTTTCACGACAGTGCCATAGAAAAAGGCCATAGTCGAATTGACCACAGGCGAGTAAAAGGAGTCGAAGGAACTTTGTTTAAAATTGGGATTAATCGATTTTTCCGGAATAGGGATTAATTGTTATATCATCGAAGCAGGTTGGACAAAACACCCGTGTATCGACATGCCCGCAGCCATAGCCCCAAAGGTCAAACTTGCGGCAATCTTCGCAGAGGCCAATCTCACAGCCGTCACAAAGAATAACAGCTTTCTTCTTTCCGCAAATCAAGCATAAACTGCCGCTGTCAGTGATAATCATAATAAGATCCTTTTGGTGCAAAGCGATTAATTTCATAAGGTAAATTGCGGGCAAATGCAATCTTAATTATGTTCAAAAGCTGCTATTTTCTGTGCCAGAAGACGCCGACAACGGCAATCAACACCATAAAAGCGCCACCAATTGTCCAGGAGGTAATTGGTTCATTTAATAGCCACCAGCCGAGAATTAATGCCAGCACCGGATTAACGTAAGCATAGGTCATGACAATATTAATCGGCAAAAGCTTCATAGTAATTGTGTAAGATGTAAAAGCAATAACAGAGGCAAATATAATTAGATAACCCAGAGCAATTACAGCGTTGGAACTGGGCTGAGGAAAAGGATCGCCAAGGGATACAGTGATTATTACAAAAACGATACCGGCAAATAAGTGCTGCCAACCGGACATGACCAGGGTGGAGATGTGGACGGCATGACGCGATTGAATAACGGAAGCAGCGGCAACGCTGATGGATGCGCAAACAAGCGCTAAATAAGATGATATGTCGGTTGAATTAAAACTGGCCAGAGATGGCCCCATCAAAACCGCAATTCCAGCAAGCCCAAAAAAAAGCGATCCAATGAGCCGCCAGGAAAGCCGTCTTCGAGAAAGGATTGATTCCAACAATGCCGCCCAGATGGGTGTGGTTGAGGCGAGGAGCGCCGCTAAACCGGAGAGGGCATGCTTTTCCGCCCACATGATCATACCATTGCCCGTTACCCAGAAAAGTATGCCGGTTGCAATAATTAAAGGTAATTCGCTGCGTGACGGCCAGATGTGGGAGTTGCGAAAACAAGCAATCGTCAGGATAATCACGCTGGCAATCAACATCCGGCTGGCTCCGGCGGTAAAGGGCGTAAATCCGCTATCTGCGGCAACGAGAATACGCATAGCCAGATAGGTGCTGCTCCACACCAAATAAACAATGCCCAGATTCATAATGCCATGCAAAGGAAGAGGCGCATCTTGAAGGGTTTTACTTGCTGTCATATAAAATTGTGAGCCCTCTGAAATAAAATGACGCTTGCCGCGCTATTGGGAAAACGAACTTTAAGATATCCATAACATTTGTTTTACGAGCAACAACCTCTTGCTGTCAAGCTGATTTGGTTTTTATAGGATGCGGAAAATTATATTATTCAAATATTCAATGGCTAACTGTCTCTTTGTCAGTCCTCTGCAAACGGAAATCAAAAAAATGCTTCCGCTTTTGCCAGATAGGCAACTTGATACATTAATTTAAGGGAGCTTAAAAGCCTTGCCCAATCGAAGCAAATGGTTTAAAGGGGGAAAATATTTTTCGAAAAGGATGGTTTTTATGCCGGAATCAGTGCAAATTGTTATCAGTGTTGTTATTATATTAATCGTTTATATCCTGACCCTGATTGGTACTGGGTGGTGGACCAGGCGCGTATGTTTGAGAATAATCAAGGAACTTGAGGCAAAAGGTGCGATTAATGCGACTACTGCGGTTAGTTTACCGTATGATAAAAGTTCACTTTTCAAATTCGGTTACCGCGATTATCGCCCGAAAGCATTGGAGAGTCTTGTTATGGGTGAAGTTGTTTGCAGAACCTTCAAAGGCCAATATTATTTAAACAAAGAAAAATTGGCTGAAGGCAAAAATATGATGACCAAGTAGAACTTTATCTAATAATGAGTTCAGATACTAAATCCAGAATACCGGTAGCGGTATAAAAATATAGCTCATGAGCCGTAACTTGCTGGCGTTTATCGGCTGATTCTTTGAGGATCGGAACAATTTCGATGGCATTAATATCAAGCCAGTTTCTTTCTATATTTATACGGACAATAGCGCCCTGGGCATTGCGTTCATAAGGGATTTTGTAAGAAGTTAATACACGGGCGACAAAATCATTCTTCTGATTGGTAACGAAAGCCGCCCGTTGCTGCAGCGCCCGGATCTTACCATATTCCTGAGCCTGGGCTACCGGCAGACACGATAACAATAATATTACAGCCAGCAAACAAATGCGTATCTTCATAATATTTCTCCTTTTCCACAAGTCATTATTACTAAAGTTGATTTTACATCTTCTTTTCATTATATACCAGACAAAGTTATTTTGCTTCATTTCAGATGATTGGTATTGCCCACGGGGCATTGATATGAAGGCATAAATGAAACCTAAAAATTAAAGATTGTGGGTAAGGATCCGTTCCGCAACTAGCAACGTTAATCCAATGAAGGCAGACTGGAGCACTATTTTTTTAACAAATCAATCCGTTCTTTGATGCTTTCAGCTTTGGTTATTTCCTGGTGGTCGAGATAATATTTTTGCAGTTTGGTCAGGTAAGACCACAGCGGCCTGCGCCAGCCATGCTGGGCCGCAGTGTCGATAGCAAGCTGTAAAATACTTTCATCATAGGACAAATATTTTACCCAGATACCGCAGGCAATTAAGCGGGGCAAAGGATCGCTAATCGAGGCAATTTCACGGACGGCAGTATTTAAATCTTTATTGGTCATCAATGGAAAAAGCTTGCTGTAATTGGATGGCAGCTCACTTATGTTCACTGCAGCGAAATTGCCTTTTAATAAATAATAATAGGTACGGTTGACTGCATTGGGTTGTAATTTGTCGATTCTGATGAAATCGCTGTCGTCAAAATCTTCCAGAGCCGCTGTATGTAATGCATATTTAGTTAAATAGACTGTGGCCAGGAGATTTAAATCGTTATTACTGGAGATATCTCTTTTTGCTTTGGCAAAGTGCGGTTCTGTAGCATCTTCTTTATCGGTCAGAAAATTAACCTTATAATTTTGCAACTGGCGGGAAGAGCTATCCTTCCACTGGGGGATTTGCTGAGAACTGCAGGCATAAATGAACATAAGCATCGTAATGAATAAAAGATTTCTCATGGCAGCTTAAACTCCGGATCCTTTTTTGAGGAAATCAGGTTATCAAGTTTTTTCACCACATCATCGATAGCGTTGACGGTATCGTCAATATCGGAGCGCAGCATCCGGAAATCTTTCACGCCCTCGGAAGTATCTTTGCTGATCTTGTTAAGATTGTCCACAGTCGCATCCAGTTTTTGCAGCTTACCGGCAATATCCTTAAGTATTTTATTAATATTCGGCAGAGTCCCTTCTTTACCATAGAGCTGTTCATCCGTTTTATCGGCCATCTTGTCAATTTTAGTTACGATGTCTTTAATTTTTTTCAACGCTTCGTGTAACGACTTAACGCTCTCTTCATCGGCAATAACCATTTCTAAAATGGACTTCTTAGTGGATAGTGTTGCTGTAATTTTTTGAGCATTACCCAGGATGCGGCTTAACTCGCCCTGCGGATTAGCTAAGTTGTTGCTGAGATGCTCCAGATTTTCCGCAATTTGCATAACTTTTTCGAGCAAAGGCTGTACTTTCTTAATGGCATCATTGATATCATTAACAGTTTCCACGACAACAATTTTATCTTCCGGCAGGGGAGGGCTGTTTAAATTATTCGTCATTACAACTATGCGGGCTGCCCCGATTAAAGGGCGGTAAAGAATGAAAGCACTATCAGTCTTGATCCATTTTACATGTCTTTGCGGGATCTTTATTTTAATGAGCACTATACCTTTATCGTTGAGTTCCAGCATACTTACTTTACCGATGTTGAATCCCGAAAAAACGACCGGCATCCCCTCGGTAAACCCATCGCCAGATTTGGAAGAAAGGGTAAAAGTGTAAACCTTAGCAAAAACACCTTTTTCATTAGCCAGATAAAGCAAAGCGGCCAATATAATTATAGTCGTACTTATGATAAATAATCCCACTTTAAATTCGCGGCTCATAGTTCTCCGTATTTATCTGCCATCCATTTATAATCATATATATGACAGGTTGCATAAAAGTCGTCAATTTTTTTTAGTGTTTTAAAAATAAAATTGATGTCTTGAAGGTGCGGAATAATTTTAAAGGGGCGATCAATCATAATCAGGGCATCTCGTACCATACATGCCCGCAGCAGCAGCACACAGAACCTTTCCTCGTTGGTTAGAGAGGGATTTCTCTTGTTGGCGATATGTGTCAAATCAAGGCGCTGTAATGCATTCAAGACAATATATTCGGCCTGAGAACGGGGCATGTTTTCATGATATTGCTTAATCAATGCTATGTTCATCCAGACATCCTGATTAGAAAGAAGAGGCACGTCAACAGAAACAGGAGCCGCCTGACGGCGGTTAGTTTCCATAAAATCCCGGAATGCCTCGTTAAGCGTTTTTTCACTTTCAAAAAAGTTTAAAACAATTTTGTTACTAATGACAGCACCTCAATGATAATGATCGCGGTAAAAACGCTTACCATACCGCCGGAAACAACAATAGGAATACTGGTAAATTCATGAGAAGCACGCAAACCGAAACGAATGGGAATTAAAGTAATAAAAAAGCCGAAAACGGCGCATTTAATTAATGCTATAACCATATCAGAAAAATTGGCAGAGTTTAATAAAATATTGATATAGACATCCATGCTGATGCCGAAAATCACCCACGAAAAAAGAATGCCGCTGAACATTAATACTATAGAAAAAAGACTGCTGAGCAATACCAGAGAAACAATACCATTGATTATCCTTGGTATGAGTAAATAATTTATAACATCGATTCGGAACGTTTCTAATGTTTTAATTTCTCCATTGACTTTCATTACTGCCATTTCCGTGTTAATAGCCGATGCCGACCGCAGTGTAATAAAAAGAACCGTAAAGAAAGGGGATAACTCGGTAACAATTAACCCCATCAAAACATTGCCAAAATAATCGGTCAGGCCTAGCTGCTTGAGCAGTTGAAAGACAATACCGATGAGCAATGACCCCAAAACTATTGAGGCGAGAAGAAAAACTGGTAGAATTTGTACGGAAGTAAAATAAATCTGGTTAATGAGCACCATGCGCATTGCACTGTTGTAAGTACGGTACTGGAACATTCGTAATATAACCTTACGAGCAAAGGAAATCGTATCAATAAAAGAATTTGCCGTTTTTACTTCTAATCGCCCTATATTTTCCAATACATTCATAAGCCAGTTTTCTTCAATTATTATAATATATCCTAGCATATGATGATCAATACTTCAAACGTGGATAGACGCAAATTAATTATAATTGACAAATATTTGGTAATCGTTATATTGAAATTAGTTATTTGCGAATAAGAGCATATCAAATCAATAAGTTGGCGACAAAACAACAGTAAATTAACGGAGAATAGACATGAAAAGTCAAAATCGAAAAACATTCTTTATGTTTTTAATGGCCTTCCTGGTTGCTTTTTTTATTGTTTCTTTAGTGGAGGTTATAAGATCATCATTTACACGATCCGGTGCACCGGAAATTCAAATGGCCTCAGCCGTGTCTTCTTCAGATGCCGTAAAAGCTCCAGTTTCTTTTTCTGATCTGGCGGAAAAAGTAAAGCCGGCAGTAGTTAACATTAGCACCACTAAGACATATAAAGGCCGTGGTGGTTTTGGTATGCCCTTCGGCAAGTCACCGTTTAGCGGACCTTTTGGAGATGATTTTTTTGATCGTTTTTTTGGCGATACCCCTCAGCGCCAATTCAAGCAACGCAGCCTTGGTTCGGGCTTTATCATCAGCAATGACGGATACATTTTTACAAATAATCATGTCGTGGAACAGGCCGATAAAATCCTTGTTAAAGTTTCCGATGATCAAGAATATGAAGCCAAAATTATCGGCACAGATGCCAAAACAGATATCGCTCTGATTAAAATTAAACCCAACAATAGTTTGCCCGTTGTCGAAATCGGCGATTCCGACAAAGTTAAGGTTGGGGAATGGGTCATTGCCATTGGCAATCCTTTCGGTTTGGAGCAAACTGTTACCGCCGGAATCGTCAGTGCAAAAGGGCGCGTAATTGGTGCCGGACCTTATGATAACTTCATTCAGACTGATGCTTCCATTAATCCCGGTAACAGTGGCGGCCCATTGTTCAGCATGGATGGCAGAGTAATAGGCATTAATACTGCTATAGTTGCTCAAGGACAGGGAATTGGCTTTGCGATACCGATAAATATGGCCAAAAGCATTCTGGCCGATTTAAAAACCAAGGGCAAGGTCACTCGTGGGTGGCTGGGTATATCCGTCCAGGATATTAGCGAAGATATAGCCAAAAATTTAAATCATAAAAACAGAAGCGGAGCGATCGTATCCGATGTTTTTAAAGGTGATCCGGCTGATCTGGCGGGAATTAAACTAGGCGATGTTATTACGGAAATTAACGGAAAAGCCATCAAGGATACACATGATTTACTTCTGACAATTGCCGCTTTACATGTCGGAGATAAAGTAGCCATTAAAGTTATTCGTGATGGAAAGGAAATGATGTTCGCTGTTATCGTTTCCGAGCGGAAGGATAAGCCGGAAATTGCGTCGGCAAGAGGGTCAAAGGAATATTTTGGTATTAAGGCCCAGGAAATAACAGCGGAAATGTCAAGGCAATTGGGTATTCCGCGCGAAACAGGTGTGATAATAAGCGATGTGGAAAATGGCAGTCCGGCAGAAGATGTCGGTCTGCAGGCGCAAGATATTATTCTTCAGGTCAATAAGGTAAAAATTAATTCTATGAAAGAATATTCTAAAGAAATGAGCAAGGCCGCAGAAAATAAAAACGTTACTCTTTTAGTGCAGCGCGGAAAATCAAAGTTCTTTGTTGGTCTGCGCATAGAATAATTAATCTACTTAATATAGCCAATCGCCAAAAGGCAGGCCTCCCAAGCCTGCCTTTTTATATTAGCCTAGACAAAATGGGTGGAAAGAATTAAATATTGTTATGAAATTTTATGATTATACCGGAGTTATCCACTTTCATTCTGCATTTTCTTTTGATGGCCACGTGGGACTTGGTAACATAATTGAAGCTGCCGCCAAGAACAATATTGATTTTTTAATGCTGACCGATCACGATCACCTGAGAGCACGAGAGGAAGGCTGGGAAGGATGGAATGGAAAAGTTCTCCTGATTGTCGGTCAAGAAATCTCGCCACGCTTTAATCATTATCTCGGTTTTAATATTGACAAGGCCGTTGTAAGCATGGAAGACGCTCAGGGTATTCCGCCGCAACAATATATTGATCAGGTAAACAACTCCGGCGGGTTTGGTTTTATCTCCCATCCCGACCATGAAGGAACAAAAAAGTTTCACGTGAAACATTATCCCTGGGTTGATTGGTCAGTTGATGGCTATACCGGTATCGGTGTTTGGGATTTTATGACAGATTGGCAAAGCAGCTTAACAAGATACTTGCCCTCTTTGATAAGTTTTTTCTTTCCAGCTTTCTTTTTACACGGTCCGCGCCGAATAACCTTAGAAAGATGGGACTCATTAAATCAAACAAAGAAAATTGTCGGCATTGGCGAATTGGATAATCATGCCAGCATTAAGAAAATCGGCGGGATTAAAATAGTGGCCTTACCTTTTAATCGCGCCTTTAAGTTTATTCATACTCATATTTGCACACAAGAACCATTAAGCGGTAACAGCCTGAAAGACATTTCCCTGCTCTTTAATGCTTTACGCCATGGCCGTTGTTATATAGCCATGGAATATTTTCACACTTCCCACGGGTTTAGCTTTTTAATCGCTCAGAATAATAAAGAATTTGCGATGGGAGATTCTATGACTCTCGGGGATAAAGCTCAAATATTCATTTCTCTTCCCACGGCAGGGTTAGTACGCATAATCAGGAATGGTATTCTCTTGGTTGAAGAAACAGTTAAAAACATTGCCCTGCCCATTGGAGAAGGAGGTGTTTATCGCGTAGAAGCATATTTAAAAGTTTATGGGAGGTATCGTCCCTGGATTTTTTCTAACCCCATTTTTGTCCAATAGATCAATTTTTCCAAAGTGCCATCTAATTTATTAACTATTTAGCCACTGTGCATATGTGTACATTTTGGCTAATGATTTCACGGCTCTTTCCGGAGTAATAAAAGCCACCCCCTTATATCTGCAATCACTAACATCGGTAATTATGCGTGACGTTTCATCAGATAATAAATATACACCGACGATCGGTTTTTCATATATTTCCATTAGCTTTGCCGTTTTTTCTATAAACTGCTTTTCAAACATTTCCAAATTTTGTAGAGAATCTTCCAGAAACTTACGATTATAATTTTTATCCACAGCGACAACTGACTCGAGCAAGCTTCTTACCATAACTTTTCTTCCCAGAATACCCATATGGATCACCGCATCGCATTCATTCCAATTGAGCAGCTCTTCTATTATCTTCATATGGATATCGGGATTATTTTCAGCCACAATATCTACAGGATTGGCATGACTCCAAAAGGGAGGGAGCAGTTTATTAAGCTTTTCTATTATTTCATTAGAAAGGTTCGGCACTTGCAAACCATTTTCCGTGCATAAATCAGCAGTAACAACACCCCAACCGCCTCCCAAAGTCATCAGTCCTACTCTATTTCCTTTTGGTAGGGGTAATGACGAAAATACAGCAGAAACATCCAATAATTCCGTTGTTTTATCTACAAGCACAACTCCTGCTTGCCGGCAGGCCGCATCAAATACCTTGATATTGGATGCCAGCGCTCCCGTGTGGCTGGCTGCGGCATGCGCTCCAGCCTGAGTGCGTCCGCCCTTTAAGACAATAACCGGTTTTTTCCTTCCCACTCTTTTGGCGGATTCAAAAAAGCGGCGGCCTTCTTTCACACTTTCTATATACAACACAACAGTTGATGAAACTTCATCAACTTCAAAGCCTTCCATATAATCTTCAATAGAAATCATTGCTTCATTGCCGGAACCACTGAAGGCTCGAATGCCAATACCTTCCTTTTCAGCAAAAGCAAGGAGTTGTGTACCCAAATTACCCGACTGGGCAACCAAAACAGTCCTTCCTGCCTGCGGGCGCGCATGAAAGGCTGTACAATACAAAGATATATGCGGATTGCATATACCCATAGTATTGGGACCTATAATGAAAATTCCGGCATTGAATGCTTCTGCCACTAACTCATTTTCCAAAGCCCGACCTTCCGGACCGATTTCGCTAAAGCCCGAAGTAATAAGCAGCATGCTTTTAATGTTTTTTTCTTTTAACTCCGGAATTAAAGAAAGAACTTTGGCAGCAGGAATTGTAACAACAACAAGGTCAACCCGAGCGGGTATCTCTGTTACAGATTTATATGCTTTTCTTCCGGCAATCTCACCGCCCTTAGAATTGACTAAATAAATTTCCCCCTGATATTTTCCTCCGATAACATTAGTAAAAAGCAGATGCCCCCATTTACCAAACTCCGCAGAAGCGCCGATAAAAGCTATGGATTTAGGATAAAACAGGCTACCCATTGCTTCCGCTTTTACAGGCACACGAGGCGATTGATTTTCTTTCTTTTCACCTAAAATTATTAAGGCATCCACTGCAGTAACTTTTCCCTCCGGTGTTATGAGAAGCGGATTAATGTCAATTTCTTTTATTTCTTTGATCTCCATACCGATACGCGACAATCCAACCAGAGTTTTAATCAGAGCTTGTTTGTCGGGAGTTTTTTCCCCGCGAAATGCACCAAGCAGTTTTTGTGCGCGCAATTCATCGATCATTTTGTGCGCTTCTTTCTCATCAAGGGGAGCGATACGGAAAACTACATCTTCTAAGGCTTCGGTAAAGATACCGCCCAGTCCAAACATGATTACCGGTCCAAAGAGATCATCATGGAAAAGGCCGGCAACGAATTCTCTTTTCCCTTCCAACATTGGCTGCACCAGGAATCCTTCCAGATCGCTGCCAGCTGCATCATGTATATATAGTGCGGCGTTATGCACATCTTCTTTATTTTTTAAATTTAATTTTACCAAGCCCCGCTCTGTTTTATGTGTCAGACGAGAGCCTAATCCTTTTAAAACAACGGGGTAGCCTATCTTTTCCGCTGCAGCTTCCACTTCTCTGATGTTTGTAACCGCTTTCTCCTCAACAACGGGAACACCATATCTTTTTAAGATTTGCTTCGACTCGGCTTCCGTTAAACTGCTTCGCCCCTGCATCTTTGCCTGCTCTATAATTTCCAATTTCGTCGTTATCCTCCAAACGTTAACTAATTAATTATTATATTTGTAAATTCGAGCACTTAGACATTAACAATATTCTTTCTGACTGTCAGTCACTATCATATGTGGCCGGAGATTGCAAATGTCTTCTTGGGCATGATGTTGAAAACCAGCATTCTTGCTTGACGAAGATAACTTTCATCAATAAATTAAAAATAATAAAATAATCGCGTTTTTCTTTTTCCGGAGGATCTATGTCAGAAGGTGAAATAAAACAAATTATGATTAATGACCGGTTGATTGGTCTTGTCGGTTTAGATGCTGCTATAAAACAAACGGTTAAATCTCAACTAGGCAAAACTGACATTGAAATTCAAAACATTCTGCTGGAAGCAGTTTCCACTGATAATTATATACCAGTCGCTGTTCGATCTGCTTATGGGCGGGCCATTTTACGCGAATTTAAAATTGCGCAAGGATTGCCTGTAGAGCCAGAAAACAAGCACGGATTAACAATCGCTGTTTTGGGCATGGGTTGTACCCGCTGCTCTCAACTGGAATCGGATATTCGTGACATCTTATCGGAAATGGGCATAGCAACTGCCCTGCTCTATGTAACCGACTTGAAGGAAATTGCCAGCTATGAAGTGATGGGCTCACCGGCTCTTGTCATTAATAACAAAGTTGTTGCCGCAGGTGAAGTGCCGCCGAAAAGCAAACTCCGCCAGTGGATTATCGAGGCACAATCCACAACATAGTTATTTCTGGCAGCTCGGACAATAAAAAGTGCTTCTGCCACCCTGTTTTATTCTTTTGATAATACCGCCACTGCAATACCTACACTTCTTGCCCTCTTGTCCATAGGCTTTTAATTCGAATTGGTTTTCGCCCTGGCGGCCATTTAAATCACGCCAATCAGAAATAGATGTGCCTCTTTTCTCTATTGCTCTTTCCAGAATATTTTCAGCTTTCCCAAATATTTTTTCCCAATCTTTATTTGTTAAGGTCGCCGCTATTCTTTCCGGATGAATGCCGGCACAGTGTAAAATTTCACAAGCATAAATATTGCCGATTCCGGTAATAGCACTTTGATCCATAATGAGGTTCTTCACCTTCGTTTTGCGTCGGCCGTGATCGGCGATAAAAACCTGCTGATCAAAACCCTGCATAATGTCATTGCCGTTTACATGCTCTTTTGTCGGCAAAACCTTTACCGTAGCAAAGCGGCGCGGATCCACCAGATAAAGATTACCTTTGGCCAGGGATATGTGCCAGCGACTGTGCTTTGGTCTGTCTGATTCCTTCTGCCAGAGCAGCCGGCCCGTCATCCGCAAATGTATTAAAACAGAGTGGCCATCATTAAGAATTATCTCGATCATTTTGCCATTACGTCTCACCGCTACTATTGTTCTTCCTTGAACATTCTTTATAAGAGCCAACTTAGAATCGTATATTTCTGAATCTGAAATTTTATTTCCCGCAATCTTCTTTTGCAACTGACGGCATAGTGTTTCCACTTCGGGTAATTCCGGCATTGTTTACCTCTCAGTTTGTCTATATAAGTTGTTCGCTTACATACTGTTACTAAATTTTATTCTCTTTGCCCATAACTATTTGTTGGACAATGCCAGCAACAATGAGTAATTTGAAAAAGTAATGGCTGACAAATGCAACTATCTCTGGAAGCCACTGCCTGCGCTGGTTGCAGCGCTCACGGCGGGCACATTGTCGCTGTAAAGATGCCTCAACCATGTCCAGTAGATCAATACATATAACAAAAGAAGCTTCAGC
>Ga0182021_10004912_pt1 | contig 15775 bp, 11 predicted proteins | sample 612E3MmetaG_FD_120493 | JGI IMG/M metagenome (GOLD analysis project Ga0182021, IMG submission 120493) | Permafrost microbial communities from Stordalen Mire, Sweden - 612E3M metaG (Illumina Assembly) | ecosystem: Environmental > Terrestrial > Soil > Wetlands > Permafrost | place: Sweden... | reverse complement strand
GACCACGTCGTCTATCGCGATCTCAACTTCCAGGCCGAGCGCGGGCAGCGCCTCGTGCTGGTCGGCCCCAACGGCGCCGGCAAATCCACGCTCCTCAAAATCCTCGCCGGCATCATCCCCATCCAGGGCGGCACGCGCGAGCTCGGCAGCAACGTCAAGGCCGGCTACTTCGCGCAAAACCGCCTCGAGAATCTCAATCCGAAACTGACCGTGCTCGAGGAGGCGATGTCGATGCGCGACGAAAACCCCGAGATCACCGAGCGGCTGGCGCGCACCATCCTCGGCGGCTTTCTCTTCCGCAAGGACGACGTCTTCAAGCGCGTCTCCGTGCTCTCCGGTGGCGAGAAATCGCGCCTCGCCCTCGCCAAACTCCTGCTCGCCCCGCCCAACCTGCTGTTGATGGACGAACCCACCACGCACCTCGACATCGCCAGCACCGACGCGCTCATCAATGCGCTGCGCCAGTTCGAAGGCACGCTCATCTTCATCAGCCACGATGTGTACTGCATCCGCGCGCTCGCCAACCAGGTGCTGCACGTCCACGCCGGCCGCCTGACGCCCTACGCCGGCGGCTACGATTACTATCTCGAAAAATCCCGCGCTACGAACGAACGCGCCGCCCTCACCGCCGGCTTCACGGACGCACGACCCGCGCAACTCGAAACCCGAAACTCAGAACCCGAAACCAATGTTTCCGCCGCGCGGACGGGCCCCAAGACCAAGGAGCAAAAACGCGCCGAGGCCGCGGAGCGCGCCACGCGCACCGGCCCGGTCCGCGCGTTGCGGGCAAAAGTCGCCGAATTGGAAAAGGAGATTTTCCGTCTGGAGAAAAACCAGACCGAACTGACCGCCGCGCTCGAAGCGCCCGAGACCTACACCGAACCCGGCAAGGCCCAGCACCTGAATCGCGAGCTCAGCACGACCGTCGACCGCCTGCAGATCGCCACCGCCGAGTGGGAGCAAGCCGCGTCCCAGCTCGCGGAGCTGGAAAAGTAATCCGAGATCCGGTTTTTCGTCAAAGAGTTCACGGAGGCAAGGCATGAGCGCACAGAGAGCGGGATTGAAGGAATCGAATCCGGTGTCTTCACCCGTCAGGTGAGCTTCGAGAGGAGCCTGCTCATTCCCGACAATCCCTCTGTGTCCTCCTCCGGGGCTCTGTGCCCTCTGTGACCTGCCGATCGAAGAAATACTTGGTTGCGCAATTCCACAACTCATTCGAGTCAGGCGATTGCCATCAACTGCTGTGGGTGGAACGGCGGCGTCCGACTCAGTAGCCGACGTCAGGAGGCTGGAGCCCAGGGAGACGAACCCGCCGGGCCTCGCCGGTCGTTTTCGAACGGAGCGGATGATCGCCTGCGGCGATACGTCCGCGCTCCCTATTCGGAATGGGAGCGCGGTCGTGTCCGCAGAACGGCCCGCATTCCTCGGACAACCTCAAGCGTAAACCCAGCCTCGTCACCTCGGCTCGGCTGCTGCTACGTTGTCCCGAGGATGATTCCACCCGCCTGCCAGGTGGAATCGCATGACGCGGACAAGCTATCTCTCGCGTTTCACGTAGATAGCCCGACCTTCCACCTGCTGGCCTTTGGCTGGCACGGCGAGCACCGAGCCGCTGTGGTAGGCGCCGACGTAGACGGAGGTTTCGCTCTTGGTTGCCGTGAGCAGCACCCCGTTGGCGCCGAGTCTGGCCGCCTGCACCTTTAGCTCCGCGAGCGCCCGGTCCAAGCGACTTTGTTCGGTGAAACCGGTGCCGCTTTCGGCCCGCACCAAACCGATCACGTCGAATTCGGCGGGCGGTTCGAGGTAGATTTTCACCGCGGTAGCCGCCGCTGGCGGGCGCGCTGGGCCGGTGAGGACAGCCGAACCGGTTACACAGCCCGCGAGCAACGCGCTGACGGCCAAGAGGGAGAGGATGGATGTTATGGTTTTCATGGCGCGATAAGTTCAAAATTGCATGTGCCACGTGACCGTGAGGTCCTGGCGGCGGAACTCGTTCTGCCCGCGCTCGAAGCTGCCCGAGAATTCGAGCCGGCCGGCGGGGGCAAACACCAACGCGATTCCCGGGCGGACAACGCCCCGGAAACGGGAGCCCTGCGCCGCGCGGCCCGTCGTGGGGTTGGCGGTGTTGTCGATCAGCGCGGCGGTGACACCGGTCTCGCGGTCCCCCGTCTCGTAATCGAGGTTGAGATCCAGCGTCGGCTCGACCCGCACCGACCCGAAACGGAGTCCGGTCGTGCGCAATCGCAGGCCGCCAAAATTGACGCCCAAATCGCGCGTGAATTTCCCGTAACGGAGATTGAGCCCGGGAGCGCCGTTCTCGCTGAAGCCCTCGATCGTGACGCGTTTACACGACGCGCCCAGTGTGAGGCTGCCCTCGATTTCGCCCTGCCAAAGCCCTCGCTCCGTTTCCAGGTAGACTTCCCAGACTTCGCCGTTGGCCGTGCCCCGCGCGAGCATCGTGGGAATCGCCGGGTCGCGCCGGGTTTTCGCCCGCAGCCCGGCGTAACCGAGCGATCCGCGGACCGTGACCGTTTTGACAAGCCAGCGACCGAAGAGCCAGGTGCCGCCGCCGTTGGTGTCGAGATGGAGCGCGTCGCCGGCCACCCGACCGTTTTGCGTAAACGCACCCATGGCCAACCCCGCCGAAAATCTGTCCGTGAAAGCACGCTCGAGCCCGACCAGCGCTCCGAACGTGTCGAACCGCCAGCCCGCCTCGGCCGCCACGGTCTCCGCCCCCAGCGTGTTTCCTCCGACGAAGACGAAGGGCGTCCAGCGCGCGGTGGGCGGCACGCCGCGATTGAGGCCACCGGCCTGGGCACCGGAGCGCAGCAGGTCGGTTCCGGCGAACGCACCGTCGGCCAGCCGGGCCATGCGCTGCTGCGGCCCACCGGCCACTGCGTCGATGACCTGGGCGTAGTACCGGCTTTCCCAACGCTGGGCCTGCGTCGTCAGGTGCACTGCATCGACGAAGAGATAGCCGGCCTGCTGCGTGGCGTCCCGGACGAGCATGACGTCGTTGGTTTCGTCGTAAATCGCGCCGGTGACATTGGTGAAACCGAACGCTTGCGGATGGGTGCGCACAGCCGTGAAGAGATCGTTGATCGGCATCGTGACTACGTTTACGCCGGTCCCGAGGCGTTGCTTCGTCGATTCGAGCGCGGCCCGCAACTGGGCCCGCGCGGTCACCGTCACACCGCGCAAGGCCTGCCGCACGGCCACCGCGTTTGGCGACGAGCCATCCGGACCGTAGAAGAGCGGCGCCTCGCCGAAGTCGGGGATGTCGTGCACGAATACGGTCCGCACGCCGGCGTGCGCGAGCCGTTCGGCCGCCTTCGCCAGATTCGCGGCCACCTGCGCGCCAGTCTCGACCGGGTCGCCGCCGTTGCCGAGCGTTTCGAAGAAATCGTTGGGCCCGGCTTCGATGAAGGCATAGCTCCGTGCGCTCGGGCGCAAACGGCCGGCGGCGACAAGCGCCTCGAACCGGTCGAGCTGAGTCTGCACCCCAATGGGCAGCAGTAAATCCTCGTTGAGGCCGGAGCCGTTCGCATCGGTCTTGGCGCCGCCGTAGGCGAAGTTGACCTGATTGCCATTCAGCTTCGGATCGGAGACAAGCTGCAGGCCGGGATACAGACGCTCGGGCCACATCATGCCGTTCGACAGACGGACGAAGCCGTCGGGGCCTTTCCAATAGGGAGCGTTGGCGGCCGGAGCGTAGCCGGGCAAGGCATGGTAGTTGCCCGTATCGACCGCGCTGTCGCCGAAGACGTAGATTTCGCGCGGCGATTCGGCTTGGAGCGGAACGGTTGATCCGAGCGCGCAGAACCAGAGGAATCGAAGGAAGTAACGCCATCGGTGCGACCAACGTCGACGCCAGCCGGAAGCACAGGCTGGGCATGAGCCTTGGGAGAAAAACGGCCGCCGAAAGGCAGCCGGAAGAATGCGTAAGTGTTTCATATGGTGTATCGGGATGGTTGCTGTGCGCGCAGACGCGGCGAATCGCAGCGGCTGGCGCACGCGGGGTGATACACCAAAGTTCCCTTGCGGAGTGAGCGGCGGGCCGCCGAGTCTGACTTCCCGGCCGGAAACTCAGGCTAAAACTCACACATCGCTATTCAAGAGCGCCTTGGCCAAGCTGTTTTCGGCCGGTTTTCCCGACTGGGCCGTACGGAACTTCGACGGAGTCTGGCCAAATTCAGCTCGAAACGCGGCGTTGAACGCCGAAAGCGTGTTGAAACCGACGGCACAGGAGATGGCCGCGATGGTTTTCGTACGACCCTCGCGCCCCCGCAACAACTCGGCCGCCGCGCGCGCCCGGTGCCGGGCGATCATTTGGTAGAAGGTGACGCCGAACTCGGCCTTTAGCACCGCCGACAGTTTGTGACGGGTGGACTGCGCCAGCTCGGCCAGGTTTTGCAGCGACAAATCGGGGTCCAGGAAAACGCGTTCTTCCTCGAACAGATGCCGCACGCGCCGGGCGATGCGCGCCTGTTCCTCCGGGCGAAGGTCCGCCGATTTTTTGGCGGACGCCGTATCGGGCACCGGCAGGCTGGTGGCAGATGCTTCGATATCGGCGGTGCGCACGGCGGTCACCGCCGGCGCCAGTGTCAGTGGGTTCGTTTGCGCAAGGCTCCAGACCACGACAAACATCGCGAGCATTCCGGCCAACGCCACCACGGTGCCACCACCTTGCGCCCACGGCGTAAAATCTAACACCGCGCTGACCGCTTGCAGGGCGACCAGCAGCGTCGCAAACAGCCCGATGCCAGTGAACGGATGCGTACGGCCTTCCTCGCGACTTTCCACGAGTCGCTGTCGGTGCCGCCAGAGCCGCCACCATGCCATCGCGCAGTACGTGATCGAATAGCTGTCGACCAGCACGAAAGCGATCCATTGCCCGGCGTGAGGGTTTTCCGACCCGAAATCGAGCTGGGCGAGGCGCACTTTTTCCGCCGCCGGCAACAGGTAGGTCGGCAAATCGCCCAAGGCGAAAAGGATGCTTGGCGTAAAGTGCGCCCACGCGATCGGACGCCACCGTCGTGTCGGCTCCGTCACGGTTCGTGCATACAGGTAAAAACACGGCCCCAACGCGAAAATGAACGGATTGGCCACCGCGTAAAAGTGTGGAACATGCACAAACCAGTTCTCGCTGTAGCACACCTGGTCGAACACGAACAGCGCCGTGCAGATCAGAAATCCAGCGAGCGTGAGCGCCGCCGGCCGATTCTCCGTCGGCGCCAACAGGAGGCGCACGGCCAGCAGGATCGCGAGAGTTGCGCCGCATAGGGAAACAAAGGTAGCGAGATACATTGGAGAAACCGGTGGATTTCCTGCGACTCGTAATGAGCGAAAATGTTCACCCGAGTTGTGTTGCCCGGTGCCTTCGGGCGCGTTCGCCGCTCCCTGCCCGATCAGCTCCTCGATCAGCTTCGGCGGCGTCACCGGCTCGGCCGCCCCTCGGGGCGGCCTGCTCACGCAAAGCGCAGACCGCCGCCGCTGCGACAAATGCGTTTCAGCGTTCCGAGGGCGCTTTGGGGAGTGTAGGCGCCCGTGACTTTGCCGCCGGCCTCACTGCTTACTTCAATCCGGAAGCGGTAGCCCGTTCCCTCGACTTCGACCAGGTGACTGTTGGTCGACACGGCCGGATCAGCGACAATCCGTGAAACCGTGCGATCGAATCCCAGGCCGGCCAGGGCGATGGCGGCGTGCACGTTTACATTCCGGGGAAACTTCCCGCACGCCTGGCGGGTAGGTCCTTCGTAAACCACCGTGTGTTTGTCCGGCGGCAATCCCAGGCTGGCGGGACTCTTGGTCGTGGTCACCGTAACCGATTTGAGCGTCGGCCCGGCGTCCATCAGACCATCGAGACCGATCATGGCTCCATGCGGCAGAAAAACCTTCCGCCCGCTTTTGACGGCCGCTTGTTCCAACGCGGTCCGAAACGGCTCGTCGGCCAGGGCGGTGACCGAGAACAACAGCAGGTCGGAGCGCTCAACAATGCGCAAAGCCACCTGCTTGAGGAGATCGGCGTGGGCGGCCTCGACCACCAGGTCGGCCGGTCGGGCAAAGAGGTCGGACTGACTGGTGATCCGGCAGGCGGCTGGAATATCCTGCAGACGTTTCTCATCCACATCGAACCCATAGCCCAGTTCGATGGAATCGGCCGCGCCCTCGGCAAGGATATACCGCGCCAGGAAACCGCCAATCGAGCCGCAACCCAACAAACCGATACGTAATTTGCTCATTTTTGTTTTTTAAGGAAATCAAATGGAATCTCGCGAATATGCTGTGGGGTCTGGGAGTAATCGCACGGATGGCATTTTCGATCTGCCCAACCGTGGACGATCCGTGAGTGTGTGCGCAGCCAGGTGGTCGGGTCAAGCCGCCGGAACAAATCGTTCTCGTTCCTCGTTCTCCCCGGATCGAGAGAACGAGTAAGAGAACGATTGATTGGGACGGACCTCGCTGGTGATTTTCGAACGGAGCGGACGATTGCCTGCGGCAATACGTCCGCGCTCCTTGGTCGGAACGGGAGCGCGGGCGTATTCGCAGGATCGCCCGCCTGTTTCGGAAATACCCCAAGCGCAAACCCACCCTCGTCACCTCGGCTGCTACTCGCTGCGGCTACCCGATGATCTCCTCGATCAGTCGCGGCGGCGGCACGAGCTCGTCGCCGACGACAATGGCCTGGCGGATCATCGCCCGCGCCCCGGCGAGCTTGGTTTTGTCGTTGGCGTGCACCACCGCGAGCACGGCGCCCTGCCTGCCGGGTTCCCCGCCCTTTTGGCTTGGCCCATGGTTCGATTTCTGTGGCCCGCCAGAGGATTCCCTCCATGATCATGGTCATGACGGACAACGAGGAAGCGCTAATAATCTTTAGTATTATCGCAGTGGTAGTGCTTGGTGCGGCGATTGCTTCTTGGGTTTCGACCCGTAGGAAAACAATACGCCATCTCCAGAACCTCGCGACCCAACTCCAACTCGAATTTCTGCCCTCACCCAGTTGGTTCAAAGAGCCAAGAGTAGCCGGCACGAGGCGCGGTCGAACCGTACAAATCTTCAACTATAGGACCGGCAGCGGCAAAACCACGCGGACTTGGTCTGCTGTTTCGGCTCAGCCCGCCGGCGACGGCCGGCTGACCTTTACCATCCGCCAACGCAACCTCACGACACGTATCAACCACATCTTTGGTCCGAAGCCCATCACTTTGGGAGACCCGGAATTCGACAAGGCTTGGTTCGTGCAAACAAACCAACCCGAGTTTCTCCTCAATGGCCTGCTTCCCGAAGTGCGCGCACGATTGATGGAAGCGCGCCACGCCGGCGCGAAAGGGACCTTTGAACTCGACTACGCCATGGTCAAATATTCCGAGTCCGGCTGTTTCACCTCTTCCAAATGCGTGGGCCGTTTCCGGGCAGCCGCCGAGGCAGTCTGCGACTTGGCCGAGCTAGCCGAAGTAGCCGTCAAAAACACCTGACCGGGGGGGGGGCGGGACAGGGTCAGGTTTAAACAATTGTGATCAACGCCGGGGCCAAGCCGAGAGGGTCAAGGCTTTGAGTTTTGGGCTCTCCACGGACACCTTCAATCCCTCAGGGAGTTGGCGAGGATTCCCTTGAGATGGGCTTGATAGGGAACGCCGCGCTGGTTGGCGCGAGATTTCAGCTTGTGTAGCATCCACACGGGCATGCGTAGCGAGATGGTTTCCGAACTGGGCTGCAGATTCGGAAAGCTGGCCGACTGGGCCGCCGACCAATCGAAGTTGGCGCCTTCCGTGGCGGGCATCCGGGCTGCAGTGGCCGGGGTGCGGATCTTAGCGTTGGTGCGTTTAATACCCGATCGTTTCCTCGATCAGTCGCGGGGGCGCCACCGGATCGTCGCCGACGACGATGGCATGGCGGATCATGGCCCGCGCCTCGGCCAGCCTGGCCTCGTCGTTGGCGTGCACCACCGCGAGCACGGCGCCCGGCAGCACGGTCTCGCCAATCTTCGCCAGCCGCCCCACCCCCACCGCCGGATCGACCGCCGCCTCCGCCCGCGTGCGGCCCGCACCGAGCCGCAACGCCGCATCCGCAATCTCGCGGGCATTCACATCCGTGACATAGCCGGCACTCTCGCTGACGATCTCCACCTGCAACCGCGCCGCCGGCAGCCAGCCGGGCTGGCCGACCTTGCGCGGATCACCGCCCTGCGCCTCCACGATCTCGCGAAATCTCATCAGGGCCGCGCCGCTCGCCACCGCCCGGGTGAGCTGCCCGCGCGCTTCCGCCGCCGTCTGCGCCACCCCGGCGAGCAGTAGCATCTGGTCGCCGAGCGCATAGGTGACTTCCATCAAATCGGCCGGACCGCGCCCTTGCAGGCACTCGACCGACTCGACGACCTCGAGCGCGTTGCCCACCGTGCGGCCCAGCGGCTCGTGCATCGCGGTCAGAATCGCGCGCATCGGTTTGCACATCGCCCGGCCGATGGCGACCATCGCCGTGGCGAGCTCCCGCGCCCGAGCCTTGTCCGGCATGAACGCGCCGCGGCCGAACTTCACGTCGAGTACCAGCGAGTCGATGCCCTCCGCGAGCTTCTTGCTGAGGATGCTGGAACAGATCAGCGGCACGCACTCGACCGTGGCCGTGACATCGCGCAATGCGTAAAGCTTCTTGTCCGCCGGCGCGAGCTCAGCCGTCTGGCCGATCAGCGCCACGCCAATGTTCTCCAGTTGCGAACGGTATTCGTCGAGCGTGAGGCCCACGCGGAAGCCCGGGATGGACTCGAGCTTGTCGAGCGTGCCGCCAGTGTGGCCCAGGCCGCGTCCGCTGATCATCGGCACGGCCACGCCGCACGCCGCGACCATCGGCGCCAGGTGCAGCGACACCTTGTCGCCAACGCCGCCGGTGGAGTGCTTGTCGACCTTGGGCAACTTCACCGACGCGAGGTCGGCGACCACGCCCGAGCCCATCATCGCCTCGGTGAGGGCGGCGGTCTCGGCGGTGTTCATGCCGCGCAGGAAGATCGCCATGAGCATCGCGCTGAGCTGGTAGTCGGCCCACGAGCCGTCAGTGGCGCCGCGCACGAAGGTGCCGATCTCGTCGACCGTCAACGCGTGCCCGTCGCGCTTGCGGGCGATGACTTGCTGGGGAATCAACGTCAGGCTCATGGCGCCAGCGAACAGGTTTTCCCGCCGCCCGGCAATGCCGCAACGGAACCGGCAGCGAATTTTACAGGAGGCCGCGGAGGAAGCAGAAAAATTTTCCGCGGATATCGCGGATGAACGCGGATAGAGCCATGCTCTCTGGATCGGTATCCGTGGCATCCGTGGTAAACTGGATTAGGATGTGCCCGGAGCATGATTGGAACCGCTAATTCACGCTAATCTTCGCTAATCCAATCTTCGCGCCACTTCGCGTCCATGGCTGATGTCGCTCCGCTCGGTCCGTTGGCCTACCCTCCCGAGGGAAACCCATCGAACCCGCGCCGTAACCGGCGCGGCTACACTTCCGGATTAGCGCCCATTAGCGTGCATTAGCGGTTAAACCGTTTCCTCCTTTTTCGTATGTTTTTCGTGTGTTGGCTGATGTCGCTTCGCTCGGTACGTGGGCAACAATCCGTGGTCAAACCGCCGGTTTCGGGTTTGCTTTCCGCGGTGCCGCCGGCCTGTCCGGCGGCCGTCCGTGGCGTCGCAGCACGAGCATCGAGTCGGTGCCGGCGAAGAAGGCGTAGTCCACCGGCACCACTTCGGTCACGATCCCCAGGTCCGCCAGGTCGCAACGCAGGCGCGTCAGCTCGGAATATCGGCAGCCATCGGGCCCGCAAAGCGGATGCACCCGCGCCTCGCCGGCGCTCACGCGCACCAGTTCAGCGCAGGCGGCCACATGGAAATCGTAGTCGAGCTGGCGCGCATAGACGAAGAGCAGGTGCGCGCAGAGCACCAGGTCGAACTGCCGGTCGAGAAACGGCAGACGCGGCAGCGCGCCGCCAACGTAGCGTCCGTGTAGAAACCCGCTTTCGTAATCGCGCAGGAAGCGTTCCGCCGCCGCGCGGCGCGACGCCTCGGCCTCGTCGAGCGACGCAAACACCGGGCCGAGCTCCAGCAGGTGCGGGTGGGCGCGGGTCCGCTCGTGCATCTGGCGGTAGTCGATCGCCACATGGGCGGCGAGCGCCTCGGGCCGGCAGCCGTAGAGCGGATCGAGGGCGACGGCGTCGATGCCGCGGCTGACCGCCTCGGCGGCGAATGAGGCGGGGCCAGCCGCCACGTCGAGCACGGCGCGACCGCGCAAGGTGGGAAGATCGAGGGCGAAAAAGCGCGCGTATTCGGCCAGCGTGCGGCCGAAGAAGGCGACGGAGGAGAGTTCGAGTGGCGAGGAGGAAGAAAGGGTCGTGGTCATGGCGGATGCGAAAGGTTGCGGGGGAAAAACAAAAAGCCCGACTCGGGCTGAGTCGGGCTTGGCGGCGACCGGACGCGGCCTCAGGCCGCGCGAGCGCATCGATCGATGCGCGTCACCATCGCCAAGCGGCCTGCCACCACCAAACGGTCGCCCGTGCCGCGGGTTTCACGGCGGCGAGACAGGAGCGTGGGCAGACGGGAACTTTCATGGCGGAAAACGAAATGAGCCGGCCCGGGAGCCGGCTCAAGCGGAAAAACGGAATTCGTCCGCTGGGCACCGAAGCCCGCCAAGGCCAAATCCACGCCGATAAACTGCGAACCACATGAAATAGAAAAGGAAGGTTTACCGCGAATGGACGCGAAGGCGCGCGAATGTCGGATTAGCGAAGATTAGCGTATATTAGCGGTTTCCATCCTGCTCCAGACGCACTCAATCCAGTTTACCATGGATGGCACGGATGCCGATCCAGAGAGCATAGTTTAATCCGCGTTCATCCCCGTCATTCGCGGGCAAATCCGTTCTCCGTTCGTTGGTAATGGCGGCCTACACCTCGGAACATGGGCGAGACGCCCAGGCCACTTTGTCGGGCGCTGGCCCGGGCCCACCGAGAGGTCCCCGCCTCTCGGTGGGAGCAACAGAACCAGTCTACTTCTTCCCCAACAAAACGGCCTTCGCGGTCGTGAAGGGAGACCGGGTGAAGGCACGCATCACCGAAACGGGTGGCGGCGCGTTCACCGACGACGGGAACGCCTCGCGCAGCCGCTGCTCCTGCGCGGCGATCCGGACTTCGCGCCCGCTCAAGCCCTCCTCGCGGTTTTTCACGGTCTTCTCCCAGTCGCGCAGCGCGAGTTTGTCCTCACGGAAATGCGCCCGCTCGGTTTCGAGAATCTCGGAGGCGCGCTGCAACTTGGCCCAGGCCTCTTGGAGCGCCGCGTCGTCAGTGAAGGGCGAGCGGGACGCCTGCTTGATGTTGGTGCTGCACCAGACCACGCGATCGGCCTCGAGCTGGCCCTGCATTTCACGCAACCGCTTCTCGTAACTGCGAAGATTCTCCTCCTGCTGGCGCAACACATCGAGATCCTCGTGCCAGCCGCGGCGATCCAGCGCCAGTTGCGTGCGTTCCTGCTGCACTTTGGAGGTCTCGGTCTGCAGCCGCTCCGCTTCCTCGATGAGCTTGCGCCGCCAGTCGGCCAGTTCGGCTTGTTCGCGGGCGACTTCCTCCTCGCCCTTGGAGACGGCCGGGGTGGTGACGACGAGCTTTTGGCGCTCGTCGGCGAGGGCGCGGCGCTCGCGGGCCAGCTCGGCGCGTTGGGCGGCCAGGGCGCGGGCCTTCTCGTCGATCGCAGTTTGGGCCGCAGCGACGATCTCCCGCTGGCTGTGCAGCTCGGCGGATTCGGCGGGCAGGCGGGCGAGGTCGACGTTTTGCGCCAGGAGCGTTTTAAGCTGGGCCTCCAGGGCGGCGCGCTCGTGACCGAGCCGCTCCACCCGGGCCTCGAGCAACGCCTTTTCCTTGGTCACGCGCAACAGGCCAACCGCCGGCGCCTGCGTGTGGGTCCCGAAGGGATCGGCGGAGTGAGGATCGCCGACGACAGCCATTTTTTCCAGCGCCGCCTCGGCCTGGGCCAATTCCTCGGAAGTGACGTCATCGACGGCATCGGGATCGAGTTTGAGCAGACCGCGGACGCGACGGACCACCGGCCGGAGGTCGTCCGTCTCGAGCAACACATCCGCCACGCCAAGGCGGATGCCCTGGATGACGAGCGCCAGTTCGATTTCGGTCACGAGGATCAGGACCGGCACGGTGGGCTGGATTTTGCGCAGAGCGCCCACGAAGGACAGGTTCTGGGAGTCGGGCAAATTATGGGCGACGAGGGCGAGATCGAACCACTCGTCGTGCGCGACTTCGGCGGCGGCGGCGGCCGTACTGAACGCCCGGACATCCAAGCCGGTGCCGGCAAGCAGCAGCACGAGCTGACGGCGAATTGCAATGTCGCCGTGCACGATGAGAATTTTTTTCGCGAGGTTCATGGGAAAGAAGCGGGTTGGTTGTTGGACTGGCGCCATTATCAACCCGCGCCGCCGGCTGGTGCAATAGGCGGACCAGGCTTTTACCAGCGCTTTACGGATGAAAGCGCGGAATTCAGAAGAAATTTACATCGGGAGTTCCCCCCAGGCGGTCTGGGGGGTTATTTGCCTATCGCCCGCCGACGCTTCGGGACTGCGCGTGGCCTCAAACCGCGGGGCAAACGGGGTTGAAAGCCTCATTTGTAGGAGCCTGCTTGCAGGCGATTCTGAGGCACGGATCGCCTGCAAGCAGGCTCCTACATCGAGCCCCCGCCCGTCTCAGGAGCGGAAGAGCACGCTTTCGCGGTTGAACATCCGCACGCAGAGCGCGAGCGCCGCCGCCGCATACAGGCACGACGAACCGAAAATCAGCGCGAGGTAATGCCAGTGCCAAACGCCCGAGACCAGTTCCTTGCTGACGAGCGAAATATTGAGAATCGGCACGAGGGCGAGGCGGGTGTTGAGCTCTACGCCCGGCAGCATGGCCATCATGGCCGGCAGTATGATCACGATGATGAGCGGCGATACATAGCTTTGCGCCTCCTTGTAGTTCTTGGCGAAGAGCGCGATCGTCAGCAGCACCGCGGCGAACAGCACCGCCACTGGCAGCACCATCGCCACCACCGCCAGCAGACCCAGCGGATCGATGGTGGGCAACTGGGCCGCGCTGCCTTTCGCCGCCGCGGCCGCCACGCCACCGCCGCCCTGGGCCAGGAGGAGTCCTCCCACCACAAAGGTCGCGCCCATCGACAGGAGCGAGAAAACCACGGTTGCGAGCGAAGCGGTCAGCACCAGCAGAAATTTCCCGACCACGAGATCAATCCGCGCGACCGGACTGCACAGGATCGTCTCCATTGTGCCGCGCTCCTTTTCCCCGGCCGTGAGATCGATCGCCGGGTACATCGCACCCATGAAACACAGGATGATGAAAAAATACGGGATGATTCCGCCGACCATGTTGCCGCCGACTTTTTCCAGCGGCGCGACGTTGGCCGACCGGATTTCGAACGGCTTGATAAAGGAAGCCGGCAACCCCTGCGCGGCGAGCCGCGCCGCCACCGTCTTGTCGCGATACTCGGTAAAAAACCGGCGCAGCTCGCTCACGGCGAAACCGGAGCGCAGTTCGCTTTCATAGTTGTAGATCTTGACCGTCGCGGATTCACCGTGGCCGAGGGCGGCATCGAAGCCCGGCGGAAGCTCCACGGCCGCGCGCAAGTTTTTGTCGATGATGCGCTGCTTCCAATCGGCCGTCGCGGGCACCAGCTTGATGCTCTTGTTCGCCTCGATGGCTGCGCGGACGACCGGAGAATCGGCGCCACCAAGGACCATCACCGAGGGAATCTCCTCCCGGGCTTTGTTGACGACCTTGTAGCTGATCATCCCGGCACTCAGCACGATGAACGGCATCACCAACGTCGGGATGATGATCGTGGACAGGAGCGTGCGGCGGTCGCGGAGCGAGTCGCGCAATTCCTTCAGATAAACGGTGACGACATTATGCGTGTTCATGCGGCCTCCTCCTCGCCGCCCACGGCGCGGACAAAGATCTCCTCGAGATCGGGATCGCCGAAGCGCGTGCGCAACTGCTCCAGCGTGCCCTCGGCGACGAGCCGGCCGTGATGGATGATGCCGATCACATCGCAAAGTTTCTCCACCTCGCTCATGACGTGGGTCGAATAGATCACGGTCTTGCCGTGGTCGCGGCACTCGCGCACGAACCGCAAGATCGTGCGCGCCGCCATCACATCGAGGCCGAGCGTGGGCTCGTCGAGGATGAGCACGGCCGGATCGTGCACGAGGGTGCGGGCGATGGAGGTTTTTTGCTTCATGCCGGTGGAAAATTTCTCCACGCGGCGGTCGAGGAACTCGTGCAACGCCAGCTCGTCGGCGAGCTGGCGCGTGCGGGCGGCGATCTGCGCGGGGGTCAGACCGTTGAGCCGGCCGAAATAGGCGATGGTCTCGCGCGCGGTGAGGCGGCCATAGAGCGCCGTGCTGGTCGCGAGGAAGCCGATGTTCGCCCGCACCTTCTCGGGTTGCGTGCGCACGTCGAACCCCGCGACGGTCGCCTCGCCGCTGGAGGGCTGGAGCAGCGTGGCGAGCAGGCGGAGCGTGGTGGTCTTGCCCGCGCCGTTGGCGCCGAGCAGCCCGTAAATCTGGCCGGGGCGGCAGGTGAACGAGACGCCGTCGACGGCACGGATTGTGCCGCGTTTCTTATCCTGGAACAGCTTGGTGAGGGAGCGGGCTTCAATCATGGGGAAAGGAAGACGGGAAAGACACGGAAGAACGCGAGACATGGAAGATGCGGAAGATGCGGAAGACACGAGAGAACCCAAGACTGGGAAAACGCGAGACGGGGAAGACACGGAAGAACGCGAGACATGAAAAACACCCAAGAACGCGAGACTTGGCGAGCTAGACCTACAGGCGGGAGGCGGTCCGGGCAATCCGGGCTCAGCGCATTTTTCATGTCTCGCGTTCTTTCACGTCTCGCCGGTCTCACGTTCTTCCGTGTTTCGCGTTCTTCCGTGTTTCGCGTTCTTCCGTGTTTCGCGTTCTTCCGGGTCTCGCGTTCTTTCGGGTCTCACCTGTCCCGCGTTCTTTCATGTTTCGTTGTCTTCCAAGTCTCACGTTCTTCTGTGTCTCGCGTTCTTCAGAGTTTCGCGTTCTTCAGAGACTCATTTTTTCGCGGAAGTCCTGGGCCTGGCGGCGGCTGAGCTCGACCTTGGCGCCGCCCTTCAGATACACGAGCAGACCGCCGCTGAACCAGGGTTCGATCTTGTCGATCCAGGCGAGATTGACGATCTGGCGGCGGTTGGCGCGGAAGAAAAACTTCGGGTCCAGGCGCGCCTCCATGGCGTTGAGCGAGCGGAAGAGCTGCGGCTGGGCGTCGCCAAAATGCACGCGCGTGTAGTTGCCTTCATTCTCCAGCAACCGGATCTGCTTCACCTCGACGAACCAGCAGCGGTCGCCCTCGCGCACGAAGACCTTGTCCTCGGCGGCGAGACGCGCGGCCTTGGCGCCCGGCTCCGCCGCGGCGGAGCTGCCCGGGACGGCGTCGCCGCCCGGTGCCCCGGTTCGCGCGCGCAGCTTGTCGATCGCGGCGGCGAGGCGCGCGGGATCGACGGGCTTGAGCAGGTAGTCGAGGGCGTTGAACTCGAAGGCCTTCACCGCGAACTCGTCGTAGGCCGTGGTGAAAATCACCTGCGGCACCGGCGGCTCGAGCGAGGCGAGCAGTTCGAAGCCCGACTCGCCCGGCATCTGCACGTCGAGAAAGAGCAGGTCGGGCGAGAGCGCGGCGAGTTGCTGGCGGGCCTGCGCGGCGTGGGCGGCCTCGCCGACG
>Ga0182021_10004911_pt1 | contig 15776 bp, 14 predicted proteins | sample 612E3MmetaG_FD_120493 | JGI IMG/M metagenome (GOLD analysis project Ga0182021, IMG submission 120493) | Permafrost microbial communities from Stordalen Mire, Sweden - 612E3M metaG (Illumina Assembly) | ecosystem: Environmental > Terrestrial > Soil > Wetlands > Permafrost | place: Sweden... | reverse complement strand
TGATTTAACTTGATCAGAATAGAATTTGCAACTCCTTTTTCAATTCCTTTAGCTAAGTAATCTGTATTAGTAACAAAAAGATCATCACCAACTAATTGAATTTTACTTCCAACTTTATCAGTAAGTAATTTCCATCCGTCCCAATCAAATTCTGCCATGCCGTCTTCAAGTGAAATTATCGGATATTGTTTTATCCAGCTCACCCAATAATCTACCATCTTCTCGGGAGCCATATATGATTTATCGGATTTGAAAAAGTAGTACGCTTTCTTTTCACTGTTCCACATTTCACTTGCCGCGGGATCGAGTGCAATGAAAATATCTTTACCAGGTTTATACCCGGCTTTTTCAATCGCTTCCAGAATTACGGTAATTGCTTCTTCATTTGATTTTAAGTTTGGTGCAAATCCGCCTTCATCACCAACTGCAGTGTTGTAACCTTTTTTCTTTAACACGGATTTTAATGAATGGAATGTTTCAGCTCCCATTCTTACTGCTTCTGAAAATGACGGAGCTCCAACAGGCATTACCATAAATTCCTGGAAATCAACATTGTTATCAGCATGACTTCCACCGTTCAATATATTCATCATAGGAACAGGTAATGTTCTTGCATTTACTCCACCTATGTAACGGTATAATGGAAGTTCTAATGCTTCTGCTGATGCTTTTGCACAAGCTAATGATACACCAAGAATTGCATTTGCGCCAAGAACGGATTTTGTCGGTGTGCCGTCAAGTTCACATAAAAAATTATCAATCTCTGCTTGATCGGTTGCATCGAAGTCAATTAATTCATCGGCTATTTTGTTGTTAACATTATCAACTGCTTTCTTAACACCTTTTCCTAGATAGCGTGAATTATCTCCATCGCGTAATTCAACTGCTTCGTTTTCACCGGTTGATGCACCACTTGGTATTGCCGCTCTACCAACTACTCCGCATTCCAAAGTTACTTCTACTTCTACTGTAGGGTTTCCTCTCGAGTCTAATATTTCTCTACCCCAAATATCTACTATTGTCGTCATTACTAATCTCCAATGTATTGTAAAATTTCGGAGTCCAAATTATGAAAAGAGACAAGGAAATTCAATTTTAGAAATCGAATGATTTTCCACAAATTTGCTTAAATCTAAGTTTTGATTAATTATATGAATAGTTATATTTCTAACAAGAATAAATATGTTGTAAGAAAAAGAAAATCTTCGGCATAAAATCAAAGAGATTCTCTTTCCACCAAAGGATTTACCCCGGTAGCTCAGTGGATAGAGCAAGAGTTTCCTAAACTCTGGGTCGGAGGTTCGATTCCTCTCCGGGGTACAAAAAAAAGTTGTTAATATTAAAAAGGAGCTGGTATGAGAAGAATAATGGGAATTATTGTCTCAGCGTTAGTTGATATTGTTTGTTTTTTACAAGGCTGTATTATACTTGCCTATGCCCTTCTCCATATTAGCTATAAGATTGAAGTTGTTCGTGGTGAAGGAATAAATCCAGTTGAGACACAAAATGTTCCTGTTGCAATCGGCGGGTATTATTTTTATTCAGACCAATACATAAAAGTTGCTTTGATTGGTTTAGCCCTTATTGTTACAGGCTTCCTAATGAGAAGCTGGAGAAAAAGTTACAGTAATTAAATCGTTTTACCTGAACTTTTGTGAATGAATTATTTAATAATAAGAAAAAAAGAAAATTAGATCTTTCAACAAACTTAAGGAATAACTTAATGAACAAAAGAAGTATCTCCATAATATTATGCTATGTATTCATAATATTAACAGTTGGTTCAATTACCTCTTCTGGCCAATCTACATTTAAGGATTTCGGCTACAAGGGAGGGTTACAATTTAACGGCGTTTTACCTACAACAGAATTCGAAAGTGATAATGGTTTAGCACTTTCATCTTATCTTTTCAAAGGATTTTTTAGATTTGAATTAAGTAATGATTGGCAGCTTGAAGCTAATGCCGGATTCGGTAAACTAAAAGGTGATGATTACAACAAATCAACTTATGAAACATCCATTATTCCAATCGAAGCAAGATTACTTTACACACCATTCGAATTAGAAAGCTGGAACCCTTATTTATATGCAGGTTTAGGTTTAGTTAATTACAGTGTAACAAAGAAACCAGTTTCTGTTTCTCCATTAGCAGTTGAAACAGATGGCTGGACTTTAGGAATACCAGTCGGAATTGGAACTGAGATAAAATTATCAGATGAAGTAGCTTTAGATCTAAGTGCCGGCTACAACTGGTCTACAACAGATAATTATAATTATTACAGCATCAAAGGAACAAATGATGGTTTTATAAACTTAGGAATTGGAATATCACTATCTAATGAGAGTCTTAATACAGATAAGGATAATGACGGTCTTCTTAGAGGACAGGAATTAAAACTCGGTACTGATCCGAATAATCCTGATACAGATGGTGACGGATTAAAAGATGGTGAAGAAGTAAATACATATAAAACCAATCCTTTAAAAACCGATACTGATGGCGATGGTTTAAATGACGGTGAAGAAGTTATGAAATATCATACCGATCCGTTAAAAGCTGATACTGACGGTGACGGTTTAAAAGACGGCGACGAAGTTATGAAGTATAAGACCGATCCGTTGAAAGCTGATACTGACGGCGATGGTTTAAATGACGGTGAAGAAGTAAATATGTTCAAGACCGATCCTTTGAAAGCTGATACTGATGGTGATGGTTTGACTGACGGTGAAGAAGTAATGAAATATAAAACCGATCCATTGAAAGCAGATACCGATGGCGGTACTGTTAATGATGGTATTGAAGTTAAACGCGGAACTAATCCGTTAGATCCTAAAGATGATATTCCAGTTACTGTTGTTGAAAAAGAAATGACATTTGATAATGTTCACTTTGGATTCGACAAACACAACTTGACAAAATCTGAAAAGAAAATTCTTGATAATGCTTACGATGTTATTAGCAAACTTACTGATGCAAAAGTTACTTTAGGTGGGCACGCAGATGCAATCGGCTCAGATAAGTACAACCAAAAACTTTCTGAGAAGAGAGCTAATATTGTAAAAGTATATCTTGTTAAGAAAAGTCTAGGTGATACTCAAATTACTGCAGAAGGATTTGGAGAATCAAAACCTGTTGCATCAAATAAAACTGCAAAAGATAGAGCTAAGAATAGAAGAGTCGAGATTAGCGCAAAGTATATGGAAAATGTTAAGTAATATTAGAAACTAGAAAGCCCCGCAAATGCGGGGCTTTTTTTTTAACTCAAATTATTTTTTTACTGCTGTCCAATTTCCTTTTGCATAACTGGCATCCCATTTACCAGAACCATTTTGATATGTAAGTTTTCCATCTATAATACCCATTTTTTGACCCATTGCAATCAAGTCCGCCTGTAAAACTCCTTCTTTTGAAACGTTACCTTTAATTGTAACACCATAAATATTACCTTGGTAGAAAACATCTTTCGAAAAAGAAAAATCATTGTTAGCAGCAATATCAAATTCAAAAACCTCTTGAAGATCTCCGCTTAATTTTAATTCCCATTTCCCTTCAAATGATTCTTTTTGAAATAAACTGCATGAAGATAATAAAGCTAAACTGACTAGGCTGATAAAAATGATTCTGATTTTCATATTGACCTCTATTTTATTATTTCAGGATCCAGCCCGTGTTCCTTAAATAGGTTTTTATACTGCTTTAACACGACCTGTTTAAACTCTTCAATAATAGAAATGAATTCTACAAGCGATACATCACCGCCAAATTTGAAATAATATTCTATCAATTGTTCAAGATAAATGTTTGTAAGTTTTGAAATGGTTGTATAAGAATCCGAGGTAACATGATCAAGTTTATAAAGATTATCTAACTCTTCGGGCCGAATCAAGTCTTCTTCATCGAGAATGGAAAAATCCTCAATTGTATTTTCAATAGCACTTCTTTGAGACCAAATACGCGCTAATTGTAATAAGACAGAAATGATTTCTCTTAATTTTTGTTCACGCAATAATTTTAGATCGTCTAATGTTTTATCGTTTAGAGTTTCTTTTATAGACATAATCTGATATTTATCTAATATGCTCGATAATTTTTCAGACGGCTCTGGACCTAGGACAATTTCTCTAAATTTTTGCTGAATATTTTCAGTAAAAACAATTTGAGTATCGCTGATTATGTTATTTCTTGTCAGCAAATCTATAATTTCATCTTTGCGTTCAGGATACTTACGAACTAAAAACTCTTCCGTGTATTCGAGGTTTTCTTGGGAATTAGCAGAATCATCTATCAGACTTACAAGATATGATTTAAGTTTTAGTAAAATAATAAAGAGATCGAATTGTTCTGAACCCATTAAAGTCTCAATTAAATTCCTCATGTCAAAAATAAAAATACGTTTTTATAATATAAATTGAACTGTCTATTTGAAATTAAATCAATGATACCCGGTTGAATAAATTAAGAAGTCCTATCCGCCTCCAGGTAAAAAGGGTTAGTAATAAACAATTTTTAATGCAGTAGTCTAAATTAATTTAGCTAAAATTCCGAAGGGAAAATTAAATTTGTGGAAAAATATTTATCAGATGGAATAAAATAAAAAAGCTGTTATCCTCTAAAAGAATAACAGCTTTAATAAGCTGATCAACTAATAAAATTATTCTTCAGTATGAGCCAGCCAAAATCCACCTATGGAATTCAATTGAGTGTCTCCCCAAACCTCAGCAAGAAGCACAAAACCGTCTCGTGAGATACCGGTTGCTCTTATATTATAACGAACTTGTGTTGCTCTTTCAGCATCCATCAAAGATGGCATAATTATTACTTTTGGTTTTTTATCAAAAGGTTTGTTGAAAGTAATTTCGTATTCAACAAGTCTCTTGCCTTGATTTGCATGAAGTGTATAGTTCGGACTATCCTTTGAATAAAAATAAGATCCGCTCTGAACAACTGATTGAGCATAGGAATTAGCACAAACAAATAACAACACTACGATAACTGCTAAAAATTTCTTCATAATATTTCTCCTCTTTATTTGGTTGACCGGTTAGAATTATCAAATTCTATTCTTAAGTTCATAATTATAGTTCAAATTGTCAATTAAAGAATTTGATAATTACTTTTATTAAAATTCTACTTTCAGTCCACTTTCATAGAAGAAAATGTTTCTTCATAGGTATGAGCTTTGAATCCTATCTCTGTTTCTGCTTTAATTGTTATTAATCCGGACTTTAACGGGCGGGCAGCTGGTTGATTTAATTCTTTTGTAAGAATAGGAACTATCAATTTCTCATCGAGTCCAAAATATTTTGCAATTCTTAAAGTAAAGCTGTAGCGGGAGATCATCTCACATCCGCCAATATTAAAAATTCCTTCTTTCTTTAATTTGATGATTTTATTTACTGCATTAACAAGATCATCAATATAGGTCGGGTTGCCAATTTGATCCGTTACAATGAAAATCTTCTCTCCTTTTTGTAATGAGTTAATTACCCATTTCACAAAATCCGGACGACCGTATTTAATTTGTCCATATAAAATATTTGTTCGAATAATTGAAAATCGAGTTCCGCTTATGCGAATAGAATTTTCAGAAGCGAGTTTTGTCCTTCCATAATAACCGATTGGGTTGGGTTTATCTTCCTCTGTGTAAGGGCCGTTTTTACCATCGAAGATGTAATCTGTCGAAAAATGAATTAGATGTGCATCAACTGTCCAAGAATATAATGCTATGTTTTCAGCTCCACCCACATTTATTTTCCATGCAGTTTCTTTTTCGATTTCAGATTTATCCACATTAGTAAAAGCCGCTGCGTTTACAATAAAATCCGGAAAGAAATCTAATATTATTTGCCGTACTAGATTTTTTTGTGTTATATCTAATTGTTTGTATTGAACATTAGGAATAAAAGAATTCTCTTCTGCTGAAACACACATTAACTCAACTTTATTGGAATTATTAAAAAATTCAGCGAGGCGTTGGCCAAGCATTCCATTTGAACCAATAACTAAAATTCTTTTTTTTATTAGATCACTATCAATCATTTAATTCTATTTCCAGATTACTTATTAAATATTGTCTCGATGCTGCAAATGCACCGTCTTTGTTAGCAGTATTTAATGAAACAAGAATATCATTTGTTGAAATATATATATAAAAGAAGATTGCCCCAAAGATATCACCTCAGCTGATCTTATTTACTGAATTAATTTTTATTGCATTAATAAAATATTCTAATGGGTATAGATTATTTTCTTCCGGTATCTTGAAAATGATCTATGATCGAGTGCCCGATTAGTATAATTTTCATTGATAAAAAATTAGCTTATTTTGAAATGTATTTTATATTTTAATTGTTATAAAAATTAACAAGACAAATCCTTAAAAGTAATAGAGATAATTTATGAAGATCGGAATTACATGTTACCCTACATACGGCGGCAGTGGTGTTGTTGCAACCGAACTTGGCTTAGCATTAGCTTCGCTTGGGCATCAAGTACATTTTATAAGTTACGCAATCCCGCACAGGTTAAATAAATTTTTTGAAAATGTTTTCTTTCACGAAGTCGAACTAAGCACTTATCCGCTATTTGAACACTCGCTTTATGATCTTTCATTGACAAGTAAAATGCTTGAAGTTGTTGAATTTGAGAACTTAGATTTGATGCATGTTCATTATGCAATTCCTCACGCAGTTAGCGCTTATCTTGCAAGGCAAGTTTTAAGAAGATCTAAAAAAGATTTAAAATTTATCACAACACTTCACGGTACTGATATAACTCTTGTTGGATTAGAACCATCATTTATGCCGCTGGTAAAATTTAGTATCGAAGAAAGCGATGGGGTTACAGCTGTTTCCAGATTCCTTAAAGAAAAAACACTCACTAATTATAATATTGAAAAAGATATTGAAGTAATCTACAATTTTATTGATATAGAAAAGTATAAACCAAAAGAGAGTGATATATTTAGAAAGCACGTTGCACCAAACGGAGAAAAAGTTCTAGTTCACACATCTAACTTTCGCCTTGTAAAAAGAGTTGCCGATACAATTCGAGTTCTTGATAAAGTGAAAAAAGAAGTTCCGACAAAGTTAGTTCTAGTCGGAGATGGTCCTGACCGTTCGGATTGCGAACGACTTACACGTGAACTTGATTTACAAAAAGATGTTATCTTTCTCGGTAAACAAGATGGTTTAACAGAAATTCTAAATGCAGCCGATATATTTTTAATGCCGTCGCAATCGGAAAGTTTTGGCCTTTCCGCTTTAGAAGCAATGGCATGCGGTATTCCAGTTGTAAGTTCTTCGGTTGGCGGTTTACCAGAACTCAATATTCATAATGAAACCGGATACATTGCTGAGATTGGCGATATTGATAGAATGGCTAAGTATGCTATTGAACTTTTAACTAATGAGAAGAGATATAAATCATTTTCAAAAAATTCTCGAGATCGTGCAGTTAAGAATTTTGATAAAGATTTAATTGTTCCAAAATATGTAGCATATTACGAGAAGATTCTTAATTTATAAAAATATCTTTCAACCATAGTAAGATTAAGAGCAAGAGTAAGAATTAAACACCAACAGTTTCTCTTCCTATACTGTAATAAGTAAATCCTAATTCTTCTATTTTCTTTATCTCAAAAACATTCCGTCCATCAAAAATGAGTGGCGATTTTAAATCAGTTTTTATGCGGTTAAAATCCGGATTCCTAAATTCATTCCACTCGGTTAATATTAACAATGCATTAGCGTCTTTCAATGTTTTGTATTGATCTTGTGAGTAGTCGAGAGTATCACCTAAATAAAATTTTGCGTTTTCCAGAGCTGCAGGATCATAAGCAGAAACTTTTGCGCCAAGCCGGATCAGTTCTTTTATAATGTATATTGACGGCGCTTCGCGCATATCATCTGTATTAGGTTTAAATGCTAATCCCCAAACTGCAAATTTTTTCCCTTTTATATCTCTATCAAAATGTTTTAGGATTTTCTTTACAAGAATAAGTTTTTGCAGATTATTTACTTCATCAACAACTTTGAGAAGTTTGATCGGCGAATTATTATCTCCACTGGTTTTGATAAGCGCATTAACATCCTTAGGAAAACAAGAGCCGCCGTAACCAATTCCTGGGAATAAAAATCTTTTTCCAATCCTTGTATCCGAACTCATTCCTTTACGAACCATTTCAACATCTGCTCCAACTGCTTCACAAAAATTTGCAAGTTCATTCATATATGTTATACGCATTGCTAAGTAAGAGTTTGCCGCATACTTGGTTACCTCTGAACTTTCAGGATTCATTTCGAAAATGGGATTGCCCTGGCGGACAAATGGTTCATAAAGAGTATGCATTCGTTCAAAGACTTTTTGAGATCGTGCACCTACAACAATTCGATCCGGTTTCATAAAATCATCAACGGCAAATCCTTCACGTAGAAATTCCGGATTAGATACAACTTCAAAGTTATCTACACCGTGATCTCCAATAGTTTTTGTAACAGACTTTGATGTACCAACAGTAACAGTGCTTTTATTAACTATAATTTTGAAATCCTTTGTCGCCGTTTCTTTTAAAATTTTTCCGATCTCGTCTGCTACTGCAAATACATATTTTAGATCGGCTGAACCGTCTTCGTCTTGCGGAGTCGGAAGACAAAGCATAATAATTTCGGATTCAATGACAGCTTTTTTTAGATCATCTGTAAATATTAATCTTTTCTTCTCGATATTACGGTGAAATAAAATTTCCAATCCCGGTTCATAAATAGGAACAATCCCTTGCTTCAATTTTTTCAACTTATCCTGGTTATTGTCAACACAGATAACATTATTTCCCATTTCAGCGAAACAAGTTCCGCTCACAAGTCCTACATATCCGGTTCCTATAACGGAAAGATTCATCTTAACTCCTTAATTCAATATTAAAAATCTTTTTCGATTTCCTTAAATCGTTTAGCTTTTAAATCTTTTTCAGATACAATCGGCTTATTGATTTTCCAGTTAATATTCAGATCAGGATCATTAAATAGTATTGCTCGTTCACTTTCTTTATTATACAATGCAGTGCATTTGTAACTAAAAATAGCAGAGTCAGAAAGAACTGAAAATCCATGCGCAAATCCGGACGGTATCCAAAGTTGATTTTTATTTTCTTCACTCAACTCAACCGCATAATATTTTCCTAAAGTCGGCGAACCGAAACGAATATCAACTGCAACATCTAAAACTTTTCCCACTACAACACTGCATAATTTACCTTGTGCAAATTCTCCAATTTGATAATGCAGTCCGCGTACTGTTCCTTTAACAGATTTCGAAATATTATCCTGAACAAAGGTTTTATTGATTCCTCCGTCAGAAAATTTCTTTTTGTTAAATGATTCGAAGAAATAACCGCGTTCATCAGGAAATATATCCGGTTTTACCAATATTAATCCTTCAATAAATGTTTTTTCGAACCGCAATTTTTACCTCAATATTTTGGATTAGAATGCCATTTCCAAGCTGTTTCTAAAATATCTTCAATTGAATATTTCGGAGTCCATCCTAAGATATCTTTTGCTTTTTTATTATCAGCAACAAGAACAGCAGGATCTCCTGATCTTCGTTTATCAATTTCAAACGGAATTTCTTTCCCGGTAATTGTTTTTGCTTTTTGTATGATCCCTAAAACTGAATTTCCTTTTCCCGTTCCTAAATTGATAATTGTTGATTCGTTTCCACTATTAAGATATTCCAATGCTTTCAGGTGTGCTTCAGCTAGATCATTTACATGAATATAATCCCTAATACAAGTGCCATCATGGGTATCATAATCATTTCCATAAATAAAAATTTTTTTTCTTTTCGATTGTGCGGTTTGTAATACAATTGGAATAAGATGAGGCTCCGGATTATGACTCTCCCCTATTGAACCGGATGGATCGGCACCCGCAGCATTAAAGTACCGCAAAGCAACATGTTTAATGCCTGATGACGTTTCAAAATCTTTCAGTAATGTTTCAATCATTAGTTTTGTATTAGCGTAAGGATTTATCGGCTGCGATGGTTGATCCTCCGAAATCGGTACCTTTTTAGGATTGCCATAAATAGAACAGGTGGAAGAAAAAACAAAATTCTTTACTCCATTTTCGGCACATATTTTTATCAGGTTAAAACTTCCAACGACATTATTCTGATAATACATTTCCGGATGCTCAACTGATTCACCCACATAAGCATAAGCGGCAAAATGCACAACTGCACCCGGCATTTGTGTTTGTATGAAATAAGAAAGCGATCCGCTATCAAGAAGGTCAATATCTTCGAAATGAATATTCTTAGGCACCGCTTCTCTATGCCCTCTTGATAGGTTATCAATAACAACCGTTTCGTAACCTTTTTCTGAAAGTAGTTTAACAAAATGAGAGCCAATATATCCCGCGCCGCCTGTTACTAATATTTTCAAGAATGTCCTTGTAAAATTTCAATTCAAAAATACAAAATTATTTTTGTTTAAGAATTATCATTTCAAACAATTCTAATCTCGAGCAACATTGTGTTGACGAATTATTTCATATAAATTAATGTGGAAAGAATATAGTTGAGACATAGAATGAAAAATATACAAATTCTCACCGGACCGGTACATTCAGGTAAAACAACTAAATTAATGCAATGGGCTTCTACACAAAATAATATTGATGGAATATTTCAACCGGTAATTGATGGCAAAAGATTTATTTATCATATCAGTTCACGTATGCTAAAAATATTAGAGACCACGGAAACTCAGCTTGAGGAAGAATTAATCATAATAGGAAAGTACAAATTCCGTAAAAGTGTCTTTGCGTGGGTGCAAAATATTTTGCTTGATTGCTTGGATAAAAAACTTGATTGGTTAATTATTGATGAAATAGGTCCTCTCGAATTAGAAGGAAAGGGATTGGAGCCGGCTGTTTCAAAAATATTTAAGCAAATTGATAAACAGAACGGAAATGTTTTATGTGTGGTTCGTGATTCGATCTTAGAAGAGTTTATTAATCATTACAAATTGCAATCCAAAATTCAGCTATTCGAATAGCATTAAATATTTAAATAGCGATTCCAAATTTTGAATAATTCATAAGTTGCTTTAACATCTTCACCGCAATAGATAGCAATATCCTTCACCCTACCGGCTTTATATAGCTCTTTAACTTCCATTCCGGTAATACCTTTTGATTTAGGAGATTCGATTCCAAAAGAATGACAGTAAAAATCAAGGTTAAATTTTTTTGTTAATCCGAAAAAGGTTAATTGTTCCAACAAATCAACATGATGAGAAGAATTATACCTATACTTCATAAAATTTATTGCTGGCTTTATTTTCTTTATAGCAGACCGAATCATAATAAACGGTAGATCAAAATTTCTTCCATTAAATGAAATTACTTTATCGGCTTTCGAAACATATTTCCAAAAGTATTTCAATATCTCTTCTTCACTATAAGGTTTGTACTTAATTGTTTTTTCATCAACACTCCATTCTTCATCTTCTCCATTTTCATACAGCACAATAGATTTTTCAGTATCTGTATTTAGTAAACCTATTGCAACAATCTTAGCGGTGTAAGGATATAAACTGATATATCTTTTCGCTTCCTCAATAAGTTCTTCTTTTTTATTCGGATCTTTTTCAGTTTCGGCATATCGAAGTAAAAATTCTTTTTGTGATTCAGCTAGAGAATTGAAATCTACCCCAACAGTTTCTATATCAAAAACGAGATTCATAGAGCCCCCTTAATTTTCAATTGAAACTAAGAAAAAAAATTGTTATTAGTTACAAAAAAAAATATTTCATTATCTTGCAAATAAATTATTCGGAGAATTGATGGCATCTAAAAATCGTGCGCTTTTTATAGACATGCTGAAAGGCCTTGCGCTTATTGTTATGATAGAAGTTCATGTTGTTAATTCGATGCTTATGCCTGCTCTTAAAGAATCATGGTGGTTCCCTACATTAAATTTTATAAATGGTTTAGTTGCACCCTCTTTTAGTTTCGCATCAGGAATGGTATTTGTACTATCACTACAAAAAGGTGTTGATCAATTAAGAACTTTCGGAAAAGAATTCTGGCGTAAGTTATCCAGGATCGGATTGATATTTTTTGTCGGTTACTCACTTCATTTACCTTATTACTCGCTTAATAAAATCCTAAGCAATCAGACTCAGCCAAACCTTGAAAGCTTATTTACAGTTGATATTCTTCAAATAATTTCCACAGGACTAATTGTTTTATTTTTTGCACGAATCTTTATCAAATCTGAAAAACGATTTTATAATTTCATATTAATATTAACGGCAGTTATTTTAATTATAAGTCCGTTGATGTGGAAAATAGATTTTGCTAATTATCTGCCCTTATTCTTTGCAAATTATTTTAATAAAATGCACGGTTCTCTCTTTCCTGTTTTTCCATGGTGGGCATTTGTTTTTAGTGGCGCCTATGTAGCTAAATACTATCTGGAAGCCAAACAAAATAATTCCGAAAAAACATTAACAAGAAAAATGATAATTACAGGTTTGCTCTTTTATTTAATAAGTGTTGTTGTTATGTACGTTTTGTTCGTTAAAGAATTAGCTAATATAATTCCAAATCCATTTTTCTTTTTAGAAAGATTCGGATTAATTCTTTTGTCCCTAGGAATGTTTCGGGTTTACCTTAACAACAAAGAAAATTACAGTTCATTGATCTTAGATGTAAGCCGCGAATCGTTATTGGTTTATTGGGTGCATTTACAATTAATTTATCGCGAGATATTTTGGGGAAAGAGTCTTATTGATATTTCACAAAGGAATTACAATATCCTTCAATGTTTGATCGTAACACTTATTCTGATAGTATTAATGTTAATTTTAGCAAAAGTGTGGAGTAACCTGAAGAGTAAATATCCCGCTTATTCCAGGTGGCTTACTGCAGCGGTTATAATTATTGGGACGGTAATATTTATTATTCGTTAGCTGATCTTTGAATATTCACTTTTCTTTCAAACTTCATAACAGCATCGTAAATTCTTGCGGCAATGGTCTTAATATATTCAACTCGTATATAAATATTAAGATTACCTACAAGAGTAATATCAAGAAATTATCTTTTCTATAATCCTTATTGCTTCTTCGATCTCTTCAAACGAAACGTCCATATGAGTTACGGCTCTTATCACGCCAACTTTTCCGGTGCCAAGTAATAGTCCTAAATCTTTTGTTTTCAATAAGAACTGATCTGCCGATATTTTTAATGGTGATAACATAACTATATTGGTTTGCACCAATTCTTTGTTCACAACTAATCCCGGAATCTTCGAGAGTTTATCAGCAAAAATTTTCGCTTTTTGATGATCTTCTTTTAATCGTGGAATATTATTTTTAAGAGCATACAATCCTGCAGCAGCAAGAAAACCAACCTGTCGCATTCCTCCGCCCCAGCCTTTACGCACACGGTAAGCCTGTTTGATAAAATCTTTGGTTCCGGCTATTATTGTTCCTATCGGAGCGCCAAGACCTTTAGAAAGACAGCATGATACCGAATCAAAATGTTTGGCATACTCGGCAGGGGATATTCCCGTTTCAACCGAAGCATTCCAAATTCTTGCGCCATCAAGATGCATCAGCAAATTATTTTTTTTAGCTAATTCAGCAATTGATTTAATATTCTGGATTGAATTAATTGTACCGCCTGCACGGTTGTGCGTGTTTTCAATTTCTATAACTTTTGTACGAGCCATATAATAAGCGCTCTCTGGACGAATTAACGGTTCAATTTGTTTCGCGGTAAATATTCCTAGCATTCCGCCGTCAACCAAACTAAGCTGCAAGCCGCTTAATGCCGCAGGGGAACCCGATTCATATTGAAAGATATGAGCATCTTTTTCGCAGATAACTTCATCGCCTGGCTGCGTTAAAACGTTTAAGCAAATTTGATTTCCCATCACACCGCTGGGAACATAAAGTGCGGCTTCTTTGCCTAATAATTCCGCAGCATATTTTTCAAGTTCGTTTGTTGTCGGATCTTCTTTGTAAACATCATCACCGACTTCTGCGTTATACATCGCTTTGCGCATTGCTTCAGATGGTTTTGTAACAGTATCGCTTCTTAGATCAATAATTTTTTTCATGATTGTTTTTTATTTTAGTTGATATTTTTTTAAATATGAAGATCATAATTGTAATGATAGAAATAAAAGAAGAGAACAAAGGAAAGATCCACGGAAATTGGGAATAAAATGTTTGCCCTTCATTTATAATCACATCGCCTACAAGTACGTCCCGGGTAAATAGTTTTGTAGATGCTATTGTATTTCCAAGTGGATCTATGATACAACTAACTCCACCATTAGCGGCGCGGATAACAGATCTTCTGTTTTCTACAGCACGCAATACAGAAATTTCTTTATGCTGGAATGGTCCGCTTGAATATCCATACCAACTGTCATTCGTAACTACAGTAATTAAGTCAGCTCCTTTTTGAATAAAACCGGCAACAAATTCCGGATAAATAGATTCAATGCAGATCACTCCGGCAATTTTTACAATGGAAGTATTTGCTTCGCTAAGATCGAACACAACTTGATCTTTACCAACATTCCAACTGGAAATACCGACTTCCCACTTTATAAAATCACCGAGAAACGGCAGATGCTCAACAAATGGAACATGCTCACCAAACGGAACAAGTTTTATTTTTCCATATTTTTCAATTTTAGGCGAATATGGTGTGAATAACAAAATTGAATTGTAAGATGTATATGAAATTCCGCTTTTGGTTTCTTTTGCATCTTTGGGCGCTTCACTTTTATTAAAATAAAAATTTACGTCCGGCATTCCTGTCATCAAAAAAATATTATACGAAGTAACGAATCGATGAATTCTATTTACTTCAAAATCATAATTACCTGAAAGCAGATACACCGGCAGCGCTGATTCCGGCCAGACAATTAGTTTAGCTCCCTTTCTGATTGCTTCTTCGGACATTCTAATATAAATATCAAGCTTTGAATCTAAATTTCCGTTTTGCCATTTAGACCATGGATTTAAATTAGGCTGGGTTATACCAACTTTTATTTTCTTGCCGGGTTCGGTGAAGCTGTTTATTCTTATTAAACCATAGGTAATCACTAACAGAAAAATTATTAGCGCAGAAGACAAATATTTATAATTTAATTTTCTCTTTGATCTGAATTCTTTCACTGAGATATAAAGAAAAATATTTACGTACAAAATGATAAGCGAAAGTCCATAAACTCCAACAATATCCGAAATCTGTATGAAGAGCTTAAAGTATGGTGTGCTGTTGCCAAGAGTAAGCCAAGGAAAACGAATATCTGTCAAACTGTATAAGAATTCGAAAGAGACCCAATAAAACGGAAATAGAAAAAGTGCCGTCTTTTTACCGAATGATTTTTTTGAAAAATGATAAAGTGTTGTTACTATTAAATAAAAAAGAGGGTTAAAAAATAAAAGCACTACACCAGATATCATAAGAAATGTATCGGCTTCTTTAGTCCAGCTTCCTACCCAATACAATGTTATTAAATTGAAAAAGAAGAGTGTGTAGTAAGTAAAGCGGTTAATTGATAACAATGTTTCTCGTTTTTCTATAACAAACAGAAAAGGGATCAATGAAACAAAACTTAAAAACGGTAAGGGTATGGGCGGGTAAGATAAACCGAGTAAGATTCCGCTTAACAATCCGAGTAATAAATCTTTGTTGCGGTATTTTTTCTGATCAGGCGTTAGAGGCATTATGTACTTCTTGA
>Ga0182021_10004910_pt1 | contig 15778 bp, 13 predicted proteins | sample 612E3MmetaG_FD_120493 | JGI IMG/M metagenome (GOLD analysis project Ga0182021, IMG submission 120493) | Permafrost microbial communities from Stordalen Mire, Sweden - 612E3M metaG (Illumina Assembly) | ecosystem: Environmental > Terrestrial > Soil > Wetlands > Permafrost | place: Sweden... | reverse complement strand
TTGACTTCGAAGATGACTCATATCTCAACCGGCGGTGGCGCATCGCTCGAGTTCCTGGAAGGCATCGAGCTGCCCGGCATCGCCGTCCTGCTCGACAAGGCGCCGGTCGCGGCGGGCGCGCGATGACCACCATCGAGTTCGTCGACGCGCATGAGATCCTCGACTCGCGGGGCAACCCGACGCTCGAGGCGGTCGTCGCCCTTGACTCCGGCGCGGTCGGCCGTGCGGCAGTTCCGTCCGGCGCATCGACAGGTGCGCACGAGGCGGTCGAGCTGCGTGACGGCGAGAAGGACCGCTACGGCGGCAAGGGCGTGCGTCAGGCCGTGGCCAACGTCACGGAGATCATCGCTCCGGCGTTGATCGGCGAGGACGCGTCCGAGCAGGCCGTCGTCGACCAGTTGCTGATCGACCTCGACGGCACGCCGAACAAGGCCAAGCTTGGCGCAAATGCGATCCTCGGCGTGTCGCTCGCATGTGCCCATGCCACCGCCGTCGAATACGGCCTGCCGCTCTACCGCTACCTGGGCGGCATCCGCTCGAACACCCTGCCCGTGCCGCAGTTCAACATCCTCAACGGCGGCAAGCACGCGGCGGATTCGACCGACTTCCAGGAGTTCATGGTCATGCCCATCGGGGCACCGACCTTCAGCGAGGCCCTGCGCGCTGGCTCGGAGATCTTCCACGCGCTCAAGAAGTCGCTCCACGATCAGGGCTTCGCGACGGGCCAGGGCGACGAGGGCGGTTTCGCGCCTTCACTCGCGTCGAACCAGGCGGCCATCGAGGCCGTGCTCAAGGCAATTGAGCTCGCCGGCTATCACCCCGGCGAGGACGTCGCGATCGCGCTCGATCCGGCCGTCAGCGAGCTCGTCGATCTCGACACGGCCGCCGACTCGAACGGCGAGCTGACCTACCTGTTGGCCAAGGAAGGGCGCTCGCTCAAGACGGGCGAGATGATCTCCTTCTGGGAGGACTGGATCAAGCGCTACCCGATCGTCTCGCTCGAGGATGGCCTCGCCGAGGACGACTGGGCGGGCTGGCAGGCGCTGACGAAGCGCGTCGGCAAGAAGGTCCAGCTCGTCGGCGACGACCTGCTCGTGACCAATCCGGAGCGTGTCCGACGCGGCATCGCCGAGGACTCGTGCAACGCCGTGCTCATCAAGCTCAACCAGATCGGCACGCTGACCGAGACGCTGACAGTCGTAGACATGGCCCTGCATGCCGGCTGGGGTGCAGTGATCAGCCACCGCAGCGGTGAGACCGAGGACACGACCATGGCCGACCTGGCAGTGGCGACGGGTGTCGGCCAGATGAAGTGCGGCGCGCCGTCGCGCTCCGAACGAGTGGCCAAGTACAACCGCCTGCTGCGCATCGAGGCCGAGCTCGGCGCGGCAGCGCGTTTCCCGGGCGCGGAGGCGCTCGCGCACTCGCGTTGACGCTTCAGGCGCTAGGCTCGGAGGCGTGCGCCGCGTAATCGATCAGGGGGCGATCTTCGGGGGCTGGGTGGGCGTCGGCATGGCGCTCGTCCTGGCCATTGCCTTCGAGCTGATCATCCCCGTCCAGACGCTGGTGTTCATGCTCGCGCCGCTGATGGGAGTGCTCATCGGCGTCTACGCGAACGTCCGCTCCGAGCGCTGGCGGCCGCGTGGGCGCGTGCTCATGAACGCTGTCTACGCGTCGCTGGTCACGGGCATCGCCGTGGCGGTGCTCTACACGGTCCTGCGCCTCGTCTTCATCTACGGCGACACGGGCGCGATGCCCGACGGCTCGACCTTGACGTGTCACACCGGCCCCGACTGCGTCTACCAGCGCGACGTTCAGGACGGTCAGGCCGCAGATCTCGCACCACTGGGCATCACCGACGGCAAATCGCTCGAGGCCGCCGAGTGGAGCGAGCTGAGCATCTTCGGCGTCGGCCTGATCGTGCTCACGGTCGCGGGCGGCGTCGCGGGCGGCGTCATCCGCACCTTCTCGTCGCCGCCGAAGTCACAGCCACTGCCGGTCTCGCCGTCCGCCGCCCGCCCGCGCCCGCAGAATTCTATCTAGCAATGCAGTACGACAAGCTCGAGATAGCGGCCGGCGACGACCAGCTCATTGTCGTGTTCGTGAACCAGGACACGTCTCAGATGGTCGATCCCACGGCCTTCGCACAGGCACTAGCCGATGACGCGAAGGCTAGGCGGCCAAACGGCTGGCGACTGGTCTCGGTCAGCTCGCTGCCCATGCGCCAGACGGGCACAGCGGGCAATGTCCTGTTTCAGTCCGGCGGTCAGTATGCAACCCAGGAGGGATTGCTGGCGGTCTACGCTGCCGAACCGCCGAGGTAGGGGCTACAAGAAAAGCCGCCGGGCGGATGCCCGGCGGCGTTCTGGTTGCTGAGTAACTTGGTCTAGTTCTTCTTCGTCGCTGACTTGCCGCTCGACTTCGTGCTCGCGGCCTTGGCCGGGGCTGGCTTCGTTGTCGCGGCCTTCTTCGGTGTTGTCTTGGCGGCCGCGGCCTTGGCTGCCGGGGCCTTGGTCGTGGACTTCGCGGCCGCGGCCTTCTTGGCAGGTGCCTTGGTCGTCTTGGCGGCTGCGGCCTTCGTCGCCGGGGCCTTTGCGGCCGGCGCCTTGGCCGCCTTGGGCGCGGGCACGGCTGCAGCCGTCGTCGCTGCCGCTTCCGGAGCCTGTGCCTCTGCGGTGTCAGAGCGCGACGTTCGGGCGAGTGCGGCGCGTGCCTTGCCGGCCGCGGTCTGTGCGCCCTTGGCCTTGGTTGCGCGCGAGGCGGCGATGCGTGCCTTGGCCTGCTTGGCCGCCGCGGCCTTGCCGACCTGGCGGGCGCTCTTGGCCGCGGCGGGGACGCCGTCGCCGGCGAGCGCTGCGTTGACCTTGAGCATCAGCCGGCTCTTGCGCCGATCGGCCGCATTCTTGTGAATTGCCCCGATCTTGGCCGCGCGGTCGAGTGCCGACACGGCGCGCTGAACGGCCGCCTGGACATCCTCGGCAGTGCCGGCCGTGACAGTCGAGACGTCAGTGGCAGCTAGGAGGGCCTTGGAGACGAGCGTCTTGGCCGACGTGCGCCGCGGCTGGTTGATGGCGCGCTTGCGCTGCGTCTGGCGGACGCGCTTGATGGCCGATGGCGTTCGGGCGCCGGTCCAGCCGCGCGGTGAGTGAGCCAAGTCGAAACCTCAGAGTGACAGTCTTTGTGACGCGCCGGGAGGCGCTGGGCGCGCACGGGGCGCGACGAGAGATGGTACCACCGGCAACCTGATCCCCGGCTCCGGCGGCCGGGCGCCATCCGCCCCTATGCTCAGCACGTGCCGATCCCCCAGGCGCGCGTGCGCAACTTCTCGATCATCGCTCATGTGGACCACGGCAAGTCGACCCTTGCCGACCGGCTGATCGAGCTGACGCACACGATCGAGGCGCGCCAGATGCAGAACCAGGTCCTCGACTCGATGGACCTCGAGCGTGAGCATGGCATCACGATCAAGGCGCGCGCCGTGCGTCTCGAATACGACGCGAAGGACGGCGCGCGCTACGCGCTCAACCTGATCGACACTCCCGGCCACGTCGACTTCAGCTACGAGGTCAGCCGCAGCCTACAGGCATGCGAGGGCGCGATCCTCGTTGTCGACGCGGCCCAGGGCATCGAGGCCCAGACGCTCGCCAACGTCCATCTCGCGCTCGCGCAGGGCCTCGTGATCATTCCGGTGATCAACAAGATCGACCTGCCCTCCGCGCAGCCCGACGTGGTCATCGAAGACCTCGAATCGGTGCTCGCCATCCCGCGCGAGGAGGTGCTCCTCGTGTCGGCCAAGGAGGGCACCGGTGTGCCCGAGGTGCTCGAGGCGATCGTCGCCCGTGTCACGGCGCCCAGAGGCGATCCCGATGCGCCGCTCGAGGGCCTGATCTTCGACTCGCATTACGACCCGTACAAGGGTGTCGTCGCCTACGTCCGATTGTTCAACGGCCGCCTCGGCCAGCATGAGCTGGCACGGCTGATGCAGTCAGGCGCCGAGAGCGAGATCCTCGAGATCGGCGTCTTCCGGCCGCAGCTTGTGCCGGTCAAGGAGCTGGGCCCGGGCGAAGTCGGCTACGTCGCCACCGGCCTCAAGAGCGTCCGTGACTGTCAGGTTGGCGACACGATGACCAGTGCCGCGCGCCCCGCACCGCACCCCTTGCCGGGCTACAAGCAGGCCAAGCCGCTTGTCTTCGCCGGCCTGTATCCGATCGTCGGCGAGGACTTCCCGGACCTGCGCGAGGCGCTCGAGAAGCTCCACCTCAACGACGCCTCGATCAGCTTCCAGCCGGAGAATTCCGTCGCGCTGGGTACCGGCTTCCGAGTCGGTTTCCTGGGCCTGCTGCACATGGAGATCGTCCAGGAGCGGCTCGAGCGCGAGTTCGACCTCGACCTGATTGCCTCGGCGCCGTCGGTCGAATACCGGGTCAAGCTGACAAACGGGCGCGGCGAGGTGGCGGTCGACAACCCGGCGCAGCTGCCGCCGATCGTCGAGATTGAGTCGATCTCCGAGCCGTGGGTAAAGGTCGACGTGATCACGCCCAGCCAGTACATCGGCACGCTGATCGAGCTGGCGACGAACCGGCGCGGCACTTTCGGGACGATGGAGTACCTCGACGCGGCCCGCGTGATGCTGAGCTTCGAGCTGCCACTGGCCGAGGTGATCGTCGACTTCTACGATCAGCTCAAGAGCCGCAGCCAGGGTTACGCGTCGATGGACTACGAGGAGATCGGCTATCGCGAGGGCGACCTCGTGCGGCTCGACGTGTTCGTCGCCGGCGAGCCGGTCGACGCACTGTCGCTGATCCTGCACCGCTCGCGTGCGCAGGCCGACGGGCGGACGCTGGTCGACAGGCTCAAGCAGCTGATCCCGCGCCAGATGTTCGAGGTCCCGGTACAAGCGGCCATTGGCTCAAACGTGATCGCCCGTGAGACCATCCGCGCGATGCGCAAGAACGTGCTCGCCAAGTGCTACGGCGGGGACATCACCCGCAAACGCAAGCTGCTCGAGAAGCAGAAAGAGGGCAAGTCGCGCATGAAGCGCGTGGGCAGCGTCGAGATACCCCAGGAGGCGTTCCTGGCCGTGCTCCGCTCGAGCGAGGCGAGCTGATAGTGGGCGGCACGCTCGAGTCGCTGGTCATCCTGGCCACGGTCGGCCTGCTCCTGCTGCTGCGCTTCGACGCGGCCCGATTCGGCGCGGCCGACTACGACGACGAGGAATCACCCGGCGGGCTGCGTACCCGTCTGGGACGCGTGTCGTGGTACCTGTTCGGCGTCCTGCTCATCGTCGCGGTCTACTTCCTCTACCCGCAGCCACTGACCGATCTCCACCTCCAGATGGGCGATCCGCGCGGCCTCGTCTTCCTCGCCGGCATCGGCCTCGCGATCATCGGCATGCTCTGTGCCACGGCCTACGCCTGGTGGCGCTACGGAGACCTCCGATTCCCGCCCGGGCGCCGGTATCCCGCCGGGGTGCTCAACGCGATCGCAACCGCCTTCATAGACGAGGCGACGTGGCGCGGCATAGTCCTCGGCCTGCTCCTGCACATGGGCGTTCCAATCGGCCTTGGCATCGCGTTCCAGGCCGTGCTCTACGCGCTCGCCACGCGCCTCGGCGCACCAGGCCGGCCACGGGCGCTGCTTCTCCTGTCGCTGGCCACAGGCCTTGTCGGCGGCTGGCTGACCGTGGCCACCGGCGGCATCGGCGCGATCCTCCTGGCGCATGCCGTGACGCGCTTCAGCATCTTCGTGGCCACGGGCCACGCTGGACAGGTCACGCCATCGGCCGCGTTCGACGAGGAGGTGGTCGAGGAGGACACCAAGGTGACGCCTGCCGGGTGGGAGGTCGTTGGCGACAACGAGTGACGGTCCAAACACCGTCCTGGCACCGGTTGCTCTTTACGTCCATTTCCCTTTCTGCCTGAGCGTCTGCCCGTACTGCGACTTCGTCGTCTACGGCGGGCGCGCCGCGCGCGGGCCGGACAACCAGGTCGCACGTTTCGTTGACGCGCTCGTGACCGAGATCGAGCTGCGCGGGCGCGCGGCGCATCTCGGCAGCGTCTACCTGGGTGGTGGCACGCCCTCTCTTCTGGCCCCACAGGACGTGGCCCGCATCCTGGCCGCGGCCGACGACGCGTTCGGCATCGCCGACGGAGCGGAGATCACCATCGAGGTCAACCCCGGCCCGTCCGATCGGGGCGACCTGGCCGGCTTCGCTGCGGCCGGCGTGAACCGCGTCTCCATCGGCGTGCAGAGCACGGACGCGGGCGAGCTCGCGCGCCTGGGCCGTCGCCACTCCGCGACGGACGTGGTGACGGCCGTCGCCCAAGCACGAGCCGCAGGCATACCCAGCATCTCTCTGGACCTGCTCTATGACGTGCCCCGGCAAACAATCGCATCGTGGTGTGCCAGCTTGGATGTCACGTTGGCGCTAGCACCAGACCACGTCTCGGCCTACGGGCTGACTCTGCCCGATTCGGACGGTGACGGCGGTGACGATCACCTGGCCCCAACCGCGGGCGCGGCACGCTGGCGCGAGCGAGCCCGGCGCGAGCAGGAAGAGGACCGTGCCGCGGACATGTACGAGCTCGCCGACAAACGGCTCGAGCGCGCCGGCCTGGACTGGTACGAGATCTCGAACTGGGCACGGCCGGGCCACGAAAGCCGGCACAACCAGGTCTACTGGCATGGCGGCGCGTGGGAAGCAGTCGGCCCCGGCGCGCATGCCTACGACGGCATCGCCACGCGGCGCTGGAACGCCGCGTCACTCGAGCTGTACCTCCAGGCGCTCGAGGCAGGGCGGCTACCGCTCGGCGGCAACAGCGTCAGCGCTGAGTCGGTGGCCGTGGCCGAATCGGTGGTCCTGCGCCTGCGCACAGCGTCGGGCGTCAACATCAAAGAGCTGGGCGACATCGCCGAATGGGCCGCGCACAGCGGGCTGATCGAGCCGACCGCCGGTGAACGCGTTCGCCTGACGCGCCGGGGCCGGCTGCTGTCAAACGAGCTCTTCGAGCGGCTCATGCCCGCACGCGACGCGACGGTGCCCCAGATGCCGATCGAGATCAGGCGCGCGACAGAGGACGACTGGCAGATCGTGCGCGATATCCGGCTGACTGCGCTGCAGCAGGCGCCGTTCGCCTTTGGCTCGACCTACGAGCGCGAGCGCCATTTCGACGAGCAGACCTGGCGCGGACGGCTGAGCAATTGCGACGGCCCGACGTTCCTGGCCTTCGACGCAGATGTCCCGGTGGGTATCGACGGCGTGTACGTCGAGGATGGTGAGCACCACCTGGTCGCGATGTGGGTCGCGCCGGACGCGCGCCGATCGGGCGTGGGCGCCGCGTTGACGCAGGCCGTCATCGATTGGGTCGCGGCGCGCGGCGAGCGCCGACTCCTGCTCGGCGTGGCCGAGGACAACGAGCCGGCACGGAAGCTGTACGAGTCGCTCGGCTTCCTGCTCACGGGCAACAGCGAGCCTTTGCACTCCGACCCGTCGCGGCTGACCCTTGAGATGGGCCTCGAGCTGGCCCGGCCCTGACTGCCAGGGAAGCCAGGTATGCCAGTCCCCTGGCAGCGTGCACTCAGTATCCGCTCAGGTAACCGTGAGATTGTTGGCCGGTGCACCGGCCCGCGTCAGTTGCCCTTAAGTTGATCGTGCTCGCCGCGACGGCGGTTGCCTGTGGCGGCCCAGTCGTGACCAGGTCGCCCGGCGTGGCGTCGGCCGATCCCTCGGTACTACCCGCGCCAGCCCGCCCGTCGGCGACACCAGTTCCGCTTGAGAGTGCCGCAGCGTCAGGAACGGCGAATCCAAGCCCGCCGTCCACTCCAAACCCGATTGCACAGCGCTTTCCGGGCGGGCTGCTGATCGCGGATCGGCTCAACAACCGGCTCGTTGTCGTGAACGACGCCGGCACGATCCTGTGGCGCTTTCCCGTTGAAGGAAGTCTGCCCGCCGGTCAAACGTTCTCTGCCGACGACGCGTTCGTCACTGCGGACGGGAAATCCATCGTGGCCAACGAAGAGTCAAACCAGATCGTCGTGCGCATCGATATCGCGAGCGAGACCATCGTCTGGCAGTACGGCACGTACGGGGTCAAGGGCTCCGGTCCCGATGAGGTATCGACGCCCGACGACGCGTACCCGATGGCGAACGGAGATGTCACGATCGCCGACATCAAGAACTGCCGAATCCTCGAGGTTACGCCCGGCGGGCAGATCGTCAGGCAATGGGGCACGACCGGACAATGCACGGACAACCCGCCGACGAGCTTCGCGCAGCCGAACGGCGACACGCCACTGCCAGATGGCGGCATTCTCGTGACTGACATCAAGGGCTCACGGGTCGTCCGGCTTTCGGCAACCGGCGCCCTCATGTACGACGTGGCGGTACCCGTGCGCTACCCCTCGGATGCGCATCTGCTGGCCAACGGAAATGTTCTTGTAGCCGACTACTCGAACCCTGGCGCGGTGGTTGTCATCGACCCAAGCACTGGCGCCACCGTGTATCGCTACGGGCCATCGTCCGGCCCGGGCGAGCTCAACCGTCCCAGTCTCGTGCTGCCTCTTTCCGACGGCACGTTTGCTCTGAACGACGACTACAACCACCGCGTCGTGGTGATTGATCCGAACACGAACTCAATCGTTTGGAGTTACGGACATGACGGCCAGCCTTCCGCGGCAGATGGCTACCTCAACTTGCCCGACGGCATAGACGTCGCTCCGGTTGGCACCTTTCCCTGACCAAAGCTTCCGCGGACACCTCGGATAGCGTTGACCTCGGCACTGCCGGCTGGTAGGATGCGCTCCTGTTAGCACTCCAACCACGAGAGTGCTAACGGCCAAAGAGCTAGTTGGGAGCCATGGCGCGACGCAAGGACCGCCCCTTCGGCCCGCTCGATCCCCGTTCACAACTGATCCTGCGCGCCGTCATCGAGGAATACGTACGCACCGCTGAGCCTGTCGGCAGCCAGACGGTGATCGACCGCCACGGGCTGGGCGTGAGCTCGGCCACCGTGCGCAACGTCATGGCTGAGCTCGAGCTGGCCGGCTATCTGAGCCATCCGCATACGAGCGCAGGTCGCGTTCCGACCGATGTCGGCTATCGCCTGTATGTCGAGTCGATCGCTCCGCACATGAGCCTCGAGCCGGTCGAGCGGCTGATGATCCGCCATCAGTTCGGCCAGGTCGAGTTCGCGAGCGACCAGTGGTTCCGCCTGGCGGCAGCCACGATCGCCAGCGCTACGCATGCCGCCGGCTTGGCAACGCCGGCCAAGCCACGCTCGTGCCGGCTGCGCCGCGTCGACCTTGTCGCCACCGCTTCGCAGACCGCCAGCCTGGTGATCGTCCTTGCCGAGGGTTCGGTCCATCAGGAGCTGCTGCCGCTCAATGAGCCGTTCGACCAGGCGGATCTCGACGACGTCGCCCGGCTGATCAATGCCGAGCTGAGCGGAAAGTCGGCGCGCCAGGTCTCGAACCGTGTCGGCCTGCTCGCCGACAGCCCTGAGGTCCCGGCGCTCGTGTTGCGCGTTTGTCAGCGCGTCGAGCGGATGCTGCATGACTTCGATGCCGCAGCCGTGGAGGATGTCTTCAGCGACGGCCTGCTCAACGTCATGTCGGAGCCTGAATTCAGCCAGAGCGAGAAGCTGCGCCGGGTATTTGCCGCGCTTCAGAACCGCGACTACCTGGGCACGCTCGTGCGCCGGCTGGCCAGCTCACAGGACGTGCAGGTCGTTATCGGAACCGAGAACAGCGCCATCGAGATGCGCGACGTCTCGCTCGTGCTTGCTTCCTACGGCCAGCCCGGTCGGGCCATGGGCGTCGTCGGCGTGCTCGGTCCCACGCGGATGGCCTATCCGCAGGCGATCGGAACCGTGCGCTTCGTCAGCGGCCTGATGAACGAACTCGTGGAGCAGCTTTATCGATGACTCACCACCAACGACCACGGACGCGCGCCGAAGAGCGCATCGCCGAGCTCGACACGTCGCGCGAGACACTCACCGCGCAGATCGATGAACTGCGCCAGCAGCTCGAGGCGGCGCAGCAGGAGGCGGCTGAAAACAAGCTGGGCTGGCAGCGCATCGCGGCGGATTTCGCCAACTACAAGCGCCGCACGGAACAGGACCGCGAGCAGATGATGGGCCTCGCCAACGAGGTGCTGCTCGCCAAGCTGCTGACCATCGTCGACGACTTCGACCGAGGCATCGCCAACGTCCCGGCTGAGCTCCTGGACAACGGCTGGGTCGGCGGCATCGCCGCCATCGACCGCAAGCTCGACGCGCTGCTCGCATCGGAGGGCCTTTCGCCCATCGAGGCGGTCGGCAAGCCGTTCGACCCCCACGAGCACGAGGCGGTGGTCCAGGAAGAGCGCACCGACGTGGCCGACGGAACGGTCGTCGCCGAGCTTCAGCGCGGCTATCGCATCCGCGACCGCGTGCTCCGTCCGGCGATGGTCGCCGTGGCCGTGAACCCGGCCGGCGCGGCGGACGGCAACTCCAACGAAACAGAGACCAACTCGAATTACCCAGGCTCTCAATCCGGAGGAATCAACTAGTGGGCAGAATCATCGGCATCGACCTCGGCACGACGAACTCCGTCGTAGCGGTCATGGAGGGCGGCGAACCGACCGTCATCCCGAGCTCTGAGGGCGGCCGGACCGTTCCATCGGTCGTTGCCTTCACCAAGACCGGCGAGCGCCTCGTCGGCCAGGTGGCCAAGCGCCAGGCGATCACCAACCCGGCCAACACCGTCTACTCGATCAAGCGCTTCATGGGCCGGCGTTGGGACGATCCCGAGGTCAAGCGCACTCGCCCGCTCGTGCCGTACAAGCTCGAAAAGGATCCCAAGAGTGACGGCGTCGCGGTCGTGCTCTCGGACGGCAAGACCTACACGCCGCCCGAGATCAGCGCGATGATCCTGCAGAAGCTCAAGGCGGACGCCGAGGCGTTCCTGGGCGAGAAGATCACCGAGGCCGTGATCACCGTCCCGGCCTACTTCGACGACACGCAGCGCCAGGCGACCAAGGACGCGGGCCGCATCGCCGGCCTCGACGTCAAGCGGATCATCAACGAGCCCACCGCATCGGCGCTGGCCTACGGCCTGGATAAGAGGAAGGACGAGCAGATAGCCGTCTACGACCTGGGCGGCGGCACGTTCGACATCTCGATCCTCGAGCTGGGCGATGGCGTCTTCGAGGTCAAGTCGACCAACGGCGACACTCACCTCGGCGGCGACGACTTCGACCAGCGCGTCATCGACTGGCTGCTGACTGAGTTCAAGAAGGACCAGGGCATCGACCTGTCCAAGGACCAGCAGGCACTCCAGCGGCTCAAGGAAGCCGCCGAGAAGGCCAAGATCGAGCTGAGCTCGACGATGTCGACCGAGATCAACCTTCCGTACGTCACGGTCGACGCCGAACGCAACCCGAAGCACCTGGTGGTCACGCTCTCGCGCGCCAAGCTCGAGGACCTCGTAGCCGATCTTGTCGACCGTACCCGTGGTCCGGTCGAGGCCGCGCTCAAGGACTCCGGCCTCAAGCCGACGGACATCGACGAGGTCATCCTCGTCGGCGGCCAGACGCGCATGCCGGCCGTGGTCGAGGCGGTCAAGAAGATGTTCGGCGGCAAGGAGCCGCACAAGGGCGTCAACCCAGACGAGGTCGTGGCCATCGGCGCGGCCATCCAGGCCGGCGTCCTGGCCGGTGACGTCAAGGACGTCCTGCTCCTCGACGTGACGCCGCTGTCGCTGGGCATCGAGACCCTCGGCGGCGTGATGACCAAGCTGATCGAGCGCAACACGACCATCCCGACCTCGAAGTCGCAGGTCTTCTCGACCGCTTCGGACAACCAGCCGCAGGTCGAGATTCATGTCCTGCAGGGCGAGCGCGAGATGGCCTCCGACAACAAGACGCTCGGTCGTTTCATCCTCGATGGCATTCCCGCGGCACCGCGCGGCGTGCCGCAGATCGAGGTCACGTTCGATATCGACGCCAACGGCATCCTCGACGTCCGAGCCAAGGACCGCGCGACTAGCCGCGAGCAGACCGTGCGCATCACGGCCTCTTCGATGCTCTCAAAGGACGACGTGGACAAGATGGTCCGCGACGCCCAGGAGCATGCTGACGAGGACCGCAAGCGGCGCGACGAGGTCGAGACGCGCAACCAGGCAGATGCCCTTGCCTTCCAGGCCGAGCGCACGCTGCGCGACCTTGGCGACAAGGTCTCGTCGACCGACAAGGCAGACGTCGAGAGCAAGGTCACGGCCGTGCGCGAGGCCCTCAAGGGCAACGACATGGACGCGGTCCACTCGCGCATGAACGAGCTGGCCGAGTCGCTCCAGCGCGTCGGCACGGCCGCCTATCAGGCCGGTGAGACGCCGCCGAGCGGTGGTCCGACCGACGGCCCCGGCCCCGAAGCGACCGATGGTGCCGCGAGCGGCGAGGGTGCCGGCGCAGACACCGAGGAAGCCGTCGAGGGCGAATTCAAGGAGGTCTAGTCCCGCGCAACTTTCGCAAGTCGAAGAGGACGTGGGCCCGGCCGCGTCCTCTTCTTTGTTAAGGCCCGCGACATGTCCGACGACGGGCATTGCGAAGTGGCGTACGGGACTTAATGCACGGTCGACCTTTCTTCACCGATCTCTCAGCGAGTCCATAACTCGGCCCGCCTAGCGTCCGCCTTGGACCGCGCCGAGGAGACGGCACGGCCATTCGAATGGGCGTCCGTAGCGGTCCGAGCTGGTCGCGATGGAGAGCCGCGATCACCTGGCCAGCCGGCGCCGGAGGTGGGTCGTGCTCGCGTCCTTGCGTGGGACAAAGGTCGTCGTCGGGTCGTTCCTGGTGATCGGAAGCATCCTTGCGGGCTGTGCTTCGGCAAGCACATCCACGGCGCCGCCCAATCAGCAGCAGCAGAACCCGGTCCAGCCACGGCCGGCCGCGACCGCGGCGCCGGCATTCCCGAACTGGACCCCGGCGCCGCAGTGGCCGGCGCCGCGCTGGACGCCGCAGCCTTATTGGCCGGCCGCCACGCCGGCTCCGGCCTCGGCCGCGCCATATCCCGGCAACAACTTCCAGGACCCGGGCGTGAACCCGTTCGTGTCGCCCAACAACGACCCGTTCTCGACGTTTGCCATGGACGTCGACACGGCGTCGTACGCCGTCGCGCGGCGCTACATCGAGGGCGGCAATCTGCCCGACCGCGACAGCGTTCGGCTGGAGGAGTACGTCAACTCGTTCGACTACGGCTACGAGCAGCCGACCTCGGGCGCGTTCGCGATTCACGTCGACGGCGCGCCGACGCCGTTCACCGATTCGCGCTCGGTCCTGCTGCGCGTCGGCATCCAGGCGCGCAGCGTGCCCGAGTCACAGCGGCCGCCGGTCGCGCTCACCTTCGTGATCGACACGTCGGGCTCGATGTCGATCGACAGCCGTCTCGAAACGGTCAAGGCGGCGCTCGACCTCCTGGTCTCGCGCCTGCGCCCCGACGATTCCGTGGCCATCGTCCAATTCGGATCGGACGCGTCGGTCGTGCTCAACTCGACGTCCGCGGCCGAACCGGAGGCAATCGAGCAGGCGATCAGCAGGCTCGCGCCGGATGGCTCGACAAACGCCCAGGCTGGGCTGGAGCTCGGCTTCCAGATCGCGGCGCAGGCGCATCGCGCGGGTGTCAATGACCGAGTCGTGCTCGCGTCGGACGGCGTCGCCAACGTCGGCCTGACCGACGCCGACTCGCTCCTCGCGGATCTCGACCGCGAGGTTGCGTCGGGCATGGAGCTCATCTCGGTCGGCGTCGGCATGGGCAATTTCAACGACGCGCTGCTCGAGCAGCTCGCCGACCGGGGCAATGGCTTCTACGCGTACATCAACGACCAGACCGAGGCGGACAAGGTCTTCGGCTCGCAGCTGACCGGCACGCTCGACACGGTCGCGCGCGAGGCACGCGTGCAGGTTGAGTTCAACCCGAGCTCCGTCGCGGCCTACAGGCTATTGGGCTACGAGAACCGCGCAATGCCCGACCAGGATTTCAGCAATCCAGCCGCCGACGCCGGGGAGGTTGGCGCCGGCTACAGCGTCACCGCGCTGTACGAGGTCGAGCCGGCGTGGGGGAGGGACACGACTCTGGGCGTCGTCCAGCTGCACTGGATCGATCCGACCACAGGCGCCCGACTCGACGCGAGTCGCGACATCACGAGCGCTGTTTTCGCGCCTGCGTTCGACAGCGCCAGCCCAAGCTTCCGACTCGCGGCCACGGTCGGCGCTTTCGCCGAAATCCTGCGCCAGAGCCCGTACGCGTCGGGCTACACGCTGTCCGATGTGGCGCGTGAGGCGAGCTCGCTCGTTCCGTCTTTCGGTGACGTACCGGATGTTGCTGAGTTCGCCCAGCTGGCGCAGCAGGCCGCACAGATGAGCGGCCAACAGGTCATCTCGACCTGGTGACCCTCAATGTCATTTGACAGCCTCTCCCATCGCGTCTAGTCTCTCGACCAAGTCGAGTAAGTTAGTGGACACGACCGGAAAGGCAGCAATGTTCGAATCCCTTGCTTTGGCGCGCCGCAGAACGGCCGCGCTCCTCATCACGTCGGCCCTGTTTGTTACCGCATGCGGCGGCTCAAGCCCGACCGCTAGTCCGACTACTCCCACCAGCGCTCCGAGCGCGGCCGCGTCGGCAGCAGCCAGTCCGACGTCGGTCGCGCCGAGCGCGCAGACCACGCCCGCCGGATCCCCGGCGGCGACGGCCACGCCATTTGTGACCACGCCGGGCGACGTCACACTCGTCGCGTACTCAACGCCGAAGGCCGCGTATGACGCGATCATTCCGCTCTTCCAGGCAACGCCGGACGGCACGGGGGTCAATTTCGAGGAGTCATACGGCGCCTCCGGTGACCAGAGCCGCGCCGTTGCGGCCGGCCTGCCGGCTGACTACGTGGCGTTCTCGCTGTCGACGGACATGGATCGCCTCGTCAAGGCGAACATGGTCGCCGCGGATTGGAACAGCGGCGCGACCAAGGGCATGGTCACAAACAGCGTCGTCGTGCTCGCCGTCCGCCCCGGCAATCCCAAGAACATTCACACCTGGGACGACCTGCTCCAGCCGGGCATCGGCATCATCACCCCGAACCCGTTCAGCTCCGGCAGCGCACGCTGGAACATCATGGCCGCCTACGGTTCATGGATCAAAGCCGGCCTTACCCAGGATCAGGCCGTCGCCAAGCTGACCACGCTCTTCCAAAACGTCCTCGTCCAGGACACGAGTGGCCGCAACGCAACGCAGACGTTCCTCGCCGGCCAGGGCGATGTCCTCATCTCGTACGAGAACGAGGCAATCGCCGCGAAGCAGGGCGGCCAGGATCTTGACTATGTCGTGCCTGACAGCACGATCCTGATCGAGAACCCGGCGGCTGTTACTACGGTCGGCGACGCAACTGACAAGGCCAAGGCGTTCCTGACCTTCGCCCTGTCGCAGCCCGGTCAGCAGGCATTCGCCAACCACGGCTATCGTCCCGTCATCGCCGGCATCAACCCGCCGGACGGCTACACCTTCCCAACTCCGTCGGGCCTGTTCACGATCGCTGATCTTGGCGGTTGGCCCACCGTCGCGACGACTTTCTTCGATCCGACCAACGGCATCGTCACCCAGATCGAGGCAGGAGTCGGAGTCCACCCCTGAGTCTCGGTACGGGGGTGCGCCGCCTGAGAGGCGGAGCACCCCCAAAGTCGCCCGCTGCGCCCGGCCCGGCCGCGTCCTCCTCTGCGAGTCTGCGGCCGGGCGCCGGCATGCTCGGCCCCGGTATT
>Ga0182021_10004909_pt1 | contig 15780 bp, 17 predicted proteins | sample 612E3MmetaG_FD_120493 | JGI IMG/M metagenome (GOLD analysis project Ga0182021, IMG submission 120493) | Permafrost microbial communities from Stordalen Mire, Sweden - 612E3M metaG (Illumina Assembly) | ecosystem: Environmental > Terrestrial > Soil > Wetlands > Permafrost | place: Sweden... | reverse complement strand
GTTTTATTTTCTGATAAATCAACGGGATAAAAGTAAGCAAGTATCCCAATAATAAATAAACTTGTACCCAGCCATTGAAGCGCGGAAGGTCTCTCAGATAAAAGAAAAATTCCCATTAAGGCAACTATTATAGGAGTGAAATTGAGAAGAAGACTTACAGTTACTGCCGGGAGAAGCGACAGTCCGATAAATTGTGTCCCCTGAGTAAACGTATAAAAAAGAAGTCCGAGGAGAGTTAAACGAAACCAATCCTTGCGATCAATTTTTTTGACTTCGGAAATTTTTTCTTTTGTTAACATAAAAGGAAGCAGACATAGAAAAGCCAAGAAATAACGCAATCCGGCAAAAGTGAGCGGAGGAATATCTTTTAATCCCCACTTTATAATTATGAATGAAGTAGACCAGAAGAAAGTGACAAGTAATGCAATAAAAACTGATGCGGTTCTTGAAAGCGGTTTAGAGAAAATATTTGCCTCGTACAACACTGTTATTAAATTTTAAATAAGTAGCTAATAATTTCTATTTGCCCAACAATAATTTAAGTGCATAAATAATAAGAAATACAGCAAAGATTTTTTTCAAAATTCCTTCGGGAAGAGTAAGAGCATATAAAGATGATAAATAACTTCCGATAACGAATGTAACTGCCATTATACCGACAGCTTTAAGATTTACATGCCCGGCTTTATAATAATTCATAACGGCAAGAATACCGATAGGAAGAAGAAGAAGACCAAGCGATGTTCCTTGTGCATCTTTTTGTGTGTAACTCAAAAATCCAACTAACATAGGTATAATAATTATTCCGCCGCCGATACCAAGAACTCCGCTGACTAAACCGGCAGCGAGACCGATGATTAAAAGAATTAATATTTCATTCATAGAAATTCTTATTTTTTAGAACATATTAAATATAATGAAACAAAGAATTTCTTGCATAGTAGATAAGAGATTCTTCGTTTATAATGGAAGAGGATAATTAATTATTGTTTAATACCTTTAATACCCAATCCTTTGGATCAACAGAAAAATCGGATCCTTCCGGCAAGTCAATCACACTTTTTCCATTATTCATTTCTATGCGAACGGTTTTTCCGGCGACGTTTACATCAACGGGCATCGGGAAAGGAAGATTATTTTCGGTTTCCCAATTAAGTTCAACTTTGTTATTTAAATTTTTCACATTGAGAATCGGTAAAGGTGCATGTCTGAGATAAACTTCAAAAAACCAATTTAATTTTTTACCGGAAATCTTTTCCGCCATTTCCATTAACTCGTCTGTTGTTGTAATGCGGCATTGTCTTCCGTCTTTTATTTTTTCCATTTCTTCGGTTGGATATGCCCATCTTCGCAGCACTTTAAAAAATATTTCATCGCCAAGGTAATAGCGGAGTGTATGAACTATCCACCCGCCCTTGTAATAAATATCGTTGCTGTAAGATTCGCCCGAAGTTTTTTCACCGCGCGATGCAACCGGATTTTTATTACTAAAATGTTTTATGGATTTCATATATCTAAAATATTCATCTTTGCCGAAAACTTTTTCCAGATAAAGCGGCTGCATATAAGTTCCGATTCCTTCGTGAATCCAGAAATCGCTCCAGTCTCTGCATGTAACAAGATTGCCCCACCACTCGTGAGAAAATTCATGTTGATGAAGCCAATCGAATGCAAACTGCGGATGATTCTTCCAGCCGTATCCGTATGCAATAGCGGTTTGTTGTTCCATACCAAGGTGAGGCGCTTCAACAACGGCATATTTATCACCGCGGAAAGGATATGGTCCTAAAAGTTCTTCATTTACTTTCATTTGAGTTAAAAACTGTGGTGCATGTTCTTTAGCTTTCTCATAACTTTCAGGAAGAACCCAAACAGTGAACGGAAATTTTTCTCCCGTTACACTTGTGTAATCGTAATCAATTCGCTTATAAGGACCGAGATAAAAAATTACGCCGTAATTATTAATTGGAGTTGATACAAACCAATTCCACGTTTTCGTTCCGTTGTTGTTTTCTGTTGACGAGATAAATTTTCCGTTGCTGACAAGAATTAAATCGGAAGGCGCAGTGAAATGGAGCGAAACCGAATCGGGTTCATCAGACGGATGATCTTTGCATGGCCACCATGTATCAGCTCCGCCGCCCTGGCATGTTAGAGTTACCCAATCTTTTCCATCCTTGGTTTTAGCCAGTACCAATCCGTCATCCCATGGAGGACGTTTTGCAACACGGGGTATACCTGCATAAGTAATCTTTGTCGAGAAAAATTCACCTTTCTTTATTATTGCGGGAAAATCAATCCAGACTTTATTGCTGTCGTGAATAAACTTCAAATCTATTTCTTGTTTGTTATTCAAAACAGATTGAACCGCATCAATTGTATACCGGCTGTCAAGATCAATTAAGATTTTTTTAAAATCGCTTAGAGCTTGCGCGCGCATAGTAACTAAACCGGCTATAGCTTTTTCATTTAGATCTATTGTTAGATTCAGGTCGTAAAATTTTACATCATAACAAGCTTGAAAAGGAGAAAGCTTTCCACCGGAATCTTGAGAGCCGAATTGCGCGAAGACTGGTAGAGATAAAACAAGAAACAGAAATAAATATATTTTTTTCATAGGTCTAAATATTTTTGTGATTGCCTATTTAAAAATAATCAATGAGCAATAAACACAGAAATTATTTTAATCCTTCTCTACACGCTTAATCGAAATTACAAAAAAGGTGTTTATTTAAGCAATTCAATAACCTATTTTAAATGGAGCGAAAAAAGAGGTTTTGCTTAAATGATTAAGCTTTACACAACAAGTCTGCGCAGCAAAATTCTGCTTGGTTTTACGGTAATACTATTGATCATGTTCTTCGCAACATTATGGAGCATTTATAATTTTTACCGTCTTAATGAGCAGATCAAAATTACAATGCAGCAGAATTATACAAGCATTATAGCTGCAGATAATATGGGTCGCGCTCTTGATGAACAATTGCAATCAATAGTAATAATGTATAATCAAAATTTTGAAATAGGCGAAAAACTTTTTGAAAAAACGAAACAGGATTTTTATTACTGGTATGACCGTGCCCGCGAATCTGTTCCCGCATCAGAAGAAGAAAATATTAGAAACATTCTGGACGAATTAAACGCAGAATACCAAAGGTTTGTTAAAGATATTTCCGACAATATCGATTATAACATTTATATCCCGAACAAGAGGCAAACGCTACAAAGTGATTTTGTACGGTTTGTTGATGAAATCCAATCTATAAAAAAAAGAAACAATAGTATTCTGGAAATTAATCACGCCGCATTAAACGGCGCAGTATCCGGAGTAAAAGATATTACACAAGGCGCAACGATTACGATTCTTGTAATTCTTTTCGGAGCGATAGCAATCAGTTTAGCTTTTGGATCTCAGTTCTCAGATTATATTGTTAAACCGATCTCAAATCTAAGACAATCGGTCACACACATAGCTGAAGGAAATTTTAATGAACGAATTGAGATTGATGAAAATGGTGACGAGATAAGTTTACTGGCAGAAGAATTTAATAAAATGAGCGAAAAGCTTCAGGTTTACGAACGGTTTAATCTCAATAAGATTTTGTATGAGAAGAAAAAATCGGAACTGATAATAGAAAGCATGAATGAACCGGTGTTAATGGTTGACGAGAATTTTGATGTTATGCTTTCCAATAAGACATTTAATGAAGTTTTTGGCGAAAGTCTGCTTACACAGCACAACATAAAAAAAATCCTTGCACCTCAAACTAACGGTTCAAAAAAAGATACTACACAAGTAAGTAAAGATCTTTATCAAAAAGAGGATATAATAAATATTAAATACGGAAGCGGAGAACAAAAATATTTTAAAGTTATTGCTGCTTCTCTTGATATTCCGGAAAGTAATATGAAGGGCACCGTAATTGTTTTTAATGATATTACAAAGTATCAAGAACTTGACCGCATGAAGTCGGAGTTTATTGCCAAAGTATCTCATGAACTTAAAACCCCGCTTACTTCAATAGGTATGGCGCTGGGAATATTGGAAGATGGCGTTGTGGGCAGTCTATCTCAAAATCAAAATGAACTTATTTTATCTATGAAAGAAGATTTTGAACGACTAAACAGACTTGTGTATGAGATTCTTGAGCTGACAAAACTTGAATCTAATATTGGTAAAAGTAAATTTGAAAAATTTGAAGCTCAAAAACTTGCAGAGCATATTTCCAAAAAATTTTCAATTCAAGCAAAAGAAAAAAAGATTAACCTTCAGATCATTGATGAAAGCAATAAGTTAAAAATCAACGGCAGCTATGATAACATGATCAGTGCTCTGGAAAACTTGGTTTCTAATTCGATTAGATTTACTCCTGACGGTGGAAAAATTAATGTTAAACTCTCACGCAGCGAAGGGAATTTGTTGATTGAAATTTCAGATACCGGAATTGGAATCAGTCCCGATAACTTGAAAAAAATATTTGATAAATTTATACAAATAGATGACTCGGCCCCGGGAAGTTTGGGACTTGGTCTTTCCATTGCAAAAGAAGTGATTGAATTACATGGCGGTGAAATAAAAGCGTTTAGTGATCTTGGTAAAGGGAGTATATTTCAAATAAAATTGCCGGAAGCGTAATGCATAAAGGAAAAATTCTTGTTATAGATGATGAAGCAAACATTTTAAAAACCATTGAGCTTTCGCTTAGTTCGTACGGCTATTCTCCGGAAGTTTTTGCAAATCCTTTAGACGGACTTGCAAGAGCAAAGGCAGTCTATTTTGATCTTGCTTTTATCGACTTAAAAATGCAACCGATGAATGGTATTGAAGTTCTTCATGAATTAAAAAAAGTTTCACCCGATACAACAGTCGTATTGATGACTGCACATGGTTCAATTGAATCAGCGGTAGAGGCGATCAAAAAAGGCGCTTACGATTATATAACGAAACCATTTACACACAAAGAATTCCTCCATATTATAGAACGTGTATATGAGCATCACCGGTTAAGTAAAAAGCTGAAGGGATTAGCTTATCAAATAGACGAAAAGTTTGACGATGATAATTTTGTAAGTTCGAATAAAGAAGTAAAAGATATTTTAAAAACCGCAAAAGATGTTTCCAACAGCAAGATACCGATTTTGATCGAAGGCGAAAGCGGAACGGGAAAAGAAGTACTTGCAAGATTTATTCATAAGAATAGTTTACGAAACAACAATCCGTTTATTATTATAAACTGTTCTGCTATTCCTGAGAATCTTTTTGAAAGCGAATTATTCGGGCATATTAAAGGCGCTTTTACAAATGCAATTAAAGATAGAATAGGAAGACTGGAGCTTGCAGATACCGGTACGGTTTTTTTAGATGAAGTTGCGGAAATTCCAAAATCTATGCAGGTAAAGTTACTTCGGTTTCTTCAGAGCATGGAATTTGAAAGAGTGGGCGAAAGTATTACTCGCAATATTGACATAAGAGTTATCAGTGCAACAAACAGAAATATAGAACATGATTTAAATTCTGGAATGTTGCGCGACGATTTTTATTTTAGAATAGCAGGCATAAAAATAAAACTACCACCGCTCCGCGAAAGAAAAGATGATATACCTGTGCTTATAGACTACTTTATAAAGAAATATTCCGGCAGAAATGAGATTACAGTTCCCGAGGAGACACAGAAGCTTCTTTCAAACTATGATTGGCCGGGAAATATTCGCGAGCTTGAGACTGTTATTAAAAGACTTTTAGTTTTTGCAAAAGACAGTATAATAAAATTGGAATTTCTTCCTCCTGAAATCATAAACTTCAAACCAAAACAGAATACACATTCATTGCAGAAAATTGAAGACCTTGAGAAGCTGCATATTATTGAAACTCTCAAAATTGCATCAAATACTAAAGAAGCGGCAAAGATTCTTGGCATATCCGAAACAACGTTGTGGAGAAAGAGAAAACTTTATGGACTATAATTATTAATTAATACGGATAGTCTTTATTAAAACAGAATTATATTTCATTTGTTATTTATATAATTTCATTTTGAAATGTCTATAAATCCTTTAATTACAACCATTATTTTCACTTGATTGCAAAATGAAATCACCTTACTTTCACTATGCATTTTTTTATCTTTCCAACAGATCGTAATCTTAAACATCCCGATTGTTTTTACGATTATTTATGGAAAATTTTGCCTTTGATAAATAGGCACGTAAATTGGCAATACTTTAAATAACATATTTTTTTATTTATTAACAGGAGAGTAACAATGAAACAATCTGCTTTTATCGTAATTCTTTTCTTCATTGCCTTAGCTGCAGCTTTTGTTATTTATTTATTTATACTTGGCAATCCGGCTAATTTTGCAGACTATGCAACAAAAGGAACAAAAGAAGTTCCATTAGGCGGCAACATTATGGGTATGGTTTACGTTGGTGGTCCGCTTGTAGCATTATTGATTTGTCTTTCAATCATGGTCTTTGCAATTGTAATTGAAAGAACGCTTTCACTTAAAAAAGCTGCTGGCAAACAAGCAATTCCCAAATTTTTTAAGAAAGTAATTGATCAAATTAGAGCAAATAAAATAAATGAAGCCATTGCTTCTTGTGATGCACAAAGAGGATCTGTTGCAAATGTATTGAAAGCAGCTTTGACAAGATTCCAAGAAGTTACAGCATCAGGCTCATCAGTTGATAATGAAAAGAAGCTTGTTGAAGTTCAACGTTCAGTTGAAGAATCAATGATGTTGGAAACACCGCTTTTAGAGAAAAACTTAATTGCACTATCAACAATTGCATCAATAGCAACAATGGTTGGTCTTTTAGGAACAGTTATCGGTATGATTCGTGCATTCAAAGCTCTTGCACAAGCTGGTGCTCCGGATGCAATTTCTTTAGCTACCGGTATTTCCGAAGCATTGATTAATACCGCTGGTGGTTTATTTGCTGCTATTCTTGGTATCGTTGCCTATAACTTTTTCGTTAACAAAGTAGATAACTTCACATTCCAAATTGACGAAGCTAACTATAATGTAATGCAACTTCTAAAATCTAAGTGAGGTAATTAATGCCGCGCATTAAAAAGAAAAGAGTCTCGATTCGTATAGACATGACTCCGCTGGTGGATGTGGCGTTTTTGCTTCTAACCTTCTTCATGCTTACTACTCAATTTAAACCAGCAGAAGAAGTTGAAGTTGTTTTTCCGTACTCACATTCGGAGATCAAGCTTCCGGAATCGAATACTATGCTTCTTTACGTAAGTAAAGATTCAAAACTGTTCCTTGGTTTTGACTCCTCTATATTAATGGAAAAAATGTTTGGTCAGACAAATCGTCTTCGTCAGGCAGTTGAAGTTAAACAGGAGAATCTTGGCGATCTTTTGATCAAAGCAAGAATTTCAAATCCAAAATTAATTACATTTATTAAATCTGATGCAGATGCGGAGTTTGGATTGGTTCAAGATATTATGGATATACTCCGTAAAGCTCAAATAACCAGATTTGATATGGTAACAAATTTTAAAATTGATAAAAAAAGTTAAAATAGGAGAATAATATGGCTGGTGGTGACGTTGGCGGCGATGGCGGCGGACACAAAAAGAAAAAAGGTAAAAGGAAACCAAAGAAAAGACTCAATATTCGTATTGATATGACTCCTTTGGTGGATGTTGCTTTTTTGCTGTTAACATTTTTTATGTTAACCACGGTCTTCCGAAAACCGCAGGCACTTGAAATAAATCTTCCCCCGGATAAAGATGTGGAAATAAAAATGGCGGAATCAAATTTATTGACCATACGATGCGATGAGCAACAAAACCTTTATTGGAATATAGGATTTGATCTACCGCATAAACTTACTTTTGAACAATTACCAAAATTCCTAAAAGAGAAGAGACAAGAGAACCCTAAATATGTTGTCCTTCTTAAAATTGATAGGAAAGCAAAATATCATGTTATGATAGATCTGGTTGACGAATGTACTCAAGCCGATCTTAACAGTCGTGCTTTTGCACCAATAACTGAAATCGATAAAAAAGAAATGTCGAAAGCAACCATATAAGCCGGGAGAATTAATATGTCTGAAACATTAGCACTTAAAAAAGATGGCGGAGTATATGGAGCTTTTGAATTAAAAAAGCTCTACCCAAGAAATTATGCGATTGGAGTCGCGGTTGCTGTTCTTATTCACCTACTTTTGCTAGCGTCTTATTATATCTATCAAGAGGTTACTCGTGAAGATTATGATAATGCACCGACAGTTGGCAGGGTATTAAAATATAGTGAACTTGGTCCACCGCCTTCAATTACAAATGAAGCGCCTCCGCAAATATCTGTTGCAGGCCCTGTAGCACCGCCTTCTGTTGGTGTTCCGGTTCCGGTTCCTGATGAGCAGGCACCGCCGGAAGCTACAATTGCATCTCAGAAGGAGATGAGCCAACAGGCAGCACCCGCATTGTCAAATGATGTTGGCAGCGGACAGACGATCACCCAAGATATAAAAATTGAAAGTGATGAAGAGCCTGGAATGGATGCATTTGTTCCGGTAGAAAAATTTCCTGAAATGGTAGTCGCCGCAAAACCGGAATATCCTGAAATTGCGAAACGTGCGGGTATTACAGGAAAAGTATTTGTGAAAGTTTTAGTAGATAAAGAAGGTAAACCGAAAAGAGCAGTAGTAATTAAAACAGATTCGGATTTATTTAACGATGCAGCTATAGCCGCTGCTATGAAATCTGCTTTTACTCCTGCATTGCAAAACAATCATCCGATTGCTGTTTGGATTGTTTTACCTTATAAATTCCAATTATCAGATCAATGAAAAACTTGATGATATATATTGCATACACTGCGGGCGTCATTTTTATTTTACTTGGGCTGGCAATTTTGTTTACAAACTTATTTCCGGCCCATCTTCCTTCTCAACTTAAAATAACAATGGGAATTGTTCTTTTTCTCTATGGCGCGTTCAGAATTTTATCTACTATGTTCAAGGTTAATAGACGTATAAGAGATGAGGAATCTAACTAAAATATCTTTTCTGCTTTTTTATTTTATTTTGATATTCACCGCTTGTAATGAACGTCAAATATCTCCACTCAAGGGCTCACTTAAATGTTATGTTGATGAATCTCTTTACAATGTTGTTAAAGCAGCCAGAGATACTTTTGTTGTGCGTTATCCCGGCAGCAGTATAGAACTAGTTTCAGCCAAGGCGCGCGAAGGAATTGCATCGGTTCTTAATCAAGAAGCAAAGATTTTTATCAGCACCAGGGAATTGAATGCTGAAGAAAAAACATTTTCCGAAAAAGCAAAATTAGATCTACACCATTTTAATTTTTGTTATGATGCTGTTGTTCCCATTGTAAGCATTAATGATTCGAAATTTCAGATTACAGTTCAAGAAATAAAAAATTTAATATCCGGGCAAACAAAAAACTATAAAGTCTTTGTCCCAGAACACAATTCCGGTATTTATGAATATTTGAAGGAAAACGTACTTGATAAAAAGGAACTGCAGAATATTACAATAGTTAAAAGTGAAGAAGAGACAGTCAGCAAAGTTAAAGAGACAAAAAAAAGCATTGGTTTTGTAGGAGTTAACACGTTAAATAGTGTAAAAGGAATTAAAGTTTTAGAACTAGGTTCAAAAATTAGGAGCGATGGAGAAGTGTTGTATTATAAACCATATGCCGCTTATTTAATAACTCAGAATTATCCTTTTACACGGACTACAACTATTTTTTTGAATGAAATTGGTATTGGTTTGGCTTCTGGCTTTGCAACCTTCTTAACAAGTTTTGAAGGTCAGCAAATTGTAGCAAAAAATAATTTAGGACCGGCAACTGTTCCTATTAAAATGGTAAAATAAAACAACGGTAAAAAAAATGAAAAAAACAGCTCTTTTATTTATTGGAATATTTTTTGTTCTGTCGTTTAATGTAAATGCGCAAAGCTCACTTGCCGACGGTGAAAAAGCTATTAAAAATAAAGAGTATCCTAAAGTATTGGTAATAGCCAAAGAGCTTATTGATAGCAACAATACAACAGATGCTCTAAGACTTTTAATTCAATTACGAGAGAAAGAGTTTAACGACATTAAACTTTATGAATATCTAGGTGATACATATTCCAAGATGAATGTTGCTGAAAATGCGCTTACAAATTACGAGCAAGCCGAAGCAATGGATTCACTAAACACTCAATTAAAATTTAAATCTGCGGAATTACTATACAAATCAAAAAGATATAAAGAAGCTGGAAATAAATATTTGAAGATTATTCAGATTGATCCCAATAATTCCAAAGCAATTTTACAAACTGCTACTATTCTTTATCTGGCGAAATATTATAATGAGGCAGCAACTTATTACGAAAAATATATAGCTCTCGAACAAACAAAAGATGCATATCAAAAGATTTCAAAAGCTTTTATAGAATCAAAAAATTATGAAAAAGCCTATAAGTACTCGGTTGAAGGATTAATGAAATATCCCGAAGACGCAGTTCTGAATAAAAGCGCAGCTATTGCATCTTTCGGTCTGCAAAAATTTGAGGATGCAGGAAAATATTATTCAGCGGTTCCGGACTCACAATTAACAATAAGCGATTTGAAAAACGCCGGCAAAGCATTTCAAATAATCAAGGCCGATTCCATTGCAATTAAATACTATGAAAAAGTAATTCGGAAAGACAGCACGCAATCTAGTTTATTTATGGATATGGCGGATAATTATTATCGAAATAATAATTTTGAACAGGCAATAAAATATTACGAAGCCAAAATTAATATAGATTCCAAATTTGAACCGGCATACCGTAACATGGCGTTTGTTTATTTTAGAATTGAAAAATGGGATAACGCACGCCAAGCATTCTTAAAAGCAAAAGAGCTAGTAGATACAACCTTTTCAACTAACTATTGGCTTGCACAAACTTACAGCCGAATGGATTCTTCAGATCAAGCAGCCAATCAATTTAATAGAATTTTTAAGCTTGCCGAAGGAAGAGAAAAACAATACAGGGAAGAAATATTAACAGCTTACGGCTTTTTGGGCAGGCGAGCTTTTCAGAAAAAAAATTATCAGCTTGCTGTAACATATTTATCACGAGCTCTGCAATCGAGACCAAACGAATGGAGGTTTATGGAAATGCTTGGCGCCTCATATCATCAACTGCAGAATTACGATGAGGCGATTAAATGGTACAGAGCGGTTCTGAAATATAATCCCAAGAGTGAAATTGCAAAGAAAGGATTACGAATGTTAAGTGCCGACTAGATTTATTAGTAACAAAAATTAATTATGACACAAAATAATATAAGTAAATATTTTAATCCTTGGCACCATGTAAGTTATGGCGATAATGTTCCGGAATTTGTAAATACAATAATCGAGATTCCGGAAGGCTCTAAAGCAAAATATGAGCTTGATAAAAAAAGCGGTCTTCTTAAGTTAGACCGCGTTTTATTTTCAGCCGTTCATTACCCTGCTAACTACGGTTTTATTCCCCGCACATTGAGCGATGATGAAGATCCGCTTGATATTCTTGTTATATGTTCTGTAGAAGTTGATCCGTTATGTTTAATTGAAGCAAAAGTTATTGGTGTTATGGAAATGGTTGATAACGAAGAGAAGGATGAAAAAATTATTGCAGTAGCGAAAAATGATATTTCCGTGAATTATATAGACGATCTTGAACATATGCCACCGCACACAATGATACAATTGCAAAGATTTTTTGAAGACTATAAAAAATTAGAACACAAAAATGTTGTTGTGGAAAAGATAGTTGGAAAAGAAGAAGCTTATAAAATTATTTTAGAGGGAATAAAACGTTACGAAGATTTTTATGGAAAGGAATTATAATGAACAAGATTGATTCGATAACTAATTCAAAACAAAGTGAAGCCGCAGGTAATTATAAACTATCTAATTCACTTTTGTATTTATACTCGCTTCTTGGGTTTATTTTCCTTGTTATGATTCTTGGTATGGCATATTTTCTTTATTTCATTTTCAAATAGAATTATTCCTGTGATCAAAATTAAAAAGACGCGTTGCCGCGTCTTTTTTGTTTTAATAATTATCCTTAATGTGATACTTCTTTTGCCTGTATTTCCAGAAGAAATACATTGGCAAACCCGCAGCAATCAATATTAATCCCATCATAGCATTCGATGTATCTGAAATAATTGTGTTTACAAGAAACAAAAACGAAAAAATTATAAATACCGCAGGAGTATATGGATAACCCCAAACTTTATAAGGACGTTCGGCATCGGGCATTTTTTTGCGTAAGACGAACACACCATAAGCACCCAGCATATAAAATAGATATGCACCGAATATTACATAATCAGTAATTGTATCGAACGAGCCGGACATAACTAAAACACATGACCAAATTCCTTGTACTACTAAAGAAACATGCGGTGTTCCAAATTGAGGATGAACCTTACCAAGACTTCTGAAAAATAAATTTGTCCTCGCCATTGCATATGGAACCCGCGCCGTTGCAAGTATACTTCCGTTGAGAGCGCCAAACGTAGAAATTATAACAGCTATGGCAATTAACGATCCGCCTTTAGTACCGAAAATTTTTTCTGCCGCAGTTGCAGCAACAAGCGGAGATTTTGCCATCTCACCAATCGGTAAAACGTAGAGATAAGCAACATTAATCAAAACATACACGCCGATTACAATCAGCGTTCCCCACAATAGACTAAGAGGAATATTCCTTTTCGGATTTTTAACTTCGCCGGAAACGTAGGTTACACTGTTCCATGCATCATAAGCCCAAAAGGCGCCGGCGAAAGCAAGGCCGATCATTGCTATTAAATTATGAGAAGTAGATTCGGGAATTCTAAATCCTGTGTAAACATTTGAAAAACTTCCGTTACCTAAAAGAAGAAGAAAAGCAGAGATTAAAACGATAGAAATAATTTTAATATATGTAACAATTGTTTGAACTACTCCACCGAAAATAACACCGATATAATTAACTCCCGTTAGAAAAAAAATACAAAAAATTGCAACAGCTTTAGTTCCAAAATCTAAAAACGGATGGATGTTTCCAACAAGAGGCATGTATATTGCAAAATCCTGCCAGTGCTGTGATAACTGCGGATACTTTATAAAGTAACCGAGATATTCGGCAAAAACATATGCTATGGCCGCTTGGCTTCCAGTTTGAATTACAGAAAGAATAGACCAGCCATAAAGATATGCAGTGAAGTCGCCGTACATTTTTCTAAAGTAAACATACTGTCCGCCGGTAGCATCAATCATTCCGGCAATCTCTGCATTAACCAAAGCGCCGATGAATGTAATAATTCCTGCCGCTATCCAAATAATGATAAGTAATTCTGGAGAGCCGAGCTGCTGCGCCATTGATGACGGCTTCCGAAATATTCCGGATCCGATCATTGAACCGGCAACGATCATTATTGTTGCAGTGAGTGTTAATCCCCTTACGAGTTCAGTTTTTTTATTTTTTTCTATCATTATTATCTATAAAAAGTTGGCACAAAATAGTTAAGTGTTTAGAAAAGTCCAATGGAATTATAAATCTGTTTCAATTCTTTTTGAAAGGTCTTTTAATGATGTTATACTTTCTAATAATTCGGGGATATATTCAACGGAGGTGACAAACGTCCATAAATAAGCGACTATCGAGTAAATATTTCCAAGGGAGAAATCATCAAGATCAATAGCAATATATAGAACGAACAAAAAAATTATTAACAGAACAAGTCTCATAATTCCGAAATTAGCCGCACCCCAGGTCGCAATTTTTTCTTGAAGCTTTGCCATTGTTTTATAAACTGTAGTTACCTGTTCGGGTTTTCTCTTTGAGAACGTATCATAAATTGTTTCATAAGTATCATGAAGTTCCGCATGCAGCTTTACGACATTTTTTCCGTAAAGACCGCTTAGCACTATCAGCGGTACAGAGATTAACAAACAGACCAGCGAAATCCTTAAATCAAAAAACGTTAAAGCTATTACAGCGCCAAGAATTGCAATAATCTGTTCGGCAATTTCAGGAATTCTATATTGTACAAATGTTACATATTCTTGAGAGAGTTGTGCCCGCGCAACAGTTTTAGAAGTTTCGTGTCCAAATTTGTTGCCGGCTTCTGCAATCTTAGTAACAAGTTGAACATACATTTTTTGAAATACCCGCGGTTCAAATCTTCTGCGGAACGTACCGGAACCCGAGTTGATTAAATATGCAGTTATCCAAAAAATTAATGGTATAATATGAGCATATTTATCCGACGGAACTGTCGGGTTGGATCTTTGAAGAAATGCGTCAATTAAGTTTCCAAATAGAGTGGGCTCGAGAATCCATGCAACATTTTCTATCAGAATGAGAAGAGCAATTAGTGCAATTCCTCTTCTATGTTCTTTGATTAATTTAAATAGAGCCATTAATTTTTTAAATTGGTTAGAAAATATTCCGGATAATTAATAAGTCCTAAATTTTTATGAAATAAAAATAATAACTATCTTGGCGATGTGCATTTAATGTTTTTAGTATTTTAAGAAAAATAATGAGGTTTTGATGGAAAATATAGACAATAAGAACAAACTAGGTGATATTGCTTTCTACTTTTTGATGGGAATTCTTGGATTCTCCATTGTATTTACTGTTGGTTACCTGCTATACTCTGTTCTTTTCGGTTGATCATTATTCGTATAAATTATACGCCCCCTTTCAAACTGTAACTGCTTATCAAAAAATCCGAGGTGTGATCACAAGAATAGAAATTTAATTTCTGCTTGTTCATTATTATTCATTCTAAATAAGTAATGAAAGCGAGAGCAGTAAAGATTTTTCTTGAGCGGTAAAGTTCTATTCAGTATGTTGTGAACAATTCCTCTCTTCTTGAATTAAATTTATTCCCATTCCCGAATAATTTTTTTTAATTAATGATGCTGTTAAAGCAGGCATCAAAATAAATTTTTTATAAATATATCAAAGGAGGATCATCATGGTAGGACTTACCGCACTTTGGCTTCCCATCCTGTTATCGGCAGTGGTAGTTTTTATTATTAGCTCCATCATTCATACGTTAACACCGTGGCATAAAGGGGAATACCCCAAGTTGCCGAACGAAGATAAAATCTCCGACGCACTTCGCCCTTTTAACATTCCTCCCGGAGATTATATGTTACCGCGTGCATCAAGCACGGCGGAAATGAAATCGGTAGAGTTTGCAGATAAATTAAAAAAGGGCCCGGTTATGATTATAACTGTTAAACCGAACGGTCCATGGCAGATGGGACAAACATTTGTCCTTTGGGTCCTCTACTCTGTTGTTGTAGGATTTTTTACCGCTTACATTGCGGGACGAGCATTACCAATGGGCGCAACTTACTTACAAGTTTTCCGCTTTGTAGGAGCCAGCGCTTTCATGGGATACTCTTTAGCCCTCTGGCAATTGTCAATTTGGTACGGACGATCATGGAAGACAACTATCAAATCAACAATAGACGGTTTGATCTACGCACTTTTTACTGCCGGTGTTTTCGGCTGGCTCTGGCCGAGATAGGTCTGTAAATTTTTTCTTTTTAATAAATATTTTATTGTAGGGACAACTCGCGAGTTGTCCTTACTACTATTGAGTGCGTCATTGTTTTACTTATCGATAAATAACTAAGGTGAATTTTAATGAACAGAGCAATCTTATATATAGTATTCTTCATAACCATTGCGATACCCAACCCATCAGCAGTTGTATTTGCCCAAACATCCGAAGATCATCCGGCGCTCACCGTATATC
>Ga0182021_10004908_pt1 | contig 15781 bp, 15 predicted proteins | sample 612E3MmetaG_FD_120493 | JGI IMG/M metagenome (GOLD analysis project Ga0182021, IMG submission 120493) | Permafrost microbial communities from Stordalen Mire, Sweden - 612E3M metaG (Illumina Assembly) | ecosystem: Environmental > Terrestrial > Soil > Wetlands > Permafrost | place: Sweden... | reverse complement strand
GCGCATCGAAGAAGAGCTGGGGCTGGTGCGCCTGGAAATGGCCGATTTGACCGGGCCGCAGCCGTTGCCGCTCACGCCGATCGTTTCCGAACTGCCGACCGTGGAAGCGCTGCCGGAAGGCCTGGAGCAAGAGCTGCAGCGCCTGAAAGCGCAGCTGCGCCGCCTGGGGCCGATCAACCCTGAGGCGCAAGCCGAATACGAAGAGTCGAAACAGCGCTTCGAATTCTTGACACAGCAATCAGGGGACCTGGAGCAAGCCATCGAGCAACTGCACCAAGTCATCGCCGAACTCGATCAATTGATGGAAACGTCGTTCCGCGACACCTTCCACCAGATCGCAGAAGAATTCAAGGGCATGTTCCAGAAATTGTTCGGCGGCGGATCGGCGAAGCTTGTGCTGACCGATCCAGAAAACATGAGCGTGACCGGCGTGGAAGTAGTCGCGCGTCCGCCGGGCAAGAAACAGCAGGGCTTGGCGCTGCTCTCAGGCGGAGAACGATCGCTGACGGCCGCGGCGTTGATGTTTGCGATCCTGAAAGTAAAACCGCCGCCGTTCTGCATCCTGGACGAAACGGATGCAGCTTTAGACGAAGCGAACGTGGGCCGCTTCCGCGACGCGATCAAAGAATTAGGGCAAGGCACGCAGTTCGTCATCATCACGCACAATCGCGGCACCATCGAAGCCGCCGATACCATTTACGGCATCAGTATGGGCACCGACTCGGCTTCGCGCGCTATTTCGCTCGAGTTGGAAGCCATTCAAAGACAAGAGTAACCGTGTCTGGTGAAACCATTCTCGTCGTCGATGATTCGCATCACACCCGCGAATTCATCGTCGACTACGTCCTCAAGCCCAAAGGCTATCTCGCCATTCTGGCCGTCGATGGCGCGGAAGGCGTGCAGCTGGCGCTGGAACAAAAACCCGATCTGATCATCCTCGACATGGAATTGCCCAAGCTGGATGGCACGGGGGTGCTGCACGCGCTGAAAGACAACGGGCTTAACATCCCCGTCATCATGTCCACCGCGCACGGCTCCGAACAGATCGCGGTCGAAGCGTTTCGGTTGGGCGTGCGCGATTACGTCCCCAAGCCTTTTGAAGTCAGCAACATGATCAAGGCCATCGAGCACGCCTTGGTCGAAACGCGCATCCGCAAAGAACGCGATGAGCTCTTTGCGCGGCTGGTACAGACCAATCGGGCGTTGGAAGCGCGCCTGCGTGAACTCAACACGCTGTACGGCATCGGCAAGAGCGTGACGATGCTGCTGGATCACGACAGCTTGCTGCGCCGCATCGTGGAAGCGGCGCAGTTTGTGACCGGCGCGCAGATGTGCCTCTTGCGTCTGTACGACTGGCAGCTCGGCCAACTGCGCATTCAAGCCGTCAACGGCACCCGCAGCAGCACACTGCCGCCCGAAAATGATCAGGTCGCTCAGCAAGTCTTGCGCAGCGGGCAGCCGGTGACAACCCCCATCGCCGTCGCCGTACCGATGAAAGTGGGCGGCAAATTGATCGGTACCCTGGATGCCATCAACGATGCGAGCACGCGGCCCTTTCTGGAACACGACATGCATTTGCTGCAGGCGCTGGCCGATTATGCTGCGATCGCGATCGAGAATTCGCGCCTGTTCCGCGAGCTGGAAGAATCGAAGGAACGCGAGAAGCAGATCATCCGCAACGTCTTTGAGCGCTACGTGACCCCGACGGTAGTCGAGCAATTACTGAGCAGTCCCAATACCGTGGCCCTGGGCGGGGCGCGTCAGTCCCTGGCGGTGTTGTTTGCCGACATCCGCGGCTTCACGACGCTGGCCGAACAACTGCCACCCGAGCTGTTGTTTGATGCGCTGAACTATCATCTCTCTTTAGGCGCGCAAGCGGTGTTGAGTCACGAAGGCACGCTAGATAAATTCATGGGCGATGCCATCATGGCCTTCTTCAACGCCCCGCTCCCGCAACCCGATTACGTCCTGCGCGCGGTGGCAGCCGCCATCGATATGCAGATCAGTCTGGCAGCTAAAGTGACTTCGGTTCCGTTGCACTTGCGGCTGAAATTTGGCATTGGCATCGCGTGTGGCGAAGCGGTGGTGGGCAATATCGGCACCGCCCAGTTAATGAACTACACAGCCATCGGCAACAGCGTCAATCTGGCGCGGCGCTTACAGGAAGCAGCCAAAGGCGGACAGATCCTCATCGACGACAACACGTATCAAGCTGTCCAGCAGCACATCAAAGTGAAATCGCTGGGCGAACTTGAGGTCAAAGGGTTCAGTGCGCCAGTGCCGGTATATGAGATCATCGGCTGGCGCGAAGGGCGCGGCACCGGACAGGCTTAGAGACCGGAGATTGAAATACACCGCCGGTCTTTTTGTTAGCACCACCCCGCGTTTCATCCATTGACTTTCTCCCCCCTGCTATCACCGGCGCAACTGATTTGATCGATCGTCAACCACCTTTACACCACGACTACCTCTCAGCGATCACACATTTCACTTATCTCTGCACCCAGGAGAATTACTATGAAACGCCACCTGAGTATCTTGCTCAGCTTGACTGGAGTCTTGCTGCTGATTGCTTGGGTCAGCGCCTGCAAGCCGGAAGCCAGAAACAGTCCGTCACAACAAGCGGGCACGGCCATAGCGCAACCAGCGCCAACGGCAACTGCTGCCAGTGCTGCTTCTACAGTTGCTGTGACTTCGACGGTGAGCAAGCCACCCGCCTGTCAATTCAAGAACACAACAGCGCCTGTAGCTTCATCTCCCGCAGCGTCTTATATTTTTTCAGAACCGCGAGTAGTGTTTACCTCCACCACTAACGGGGTTCACTCGATCTAGGGGTGGCTGCCGGATAATATGCACTTGATGACTAACGGTTATGACAGGGATACTGATTTATTCACCATCGAGGTCCTGAATACTCAGACCGGGGAACTTCACCGATATGCTGAACGGCAGGCCGACTACTGGACAGGCTGGTTGCCGCAACAACAAGCTTTGGCCTACGTCGACTCTGAGTCCATCAACTCTACAACGGGAGTCGTTCGACGCGACCTATGGATCAGCCGAGGCGATCCTAAACAGGTTGAGCGCGCAGCCAGCAGAGTAAATGATGAGTCACGGCCTTCACGCTGACTGTTTCAATCAAACGGGTTGATGCGATCCAGCTCTTTTGAAAAGGCGGCTTCGGCGTCAAGCAGCTGAAGTTGCTGCTCGATGTCCGGCCCAATCAACGAATTGCCGTACTTGATATTATCGCGCAGCGGTGGCAGAATGCCGCGCCCCATAATCGCGCCGCGCTCACCTTCCAGCCTTTTGATATACAGGCTCATCATGGTGTGCTGTCCGTCAGCCCCGGCCCGGCCCATGTCGAAGGCAGCACCTCCACAAACTGCCCGACAGTCTCAGTCCATCACGAAAACGTATCAGCATTCTGAGCGGAAGCCCGTGCTGTTCCGGGCCGTAGTCGAAGAAAGCGGATCATACAGAAAATCCCGTTATCTTGTGCCGGTCGCATCCTTCGACTTCGCAGCGAAAAGGCGCGCTGCTTCGCTCACGCCGTATCCGCAAAGCGGCGGCGCGCTGGACGGGATGCTTTTGTGATGTACTGAGTCTAGCAAAAGCCGCAGCACCTGTCCTGTGCCGATCGGCCTATTCGACGGCACAGGCCGTCATGCTTCGTAAACGCGCGCGGGGCGCAGACTCGATGGCTAAATCGAGTCTGCGCCCCGCGCCTTTTAGAAACAGGGGCCTGATGCGGCGCACCGCTATTTGAATTTGTTCTGGTACAACTCCACGCCGTGCAAGATGGCCTTGCGCGCCTGCGCGGCCCCTTCCCACCCGATCGTTTTGACGCTAACCCCTTCCAGGTCTTTGTAGACCGCAAAGAAGTGCGCCACTTCATGCAGGAAGTGCTGCGGAATATCGGTGATGTCGTGATAGTCGCGCGAAATCGGATCGTTGGCCGGCACCGCCAGAATCTTTTCGTCGGGCTGGCCGCGATCGGTCATGCGGAACAAGCCGATCGGGCGCGCTTCGATCACGCAGCCGGGGAAGGACGGCTCGGTCACCATCACCAGCACATCGAGCGGATCGCCGTCTTCGTAGAAGGTCTGCGGAATAAAGCCATAATCGCCGGGATAGTGAATGGACGAATACAGCACGCGATCCAGCTTGATCAGGCCCAGTTCCTTGTCCAGTTCGTACTTGTTGCGCGAACCCTTGGGAATCTCGACCACCATATTGATCATGTTGGGGATGTCCGCCCCGGCGGGCACCTCTCTCCAGAGGTTAATCATGAAGACTCCTTCACGTTGGTTGGATGCCTCGATTTTAGCAGCTTTTCAGCGATTGAGAAAACTGCGTGATATGAAGACCTGGCAGGTTTTCGTTGATTATACTGCGAACGGTCACAGATTGCGGAAAAAAATCTGATCCGCGAATCTTCGCGAATTTTCACGAATAATTCGCGGACATTCGCGCAATTCGCGGATCAAAAAGCGCAGTTGATGCCCGCGCACAGTATAGCGGGTCTGCCCGGACCATCGCGCTGATCGATCATCTGGCGGTGCTTTCCTAATGAGTTTTGACGCTCAAATTCGGTAATCCGGACTCGAGGCTTTAGCCGGTGGTTGCCGCAGAATCCGGCTAAAGCCTCGAGTCCGGATCGCCAGCCATTACCGATTTTGATTGTCAAAGTTCATAAGGCGAAAACCTGCCAGGTCTCGCAGTCCGAGTTTTGTTATACAATCGCGGCATCCTTTTAAGACACGGAGGTCGCTCATGACGGCATTGACCATCGACCGAGACTATCTCTATCACACGCTCGTCGATCTCGTCCGCATCAACTCGATCAATCCCACGCTCATCCCCGGTGGCGCAGGTGAGCGCGAGATTGCCGGCTATCTAACGCAGGCTATGCGCCAGCTCGGCCTGCTGGTGTCCCAACGTGAACCCGCGCCCGATCGCATCAGCATCGTCGGAACACTGCGCGGATCGGGCGGCGGCCAGTCGTTGATGCTCAACGGCCACATCGACACGGTGGGTGTGGACTATATGCCCGATCCTTTTTCCGCCGAGATGCGCGACGGCAAGCTGTACGGACGCGGCGCGTATGACATGAAGGCCGGCGTGGCAGCATCTCTCGCCGCCGTGAAAGCCTTGCGTGACGCGGCGCGAATACTGCCAGGCGATCTGCTCATTGCTGCGGTGGCCGACGAAGAATATGCCAGCCTCGGCACCGCGGACATCGTCAAACATTATCGGCCCGACGCGGCCATCGTCACCGAACCGACCGAACTTACTTTAGCCACGGCGCATAAAGGTTTCATCTGGTTGGAAGTGACCGTCATCGGCAAAGCCGCACACGGCAGCCGTCCACAGTTGGGCATCGACGCCAACTTGAAGATGGGCCGCTTCCTGCACGAGCTCGATCAATTGGAACAAGAGCTGCGCGCGCGTGAGCCACATCCGCTGATCGGGCCGCCGACCCTGCATGCTGCGTTGATCAAAGGCGGCAGCGCCATGAGCGTGATCGCCGATCGGTGTGAGTTGTGCATCGAACGCCGCACCATCCCCGGCGAGACCGAGGCGCAAGTCCTGGCGGAGATTCAAGCCATGCTCGATCGACTGTCGGCCTCCGATCAAGATTTCCACGCCACCGTGAAATCGTTCTTCGTGCGCGATCCATTTGAAGTTGCCGCCACCGATCCGATCGTGCAAACGGTACAAAGCGCGGCGGCTCAAGTGCTTGCCCACACGATCAAACTGGATGGCGTATCCTTCTGGACCGATGCCGCCCTGCTCGCCGCGGCGGGAATTCCCACGGTGGTCTGCGGGCCGATCGGGGGCGGGGCGCACGCCGCCGAAGAATGGGTCGATCTGCACTCGGTGGAACAGGCCGCCCTGATTTACGCTCAAACGGCGCTGACGTATTGCCAGTAACACTAAAGAAACCGGGGTTCTTTTATCCGGCGACGCCCGATTGGGAACCTTTCCACCCGATCGGGCGTCTTGCATACACAGGCTTGAAAAGGCCGAAAACTTTACAGGAGGTCCAACTATGTTGGCAAGAAAAGTGTTAGTTGGTTTGGTGGCATTAATCGTTATCGCGGGTTTGAGCATGGGCGGGTTAGCCCTGGCTTTGGCTAACGGGCCGCGCAACGCGCAGCCCGTTGCAGAAGCGGCCGCGCCCACCACGAGCGAGCGCAGTATCACCGTCGTCGGTGTGGGCAAAGCCTCCGGCGCGCCCGATGTCGCGCAGGTCTCCATCGGGGTGGATACGCAAGCGCCGTCGGTACAAAAAGCGGTGGATGATAACAAGACCCAGATGAACGCGCTGTTGAGCACGCTCAAAGGTCTCAGCATCGCCGCTAAAGATTTGCAGACCAATAACTATAGCGTCTACACCGAACAGAAGCCCATGCCCGATGGGACGAGCAGCGCGACCCAGGTGGTCTATCACGTCAGCAATCAGGTGCAAGTGACAGTGCGCGACATCAACCAGCTGGGTGACGTGCTGGACAAGGCCGTGGCGGCGGGCGCGAACAACATCTATGGCGTGAGCTTCAGTGTGGAAGACACGGCCAAGTTGGAAGCCGATGCGCGCACCAAAGCCGTGGCCGATGCGAAGTCGCGCGCCGCCAGTCTGGCGCAGCTCAATGGCGTGGAGTTGGGCGAAGTGATCAGTGTCAACGAAGTGGCCGGCGGCCCGGCTTACCCGCTGGACTATACCGCGAAAGGCATGGGCGGTGGCGGCACTCCGGTGCAGCCCGGCGAATTGGAAATGAATATGTCGATCCAGATCACGTATGCCGTGAAGTAAGCACCTTCAGCGAAACCTCCCGGAGGCTGGCAGCCTCCGGGAGGTTTTTATTCAGCAATTCTCATTTTGGGTGAACGCTCTCGCTCCGCTGCGCGTGGTCACATCCGGCGATTGAAGACGATGGACACTTGCACCCACTGCGTGCAGTGCGGTGTGTCACCATCCATCGTGAGCATTGTCAGTCAAATTGAGAATTGCTGGTTTTTATTTCGTACAGTTGACCCCGGTTGTATTCCAGCCTACAATGTCCTTACCTCTTCGATGCGAGGCAGCCATGGGAAATCCGGCAGACACAGCCAGCACGTCCAACGCCAACGGGGGCGCCGCCGTAAGCGGCGGCATCAATCTCACCAGCGATCAAGCCAGCATCGGCGGCGATGTCGTCGGGCGCGATCAAGTCGTCGGCGGTGATGAAGTCCACGGCGATAAGATCGTCGTGCAGCTCGATCTGGCTAAAGTGTGGGAAACGTTGAAGCAAGCGCTGCCGGAAAATGATCCACTACCCGATCGGCTGGTGGGGGCTTTGCAGAACTTCAAGCTCTATCATTCGCGCCTGTGGGAATTCAAAGAATTGCACAATGCCTTGAACGACGTCGTCTTCGTCCTCGATCAATTTTCGCGCGAGGTGGAACGACTGGATGCCGCCGGGCAAACAGGCAACGCCCGCACACTGGGCAGGTTGTGGCGGCCGGTCGATCAAAAAGTCGATCTGCTCGTCGAGTTTGCCCGAACGATTCAACACATCGGCACGCCGCTGGTCGAATCGAACGGCAGCTGGCAGGGGCCGCCGTGGGCCATCGAGTTGCGCATGGCCGCGCAGCGCGTCAACGATCTGCTGACATCGGCTAACTACGATTTCGCTGCGCTGTACGACGCGACCTACGCTTTTTCCGATGCCGCCGAAAAACACATGTATCTGGCCGACAAGCAGCTGCGCGATACGGCGGGCGAATTGTTCAACCAGTCGAATCAATTGCTGGGAGAGTTCAAGCCATAACCGGCGATGGTCAGAAACCTTGCGGATGTGTCATTCCGAGCCGCTATCCCGCAAACAGCGCGGGACCTTCGGGCGGCGAGGAATCTCTTTGACCGTCGTAAAGACCCCTCACTCGCCTTGCCCGCCGCATGGCGGCGGAGGCGCGCTGGGCGACGTTCGGGGTGACACCGTAAGTCAACGACGAGGAAAGCCATGACGACTTTTCAAGATTTACAGACGGAACACGAAGCGCTGCTCAATCGGCATGAAGCGCCAACTGATCCCGCACAGTTTTGGGCCGATGTGCAGCACTTCATCGATCGCGTCCGTGTCGACGCCGAGCACATTCCCGCGCCGCGCGAACGCGATCAACTGCGCGCTATCCTGCGCTTCTGGGCGTCGTATGTTTTTGACAAGACCGGTTCGTATCCCGATACAACCCTGCGCCCGGCAATGAGCAGCGTAGACACTGTTCCACCAACCAAGCCGCCCATTCCTCCTCCGCCTACGCCACCTCATCGCTCACCGATCGTGTGGGGCATTGCCGCGCTGGCCGTACTGGCCATTCTTGTCGCCATGCTTACGCTGGTTATGACAGGCAGACCATCGGCTCCAGTGCCGAGTGCAACATCTGAACCTGCTTTGCCCAATCGTGTTGGCACGCAAGCCGCCGAACAGATGATGGTCAACGCCGCCATGACTAAGGTCGTTGCTACCGTCTCTACGCCGACGGACACGCCAACCGCTACGCCCACCTCGACCCCGACTGATACGCCGACTCCCACAGCCACGCCTACCCGAGCGCCCACGCCTACACGCGTCATCGTCATACCCCAACCAGGCAGGACGCCCGGAGTGATTCCGCCGCCCGAGATGCCGGGCTCCCTCAAGGTTGGGTATGAGATACTGACACAAGGGCCATCGCCGTTTGATGCGACGGTGTGGGTTATCCAGCTAAGGCTAGCCGGATTTGGCGGTAACGGCAGCTACATTTACTGGGTCGATGGACGGCAGCTGCCCGGCGCTGAATACACCGTGCAAGGCAAGAGTTGCGAACCACAAGCAGTGGCCCTCGGCGTCACTTCGGCGGGACAAGCCGTCAAGAACGATGCTGTGCTCAAGTCTCCGTTGGCCGCCTGTCTCAAAGTGAACCCCCGGTAAAATTGCGCTGCCCGCGTCCGCGCGGATAGACTGGCTGACCGCGGGACGCGGTCGAAGAGCAATTTCTCAAAGGATTGATTCGCGATCATTCGCGCGGATTAGAGCAGTTTCCAAGTTGATTTACGATCCGGACTCGAGGCTTCAGCCGGAATCCGCCTACGCCCAGCGGCCCGCCGCCGCAATGCGGCGGGGACGGGCAAGGCTCCACTCCAGAAGTCGTAAATCAAACTGAATTCGCCCTAGCAGACGAACACTATGCGCGTCTTATTACTCACCACCGCCCACACCTATCGCGCCGAAGCCTTTCGCAGCGCCGCGCAGAAACTTGGCATCGAGATTGTCACGGCCATCGATCTGCCCGATGCGTTGGCCGCGCCGCGCGGAACACTGACGTTGGACTTCCGCGACACCCACGCAGCCGCCCTGAAAATTGTGGCGACCGCGCAAGAATTTCTGCTCGACGCGATTCTGTCCGTCGACGACAGCGCCAGCCTCATCGCGGCGGAAGCGAGTAAAGCGCTAGGCTTGCCGCACAACTCGCCGCACGCCGCCGAAGCCGCGCGCGACAAATTCGTCATGCGGACGCTGCTGAAAATCGGTGGAGTGCGGGTGCCCTATTTCCAGTTGTACAACACCACGGTCGATGTCGCCGCCCTCGCGCAACAGGTGCATTATCCGTGCGTGGTCAAACCGTTGGCCCTCAATGGCAGCCGCGGCGTGATTCGCGCCGATGATCCCGCGCAGTTTAGCGAAGCGGTGCAGCGTATCGCGCGGCTGCTCACCTCGCTCGATCCGTCGCCCGATCCCAAACCGTTTCTGGTGGAAGATTTCATTCCGGGCTTTGAAGTAGCGCTGGAAGGGCTGCTCGATCACGGGGAGTTGAAAGTGCTGGCCCTGTTCGACAAACCCGATCCGCTCGATGGGCCGTTCTTCGAAGAAACGATTTACGTCACACCCTCGCGCCTGCCGCAAAACGCGCAGGACGCCATCGCACAGTGCACGGCGGATTCAGCGCGAGCACTCGGTTTAGCGGAAGGGCCGGTTCACGCGGAACTGCGTATCAACGCGGAAGGGCCGTGGCTGGTCGAGATGGCGGGACGATCCATCGGCGGGTTGTGTTCGCAGACGCTGCGCTTCGCACAAAGCAGCGCTGTCTCGCTGGAGGAATTGATTTTGCGGCAAGCCGTGGGGATGGACATCGCCTCATTCGCGCGTGAAGAACAGGCGGGCGGCGTGATGATGATCCCGATCCCTGAAGCGGGTTTGCTGCGCGGTGTGTCTGGCATAGAGGAAGCAAAAGCGGTGACCGGCATCGAAGACGTGCAGATCACCGCCAAGTTGAATTATCCGTTGGTGCCGCTGCCCGAAGGCGACAGTTATCTGGGCTTCATTTTTGCGCGTGGCCGGACTTTCCAGCAGGTCGAAGCCGCTTTGCGCACGGCGCACAATCAACTGCGCTTTGACGTTACGCCGCTAATTCCACTGACAATGATCAACGTTCAATGATCAATGATCAATGATCAATGTTCAAGGCGCCTGTTACCGGCTTTCATTGATCATTGCCAATTGATCATTGATCATTTTCTTTGTGGAGTTCCTTTACCCTGCTGCGGCGCTGACCAACCTTCCGGCATCTCAGCGCCATCGCTGAACAGAAAGGCTTCCATTTGCCCGGTTAAGAACTTCTGCGCTTCTGGATCGGCGAGATTCAAACCGTAGTGATTGATTAGCAGTACCGAGTGGTCTTTCCACTCCGCCCATGCCGCCTTGGAAATATTCTCGAAAATGCGCTGCCCCAGTTCGCCAGGGAATGGCGGCCGATCGAGCGCCGGGAGTTCGTTCTTCAACTTAGCACACTGTACCATCCACATCATTTTCTGATAGCGGGCCATGGGTTTCTCGCTTTCCCCTCAAACTTGCGGTAGACTATAGTCACTTTCCACGGAGTGTCAAGCCATGCGCGTGATTTTCTGCGGCACACTCTGCACTTTCTCGGTAGCCCCACTGCGGATTCTGATCGAAGCGGGTCACGAAGTCACGGCGGTGATCATCCCCACCGATCGATCGATCAGCGGCCAACCGATCGTCCCCCTCAACCCGGCGAACCGATCTCCCATTCCGCTGGTCGATGCGGCCAGTGAACCATCGATCGTCTCGCTGGCCTGGGAGCGGCAGTTGGCGATCTATCAAGTGAGCCGCCTCGCCGCGCCGGAAACACTCGAAACGATTGCGTCGCTGCAGCCAGACGTTGCTGGTGTGGCCTGTTTTCCTAAACGCTTGCCTCCTGCGCTGCTGCGCTTGCCGCGTTGGGGTTGCTTGAACGTGCATCCGTCGCTGCTGCCGCAGTATCGCGGACCGTACCCGTTGTTCTGGATGCTGCGCCACGGCGATCGAAACTTTGGCGTGACGATTCACTTCATGGACGAACACTTCGACACGGGCGACATCGCCGCACAGGCCGAAGTCGATCTGCCCGATGGTGTTTCTGGCGAAGAGGCCGATGTGCTGCTTTCGCAATATGGCGGCGAATGCCTGGTTGAAGTTCTGGCCGCGCTCGCCAACGGCACTCTTGAGCGACATCCACAACCAGAAGGTGGCAGTTACTTCCCCACCCCGCAAGATCGAGACTTCGTGATCGAAACCACGTGGTCAGCCCGGCAGGCGTTCAACTTCATACGCGGCACCAACGAATGGGGTCAGCTCTATCCGATCGAGTTGGCCGGGCAGCGCTTTCGCTTGAAGCAGGCGCTCTTCTATGCGGCCCATGAAGTGCTCGATCAACCCTATCAACTGTTCGGCGATCAGATCGATATCCAGTTTTCGCCGGGCGTGCTGCGCGCCTTGCTCGTCTAGTTATTCTTCAACAGTGCCGTGTTGAGCCAATCCAACAACGGCTTCAACGCAGCAAATACCTCGATCGTGTGCGACAACGGGCGGGGAGCGAGCACGTCTTTGTCAGAGAGTGGGTGGATGGTGATGAATTGTTTGTACTTGAGCAGCTCGATCTCCGGATGATCGCTGGCATAGCCACGCGGCGGGGTCTTGAGTTTCTCGCCCGAGAGCGATCCGAAATATTTCTTGAACGACTTGCTATTGATCGCCGTCTTCAGGCTACTCGGATCGCGATCGATCAGTCGCCGGATCGCCGCCAGCTGATCGGGTGTGGGCATATAAACGCCGCCAGCCAAAAATGACTTATCCGGCGGTTCGAGGTGAATGTAGTATGGCGCGCGGATCGAATGCTTACCGCCCAGCGCGATGGAAGCACCCAGGTTTGGTTTATAAGGCGACTTGTCCTTGGAAAACCGCACATCGCGGTTGATGCGAAACAGACAGTCTTTGGCCGACAAATCAGCGAAATCCTCAATGGAGCGAAACTCATCGATGAAGGTGTCGACAAATTCCTCGAAGCGCTGCTTCGCCGCTTGATAGGCATCCCGGTGGGCGTCGAACCACGCCTTGTTGTTGTGCTTCTGGAGCGCCAGCAAGAAATCGAGGGTGGGCTGCAAGTGATGGCGCGGTAAAGTGGTCATGCCGTTCTGCTCCTGTGTTATACTCAATTTGAAATGAATTGTAGGGTCGAATTCGCCTCCGGTCAAACCTCATCCAACAGGAGATTCTCATGTCTGATCTCAACTTGCATCCTCATCCTACCCGCGTGGTCGTGGTAGGCGTGGGCAACGTCGGGGCCACGTTCGCCTATACTTTAGCGCAGAGCGGCCTGGCCGCCGAGATCGTCTTGATCGATGCCAACCACACGCGCGCCGAAGGCGAAGCGATGGATATGAATCACGCCGTGCCCTTCTTCTCGCCGTGCCGCATCTGGGCCGGCGATTACGCCGATTGCGCCGGAGCCGCCGTGACGGTGATCACCGCGGGCGCGAATCAGAAACCCGGTGAAACGCGGCTCGATCTGGTGAAGAAGAACACCGGCATCTTCAAACAGATCATCCCGCAGGTCGCGCAGCATAACCCCACCGGCATCATCTTGATCGCCGCGAATCCGGTCGATGTGCTGTCTTACGTGGCATGGAAGATCTCCGGCCTGCCGCATGACCGCGTCATCGGTTCCGGCACGATTCTGGATACGGCGCGCTTCCGCTATTTATTGAGCGAGCATTTCGGCGTCGATCCGCGCAGCGTGCACGCCTACATCATCGGCGAGCACGGCGACAGCGAGGTGCCCGTCTGGTCGCTGGCGAATATCGCCGGCATGCGGCTGGCGGATTTCTGCTGCCTGCAAGATGTGCAGTACGATCAGGCGAAGATGGATGAGATTTTCAAGCAGACGCGCGATGCCGCTTACGAGATCATTCAGCGCAAGGGCGCCACGTACTACGCCATCGGCGCAGGGTTGGTGCGCATCGTCGAAGCGATCCTGCGCGATCAACGCACGGTGCTGCCCGTCTCCACGCTCATCGACAAATACTACGGCATCGAAGATGTGTATCTGAGTTTGCCGACGGTAGTCGATCGGGGCGGCGTAGAAGCGCTGTTGCGGCTCAGTCTGGCGGAAGACGAAGTTGTGGGCCTGCGCAAGTCGGCGGACGTGCTGAAGAACATCATCACGCAGGGGGAGTTGTAAATTGCCCCTTGACCCTGACGCCACGTCATAGCTTATACTCTGCGTCATGAGCAAACGCACCTACACCGTGCAACAGTTAGCCCGCCTGGCCGGGGTCAGCGTCCGGACGCTGCACCACTACGACCACGTCGGCTTGCTGAAGCCGTCGGCCCGCACTGCCGCGGGCTACCGGCAGTACGGTGAGACCGATCTCCTACGGCTGCAACAAATCCTGTTCTTCCGCGAACTCGATTTTCCGCTGACCGACATTCAGGCCATCCTCGATCAACCCGGGTTCGACCAGGTGAAGGCCCTGCATGATCACCGGCGGCTGTTGCAGCAGGAAGCCGATCGGCTGGGGCGGCTGCTCAATACCATCGAGAAAACCATCTCGAGATTGACGGAGGATAACATGTCTATGACGCCGTCCATGACGGATGAAGAACTCTACGAAGGGTTCACGCCGGAGCAGATCGAGCGTTACACGCGCGAGGTCAACGAGCTCTACGAGCCCAAGATCGTGGCCGAATCCAATCGCCGCGTGCGGAATATGTCCAAGGCGCAATGGCAGGCCGTCAAGGCCGAAGGCGGAGCGGTGGCGCAGCAGTTGGCGGACTTAATGGACAAATCGCCCAGCGATGCCGCCGTGCAAGCCGCGATCGCGCGCCATTACGCGTGGGTGGACAACTTCTGGCATCCCACCGCGGAATCGTATCGCGGGTTGGGGCAAGGCTACGCGGAGCATCCTGAATTCCGCGCGTTCTACGAGAAATATCGCCCTGGGCTGGCCGACTTCCTGTGCGCGGCGATGAGCTACTATGCCGACCACACGTTAGGCGTGTAGAGATACACTACCACAGCGGCCCGCAACGCCTCGATCGATGCGACATCGGTTGAGGCGTTGTCTTTGATGGTATCATTTCAGTATGGTCAAAGCCTTACCCAATTCCATCCATCCCACAACGTGTGGCGAGAGCATAGGTAAAAGGAACCAAACAACATGTCGAAACAGAACAACCTTCACGAAGAACAGGTCTCATGGCCGGTAGACGAGATTGATGTGCAAGCAACTCTTACACGCCCAATGGGTGGCGGCCCCTTTCCAGCGATCGCAATGGTCGCCGGCAGCGGCCCCACCGATCGGAATTGGAACTCGCCGTTGATTCCCGGCACCAATGGCAGTGCGGCTCTGCTCGCGCAAGTCTTGACGAATCAGAACTTCATCACGCTGCGTTACGATAAACGCGCGTCTGGCCCACACGTTCGAGAAAACATGCCGCGGTTGCTGGGCAAAATTAGCATGCAGAGCCATCAGGAAGAATTAGCGGGCGGAGTGCATTTACTTGCCACAAGGCCAGATGTCGATCCAAAGCGACTCTTCGCACTGACCAGCAGTGAAGGCTGCATACACGCTTTGAACTATCAATTGCAAGTCATGGACTTCCCATTTGCAGGGCTGATCCTCACCGGCGCACCGGCGCGCTCGATCGGTGAAGTGGCGCGAGGTCAAATCGCTGCGCAGTTGGCCGCTGTGCCTGGCGGTGATGCGCTGCTGGCCGCTTATGATGCGGCGATGGCTGATTTTGCAGCCGAGCGCCCCGTCACGGTCGACGAGAGTTTACCCGAGACACTGCGGATGGTCATCGGGGCAGTGACCGCGCCGCATAATCTGCCGTTTGCGCGCGAACTGTGGGTGACTAATCCGATCCAACTGGCCGCTTCGATCACAGTGCCGCTGCTCGTGATCATCGGCAAGAAAGATGTGCAAGTGGACTGGCAGATTGATGGCAGCCGCTGGGAGACGCTGGCCAAGGAGCGCAACAACATCACCCTCGTCTATCCCGATAAGGCCAATCACGTGCTGAAACACGAGGCGCGACCACGCGAACAATTATCACCAGCGGAGATTACGAATAGCTATAGCGCCGAGGGCACGGTGTTAGACCCGCAGGTCGCCGAAACGATCACGGCCTGGTTGAGCACCTATCGCTGATCAAAAAAAGGCGGCCTCAGATGGATGAATCCTGCGTCGTCGACGATCAAAACTACCATGCTTGTCCGCGTTCGCAAACAGGCATAAAATGAGGCAAGTGATTGTCTCAGGCTGAGCATTCAGTAGTCTGGCAGACATGAAAGGAATAGGAACCGATCATGAGCATGACTCCTCTGCGTAACAATGTAGCACTGGCGAGCGATGGGGGCGGCATCAAGGGCTTGATTGTGGCACGAGCGCTGATGGCGCTGGAAGACGAACTCGGCGGCG
>Ga0182021_10004907_pt1 | contig 15781 bp, 18 predicted proteins | sample 612E3MmetaG_FD_120493 | JGI IMG/M metagenome (GOLD analysis project Ga0182021, IMG submission 120493) | Permafrost microbial communities from Stordalen Mire, Sweden - 612E3M metaG (Illumina Assembly) | ecosystem: Environmental > Terrestrial > Soil > Wetlands > Permafrost | place: Sweden... | reverse complement strand
TGCTGGTGCCGCTGAACCTCGCCGACAGTGCCGCTGTGATTAACCTGAACAACTCTATGAGGTGCGGTATGTCCCGATGGGGAGCGGGAGCTACCCGTTCGGCGCGGCAGTCCTCCCCGATGGGAATACGGGACTGGTGAGCAACGAGGCTTCAGGGACTCTGTCCGTGGTCGACCTGCAGAGTGGCACGAAGATCAAGGACATCACCGTTGGCCCCCCGCTCTCTCATCCCCAGGGTATTGTGGTTGACCGCGCCGGGGCGCGGGCTTATGTCGCCCTTTCGGCCTTAGACGAAGTTGTCGTGGTCGACCTCCACCAATGGACCGTGGAGCGCACGATCTCGGTGGGACGCAGCGCCGGGCTGGGAACGATGCCGGTGGCGCTCGCGCTCTCCCCACAGGGCGACCGCTTGTTAGTGGCCGAGTCGGGAGCCGATGTGATCGCGGTCATTCGCCTGCCGAGTCGCCTGACGAAACCCGCGCTCAACTGGACGCTGGTGGGCGCCATCCCGACGGCTGACGCTCCCCAGTTTGTAGCCACTGCTGCGGCCCAGGGCAACCGGGCGGCACAGCTCATGTACGTCACCGCCAGGGCCGTTGGTGTCGGGCCCAACATAACCGGCCCTGACCCGAAACTCCCCAGCGACCCCATCTTCTGGGTCTTCAACCCGATTGCCCCCACTACAGACATCTTTGGAAAAGGTTCAGGGGTTACCTACCTTCCCGCAATGGTCGATGGCCGGGCTGGGTTGATGTCACTCCCCACCGACGCGCAGGTCAAGCAACTGACCCCTGCTGCCTTGCGTCAGGTAAAGCCGGTAGGCGCTCAGAAGGCCCCGGCCAACACGCCGCTACGCGCCAATGGGCCAATCAAACATGTCTTCTTCGTGGTGCGCGAGAACCGTAGCTACGACCAGATGCTGGGGGATGTTGGCCGTGGTAATAGCGATCCCCAACTGACTTTGTTCGGGAAGACCGTGACACCCAACCTGCACGCCCTCGTCACGCGCTTCGGGCTCCTGGATAGTGTTTTCGCCAACTCGGAAGCCTCGGTTCAAGGGCACTACTGGACCTCTGCGGCTGATGTTCCCGACTACGTTGACCGCAACTGGGTCCAGCAATACGCTGGTCGCGGGCGACCCAACGACTTCGCCGTGTACGCCGTGAGCTTCCCAGGCAACGGCTTCCTGTTCGACCAGGCCGAGCGCCAGCACATCTCCTACTTCAACTACGGGGAGACCGATGAGGGTGCCGCCTCGACGGTGCAAGACCGCGACCGTTCGGCCGCACTGCTCAAAGAGGAAGAGCGCGTTGCCGCCAACTCCGACCTTGGCCCAGGCCTCACGCCCGGCGGTAGCTACCCCTCCACCGCGAGCATCGGGAGCCTCGGCATGACGCCCGATACTGGATGGGTCTTCGACTCCACGCTCCCGGCGGGCTCTCCGGCGGGCAGTTACTCCCGCATAGACAGCTTCCGCAAGCGGTTTGCCAGCCAACTCGCTGCCAGCGCTGTGCCGACTTTCAACTACGTCGTGTTGAACTGCGACCACACGCGAGGCACACAACCCGGCTTCCCTATCCCCAGTGCGATGGTGGCCGACAACGACCAGGCACTGGGTCAGCTTGTGGACACGATCTCGCACTCTAAGATCTGGTCCTCGTCGGCCATCTTTGTCGTTGAGGACGATTCCCAGGATGGCGCCGACCACGTCGATGCCCACCGCATCCCAGTGGCGGTCATCAGCCCGTACGCCCGCAAGGGCGCGGTTATTCACACGCGCTACGACTTACTCTCAGTGGTGCGCTCCATGGAGCTGATCATGGGCATGAAGGCGCTGTCCCTGAACGACGCTGAGGCCTCACCTATGTATGACGCGTTCACCTCTAAGCCGCTGAACTCCGCTCCGGTGAGCGCCATCCCCGCCAAGATCAACCTACTGGAGCGGAACACGCCCGCTGCCCCATGGGCGGATCTCTCGAGCCAACTGTCACTCGGGGAGATGGACACGGTCCCACAAGTGGTGCTGGACGCCATCCTCTGGAAATCGGTCCACGGGCTGAATAGCACGCCCCCACCGCCGGGACCTAACGCCAATGCGGGTGAGTAGGGCGCCGGCCACAAGCGAGAAGCAGCCGGGCTGTATCTCCCCGGCTGTTCAAACATGCGTTAACAGTGTCGAGTTCCAGCCTTGATGACTGAGGTTCGTATAACTATCACGCTTGACGTTATTCACGCGGCCTGCGGACGATAACATCGATTATCGAGCACTCTGATATGACGGTCCTCGAACAGTTTGCAAGGGACGGCGAACTCAGCCATCCGGAAGATCGTCCTATAATAAAAGTAACTGACCGGTGTGTCCGTTTGAGGTTCCAGGTGCATACGTGAAGGAGAGATGTTAAATGGCCGGTTTACTGGGTGTAATGAGCGTCATGGCTCGTTTCGGCGGCCAGGGCGGATGGGGGCATGGCGGCCCACCCTGGATGCTGCCAATCATGGCTGTACTCGGGGCGATCTTTGTTTTCCTTTTCGTCCTGGTAGTCTTCTTGCTGGTACGGTACTTCTACCGCACAGAGGTAGCTCCCAGGAAACCCGTTCAGGAGACCCCGCTTGGGGTAGCGCAGCGAAGGTACGCTTCGGGAGAGATATCGGGCGAGGAATTCGAGAAGATCAAGCAGGCCCTTCTCACAGGGTGTTGAGCCCGAAATGGAGGAAATATTCCGGCTGGATAACGCTCGGTGCGGAATAAGTTGCGGGGGTCTTGGCGGCCTGAGCCGCGCTTGCTTTCATAGCACGAGCATATAAACAGGATTCAGTTCGGCATCCCTGAAAACATACCGGCGTTCTCGAGGACCTACACCTACCCCGACGAGACGTACGGCGCGGAAGAGCACGATGAGGCGCTTGAGATGAAGGCCAGGGTACTGGAAGCCCCGGCAAGTAGTGGAGAAAACTTCATCACCCGCAACATATTCACCTCGAGTTCGTCGTGGCTGGCGCGCGGTGGGTGATGGGACGCCATGAACCTCGTCTCTGTCTTCCCATCCTCTCTGAGCACCGGTCTTGCCCCGGCACTTATGCTTACCGTCAACTGATTACGCTGACGATCGGCGCTCAACAATGCCTGAAAAGCTTGAGTGCTGGCAGGATTCTGGCGTCGGAAGCGGTATGTGGAGAACATCCGATAATCTAGTCTCACCTGGTGCACGGGGGGATATTGGACCGCAAGGAAGCGGTCAGGCTCGCAAGGGGTCCTCTTCTACCGAGGGAAGTCGAGGCTAAGAATACGTTCGATGGCTTGCTGAACGGGGGGCGTGATGTCTGCGGATCCAGTCGTAATGACGGAAAACCTGAAGAAATCCTTTCCATCCAGGAAGGGTGTGGTCAAAGCGGTCGATGGTGTGGACCTGTTGGTTATGCCGGGCGAGGTCTTCGGGTTCCTGGGACCGAACGGCGCGGGGAAGACCACGACCCTGCGAATGCTCACCACCTTGATCCCGCCGGACTCCGGTCGCGCCGTGGTAGCCGGGTTCGACGTGCTTGCGGAGCCCGACCAGGTGCGTCGCAATATCGGCTACGTCGGGCAGAACGGGGGCTCCGATCTACCGGCGACCGGTCGCGAGAACCTGCTGCTGCAGGGTCGCCTTTACGGCATGACCGCGGCCGACTCCAGGGCGCGCGCCGACGAACTGATCGAGCTGCTCGATCTCACCGAGTTCGCCGACCGCGTTGCCTACACGTACTCGGGCGGCCAGCGCCGGCGCCTCGATGTCGCCGTCGGCCTCATGAACCGCCCGCGGGTCCTCTTCCTCGACGAGCCGACCACCGGGCTCGACCCTCAGAACAGGGCGAACCTCTGGGCGCAGATCAACAAGCTGCAAGCGGAGGGTGCCACCATCTTCATCACCACGCACTACCTGGACGAAGCCGACGTTCTTTGTGACCGCCTGGCGATCATGGATGAGGGCAAGATAGTCGACGAAGGGACCCCGGAGGCACTGAAGAAGGAAGTTGCCTACGATTGCATCACGATAAGCGTCGAGCGCCACGAGGAAAACGCCGCAGCGTTGCTCGATCTGCTCGAGCACAAGGACTTCGTGCTCGAGGTCGGCGTCGAGGACGGACACATAAGGCTCTGCGTGGGAGACCTTGCTTCCGGCTTGCCTCAGCTCATGCGCGTGCTGGACGGGCAGGGGGTCGCCATGGAGACGGTGAAAGTCGTCGAGGCCACCCTCGACGACGTGTTCCTTCAGAAGACCGGCTACTCGCTCCGCGACCTGACGCCAGAGGGATGAGGTCGAGATGAAACTCTTCGTCGACATCGGCCTGCTGTTCAAGCGGAAGATGCTGGAGACCCTGCGCAATCCCGTGTTCATCATAGTCAGTATGTCCACGCCTATCGTCTACCTGGTCCTATTCGCACCGCTGCTGAACAAGCTTGCCGGCGTGCAGGGCTTCGCCCCCGGCCACGTGCTGAATACCTTCATCCCCGGCTTACTGGTCATAATAGCGTTCTTGAGCGGGCTCTTCGTCGGCTACAACATGATCGACGAGGTCAAGAACGGGGTCCTCGAGCGAATGCGTGTCACGCCCACCAGCAGGTTCTCTCTTCTGGCCGGGCGTGTGCTCCGCGACCTCGTCAACATGACGGTGGTCGTCGTATTGTTCGTCCTGATCGCGATACCGTTCGGCTACGATCTTAACGTCCCCGGCTTCCTCGTGGAGCTTGTCCTGCTGGCCATGATACTCATCACGACGTCGTCGTTCGGCAACGCCCTGGGGGTCATCCTGGGTGACGAAGACAAGCTATCGCCGATCATCCAGGGGATCAACCTGCCGATCATCCTGCTCTCGGGGATGCTCCTCCCGATGGAGCTCGCGCCGAAGTGGCTTCAGGTCATCGCCCACTTCAATCCCGCGTATTACGTCGTGGAGGCGGGGCGGCAACTGGCCGCCGGGCATTTCCTGAATGCGAAGGTCGGCTATGCGTTCCTGTTCATGGTTCCGTTTACAGTCATCGTCGTGATATGGGCCACAAGGACGTTTCAGCGGGCGGTCTCCTAGCGCGCCTTTTCTTGCTTATAGATATCTGGCTGCCCATTCAGCCTCGGCCTCGATCGGTAGTCTCGCGGGCGCATTGGCCCTGGTCCTGATGCGTACGGCGAAGCGTGCGGCAAACCGGGCAGCCGAGCCGGAAAGCCTGAGAAAGGCCAGATTCGTGATAAGCTATAGGCGTTGGAGGCGACTAACGGGGAATACCGGCTAAGGGAGACGAAAGATGTCACGCCACTTGAATGCGAATGATGGGTTTGAATTAAGGGAATCGCCTGAGAAGGGCGAAGGGATTTTCGCTACTAAACCTTTTAAGGCTGACGACATAGTAATGGTTGGAGTTATCCAAGAAGTACTGAGTGGGAATCACTCTCATGCTTCACAGATAAGCGAAAATAAGCATGTGCTTCACGCCGGATTAATAAGTAAGGTTAATCATTCCTGTGGCCCCAATTGTGGTATCAGAGTAAACGAAACTGGCGCACATGATTTCGTTGCGATGAAAGACATCAGTGTTAACGAAGAAATTACGTTCGATTATGCTATGAGAAACTATACTATCGACCATTTCCCGAAGCAGTGCATGTGTGGCTCTAAGAAATGTCGCGGTAGGATTACAGGATGGAAAGATTTGCCGGACGAGAAGAAGAAAGAGTATGAAGGTTTTGTGGCTCCTTACCTGCTTGAGTTGGATGCCAAGCGTTCTTGCGACAAGGTGTAGGACATACAGAACGATGAACCGGGCCGGGTCAGGGAATGCGGGCGTCTTCCTCGCTCGATACGGGCGGTGAGAGGACCGAGTCCTCGGGAATCTCATGGGATGGGTAATTCCTCATTGCGATCAGGCCGAACGCGCCCGCGGCTATAGCTGCCAGGCCGCCGACCGCGACCGCCCAACGCGGGCTTGCATGCCCTCCGATCCAGCCGATGACCGGACCGCCTATGAACGTCGAGCCCAGGAAGGCGACCGTCCACAGGGACATGACCCTGCCGCGCATGGTCTGGTCGCTCTCGAGCTGCAGCACGGTGTTCCCGAGAGCGTAGAACATGATCGAGAAAACTCCCACCAGCGCCATCGCTATTATTGCAACCACGATTCGCGGCGCGAGAGCGACCATTATCATCCCGAGGCCGAACGCGAAGGCAGTCCAGAGCAGCCCCCGCGGTGCGGTCCTGTTCCGGCCCGCCGCGATCAGGCCGCCTACTACGGCGCCCGCCCCCATCGAGCAGGTAAGCCAGGCATAGGTGCTCGCGTTGCCATGGAAGGTAAATCTCGCGAGTAGCGGCAGCGTGACCCCGAACTCGTAGGTCAATGTTCCGATTATGGCCATCATTATGAGGACATCGCGCAGCATGGGGGTGGTTCGCACGTAGCGCAGGCCTTCGCGCAACTGGCCTTTTGCCCGCGCGACAAGCTCTACTGCCTCGAGGTCCGCGCCGTGCATCAGGAGAAGGCACGCGAGCACCGCGGCGAAAGAGGCGGCGTTCAAGAAGAAACACCAGCCGATACCGAGGGTTGCTATCACGACAGCGGCGATAGCCGGACCGATAACGCGCGTGAAGTTCACCTCGATGGAGTTCAGAGACACGGCGTTCTTCAGCTCGCCGCGCCCCGCGAGCTCGTGGATGAACGATTGGCGAGTCGGGTTATCGATCGAGTTCACGAGACCGAGCGTGGCAGCAAGAACGTAGATCATCCAGAGCCTGACTGCGCCCGTGACAACCAGGATCGCGAGGATGAAGGCGAGTATCCCGGAGCATGACTGAGTGACGTAAAGGATGTTGCGCTTGTGGAAGCGGTCGGCGATGACGCCTCCCCAGGGCGCGAGCACCAGCAACGGCAGATACTGCAGCGCGATGACGAAGCCGAGCGCCGTGCCGGAGTGGGTGATCTTCAACACGAGCCAGGATTGCCCGATCACCTGCATCCAAGTGCCTGAGAGTGATATGCCCTGCCCGATGAAATAGAGACGGTAGTTGCGGACCTTCAGCGACGAGAAGGTGTCGTGGCGAAGGTTCTTGAGCGAACTGGCTTTCTGGACTTCTCCGGACATGCTCGGGCTGACCTACTCGTAATATATTTCGGGGCGAAGGGACGGGCAGACTCGGCAGCACATCCGATCTGTCCTTATCTATTCTATTATAAACGTAAGGGCCCTCTGCCGAGGGCATGCGCTCGCGGTGCTACTTGGTCTCCTTGTGGTAACGATCGCCTATCCCATCAGGCATCTTCAGCTCCCCGTGCCCTCGGACCTCCCCAGGAAATCTTGTAAGCCATTTCGATATCTCCGACCTGCACAGTCCTCGTCCTGGCGGTCTCGATGACTGACTTCTTCCGGCTTCCGGTCTTTGTCTTGGTGCCGCCGCACCCCGACAGGACAGCGGCAGCGACAATCAAACATGTTAGACCCAGGCAAACAGGCAGCTTCTTCACTGAAGTCCCGCCTTCTCCAGCAACTCGTCCTTTTTTGGCATTCCCTTGTAGTGGTATTGACTGCTCATCCGGGTGGTAATGCAGTCCTCGGGGCAGCAATTGATACATCGCCAGCATGCAATACACTCCTTGCTGAAGACAGGATACGGGTCCAGCCGGATAGCACCAGCCGGACAGTCCTTTTCGCAGATCCCGCATTGGGTACAGTCGGACTCGATGATTTTCTTCTTCCCCATTACAAGGTTTGGGTGACCCTTGGGAAGCCGCTCGACTCTCGACAGCAAAAACAAAGGGGTGGGGCGCACACGATGTCGGGGCAATACGACCTGCTCTCCCGAAAGGAAAGCTACTTGCATGTCGAGCATCCTCCGGGTGAAATCGGCGAGTTCGCGAACCGATTCCACACCGGGTCTTTCTTGGTCCAGCTTGTGGGAAAAGCGCCTTGAGACGGGCCAGGAGTCGGGACTCTGCAGGTCGTGATGACCGGTGACGGCGATACCCTTCTTGTTCAACCACCTTGTCATCAAGGGAGCAGTCTGGCTTGGCTGTCCACCCGAGCTGGACAGCAGGAAGGCGACCTTCCCATCCAGGGACGGCATGGCCTTGATGAAGCGCTCTACGTTCTTGGTCGGCTGCCAGGCCTGCAGCGGCGTGGCGAAGCAGTATGCGTCGTAATCATCCAGCGATATCTCGTCGGCCTTCGCGAACGTTTTCATTGTCACCTCGTGCCCGCTTCTCTCCGCTACGATACTCGCCACAATGCAGGCGAACTCGGTGTTTCCGGTTCCCGAGTAGTAGAGAATAAGCAGTTTCATAGACGTGACCATCAAAGACCTCCCATTCGCAATTTGATATTGTTGAGTATATTGCATCGTCAAGGAGAAACCAGCGCGTAGCTCGGCGCTCAGGATGTCGCGGGTGCAGACCTCCAGCTTCTCCCGAATATCGATGGGGTCATCGTTGCTGCCTCGCGGGGGTGCGCGAAGGACTGCTCTTTGTTTTGTTATACTGCTGGTCAAGGTTCCGCATCTCGTTGGAAGTGCTCGTCTATTTATAAAAGTGCGCACAGCGGCGAGTTATGTGCTATGATGTCCAAGAGTTAAAGTTCTTAGGTAGAAGTACTGTTTGTCCCGAGGATCCAATCTCGGGGCTTTTTTTATGCACAAAAGGGGGTGCAGAAGAATGAAGATATATGTTGGAAACCTCAGTTATTCAACCAGCGAGGCAGACATCAGGACCGCTTTCAGCGCGTTCGGCACGGTGGATTCGGCCGACGTGATCATGGATCGCGATAGCGGCAGGTCGAAGGGATTCGGCTTTGTAGAGATGGGTGTCGACTCAGAGGGGACGGCTGCGATCGATGGCCTAAACGGCAAAGACGTCGACGGCCGCAACCTCAACGTCAACGTGGCAAAGCCAAGAGAGGAACGCCCCCAGCGTTCGTCCCGTTACTAGGTAGCTCTATGTGTACTGGCCCGGCGGATACTAAAGTGCTTCGCCGGCCGGTGGCACGTAGGTTTCATCAAACTTCTAAATTCTCTATTTATTCACTCAGGCGTTTTATATTGGACTTCCGCATTTCGAGCAGAATTTGACGCCCGGTGCCAGGCTTGAGCCGCATTTTGCGCAGAAGGAGGGAGACGGCGCCTGCTGAGGTTGTGGTGGAGCAGCATCGGCCACGGGGGCGGCCTGCTGGATTGAAGCCGTGGCATTGATCCCCCTGCTTGCAAGCGCGCTTTCGACCCCGGCAACCAGCTTGTTGAGATTTCTGCTGTTCTTGCCGAAATCGAAAAGCCCCCAAACCGAGTTCGAGGATACGCCTAACCAGGAGGTGCCGGAAGGGTTCTCGGAGATCTGGATGGCAATCTTCTCGCCATATGACATTCCAAATGGGACGGAACCGTTTATGATTCCGGTGTTCTTGTCGGCAAATACGAGCTTCCAGTGCTGTGCCCAGCCCTTGCAACCGGGGATTGCTTCCACGGTCGAGTCGAAAAGGGCTTCCCAGCCACACTGAAACGAATACATCCGGTCCTTATGTGCCATTCGCATCGAGCGACCTCCTGAAATCAAGAATCGTGAAGCAGATATCCAACGGATAACGCTGCCAACCTAAATATTCTATCGCACCTGGGAAGGCTAAAAAACGTGGGTATAAGACTTATTGAGTTCGTTCGATTTCCATAACGTCACCTGTCTTGCACCCTTGTCGATCCCGAATTTGCGGTTAGTTTCCTGTCATGTACTCGCGGGGAGGCAGCCGCTGCTGACAAAAGGTGATGGGTGCTGCCGCTTCAGGATCGAGCTGGAGGACTGAACAGTGGGCAAAACGGAACCGCACGAGGAAAGGAGGTCTCGAATATCGAAGGGCTCAATATTCGAGACCATCAACTTACTTCTGGTTTACCGTCTCGCGGTTCGAGCCAGGTAACGGCCGAAGATATGGCAGGCCAGGCCCAATCCCCATCCGCTCATCACCCATAGAGGCCATGGGTATTCCACGTCGCTCAGTTTCCATACGATATACAGGAACACATTGACGATGATGTAAGCGCCGCCATGCGCTTTGATGTCAATGTAGTGCGCATCACATTTCTTGGTGGGTTTGCGCACATCTTCATCGGGCACAGACGCCTCTTGCTTCTCTTCCTTCATACCTCTCACTCCTTTCAGCGTGACATGCTGTGATCTCTTTTGCTTTTCAGCCGGTCACCCGGCATTCAGACCGGTCGTCGAGCCATTCAGGACATCCCTACTGCTCCACTCCCGAACCCGCGTACCACCTCGCCAGGGAAGGCTCCGTTTCTCCTCCCTCTCCCTCGCGATGAATCTCGGAAGTTCCCTGGAGCCTGTACAAAGCCCTTTGCGCATCCTCAGCGTCCATCTGCAGTGCCTCGGCTATTTCCACCTGGGTTGCCCCGGGATACTCATCGATAAAGGTCGAAACCCTCTCGGCATTTACCCGCACTCCCTCAACCATCTCCTTGCCTTTGTTAGACAGGTTGAGTTTTTCGATGCGGTACGCTTCCTTCCTCCTCTCTATGAAGTTCTCCAGGTCGCTTTCGGTGACGATATACTTCCGTCCCAACCTTGCCGCTGTTAGCTCTCCCGTCTTTATGTAGTGATAGACCGTTTCGGTATTCAGCTTCAGCAGCCTGGCCACCTCGCTGGGTCTAAAAAACGTTTCCATTTGATTCCCTCCGTATAACCATTATAGTAGATATAAGTAGATTTTAGACAATATAAGTAGAATTATCAATAGCTTGTGATGGTCGAGAACATCGATTATCGCGCGCTCACTTCATCAACGCGTACGACAGTGCCTGTTGTCGAGATCTCAAACAAAGGCCTGAAATACGCCACATTCTGAATCAAGCAGAGTAGACTCGCACCGAACGGTGCCGGTGTTTGTGTGATAGGCTTTGGATTAGTGAATGAGAGGCAAACCCATGAAAACTCTAGGCAAACTTCGTGTCTTTGACAATCTGAAAGAGATTGTTGACCCGGAACACACCGCCCTGGTGCTATGGGACTGTCAGGACGCCCTGGTCGACCGCATCTTCGACCGGGAAGATTTCCTCGAGAACCTGAAGGCGCTGGTCGCCGCCGCTCGCAGCCTGAAGATCCCCATAGTCTTTACGCGCATCACACCCCTGCCCGCTGGCTATCAGTCTGCCTATGGCATTTATCAGGCCATGAGACGTTTCAATGTTGATGACCCGGCGAAAGTCCCTGTCTTCATGAAGCCTGGCAGCCCCGAAGCTGAGATTAATGTCGACCTGAGCCCCGCTGAGGGCGAGGTCATTCTCAACAAACACAGTCCCAGCATCTTCTTCGGTACCAATTTCGAGCAGCTGATGCGTTCCCGTGGCATTGACACTATTCTGTTCACCGGCATTGCCACCGAATACGGAATCGAGCACAGTGCCCGTGAGGCGGCTATCCGGGGCTTCTACACCGTCATCGTCTCAGATTGCGTTTCCTCAATTGACAAGACGATGCATGAGATGGCGCTCAAGATAATGCAGCGCATTTTTCTGGTGCTACCATCGAAAGACGTTCTGAAGGAATGGGCATAGCCTGCCAAGGAGCGGATCATGGCTGAGATGACGGTTGAAATGATGGACCTTATTAACAACATGGCAGCACCTTATCTGGCCACTGCTTCCAAGGAAGGTGTGCCAAATGTAGTTCCCTGTGGCTCCACCAGAGCTATAAATCCCGATACTATTACGATAACGGCGCTTCACTTGGATAAGACGTTCAGGAATCTAGAAGAAAACCCCAGGGTAGCCCTGGTTTTTCACAGCGAACTGGGCAAGAAAGGTGCGCTGAGGGATGTGCGGGGTTGGCAGATCAAGGGAGATGCAGCCCTGGTCAAGTCCGGGGAATACTACGAGCGAGCTAAGGAAGGCGCCGCAAAGCGCTTTGGAGAAGAGGCAGCTGAAAAGGTAAAAGCTGCAGTAGTGATAAGGGTGAAGGAAATCTACAACATAGCTACAGGACCCGACGCCGGCAACAGAGTAGCTTAACGACTCACCACGCCAAACTCCCATGAAAAGCCTTCGTCAACCTCAATTTGTTGGATTGTTCAGTCGCATAAAAATGAGACGGGGCGAGAAGCTCTCGGAAAGGAGAGGTTATCATGGAAGCAAACCAAATCATCGATGATGCGGTGTCCTCGATAATAGAAAATCTGGAAGAGAAACCCTTTACAGGTAATCTGGAGGGCCTGGTTGCCCAGCGCGCAAAGGATTACAGCGTACCAGGGTTCTACTATGCCATTCTCACTAAGGTAAACAAGGAAATAGAAGCCAAGAAGTTGCCCAAGACATGGTCTTGATCGGGAAGTCGTGATGCTGCCCCGTTTCCATTGACAACTTAACTCCATTTCCATCAGAGACTGGAACCCCCTCCAGGGGCAGTGAGTCTATGATGCGGCATTCAAGCAGCTACGCCTCTTGCACCCACAGAATTTGTGATTGTCAGCCCCACGCACTACGCAGACATGATTCGAAATGTGGTAAAGAGTCAGGTTTCTCAAGATGCGAAGAGACCACCGGGGGAATCAAACCAGGGTCGTGGACATTTCTATCCGTCTGCTGATGTAGAATCATGACGTCGGGATACTGGAGATACCAGGGAGTACTTGTCAGGATGGGTTCTACGTGTACGGAAAGGGAGTGATCCGATGGGGGCGAAAGCTGCAAAAGACCCTGTTCCCAGGGTATCCATCCCGCTCAATCCGGTCTTTGGCTGGACTGTCGGGAACTGGATGGAGAATTTCTTCGATGGCATGAAGGAGGGCAAGATCCTAGGCTCGCGGTGTCCCGACTGCGGCCGCGTCTTCCTGCCGCCGCGCATGATCTGCGAGCGCTGCTTCGCGAAAGCGGATGAGTGGGTTGAACTGCCAGCTACCGGAACGGTGCAGGCCTGCACCGAGGCAGCCGTCAAGGTGGCGGAGAACGGTGACATGGTGGACCTCGAAAACCCGGAGATCATCGCCATGGTCAAACACGACGGGGCGGACACATGCATAACCGCTCGCCTCGAGGGTGCCGACGCCTCGATCGGCATGCGTGTCGAGGCTGTCCTGAACCCGGGAGCCGAGAACGTGCTCGATCTTCTGGCCGCTTACCGGCCAATGGGATAAAGGGGGTGCCGGCATGGAAAAAGAAGCAGCAATAATAGGCTACGCTCAGACACCGTACGAGGCTGATTCCAATTGCTCGCGGGAATTGCTGGTGCTCCAGGCGACCCGCGCCGCACTCGAGGCCGCGGGGCTGAAGCGCGAGGATCTTGACACCATCGTCACCGCGAACAACGACTATTTAGACGGCCGCACCATATCGAATATGCGGCTGGTGGAACCCGCCGGGTCCTGGCGAAAGAACGAATCGAAAGTGGAGATGGACGGGGCATTCGCACTGCTGTATGCCCTTACCCGCATCCTGTCGGGAGACCACGATATCGCCCTGGTGGTGGCTGAGAGCCAGGCCTCCGTATACGGAGGTATCCTGCCGGGCATAATGATGCTCGATCCCACCTTCGACCGTCAGCGCTGGTTGCTCAACGAGGTATCGGGAGCGGCGCTTCAGGCCAGCGCCTATATGGATGCATCGGGGGTGAGCGAGGAGCAGATTGCGGGCGTGGCCGCAAAGAACCTGGATAACGCGGCCGGCAATCCCCTGGCGCTGCGGTCTCTGCCCGGTGCGGACGCGGCAAAGGTCATGGCTTCAAGGCCCCTCTACTCGCCGATCAGGGATCTTATGATGGCTCCGCTGTGCGATGGAGCCTGCGCCTTGGTCCTGGCCTCGGGGAAAGCCGCGGCAAAGGCCGAGAAGCCGGTATGGATAAAGGGTGTCGGTTTCGCGCACGACTCCTATCTCACCGAGCGTCCCCTCGAGAGCATGAACTCGTTGAAGCTCGCGGCCGGGAGCTGTTACGCTCAGGCGGGGATCGAGGATGCCGCTTCACAGATCGATCTGGCGGAGGTGCACGAGCGTTTCGCGCACGAGGAACTCATGTCCTACGAAGCCCTCGGATTCTGCGGGCCCCTGCAGGGAGGCGCCTTCTTCGACTCTGGCGCTACCCGCATGGACGGCAAGCTCCCGGTGAACGCCTCGGGCGGAGCAATGGGCGCCAATGTTGACTGCGGCGCGGGGCTGGCTCGCGTTATCGAGGCGGCCATGCAGGTTCGCGGCGATGCCGGTAAGCATCAGGCAAAGGGTGTGAAGACCGCGCTTGCCCACGGGCAGACGGGGATATGCGCCCAGGAAAACATCGTGTACGTGCTGGGGGGTGAGTGATATGGCGAGAAACGAAGTAGCCGTGGTGGGGGTTGGTCTTTCCAAGCATGTGAGCAAGCGTCGCGATGTTAACATGGCCGAACTGGTGTGGGAGGCCGTGAGCGCCTGCTACGAGGACGCGGGGCTGAAACCCCGTGATATCGATGCCTTTGCCACCGGCAACATGCCGGCCTTCGAGGGCGTCAATGTACCCGAGGAATGGGGCGCCGGACACTGGGGAGCCTACGGAAAACCGGTGCTTCGCATCACTACCGGCGGCACCACCGGAGGGTCGGTCGCGCACGGCGGCTATTACCTGGTGGGATCCGGGCTGTACGACACAGTGATGACCATCGCCTTCGAAAAACAGTCGGACGGCAACTCGACCATGGGTCTCGACACCGTTGCCCTGGCCGATGCGGCGGCACAGCTCCAGCTGGGGGTTGACCCCGCTTTCATCGCCGCCTTCGGGGGCGGCGCGGTGGGCGTGGCCGTCTACCAGGCTTCCAGCTACATGAAGAGCAGCGGCTGCACCACGCATCACCTCGATAAGGTGGCTGCGCTCTGCCGGAACAACGCCGCCTTGAACCCGTACTCGCACCTCAAGCAGCCGGGGCTGACGCCGGAGGAGGTCGCCAAGACCACGCTGCTGCAGTACCCGATCCGCTTCGGTCACGTATGCCCGGCAACTGACGGCGCCTGCGCCATGCTTTTCACCACTGGAGAAAAGGCGAGAAAACTCACCTCCAAACCCGCGTACGTTCTCTCGGTAGCTTCATGCTCCGACGAAGCGGCGCTGGTAGGCATAGCCGGATCCGGTACCACCAACGTCGATCCATGCGAGCAGGAAAGCTGCAAGCTCGCCGCCGCTCGTGCCTACGAGCTCGCGGGCATAAGCGATCCTCGCGGGGAGATCGACCTGGCGGAGCCGTATTCCCCCTTCGCGCACCAGATGCTCATGTTCTACGAGAGGTTGTTGCTCTGCGACGAGGGAGAGGCGCCGTCCATACTGGACTCCGGCTCCATGAACCTGGACGGCGAATTGCCGGTATGCCCTTCGGGTGGGGTCATCTCGACCAACGCGATCGGCGCTTCCGCAATGGAGCGGATCGCGGAATGCGCCATGCAGATAATGGGCAAATGCGGTGAGCGCCAGGTCAAGAAGGAAGTCCACAAGGCCGTGGCACACGGCTGGGGCGGAGCAGTAAACCTGAACGTGGTCGCCGTTCTCTCGGATACACCCAGGAGGTAATGCCATGGAATATAAAGACGTAACCACTGCGATCGAAGGAAGCTGGAACCTATCCTTCTGGGAGTGGAAACTCGAGAGTATCGCTCTCATCCGCAAAACGCTGGAGGGGCTCAAGGAGCATAAGATGCTGGCGAACAAGTGCCCGAACTGCGGGTTGGTCTATTTCCCGCCCAAGCCGTTCTGCCGCTGCCTCTCGATTCCCGACAAGTTCGTCGAGATAAAAGACACCGCCACCGTGACGACCTATACCTTCAC
>Ga0182021_10004906_pt1 | contig 15781 bp, 18 predicted proteins | sample 612E3MmetaG_FD_120493 | JGI IMG/M metagenome (GOLD analysis project Ga0182021, IMG submission 120493) | Permafrost microbial communities from Stordalen Mire, Sweden - 612E3M metaG (Illumina Assembly) | ecosystem: Environmental > Terrestrial > Soil > Wetlands > Permafrost | place: Sweden... | reverse complement strand
GAGCATTAAAAATTAAAAGCATCTAGAAGATCAAGACAAATTTGTTACACAAGAAAATCTTTCAGGAATAATGATCCTTTAGATCGCTCAGCTTATTGTAGTCTTTTTTAGATATAGTTAACTGATACACTTTTTAGTATTATCTACTTGTTATGCATAGTATTCCCTTTTACTAGTTTTCAATATTCTCGTCCTCTTGTTCTCTTGAGCCTTAAAATAAAGGGCATTAACCTTGGCTCCACATTCTCGGCCTGTGCTTCTCCAAAGTTCTCAAAGTGCTGGTAGATAACTTTAACATCAGGTCAAATATAATCGCTGAAGAAGACGTGAAAACACGCATGTGTCAAGTATGTGTTTAAGGCTAAAAGGAAAAATCTGAAGAGAAATAGTGAATAGATTGTTTCAAGTTCTGGCTCTCTTTGTTTTTGATTACAAGTTTTTGTATTAACAATTTACTATGGAATGGAGGGTGGAAAGGGATCGTGATCTCCAATTTGCTGAAAGTAGTTTTTATCGTGCTTATTCGCTTGCATTAAAAATAGAAGGTAGCAATAAGGGCACAATTGAAAGAGTTGAAAAAAATACACAATAAATTGGATCTAAAAGAATAATAACTTTTTATAGAATTGCCAGGTGAAGTTAAAATAACTGAGGTGCGAGCATCTCAACCTCCAACACAAGTTGACCGTTGCAGAGTCAGCTAGTTTTTAGGTTGTAGTTTATAAAACCTATATAATCAAATTGTTGAAATAGGAGGTTTATCGAAATTCTCTATTCTAAGGATCTTAGAGAAAGGCGACAGCGAAGTTTAATTGATCTATATTATCTAAACGTAGTTAAATAGAAGTCTATTTTACTATATTTAGATAAATTCAACGGCTAATCGGGGGGATACCTTATTTTTTTGGATAACGTGGCTGCAAACAATTCGAGTTAGGTATCAATGATTAAATGATTTGGCCACTAGTTTTTCTCTCAAAATCGTTGAAAACTTCTTTTTGACTCCAAAGTTATTATTCCATTTTTTTTCAATCTTGAAGTCATTATTCTTTGCAAGTTTCTTCTTTTTCATTTTTATTAAGGATCACTTTTGTCCTTTCCATATCTTCTTTTGAATGGATTTTTATGAGTTTTCTTCTCTCTTCGCTCATCTGTGACATATCTTGTGAAAGTAGTCCAAAAGCATCAGCTCTACACTGTCTGCAGTGTCGCATCTGCATGACATAAGGTTCACAATCTTCTTGGACAGCTTTTCTCTCTTCTGCTGTAGGTGGCTCAATGTCTGCCAAAGCTCCCTGATTGATAAGAGGCATTATATTCATAATGTAAATCCCGAGTTCATTGAGTTTTCTGGCGATCTCAACTACATGTTTATCATTTATACCAGGAATAAGCACTGTATTAACTTTGACAACTAAACCTGCATCAACAGCCTCTTTGATACCCTTTAGCTGATTCTTAATATGGATTTCTGCGGCTTTGGTTCCCCTGTACACTTCTCCATGATAGATAATATGATCAACTATTTTTGCATGAATCTCTGGATCAATTGAGTTTAACGTCACTGTTAATGTGGAAACTTCCAAGCGTAATAAATCCTGTAGCTTTTCGGGAAGCAATAGTCCGTTTGTGCTCATACAGAGGGTTATTTCTGGAAATTCTTTTTTTATCAGCTCAAAGGTCTCGAAGGTCTCATCATTAGCCAGAGGATCACCTGGTCCTGCAATCCCAACGACCTTGATGAAAGGATAGTCTGCTAGAATCTGTTTTGTTTTCTGAAGTGCTTCTTGTGGAGTTAGGACTTTACTTGTAACTCCTGGACGGCTCTCATTTACACAGTCAAATTTCCGGATGCAGAAATTACACTGGATATTGCATTTCGGAGCCACAGCCAGGTGAATTCTCCCGTATTTATGCTGGGCTCTCTTGTCATAGCAAGGATGCTTTGCAATCTTTCTCAGGAGTTCCTCTTCATATTTTGGCCCGGTATCTATCTCATTCATAGGATTGTCTTCTTCTGGCAAATGTGTTCACCTCCGTTAGGAGTTTAAAAATACAGCAGGATCCTCAAGTATAAGGGGATGCTGAAACATCTAAAGTAAAGTATGTTACAGCACCTTGATATACATTGTGGAATTTTTAGAATACCAAATTGAAATTTAAGACCAAATTAGACAAAATCATAAATTTCACTATGCATAAATAAGCTTTATGCTTCTGTTTTCTTCATAAGATTCAAAATGATATCTTATATTTTTTGGCTTGGGGTTTCCCCCTAAATACATCCTGTCCATAAATGTATATAATGCGTTTTTTGTAATAATAATAATCCTTAGATTATTTCGATAAATCTCTGATTCACACGATTCATTTATACACCATTTATAAGCAGATGACGAAATTGGAGGTTTCTCGCAACCCTCTGTAGTTTATCACAGGTCACTTGATCAATAATATTTAAAACCATTAGACTTTTGGGAGCTGGTTAACAATGTCTATTTTTTAGGAGCCATTACCTATTTGAATTGGTGACTGCAAGTCGGTTTGAAAGGTCAAGTAATAGGTGGATTGAGATCTTTTTAGGATCTAAATTTGGGGATTTGCGTTTGTTATAGCTACCTACCCTATTGTTTTCTTTTTTGGTGACTGTTTTTTTCGATTCTCAAGCCTGCCAACAACCTAGAGAGTTCTTATGCTTGTAACCATCAATATTTGATGGTAGGAATCAGTGAAAAATTTATGTTTCGAGGAATATTGTTCCATGGGGCTCATCATCATTCAAGATCTTACTTGCAGTTTGAATCACATCGATTATTTTCAATGCTGGCAAACATCAAACGGCTTTATTTTGGAACTTTAGTGTTAGCATAGTTCAGGTTTTTTTCATTTACATTTGGTATATATATGTTAGCTTTGAGAATCCACCTCAAACCAATTATTCAGAGGATCATTATTTATTTGGTGTGGGATTTCTTTGATATCTGTCCCAATTACTTTGTGTGAGATGACATTACTTCCTTTTCATCTGCTGATTTTCTATTATGCTGCTGGTTATTGCGAAACTATTTTCCCATCCGGATGTTAACATGATATAGCAAAGTCGATTTTTGGGTGAGTTAGTGTTAGTTGAATGAGTTGGAGCACGTATCAAAGTGGTAAGCTTTAGTGGACATAACGATCATCTTTTCAATAAAAGTCGAAGTCGATTAATATCTTAATCAATTCTCTTCACTTGAACCATAGTACTCTCATTTACATTCAAGATTTGTTGATTATTTATCCTTTTCAGGGATAAAGATATCAACTTTTTGGCTTTTGCTATCAAAATTATTTTAATAAAATTTATGATTTTTCTTAAAATTTAGGTGAAAAATATGCATAATTTCTACTTCAGAACTCTACAATATTGAATTTTCTGGAGACGATTATAAAAAATGGAATTAAGATATATGGATAAAGTTTTTTTATTGTGAACCATTGAGGAAAAGATTGAAAAAATAAATTAGTCGTTCGACATTACTGATGTCCACATATAAAATCTATGTATCTAAAGTTATTATTCCTGATCTTTACTTTCATAAATTCCAGCGTTCATCTATTGGGAAATGTTCGTTGATCCACATAAAGGTACAGTTGTTGTGAATTATCTTGTAGGAACGGGAGAGTACAGGTATACCGTTGAAAGTAGATGCTCTCTCTAGAATCTCGAGTTCGTTCATGTCACGCCTTATTTCGAGATTGTGGCTGCGTATAATCCGGCCTATAGGGATGTCTGCACGCATGAGCTGTTCTCGAATGGTTTCAGGCATGCATTCGAGAGGCGAGAGTGACCTTGCGTGCACAAAAATCGTATCCCCTATAGAGAGCGTTACTACTCTGTTATTCACCTTACTGCCTTCTTTTATTTCCAAAAGGTCAGCAGTCACAATATCGGCTTTTTCAGTGTATTGTGATTCGGTTGTTACAATTACTGGCTTTCTTGTCATTATCTCCAGGAGAGTCGTCAATGAACCATCAGTCCCACAGCAGACGCGAAGACAGGTGGGTATTTCTAGGGTATTTAGTTTTTCCAGAAAATATGTGGCCAAAAAATACCTCCTAATAAGAACTCTCAAAATGATGATATTATTGAGATGAGAATAAGCATCAGGATTTTTAGTCTACAGCTTTAGCTGCGTTTTTCATGCGCTCTTTTGTCTTGTATCCAGTAGCTTTGTATAAAAACTCCCGGAAGTCCTTATTTGTCTGCAAGATTATTTCATCATCTGATATGGTTTTGTCGGAAACAGTGTCAACACAGAGCATTTTATTTGCGATCCACACCTTTATCTTTGACATAGCTCCGTAGGCTGTCTCTAGATATATTCCGTTTCTGAAGATTTCCCCGGGAAAGCATTCCTCCATTACCGAGTAGATCCTGTCAATGTCAGGCTTAAAACCGCGTTTTATTTTGTACTGTTTCATTGCTACCCTCTTATAAAAGATCTTCAGCTCAAATAAAATTTGCTTAAGGTTGGTTTGTTATAATTAATTTCCTGACCTTTACATTTGGGTTGAACAGGAAAAATTCATACCTCATTTCTACAAGTGGTTTCCGTTTCTAATATTCAGTTCTGCGTGTATTAACATTAGCTATTAATTTTAATATATATAGGATTTGCGCGGTTGAAACATTTTTCTGCAAATCTAAATAAAATGTTTTCCATAATATAATATAAAATAATATAATATTTATATCTCTCACCTTTCTATTTGACGAAATAAATCCACCTAAATGTACTGAACTTGATAACATCAACTTTCTCTTTGCTTTTTCCAGAGTATTTACTAGCTTAGTGTTATTTATCTTCATTATTTCCAAAACAGGTTAATTCGATTTTATCCCCACCTTAATTTTAAATGGAGATATTTTAGTCACTCTATAAGCTCTCAAATTAGAATTTTAACTTGAAAATCTATTTTTTCACTAATTCTTATAAATGTTACTTTTTTACTGGGCAGAATTGCGAGAATGGGACAGCGCTTCAAAGCCGGAGAAAACTTCAAACAACTCCTCATCGATGCTAGTTTGTCGCAAACGGTAGTATTTTCCATTGAGGTCTTCTAACATCTCCTCTATGTTTCTGTCGGCATGTTGCATCGCTGCCAAGCGGCTTGCATTCTCACTTGCAAGGGACTCGGCGCACGCTCTGAAGAGCGAGACGAAAAGGTATTCGTGAATGAGCGCTTGCAAAGTTGATGTGCTCTCATCAATTATTTCGGGTAAATTTTTGGTCGGCCAAGGGAGTTCAGCCAGTTCTAGACTCCAAATTTTATCTAGTGGTAACAATAATTGACTAGTTGGTTCATATAAAGTCCTCGATTTGTGGAGATTATAGAATATCTGGATCTCGGAAACTTTACCCTGGCTATTGCTAGTCTCGATTTTCAAGAGAATCTGCTCGACTAGTGGGGTAATGGCCTTGATAGAATTCGGTACTGTAAAAAGTTCCATAATTTGCAGGTTAGTATCCTCCAAACGTGCATTAACGCGCTCACCGACAGCTAAAATCTGAGCTTTGCCTGGCAAAGCTGACAGTATTTTGACAGCATAATCAGCTATTATGTCATTAAATTGGCCCACAAGTCCTTGATCTGAACCAAACACAATCGCACCGATCACAATAGCTTTTTTTTGCCTCTTTAGTCCTGAATAAAAAATATCTGGTGTACTATCCTTAAAAAATAAGCTCAACCCCAGCTCCACGGTGCGATAGTAATCATCCAACGCGCTCATTGCTTTCTCGTATTGACCTATGTTCGAGGTTGCCAAGGCTTTCATTGTGTGGACTACGGATTGAAGATCTCCTGCTCGATTGATATTTCGGCGCAGACTCTCCATGGTGTCGCTCATTCATCCTCCTTATTTTGAGGTTTTGTACTCGACCTCGGTTGTAGCTTCCGACTTGTTTTTACTTCAGTTTTCGATTTCGGTTTGAATTTGAATTAGGAAGTATGCTGGAAGATTGCTAACGCTTTCTGGGCGATTTCGAGGATTATTTCACGATCCTTGTCGCTCAATTCTTCATTGGTATCGAACAACTTGTGCACCTCCGCAGAGACAGCCTGTACTGCCTCTCGCAGAGAACGTTCCGCATCTGTCATCCGGTCAAGCGGCACGTTATCAAAGAGTTTAGCGTTCAAAGCAAGTAGAATGAAGATTTGTTCAGGCATGGATACAGGAGAGAACTCTGGCTGCTTGAGAAGTGCACGAATTCGCTTCCCATGATCGATAATCTTGAGGGTGTTTTCTTCTAGCCTAGCGCCAAACCGGGTAAATGTTTCGAGTTCTTCAAACTGTGAATAGGCAAGCTTGAGATCTCCAGCTATCCCTCGGTAGGCAGCGTGTTGTGCTTTACCACCTACACGCGAAACCGATTTGCCAACATCGACTGCAGGCAGAATACCCAATTCAAAAAGCGATGGAGAGAGATATATCTGTCCGTCAGTAATTGAAATCAAATTGGTTGGAATATAGGCAGAAATGTTCTGAGCTTCGGTTTCGATGATTGGAAGGGCAGTCAGTGAGCCCCCACCAAACTCTTTTAGTAGGTGTGTAGAGCGCTCCAGTAAACGAGAGTGAATGTAAAAAATATCACCAGGATATGCTTCACGTCCTGGAGGACGGCGAAGTAAGAGAGATAGTTCACGATAGGCACGTGCGTGATTGGTTAGATCATCGTAAACAATCAACACGTCTCGGCCAGCTTCCATAAAATACTCAGCAATGCTGGTTGCTGCATAAGGAGTGATATAGGTTAAACCTGGTGGATCGTTGCCTTCAGTCACGACGACAACGGTGTAATCCATTGCTCCCTTTTCCTGCAAGGTTGCTACTACCCTAGCAACTACTGATGCACGCTGACCTATGGCACAATAAACACACAGAACATTGTAGTCGCGTTGGTTAAGGATTGTGTCGATAGCAATTGTAGTTTTTCCAGTCTGGCGATCACCCATAATCAACTCTCTTTGGCCTCGTCCAATTGGTATTAATGTATCGATGACTTTTATACCGGTCTGAAGAGGCATATTTACAGGAGATCGGGCCATAATTGGCGGGCTGGGACGCTCAATAGGCAAGCGTTTGCTTGAGATAATAGGTTCTTTATCATCGAGTGGTCGACCGACTGGATCGATGACTCGTCCAAGCAATTTTTCGTCTACTGGCAGGTCCATAACCCGGCCAGTGCGTTCGACTTTATCACCTGCATGCAGAAGTGAGTACTCGTCTAGTAGAACTACACCGATTTCTTCTTCGTCCACGTTAAACGCTATCCCAAACACATCATTGGGAAACTTCACCACTTCTTCAAAACCAACACTATGAAGGCCTGAGACATTGACAATACCTGTGGAAACTGTTGTGATAGTGCCCACCTCCTGAAGAGTAAGTTTTGGGGTGATCAGTTCGCGCAGCTCTTTTATTTCAGTGAAAGCATTCTCAAAAACATCTTCCAGATTTTTAGGCACTTTATTCATAACTCTCCATGTAAGCTTTGGCTCGGTATTGACTTTTTGCTTAGTTATAGACTCAAATTTTGTCCCAGATTCTTCTTGAATCTCAGATTTTTGTTTAGTCTTATACTTTTTTGGTTTAGATCCATTAGGTTATCAAAGTCTGGCTTTGGTTTTCAGGTTCGGCTTTCTACTTAGGTTCAGGAAGTTTACTTAATCTTGGCTTTTGCTTAACTCTTAGGTTGCTTTTCGAGAAGTTCATTTATATCTTTTTCCATTGATGTGAGATAATCTGCTATGCTCCAAGCCACTTTTAGTCCATTTGTAGTTAACTCAATACCACTTACTAAGTCTGGTGAAGTCTCGAATTTGGCTTGAATCTCTATGCTAAGAGTCTCTTGAATCATCTTTTTAATCAAGTCACGCTGTTCCTGTGAAAGATCAAAGGCAGTGAGAATGAGCAGCGATCTTGGTGATGCACTAAGCTCTGAGGCCATTTGTTCCTTCTCCCGATCTTTTAGTTCGTATAGCTTTCGAGAAAACACTTCAACTGTGCGCTCTTCCAAATTCGTTTCAGCCAGATCAATTAGTGTTTTTCGTGCTATGGCAAAGACTTCCTGTTGAGCCAGATGTCTTATTGCCTGATTTAAATTCTGTTTCTCATTCCTTAATGCCTCCTGCTGTCTTGACATCAAATTAAAGGCTTCGTCACGTGCTTTTTCTATTAGGCGCAAGCTTTCGTTTTTCGCGTCATCCTTCGCTTTGCTCAAGAGCGTAGCTCGTTGCTGGTCTAACTCCTCTTTCTTACGCTTGAAATCTTCTTTCTCTTTTTGTGCTTCTGTCTTTTTAGCTTCTGCGTTCGCAAGTTCAGATGCGACTTTTTTATCACGCACGTCGATGGCATTGAGAATGGGTTTGTAAATAAAGTGCTTCAGCAACCACACCAATATTAAGAAGTTGAGTATCTGGGCAATTACGGTGAACCAATCAATAAGCATAAGCTAACTTTCCTCTGTTGATTAGACAATTGCGCGGTTCCAAAAAGGGTTGGCGAAGATAAGAATCATCGAGACCACAAAACAATAAATAGACAAGGACTCGATCATAGCCAGGCCCACGAATAGAGTCCGAGTGATGGTCGTGGAAGCGTCGGGTTGTTGTGCCAGTGAACTCAGCGCCGTCGCGACAGCTCGCCCTTCGCTAAAGGCTGGTCCAATGACACCGATGCTGATCGTGATACCAGAAGTGACAATTGATGCCACTGCGATTGTAGTCATATAAGTATCCATAGTGTTTCCTTCTATTGATATAATTTCAATTTTTATTCTCCAGTTTCAGGCTTTGCCTTGTGTGTGCGCGTGGCAGCAGCAATATAAACTGTGGCCAAGATGCTGAATATGTACGCTTGCACCATTCCAGTGAGCAGACCGAGAGCAGTCATAAAAATCGGAAAGATAAATGGCGTAATGGTCAGCAAAATGGCAACGATCATCGTTCCACTCATCATATTACCAAACAGACGGATCGCCAGAGCCAGCGTGCGGGAGATTTCGCCGATGATATTAAATGGTAGCATGATCAATGTCGGCTCCGTGTATGACCGGAGGTATTCCCCCACCCCCTGGTCTTTTATACCAAAGATAGGCACGGCCACAAATACACTTAGTGCGAGTGCCACAGTGGTTGATAACGATCCTGTTGGAGGCTCATAGTTGGGGATAATAGTGCATATAGTGGCCACGGCGATGAAAAGAAATAATGTTCCCAAAAAGCCAAGATATTTCCGCGGCTGACTCAAACCCACTTCCTCAATTTGACTCAAAATTGTCATGACAATGATTTCCAGGAAATTCTGCCAAATGGAACGATTCAGACCAGTGGAAAGTTTGCTTGTAATTATTTTTGAACCGACTACCATTATGAACATCAATCCCCATGTATACACAATCGTGGCGTTGAGTTTGATAAAACCGTACTGCCAAAAAATCAGTTCATCAGGACTAAGTCGCATGATTTGCCTCCTTTGTTGATTGATTCGATTCTTCCTCAGGCAGTCTGATGAGTCTCATTACGATACAACGCACAATGAAGAATCCAAATAGGCACATCAACAACCTTTCCCAATGGCCACCTGAGGCAAAATAAAATCCAGTTACAGAGATGGTAATCCGTATCATTAGGCTGCTGAGAAACCAAAATGACGGTCTTTTAGACGAAGGCCCTTCCTGGACGGTCCACCAAAGGCCAGCGAAGAAAATTGCTCCGAACAAAAAGCCTTCTACTAGAGCCGAAACTAAATTCAAAGTTTCATTCATTGTTATCCTTCTGTTCCGTTTGTATTTTCTGATATTCTTTGGTCACCCAATGCCATGCATTAATGCACCCTATAAACAGACCTATAAGCAGCATCGTAAGCGTCCAGGAGAAGTTCACTGAATAGTGCTTGTCCAACCATAGACCGACAACTGCACCAAGAAGAGTTGGAATCGTCACAGACCAACCGATAAGCCCCATCATGCCTAAGCCAAGCCAAATAGTTCGCTTCTCGTTACTTTGCGCTCTGAGTTTGCGTTCAGCTTTTGTTCCAACCTGATTGGCTAGGGTTTGTTTATTCCTCGATTTTTTCACTTTCAGCTCGTCAACCATTATGAAACTCCACTAAGCGACTTACAAGCTCGCTTTCCAATTTTGTCATCACTGAGCGTATTTTTTCCTCGCTCTTGTCCCGGGTCAAAAACTCTCTCTCCACCGCTTCCTTCAATTGGTTCAAGTTTGTTCCGACAATGGCATTCCGGACTGAGACCAGTACTTCCTGACTGGTCTTGATTAGTACCCCTTCATCGACAGCCACATAAACCTCGCCTTCTGCCTCGGTTTCATAGATGAAAATACCAGGTTCTAAAGCCATGACACAATCGAGTCGTTGTGGCAGGATTCCATATGAACCCCCCCGAGCCTCTGCAACTATTCGTGATACACCGTTCTTTTCGGTGAATATCTGATACGGTAGAATAATTTTAAGATTCATCAATATCGATCTCATGATCTGCCCAGCTTAATTTTTTTGTGGCTATTGCTTCATCAATAATTCCTATCATATAGATATAATCAATCTGTCTGGTAGTCTTTGAATTAATCGTACAGGATCCACTCGTGGCTTTCGAGGGTATCCAAGAGGCTGGCAAATTTGCCTTTAATGCATGTGAAATGCTAGGTTGTGAAAAACGACTTCTTGAGGACGGTCTCCAGCCGACGAATGCAGGAGACCACATTGCTATCCTCCTGAGACAGTTGTACCATACCAAGCCTAGAGATGATATCCTTAAGTTCTGAATATTGTGCGAGCATTTGCAGAATTTTTCGAGCCAAAAGATAATTTTAGACGTGTCCATTTTAGGACTTGGTTGCAATTGGTCAATTACCATATAAAGACCATAAATTGCCATTTTATGCGATAGAACAATGGATGTTAAGAGATGTGAGAATGTGTGCACAGCTGAATGATCTGTAAAATAGTCAGATGGTAAATGCATAGCTCGAATTGACATTATATCTTCGGCATAGATGTTGGAAATGTGTTCTTCAAGCTCCAATAACTTGGTATCTGTTGTCGGCTGATAGCTCAAGGATGGTATCTGCCCCATCAAACAGGGTACTACCGACCCTGCTCTGATGAAGCATAAAATATTATCGATCAGCGGCAGAACATTAATATATTCATTATCCAGTAAATATTCTGCAATTGTAAGCTCAGTATGATTCATTCGAAAATAAGTGCCAGAAGGATTATTCATCTTATCTAACATCATTCCCATATTCGAATCACACCTGTTTTTTATATAACTGTAAAGTTCTTTCACTTAACAACAACACTCATCCATTCCGCAAAAAATCCTCACTTCTTGGTGATTCTCGATCATTTGTGAATCATCTCGCTTAGCAACAATTCTTGCCAACCACCTTTTCAAAAGGTCCATTTTATCTTTGAACCCAAGGGCATTAGTGTATCTACATGACCTTGATGTCAGTCTCAAAGATTTTTGCTTCAGTCGATCTTCGTGCCAGTGGCGGAGGAGCTTGATTGATTGTGTACCATTGGAAATATGCGAGGCCTCTTACGGTATATGTTATTCCTACACTAGAACATTTGAGAGGGGATCATTTTTCTACAGGCGCTTTCAAAGACCCACATGCATCTTCCACTGTATTATCTCGAGCAAGATATTTTGTGACATGAACGACCGATTCTTCGAACATAATGCTTGTCAAGTTCGGTCAAAACTTCAATGGCAATTTTTTAACTTTTTCCGCCCTCATCCCAGGGGAGATAGCTGTCAATTCTTCTCGAAATTTTTAAATATTAAATTACCGCTAATTAATAGCTCTCTCAATGATTTTATCTCATTCTTTGCTTATGAACATACTGTTAAAAATTTTGATAAACTCCTTAATTTTGTCTTATGCTATAAATGATATAACATGATATATCTATACAATAACTAATGAAAATTAGATGTTTATCGAACTCCTTTTTTGTTTTTATTCAGGATCCAACGTGTGAGGATTGAACGGGTATAATGATAATCTACATTCAACTTAATGCGGTTGTGGTGTAAAAAATCTGGCTTTGTTGCAAAATCAGTGTAAACAATCACAATTAGGAAAGTTAATCATTCTCATCACCGGGAAAATGATGTACAAAGGTAAGAATTATAGTATCAAACTGCGGGAATATATTTTTGCACCACAACCTCTTTTCTTTATGCATATCTCCAGGTATTCCAGATTTTACCAGAATACATGCCATGATTGAAATAATAACATCAAGGAGGAAATATGTCCTCGAAATTGATTGTGTCAACAACAGGATTTATGTCAACTAAAGGAATAGACTACTACGTATTTCTGGATAATGAAAATTTTATAACCACTTTTTATGCTTCAGGCTCAAACTCAGTTCTTTGCTGTGATTATCATCCAATGTTTAAGGGTAGCTTCCAAATTAATATCCTAAATAATATTGGAAGTTTCTCTTGGGAAGTCACTCATAAAGAACAGGTACTTATAAAGCGTTTTGCTGAGATTAATAGGTTATGAGGCAATTTATTACATTCTGATTTAAGTAACATGATGGCTACTCAATCAATTATTACTTCTGAATATGCATTATCATATGGGTTTTATGACTTCAGAACTAGATCAATTGAGTCTCATTTGGCCAATCGTGATCGTTCCTATGTCTACATCACCAAAAATCATCCAGAGTGGATGGAAGACCTTGCCAGTAAAAACCCTAAGTTATTGGACAGGCCATTAAATGTATTACCATTGCCTGGAGTTCATGATGCAGGAATGTTTGAAATCTCTAACTTCAAGCTCCTGCTTAAAAATGAAGATTTGTCAAATAAGCTCCACTCACACCTTACAGATCCTCTCATGTGTGAATCAATGAATTTTTCTGATATTACTGATTATCTTGAGCGTATCGTAATTAACCTAGCTTGTACGCAAAAAGATGATATTTATACTATGCTTGATCTGGGAATCAGGTATTTCGATTTTCGTCCGGGATATTGTTATGGATCTCTTAAGAACATTCCAGAGTTTAAGAACAAAATTCTCCAACAACATGCGTTTGTTCCAGGCTATCTTTACTACGATTTCTTGTGCGACATATTAAAATGGCTTGCAGCGCATCCAGCAGAAATTGTTGTCGTTAGTCTCAACTTCCAGGGCTTCGAAGAATCTTCGATGAAACCCAGTATTGATGACCTTATGGGGCGATTATCAGCTGCGCAGTCGGATACAAACACTCTTAATATAACTATTGGAGATCAGACTGACTGGAGTGTGATAATTAGACAATTACTAGACGAAAAAATGCTTGATTTTCTTGAACCAGATAGAAGCGAATTCTGACGCACAGAAATGTGACTCCTACAACAAGTATCTTTATGCAACTACATATGTGACGAATATTCTTACTGCCTTGGACCAATGCCTTCGCATCCACTAAATGGTAAAGTTTATACAGTACTGCAACTTCAGGGCACTGCAACTGCCAATACAGGCGCTTGTTCAACATCAATACTTGATACAATAAGCTTGGAGAGTAGTGATGCAATGTCACCATTGATGTCAACTAAAGCTGACTTTGATCATTCAATTTATCCTTGGCTTGTGAATAATGTGCCTGATTATTTTTCATCTAACAGCTTGTTAGTATTAAAATATAAATGACTTTGTTGACAATTCACTGGTTAAACATGCTATTGATATCACACGTAAGCGAATTGACCTATGGACAAATGTTTTATAGCCTATCTAAAAGTAAAATAATTTTAATTTACGTATAAGAAATAATGATTATTCATGATTTGAAATTGAAGTAGGATGCTGATCTAAGACTGATTCTATAACTCAAAATAACGGAGTGACTGCACCTCCATAAGGATTGGATCCTACAGCTATAGTGGCTATAATAGGGTTAGTTGCAGTATCAACTACAGAGACATTGTTGCCGTTTGCAATATATGCAAATGGCGTCGCACCTGCAATACTCACCAGCATTAAAACCATAGCTGCTAAAACTAAGACTATCGAATACAACTTTTGTTTATTGATCACGTATTTCAATTCCTTTCCTGTATTATTAGTTAGTAAAATTAGACGATTATTCGGCAAGATGTGGAATATTCATTTAACTGCTTCTGAGTGTTGTAATGTATTTAACGATTATTATTAATTAACATAGTTGAGTAATTATAATCACAAAATTTGTTAGCTTTTTACTGATCTATTCATTTCTGAACAAAATCCGATCTTGTAGTCGTAAATATAGTACGAAGTAGGCTAATCCCAGGCTCTTGGTAGGGTTCTCATTCAATGACATGGGAAGTATACTAATCACCAAAAAATCGATTATGGAGTCGCTAAATGAATTAGTTTTTCAAAATAGTAGAATGCTGAGCTTATTCTTATCTATTTTATTTACTAGCACCCTAACACTTACAGACTTAAAAACATAGAAATACATATACACAGCTGATATTAAATAAACTGGTTCTTTTCCGTCGAATTTGTTTTAATGTCTACTAGTCTGATCTTAACTCTTATATCGTCTTTACGATTATAATGCAGGGCTCCTACTTTTTTAGATGTGGACACCCTATCTTATAATCATGATATACAATATAACCAATTCTTTCAGAAGGAGACACAAATGTGTTCACTAAAATATCATATTTTTGAATATATATAGCTAATTGGATCTATTTTTCGTAATATAATTAGTTTATATAAATATATAACCAAAGGTTAAGCCACTGATAAGATCAAGGTAAGGTTCATCATTTGATAGTAATTGGTCATTTTTTCATTTTCAAGCTTTTTTTGGCTTGTGTCGGAAATTTGAGTTAATTTTTTCCAGAATATCTATTTTGCAAATTGAAATGTTGTTATCTTGATGATATTATTAAAATTTTTAAAAATTCAACAAATAAAAGTAATATAATAATTATTTTAATTGGTAATTAAATATATTTTTTAAGTATGGAAGTTTACTTTGTAGAATGAAGTATTCTTCATTTGTGTTTTTGTAGTTATTTTTAAGCATTAATATCTAAACAAACATCGAGAGACTGAAAATGAACGAAGATAAATGTGATAAAGCAAGTAGAAAGCAGACAATCATAACGGCTTTAGAAATCACTGCACTGGCACTTTTAATGCTAGTGAGTATCGCAGACGCAGTGCAATCCAGATGTTTGGTCCCATAAAGGAAGCGAGCTAATGAGCTCAGAAAAGTACAATGAAGCCATAAAAGCATATGACAAAGCAATTGAAATTAACCTGCATGATTCATCAGCTTGGTATAATAAAGGACTTTCTCTTGATAAGTTAAACAAGCATGAAGAAACAATAAAAGCATATGATAAGGCAATTGAAATTAACCCACGTTATGCAGATGCTTGGTACAATAAAGGAACAAGTTTAGGGAAATTAGGCGAGTACGATGTAACGATAAAAGCATTTGACAAAACAATTGAAAGTAACCCACAGTATCCAACAGATTGGTATAAAAATGGAAACGTTCTTTACAAATCAGGCACGTTTGATGAAGCAGTAAAAGCATATGACAAAGCAATTAAAATTGATCCGCAGGATTCAATAGCTTGGTACAATAAAGGAACTTTATCTAAATAACTTAAATAAATTCGATTTGTAGGTCAAATAATTGCTAATTTTCATTTTTTTTCATCCTTCACGAGATAAATAGTAACTT
>Ga0182021_10004905_pt1 | contig 15782 bp, 14 predicted proteins | sample 612E3MmetaG_FD_120493 | JGI IMG/M metagenome (GOLD analysis project Ga0182021, IMG submission 120493) | Permafrost microbial communities from Stordalen Mire, Sweden - 612E3M metaG (Illumina Assembly) | ecosystem: Environmental > Terrestrial > Soil > Wetlands > Permafrost | place: Sweden... | reverse complement strand
TAAGTTGTAATGAGACTCAAACTTTAAAAGCGAAGCGTATTAAAGTTTGTTAGTCGAATTATCCAATAGCCAAAGGCTATTGGAAATTATCCCGCGAAGAGGAGGGTTTAACACCCCGCAGCTTGCTGCGGAATCTGTTTCCAAAGCTTGCTTTGGGGTTCATACCCGTGATTTGAAGAAATTATGCCTGAAACGCAACCATTTGTCAAGATATTTATACAATAATATCAATATATTATCTTTGCATAACCATAAATTTGCAACAGAGAATCCGAGGTAAAGAACTGGTAATGCAAACGGATAACCAAGCGAGTTGTGCAAAGCTCTCTCGTTGTGAACGTACTTAGAAATGTGGTCCGTTTGAATTTACTAAAAATAATGGAGAAATAGAATGAAGTCGTCAGAAAAACCAATATATGTAACCCAACCATTGCTACCGCCGCTGGAGGAATTTCAGCCGTACCTCAATCAAATATGGAAGAGTAAATGGCTTACTAATGGCGGTCCGTTTCATCAGGAACTGGAAATAAAGTTGGCCAAATATCTTGAGGTGGATCATCTTGCCTTATTTGCCAACGGTACTCTTGCCCTTCTTACAGCTCTTCAATCGTTGCGGATTACCGGTGAGGTCATTACCACCCCATTTACCTTTGTTGCCACAGCTCATTCCCTGTTATGGAATGGAATAAAACCAGTTTTTGTGGATATTCATCCGAAAACTTTTAATATTGATCCGGAAAAGATCGAAGCAACAATCACTCCTCAGACTACTGCGATTATGCCGGTACATGTATATGGAAAACCGTGCGATGTGGAAAAGATACAGAAAATAGCAGATATATACGGGCTTAAGGTCATTTATGATGCGGCACACACATTCGGGGTCAAGTATAAAGGAGAGAGCCTCCTGAAGCATGGAGATCTGTCAGTGTTGAGCTTTCATGCGACAAAGGTATTTAATACCTTTGAAGGTGGCGCCATAGTTTGTCCTGACGCTAAAATGAAGAAGCGAATTAATGATTTAAAAAATTTTGGTTTTCATGATGAAGTTACCGTAGTGGCGCCTGGAATCAATGCCAAAATGAATGAAGTGCAGGCGGCATTTGGATTATTGCAACTTAAATATATTAGCAAGGCAATTGATAGAAGAAGGGAAATAGATTCACTTTATCGTAAACAACTATCATCTGTCCCGGGTATATTTTGCCCTCCATTGCCAGCTGACACAATGTATAACTATGCCTACTTTCCTGTTATGGTTGAGAAAGAATATCCGACTTCACGAGATGAACTTTATGAAAAACTTCGTCAACATAATATATATGCTCGACGCTATTTTTACCCGTTAATTAGTGAGTTCCCGATGTATAGGGGCTTGCCGTCGGCGCGCCACGAGAATCTTCCTATGGCAACTGAGGCGGCGGCCAAGGTGCTGTGCTTACCGATTTATCCGGCGCTAAAATCGGAAGATCAACAACGCGTTATTGAAATCATTCAGGAGATTTGATATGTACATGTTGAGCCGTGACGCTATCGAGAAAATGGGATTTGTCGCCATTGGTGAGAATGTCCATATTTCAGATCGTGCATCGTTTTACAACACAGCCAATATCGCTTTGGGTAATAACGTTCGAATAGATGATTTCTGCGTTCTCGCGGCTGGTGTTGGCGGGATTAATATTGGTGACTATGTTCATATAGGCGTAGGTTGCTTATTGATCGGCGCAGGGAAAATAACGCTTTCTGATTTTTGCGGACTTTCCTCCCGTGTATCCATCTACTCTAGCACCGATGATTATTCCGGAGCAACGATGACCAATCCCACCGTACCCAGCCAATATACTGGTGTAATCCATGCTGATGTTTTTTTAGACAAACACGTCATCGTCGGAAGCGGCAGTGTAATACTGCCTGGCGTAACCCTTGAGTGTGGTGTTGCAGTGGGTGCCTTGAGCCTAATCAAAAATGACTGCAAGGCATTCAGTATTTATGTGGGCAATCCAGCCCAGCGTATCGCAGAGCGTAAACGGGACTTGCTTGAACTGGAGCGGCAGTTACTTGTTAGGAAGGATGATTAGGTAATGTCCGATATTATTTAATTAACCAGAGCACAAAAGCGGGTTACACTCCATTCAAAGGATAAATAAATGAATGAAATTCATCCGAACTTTGAAGAACCTAAATTTAGAAGCCTAATGATATTCGAAATAATAAGTTGGGTTGGTCGCCATTTTAAAAAACGCAAGAGTGAAATAATTCCTATAATTTCACCACTATTGTTGGATATAGGAGCTGGAGCGAATTATAAGGATGGTTGGACACATATAGATTTTTATAGTTTTAGGTTGAGGTTTTGGAAAAAGTGTCCACAACATAGACCGGAAATTGAAACAGACTTAAGATATCCTCTGAAATGCCCTAGCAATGTTATTGATGGTGTTTATTCAGGTCATACGCTTGAGCATTTATATCCAGCTCATGCATATCAATTATTAAGAGAGATATTTAGAGTTTTAAAACCAAAATGTTGGCTTAGAATAAATGTCCCAGATCTAAAAAGAATAGTGGATTTCTATAATGGTAAAATATCGATTCCAAAATATAAATTTAGAGCTGAAGCAATTAGTGATCTTACTCAAAATGGGGGACACCATTCAGTTTGGGATGAAGAATTACTAGTTTATGCTTTAGAAATTACAGGTTTTATAAATATACGAAAAGTGGAATTTGGAAAAGAAGGTACCGATAAAAGATTAATAAAAGAAGAAGAATTTAGAAGAATAGAAACTCTAGTTTTGGAAGCACAAAAACCATGAGCACAGAGTCCTAAGAGCATTAAGTGTTGAATTTAGTTTTATACCATCTTTATCGAATAAAGTGTTTATAGCAATAAAGTTGAATGTCAAAAGATAACTTTTTAATATTAAGAAACAGTGGGATTCTGTTTTTACGCTTACTCTTTACCTCCGTAATAAGTCTATTTGCTTCCCGCTTTGTTATTCGAAGTCTGGGTGCCTCAGATTATGGCCTTTACAGTGTGGTTGGTGGTGTTGTGGTTATGATGACATTGCTGAATGGCACGCTGATGAACATGTCATACAGGTACATTGCTTTTGAAATGGGGAAAGGCAATAACGAGGGCGTTAACAGAGTATTCAATATAAGTCTGGTTATTAGTCTGTGTTTGGCGTTATTGGTTCTTTTATTTACAGAAACTGCCGGCGTTTACTACGTTAATAATTATTTGAATGTTGTACCTGGTAAGCTAAGCGATGCGTTGTTCGTTTTGCGATTTTCAATGTATACCATAGTTTTTTCGATTGTTAGCATTCCTTACTCGGGTCTTGTTACAGCACAGGAGCAGTTTGCTGCACAAGCGATAATAGAAATCGTCAGAAGTTTATTGGCATTTTTAGTAGCACTTACAATTGTGTATTATATGGGCAACAGAATTAGGTTATATGCCCTGCTTATAGCCATTGTAAATATAGTACCGGCCTTATTGTTCTTTATTTATTGCAAACGTAAATATAGCGAAATTGTAAAATGGCATTTTCAACGGGAGAAAAACAAATACAAGGAGATGTTAAGCTTTTCAGGTTGGACAACGATTGGCGCCGCTGCCTATGTTGGACAGACATCAGGGGCGGCATTAATTATAAATGCTTTCTTTGGCACAGTACTGAATGCTGCTTTTGGCATAGCGACCCAACTAAACAACATTGTTCTGATTTTTGCGCAGAATCTGGGACAGGCTGCTATTCCGCAAATAACTAAAAGTTTTAGCAGCGGGAATACCAAGCGGACTATAAATTTGGCGGCGTATATTTCAAAATACATATGTTTTCTTATGTTGGTGCCCGCATTGCCTGTTTTATTAGAAACGGATTTTTTGTTAAAGATATGGTTGGGCGACGTACCGCCATACACCGGTATTTTTTGCCAACTGATGATTATAAACTCATTAATTGGTGGTTTTGGCGGAGGTCTTCCCGCAGTCGTTCAAGCAACCGGAAAGATTAAATATTTTCAAATCATATTAAGCACCACTTTGCTACTCAGTTTACCCATAGCTTACTTTCTTTTTAAAGCAGGGTATTCTCCATCTTCAATTTTGATAGCATGCATTACAACGACAGTAATAAATGTAGTTGTTTTGCAAATCTTATTAAAAAAAATTATTGATTTTAATGTAAGCTATTTTATTAAAACCTCGTATTTGAAAATATTATATGTATTCATTCTTATAATGCCGCTGTTTTTTATTCACGGTTTTTTCCCGGCAGGCTTCTCACGCTTTATCTTTTTTTCATTGTTTGCAGTGGGCTGGCTTTCAACGGCTATATATTTGGTAGGGCTTGAAAGTAAGGAAAGAGAAATGATGGGTCAACTCTTTATAAAATTGATTAAAGCAAATAAGGTTTATCATGGATGACTTTGCTCCTGTATTAATACCAACACTAAATCGCCATGTGCATTTCAGGTGCTGTGTTGAATCATTATCAGTATGCACCCACGCCGATAAAACAGATCTTTTTATATTCTTGGATTATCCTTTAAAAGATACTCATTGGGAAGGATATGAACTTATTAAGGCCTACCTGCCCAATATCAAAGGTTTCAAAACCGTTAATGTCATTAAACGAGAAAAGAACTATGGCGCAGTTGAGAATATTATTAGAGCTCTTGAATATGTATTTGAAAAATATGATAAAATGATTTTTTCTGAGGATGATAATGTGTTTTCACCTAATTTTTTAGATTATCAAAATAAGTGTCTAGATAAATTTAAAGACGATAAAAAAGTTAAAGTTGTTTGTGGATATAGTTGTCCTATAGAAATATCAGGTAATTTTAAATATGATTATTATTATTCAAAACATCAAATTGCTTGGGGCATGGGCATTTGGAAAAATAAAAAAATATTTATATTAGATTCGGAAAGAGATAAAGAAATAAAAAAAATCAATAATTATTTACAAAATCCATTTAAGGCTTATAATCTTTTGTTTATGCCTTATTATATGTTGACTGGTTTAATTGATATTGTCAAAACAGGAATATTTACTGATGATAGGTATATTTCTTTTAAAAATTTAACTGAAGGTACATACTGCGTTTGTCCAAAATTATCGTTGGTTAGAAATCATGGTCACGATGGTTCTGGTGTGCATTGTGGTACAATAATTCAAAATCCATTTGTAAAACAAATTATTGATACGAGGACTGAATTTATTTTTGAATTACATAATGATTATGAAAATACACAAGTAAAAAAAGCAATTAAAAAATATGTTATGGAGTTTCAATATTATAATTTTCGTTCAAAGATTTCATTGTTAAAGAGTTATTTGTTGTTTATAGTCAAGTATGATGTCCTCATAAAAGTCGCCAAATGGCGCTTTATGAAAATATTAGATTAACAAATTAATCTACTTACAAATATCAAACTGGCAATTTCTGACTTTTTACGAGTTCATCAAGTATTATTAAACTAAAATGGGTGCGTGGTTCACTTAGCTAAATACCGATATAGAGCATTATTGTTATTGATGCTTAATGTATATGCAATATTCAGGTTAAGCTTGGCATGTTATAAGGTTAGCGCTTTTATATAGTTGGGTGGTAAGTAGTGCAGAGCAGAGCATCAGCTTTCTATAAATGGTTTCCAGTCTTGCCGTTTATTTTTTACTGGATTTTTTCGGCACTAGTATTTCAATTTGGTCCATTTATAAATAATAACTTGTATATATCTACATACTTCTATCTGCTTTCTATGTTTTTCTTGTTTCTATTTTTTTATTATTTAGGACTCAAATGCACTAAGTCTTGCCATACTCATAAATCAGAATTTATAGCACCTCTTTCAATTCTAAAGTGGACTAGCCTTTTCGCCTTCATGGGGACTTTACTATTTGTTTTCGATCGTATTAATTCAGGCGCTGGTTCTTTAGACTTGGTTGCTAATGAGATGGCTAACTTGAGAGAAGATTTCGCAAAAAATACGACATGGTTGACTACAATTGCCGTAATACCTCAATCATTCAGACTTTTGGCTTTTGCTTCTTATTTTTTTTGTTTGTTGAAAGATGTAAAAATACCCAAATTGAACCATTTGATGATCTTTGGTATTATAGTTTTAGACATCATTAATATGGTGCTAACGGCAAGCAGAGGGACGCTGTTTTGGACAATCACATATTTATTTTTCTATTTAGTGTTTTGTAAACGGTTGTCTTTAGTAAATCTAATATTATCTAAGAAATATTTAATTTATAACATAATTATTTTCGTTGCCATAGTACTTTCATTTTCATATTTTTATTTTGTTGCCAACAATCGCACTGTGGAAAATGCCCTAGCTTTTTCTGGTAAACAGGCTTCTTCTTCTATGCGATATCCTTCTTTATTTGAGAAAATGGATTATGCAAGCATTGGCACGATTCATCAACTTAACTCATATTTAACTCATGAATTCGAATATGTAAATGTTTTTGTGAAGGAAGCCGAATTAGTTTATTTTGATCCGATTGGTGCATTAGGCATAAGGGTTATTGTTCAAATAAACAGATTTTTCCCAGAATATATTGTACCATCTTGGGTGCGTGCCCTTAAATGGTATGAATCAGCAGGATTAAATCCATCTGGTTGGCCATCTATTTTTGGTTGGCCTTTGGCAGAGTTTGGCTTACTGGGCACTGTGTTTTTTTTCGTCGCACTGGGTTTTATAAGTGGTAAATGCGTAGGTTCTTATTTTAAAACAAAAGAATTTGGTTGGTTTGCCCTTACATTTTTAGTTTATGTATGTCTAAATATGAGTTTTAGCTGGATTTTAACAGATTTTGACCAGTACATGTGTCTTTTTTTTGCCGTAATATTAATAATGAGAATCAAATTGCCTTGTTTTATGAGACGATCTGGATCTGCAAAAACTGTTATACTTCCGCCTGAAGGGGGCTTGGATCGTTCACATGCAAAGAACATTGTATCTCGGTAGCATCATTCCTGATGATCCGTTGTTAATAACTCCAGCGTTCAGCAGCGTCCGACGAAAAAAGCGATTATTTCACAGGTATGCATATTTGGCGTAATGTTGCAGAGAAATTCAGATTGTGAAGATCAAAAATGCCGTTTTTATCGGGCAGATCAGTGCAAAGTATTCAAGTGATGATTGACAATAAAATCAAATATGTTGAGTGTGAACCATGGATGCATGATCATATTGCAGAATTATCAGTTATGCTATATGGCGGCAACATTGATGATAGAAAAAAATCTTATGATCATTTCCTGTGTCATCATTATTCATTAAAGCACCCACCTATTGCAGTAGTTGGCTTATCCGAAAAAGAAAAAGTCATTGCTTTTCAGATGTATTTCTATTGGCCATATAAGAAGAAGGATAAATATTTTAATGTTTATCAATCCGGGAACTCAATGGTTCATCCAAGTTTTAGAGGACAAAAAATATTCCAGAAAATGCTATCGATTGGTTCAGAAATCGGGCTCCAAAAAAAAGTTGACTTTTTCATAGGTTATCCGGTCCCCATTAGCTATGGGGCTCTTATTAATGACGGATGGATTAAACTTGGCAATTTGCGTTGGTGGACTAAAGTATTGAGGCCAATAGGATTACTTAAAGAAAAATACAAAAATGTTGTTTATGATAAATACGAACACGTTGGATTGCGAGTTGATATTAATAAGATACACTATTATTCAAACTGTAATGAAGCTGGGATGCGCATGATCAATTCTTTAGAATTCCTTGAATGGCAATATGCTCAAAAAGAAAAAGAACACTGGTATTATGAACATCAAAATTCGGAATGTATGATTGTTTACAAATTGAGTCATGCACATGGTTATTCTGAAATAATTATCGGTGATTCATTCACGATAAATAATAAAACGAATATGTTTGCCGATACCTTAAATAAATTTCTGAATAAGAAAAATAAATCGCTTTCAAATATTCAAGCCATATCTTTTGCATCATTTAATCCATCGCCATCAAAAATACGTGGTTTACTATTCAATGGTTTTGTTCCGCATAAATTGACCGCACCGTTGCTCATTAAACCTTTCTCAAAGAATATCCAGCTAGATAAGAATCAATGGGAAGTATCTTTGGGCGATATTGATACGTGGTAAAGCCATGGACATTATCAAAAATAGTAAAAAGACAATCAATTTTCAAAACACCTCAATTCCGAAATTGAAAGTTATTTTATCAACCTTGTATAAGTGCCCACAATATCGGGCAATTGAAAATATTATCATGAATCGAAATAAAAAATATATTATTTCGGTAAATTACCACAGTGTTCCAATTGATTCGGTGCACAACTTTGAATCTCAAATCAACACATTTTATATGACATATGAAAATGTTAATAGGAGTAAGCTAGAATCTTTCTTGCGCGGCGATTGGCCTTATGCAAAACCAGGTATAATGCTCCACTTTGATGATGGTCTCCGTGAACATTATGAGATCGCGGCGCCTGTTTTAGATAAGTATGAGTTTACAGGGTGGTATCATGTAATCACAGATAATATTGACAATCATCGTGCGATATATGAAAAAGATCCCATGACGTGGGACCAAGTTAGAAGTTTAGCACGACGCGGCCACGAAATCTGCTCGCATAGTTGTACGCACAGAAGATTAAATAATAAGTTGAGTGATGAAGAAATAAGAGATGAGGTATGTCGTTCATATGAACGAATTTTATCTGAACTTGGTTGTGAACCAATTGCATTTTGCTACCCAGGGGGGGAAATAGATTCTTATGATATCAGGGCAATAAGATTAATAAAATCTAGATATAAATATGCATTCCCGTCCTATACAAAAAAAATAAATCATAATATTTCACCTTACGCTATAAACAGATCTAATATTGAATCTTCATGGCCGCTGTCGGCCGTGTATTTATCTATTGGACCTCTATGGCAGTTAAAACACAGGACTAAGGCAAGCGCCTATAATAAGAAGCTATCTATTGAATTATAAAGAGTATCTATTATAATTTTCTGAATTAAATTAAATCTTGCAAATAGAATCAAATTGCCTCGTTTTATTAGTAGACCCGCGAGTTAATAATTACCGTAATGCTTCCACTTGAAAGGGGTTTTGATCGATAATATGCTAAAAATATTGTTTGTCAGCGGCGTCATTCCTGATGATCCGCTGTTGATAACTCCAGCTTTCAGCAGAGCTGGCAATATGTCCGCGCATCACCTTCTGCATGGCCTGAAAAGAAGTGGGGTTCTGTTGGATAAGATTCTTTCGGCGTATCCCGTACCATCCTTTCCGACGACGAAACGATTGTATTATCCTAGATCGCGCCTCCAGCTTAATAACGAATTAAACATCGACATGATTCCTTTCATAAATGTGACACCGATTAAACAATTGACCCTTGGCATCGCATCTTATTTTGAGATCGTCAGATGGGGAGATAAGGCGGGGCCCGGTGATAAAATAATTTTCACCTTCAATATCTCAGTGCCACCTGGTATTTTTTTGCTGGCAGCTGCTCGCCGCATCGGCGCACGTGTTGTTGCGATGATTTACGATATTAACGTTCCGGGCGAGACCGTTCCACGAACGCTGCCGTTTATCATTGATTTTTGGCTGCACAAAAAAACGCTCCGATGCTATGATGGCTTGGTGGTCATAACAAAAGAGATCGCTAGGGATTTCGCACCAGGCGTACCAAGTATTTGCGTGGAAGGTGGTATCGGACCTGACCTCGTCGAGAAGTATCATGTCTTGGAAAAAATAACTATGCGGGACGCCGGTCATTTTGTTATCGTCGCAGCAGGCGGGCTTAAAGAGGCAAATGGTATAAGTGAAATATTGGCGGCTTTCAGCCTTCTAAAAGGCGATGTGTACCGGTTGCATATTGCAGGGAATGGCCCGCTTAAGGATTTGGTGAAAGATGCTGTTCAAAAAGATCCCCGCATATCGTTTCATGGTTTTCTAAAATTTGACGATGTACTGAAACTATACGCGACTGCTGATGTGTTGGTGAACATGCGCCTAACTCAGCGTGTCAACACCAGTTATTTTTTTCCATCCAAGACAATGGAGTATTTGGCGAGTGGTGTTCCGGTAATTACTACTTGTCCGGGGGGGATGGCTGATGAATTTGGGGCTTTTGCCTATTTGCTGCACGAGGAAACCCCCGGTGCGTTGGCAGATATAATAAAAACTGTCGAAGCTATACCGGTTGAGCAAAGGATTGCCCGTGGCAAGGCCGCACGTCAGTATATGATTGAGCATAAAACATGGGATGCACAAGCAAAAAAAATTGCACATTTTTTAAGTGAAATCTCTGGCGCAAAGCCAAGGGCATGATGACACAAAAAACTAGAATCCTCACCTTTCTTGGCTTCTATTTACCAGGTTTCAAGGCTGGTGGCCCCGTGCGCACTATAGCTAACATGATGGAGGTCTTAGGTGATGAGTTTGATTTTTGGATAGTCACACGTGATCGGGATTTGGGTGATGACTTTCCTTATGCTAATGTGACGCAAAATAAATGGTGTGAAGTGGGGAAAGCGCGGGTATTTTATTGTTCGCCCGATAGGATTACGATTTCGCGGTTTGCTAAACTCATCAGTGAGACACCTCATGATGTGCTGTATTTAAATAGCTTTTTTAGTCCCAACTTTACAATAAAACCTCTCTTGGCGCGATATCTAGGTAAACTTCCTGAAAAGGCTGTAATTATAGCTCCACGTGGTGAATTTTCGCAGGGTGCATTACGGATTAAGAAACTTAAAAAAATGCTTTATATTTTCATTGCAAAACGATTTGGTCTCTACAATGACATTACTTGGCAAGCTTCCAGTGTGCATGAAAAAGAGGATATTATTCGTTCTTTTAAGGTTAAAAAAAGTTTCGTGAAAATAGTGATAGCGATTGATTTAAAAGCACCACCATCTACTGGCAAACAGGATTATCAAAAGACTTCAAGTGAAAAATGTAACTCAACTATTTTACGGATAATCTTTTTGTCGCGAATCTCGCCAATGAAGAATCTCGATTTTGTTTTGCAGATTTTGGCAAGTGTAAAGACAAAAGTTCAGTTTGATATTTTCGGTCCGATAGAGGATGCAGGCTATTGGAAGAGGTGCAAGTTACGCATTGACAATATGCCTGAAAATATTCAAATTGCATATTGCGGTTCAGTTATGCCCGATCAGGTAGAGAGAACATTTGCAAAATACGATCTATTCTTTTTTCCAACGCGTGGTGAAAATTATGGTCATGTAATAGCTGAGTCTCTTTCTGTTGGGACGCCTGTATTGTTAAGTGATCAAACGCCTTGGCGCGATTTAAAGATTGATCGGCTTGGTTGGGATCTAAAGCTTGAAGATATAGAAGGTTTTAGTTGTATCATTGAGCATTATTCTCAGATGACGCAGGATGCGAAAAATAACTTGCGCGATCATATTAAACAAATAATGGCAAGACGCTTGAATGATCCTGTGGCATTAGAAACTAATCGACATCTTTTTTTGTATGCGATAAAAGATTAAGGATTAGTTTTTCTTATAGTAGGTCTACTTGATAAATGGAGGCTATGGATAATATGTTTAGAAATAAGATTTTATTAATTACAGGCGGTACAGGCACCTTCGGCAATGCTGTATTGCGGAGGTTTCTTAATACGGAGATCAAAGAAATCCGTGTTTTCAGCCGGGATGAAAAAAAGCAGGAAGATCTTCGTATTTCGCTGGCCAATCCCAAGGTGAAGTTTTTCATCGGCGATGTCCGCAATTATGATAGTATTGTGCCCGCCATGCAGGAAGTTGATTATGTCTTCCATGCAGCTGCGCTAAAGCAGGTTCCTTCATGTGAGTTTTTTCCGATCGAAGCTATTCGCACCAACGAACTGGGAGCAGAGAATGTAATGAATGCGGCCATGGCTTGCGGAGTTAAAAATCTAATCGTGCTAAGCACCGATAAGGCCGTCTATCCCATCAACGCCATGGGCATGTCCAAGGCGTTGATGGAAAAGCTAATGGTCGCCAAAGCACGGATGTATAGTGATAAGCGGACGATTTTTTGCGGAACGAGATACGGCAATGTCATGGCTTCCCGCGGTTCGGTGATTCCTCTTTTTCTGCGCCAGATTCAGGATGATGTTCCGCTGACCGTGACCGATTCAAATATGACGCGCTTCATGATGACTATCGATGATGCATTGGATCTTGTTCTTTATACTTTCCAAAATGGTAACCCTGGTGACATCTTTGTGCAGAAAGCGCCGGCAGCAACGATTGGTGATTTGGCAGAGGCGATGGTGAAACTGTTTGATGCAAAAAATGAAATTCGGATTATTGGAACACGCCACAGCGAGAAGCTCTATGAAACGCTTCTCAACCGCGAGGAAATGGCCAAGGCCGAAGATATGGGGGATTATTTCCGTATACCCGCCGATGTGCGCGATCTGAATTACGCCTGCTACTTTGTCGAAGGTCAGGAAGAGGTTTCTTTAAAGGAAGACTACAATTCCCATAATACCGCGCGGCTTGATGTAGACGGGATGATAAAACTTCTGCTCAAACTGGACATTATTCAACGGGCTCTTAAAGGGGAGAGGGTGGAAAAGTGATAGAGAATCAGATGTCAGAAGTCGGGACTAAGAGATCAGAAGATGGAGGACAGAAGTCAGAGGCGTCAGTCCGGCGTATGCCGGATCAGAGATCAGGGGACGGGATGCAATGAAAGTATTGGTGACGGGGGCGAAGGGATTTGTTGGTCATAATCTGGTTGTTATGCTCGGCAAACAGCCAGATGTTGAAATTATTGGATATGATTTGGATGATCCGAAAGCTCTTTTGGATGAAGGGTTGGCATCAGCCGATGTGATTTTTCATCTGGCCGGGGTCAACCGTCCGGAGAAACCTGAAGACTACGCTGCAGGCAATATCCGTTTTACACAATTGCTCTGTGAACAATTGCGTGCTCTTGATCGCAAGCCGACCATTATTATTTCTTCATCGATTCAGGCCATGTTGGACAATCCTTATGGCGAAAGTAAGCGCAGGGCGGAAGAGGCTCTGCTGAATTATTCAAAACAAACGGGCGCACAGGTTGTCATTTTTAGAATGAAAAACGTTTTTGGTAAATGGTGCCGCCCCAACTACAACTCTGTTGTAGCCACGTTCTGTCACAATATTTCCCGCAATCTTCCCATTACTATTTCTGATCGGGCCAATGAAGTAAATCTGGTTTATGTGGACGATGTATGTGCCGCTATGATGGAGGCAGCAGAATTATTGCCATCACCGCCAAAGCATTTCGCGCCTTCATCTGATTCTGCTTACGCGGATGTTGCTCCGTCTTTCAAAATCACGCTTGGTGTGTTAGTCGATACTCTTAATTCTTTTAGAGCCACTCGATCCTCCTTACAGGTGCCTGCATTTGATGATCATTTTATTTGCCGACTTTATGCAACTTATTTGTCTTACCTTGAAGAATCTGATTTTGTATACGGCCTCGATATAAAAACGGACAACAGGGGAAGTCTGGCAGAGTTTCTAAAATCGCCCTCGTTTGGTCAGATATTTATTTCCCGCACGAAACCGGGCATCACACGCGGCAACCACTATCATCACACCAAGACGGAGAAGTTTCTGGTTGTTCAGGGTCAGGCGATTATAAGGTTTAGGAAGATAATATCAGAAGTCGAAAGTCAGAAGTCAGAAGCGTCAGTCCGGCGCATGCCGGATCAGAGATCAGAGGTGATTGAGTACCGCGTAAGCGGTGATGAATTCCGCGTTGTGGACATACCGCCCGGATATACTCATTCTATCGAAAATGTCGGTGAAGAGGAACTGGTGACGCTTTTCTGGGCAAACCAGATCTTTGACCAGGAAAAACCAGATACTTATTATTGTGAGGTTTAAATGATATGAAGGTTGCAACAATAATTGGAACAAGGCCGGAGATTATTCGGTTGTCGCGAGTGATGGCGGCGCTGGATCGCTATGTTGATCATGTGATTGTTCACACGGGTCAGAATTATGACTTTGAACTCAATCAAATATTCTTTGATGATCTTGAAATCCGCAACCCGGATTATTTTCTGGAAGCGGCGGGTAAAAATGCCGCAGAGAACGCCGGGTTGGTGATAAGCCACGCTGACGACGCATTGGCGGAAATCAAGCCTGATGCTGTCTTGATTTTGGGCGATACCAATAGTTGCCTGGCTGCTTATGCCGCCAAACGCAGGAAAATTCCCTTGTTTCACATGGAAGCAGGCAACCGCTGTTTCGACCAGCGCGTACCGGAAGAAATTAATCGAAAAATTGTGGACCACATCAGTGACGTAAACATGCCTTACAGCACAATCAGCCGAGAGTATCTGTTGCGTGAGGGGTGTCCGCCGGATCGTGTGATCAAAACGGGAAGCCCCATGTTTGAGGTGCTGCATCACTATATGCCCAAGATACAGAAGTCAGAGATCAGAAATCAGTTGAAGCTGAAAGACAAAGATTATTTTGTGGTGAGTTGTCATCGGGAAGAAAATGTTGATTCTGAAGAAAATTTTTGCGGACTGATTGAAGTACTAAGGGGGCTAGCTGAAACTTATGGCAAGCGTGTGATCATGACCACCCACCCTCGCACGCGAAAGCGTATCGAACAGAAAGGCATAAAAATGCTGCCGCTTGTGGAATTGCACAACCCCTTCGGGCTGAGCGATTATGTGAATCTCCAGATCAATGCTTATGCTGTTCTTTCCGACAGCGGTACGATTACAGAGGAATCATCAATTCTCAATTTCCCAGCCCTCAACATTCGTCAGGCCCATGAGCGGCCCGAAGGTATGGAGGAAGGATCGGTCGCCATGGTGGGTTTATCATGGCCAAGAATTCGGGAAGCGCTGGCCATACTTGAGAAACAACCAAGAGGCAATGATCGTTTGCTCAATATTGTTGAAGATTATAATGTCCCTAACGTTTCCGAAAAAGTCGTACGGATTATTTTAAGCTATACGGATTATGTCAATCGAGTAGTGTGGAGAAAGGAATAGAGCAGAGGACAGAAATCAGAGATCAGAAGTCGGCAATCAAATATGAAAATTCTTTTTCTAACCCAGTGGTTTCAACCCGAATCCTTTTTTAAAGGTTTGCCTTTTGCCAAAGCCCTGAAAGACAAAGGTCATGATGTGGAGGTGCTGACCGGCTTTCCAAATTATCCGGGCGGTAAAGTTTATCCCGGATATCATATCCGACCTTATCAACGGGAAGTAATGGACGGCATAAGGGTGAATAGAGTGCCGCTCTATCCCAGTCATGATAAATCAGCGCTCCGTCGCATTATCAATTACATCAGTTTTTCTTTATCTGCCTTTCTACTGGGACCTTGGTTGGTTGAAAAACCAGAGGTCATTTATGTCTACAACCTTGTTACGCTTGGACCACCCGCCTTCCTGCTTCGATTACTTTATGGCGCGAAGGTGATTATCGATGTCCAAGACCTCTGGCCGGCGTCTGTGGCCACATCCGGAATGCTTGGTAATAAAGTTATCTTGCGCGTCCTGAATGGTGTCTGTAATTGGGTTTATCGGACGGCTGATAAATTGGTTGTACTGTCTCCAGGATTTAAAGATCAGTTGGTTGGCTGTGGTGTTCCTCAGGAAAAAATTGAAGTGATTTACAATTGGTGCGATGAAACAAGTCTCTTGGCGAATTTGTCGCCAGACGATGCGGTAAGACCACTGGCATTTTCAGGAAAATACGTTGTTCTTTTCGCTGGG
>Ga0182021_10004904_pt1 | contig 15782 bp, 10 predicted proteins | sample 612E3MmetaG_FD_120493 | JGI IMG/M metagenome (GOLD analysis project Ga0182021, IMG submission 120493) | Permafrost microbial communities from Stordalen Mire, Sweden - 612E3M metaG (Illumina Assembly) | ecosystem: Environmental > Terrestrial > Soil > Wetlands > Permafrost | place: Sweden... | reverse complement strand
GTGGTTCACGTCCATCGTTTCCCCTTACATACAGAGTATGCAAGTGTCATCGGCTATGTTAAAAGCCTACAAGACCGTTGGAAAGAAATTGGCTCCGTCTACGCAGACGTTACAGGAGTTGGAAACTACATTGTTGAAGACATGTTTCGCAGCGGCATTGAGGGAATAACTGGCAGAACTTTTACAGTTCAATCTAAAGAAGAAATGGCCAATATTCTTCGAGAAAAAATGCGAGCTGGCGAAATAAAAATTCCATATGTACCCGCAAGAAAACTGGAAGACATCGACTTAACATCAGAGCTAAATGTTGAAAGATACGAACTCATGAAAACAGGACACTTAGGATTTAGCCACCCTGAAGGCACACACGATGATGTCTTCTGGAGCATTGCACTTGCAGTTCTGGGGTCTGTTAGAACAGCAATGCCAGGTATAGGCGTTGGTTTTGTTCCGCATTAACTTTATTCAAGAAACAATAGAACCATCAAGATGATAGTACATTTCAGAAATCAGAGTAAACACCTAACGAGTGTCGGGAAAGGGATTCGACCCCTTTTACCGATGAGAGAGCGCAAACCGTTGTGGTTGTGGTGACGCAATCACAGAGTCTTATAGGCACGTTTTACAAAATTAGGAGAGGTGTTTTATGTTGGAAAAAAGTATGATGAAATATCAAGTTATGATCAAAACGATTTCAGGAAAAGGTGGCGAGTTCTGGGCAGAGTTCCAAAAGATGCCTACCGAGCCAATGAAAGGCGTAATGATCGAATCTTCATGGAGCCTATTCGGATACTGGGATTTCGTCCTTTTCTTCAAAGCTGACAGCAACGAAAATAGCCTGCACTTCGTTGGCGAGGTCCTACGAAAGATACCTGGCATCGCCGAAACAAGCACGTCACCAATGACTATGTTAAAAGAACACAAAATGATGTAGACACACTCGTAGTTTGTTTCCTCATTCTTTTTCTTTGTAATAGTGTCTAAACCTATTTCTAAGTGCAATTCAGAAAGCAAAATCTAATTCTATTCTCGCGAGGTTACCTTAATCCATAAATGGCATATAAATTGACAACTTTAATCAGATCTAGCAAGTATTCAGGAAGAATTAAAAATACATCAAATACTTACTGAAAAAAAAGAAAACAACAAAAAAAGTCAACGCAGACATAGTCAAAATAATAAGTCTCTATGGGGAAACAAATGAGAATTAATGGATCTTAAAAGACTGAGGAAAACAAATGTTTAGAAATCCGGAAGAAATGCGGAGACGGTTAAACGAAATAGTGGAAAAGTTTCGCCAAAAAGGAGCCACATCTCCAGAAAGGGCTATGACCATTCAAGAATTGGATTTGCCGCCCCGTTTCGAGCAAGCCATGCATCGCAGGCTAGGTCAAACAAAAATTATTATGGAAGTAAACGGTAAGTATTACCTAAATGAAGAGCGGCTAAAGCAAATTCGGGACCAACGTGCCAATTCAGCCTCTGGCGGCTACGGTGGTAGGGGTAGACAGCAGCATCCGTCATGGCTACGTTATGCTGGAATTTTGCTTATGTTACCTATCGGCTTAATTGTCGTGGTCGTGTTATACTTCTTTTTTGCCAACACAGGAGCAGGATTTTACCGAGGAGAATTTCTAATCATACTTCTGGTGATCTTGTTAGCTGTGTTTGCTGCTCGAATAATATTTTGGCGATCACGAAGAAGATATCGTCAATATGGACAAAACAATTATTCATAGTAATCTGAAGGACAAAGAAAAACCTTAAAGGCGTAAAGGCAAAGAAAGAATTGTTTTTTTTTGAAAAGACGAAAAGTACTGAAGAGCAAGTCCTAAATCTATATATTGGTGTTGTTCAGAATGTTTTGATTAGAACTATAACTGTTGGTGAGCAAATGAGTAAACCAGTCGATGTCGGAGAATTACGCGTTGGCGGATACATGATGATTGAAGGCGAACCATGCCGCATAGTCGACATTGCCAAATCTAAACCAGGAAAACACGGGTCAGCCAAAGCAAGAATCGTTGCTATCGGCGTTTTTGACAAACAAAAGAGACAATTCGTTAAGCCGGTTGACCTCGGGGCTGAGGTTCCTATAATTGATAAAAGAGCTGGACAGGTTTTCGCGGTTAATCCGACAGGCATTCAAATTATGGACTTGGAAACTTATGAGTACCTAGATGCTCCGTTTCCAGAAGAAGATGAGGTTCCTAAAGCCAAACTTACTCCCGGTACAGAAATTGAGTACTGGCGAATTCTGGGCAGAGTAAAAATCGTTAGAGCAAAATAGTAAATATTTAACTTCCAACATTTTCCTTCTATTGCCTATTTTAAACATGATTAAATGCAAGAGAGGAATTTGTGCGTGTTGTCTTCATTTGAGGGATAGTTCAAAACCCATCCTGCACCAAATATTAAGCAAACATTATTGACTGAATATAATTAGTTTTACGCAAAAGAATAGCAGAATTATAATATCGTACTTGCCTGCTTCGGCGGTTGTCCCCCGTTAACTAGTCAGGCTTATTATTGGTAGGTGAGTCCCATGCGTTTCATGAAATCAAGGATCTTTTCGTATTCCCGAAGATATTGTTTACCTTTTTCAGTAAGTTTAAGCGATGTTTCGTCTTCAATAAAACCAAGCTCTCTAAGTTCGGTTATGTAACTTTTTAGTCGATCAAAGGGAACGTTTATTCGCACTTGAATATGCGTTAGAACAACTCTTTCTTTTTCATTAAATTCGCTTCTAAGCGCTGACAAAAGATCTCCGTATATCTTCATCTTGTCTCTGCGAGGAATTGTCTTCATTTTATCCCCTTTCTTTGTCCGAACTGTAGAAGGTTCGATAGCTGACAAAAAGAAAGATAGCTAAACCTACAAAAGTAGTAACCAAGGATCCTACAAATGCCGAAAAGCTTGAATCAATATACCAAAAGAGTAACGTATATTGACCTATTGCAAGAAAAATAAAACCGAAAGGAACCCAAAGCGTGGTTGGATCAAGATTCTTGACATGACTTCGGAGCGTGTAGATTGCAATATAGGCGAGACAGATTACATTGAAAATCCTCAGGTACACATTAGCTTGAGAGTAACCTTCGAAAGCAAATTGTGGAGCAACAAAAGCAAGTAGAAATGAAATGGCGACCGCAATAATTAACAGACTAATAGTTGTCTCTCCTAATAGCTTGCTACTTTTTGATTTCCTGTTTGAAAATAAGTATGTGACTGCAAGGAATACGAACGCAAATGTTCTTGTTAGTTGTGGAAGCCACATTAATTTTGGGTCAAAACCTAGCGGGGAGTATGCTAGGGCTGCAAGAGCGTTTGATATTCCCAGAAAAGCAAATCCGAGCGGTAAACCTAGGTAACTTCCCTCTCTAGTCAGTTTATACGGTTTTGCCATGAACCTTACAATAACAAAACAAAGAATTGTCGCGACAGCCTCTACTATCATCCGCTCTGTGGGATACATGTTAGCAGACATAGTGCTCAACTTATGCATTCTTTCTATAAGTTATTTTCTCTAATTTCGATAAATAATCTAAAACTGACGCATTTGGTTATAATCTAAAAAAAGCTTATCACTTTTTTGTATTCACGATAGGAGAGCGAGGCTTATTAGCTCTCACTGCCACTTGGCGATTCACACAAATAAGGAGTAAGAAAAAAAATGCAATTAAGAACTAAAACTTCAGTTATCGCGATTGCTATATTCTTAGTAATTTCAATGGGAGCTTCAATTATACTATTACCAACTAGTAGTGCACACACACCCGTATGGCAGATTCCAACGTTTGCCTACATACAAGCCGTGCCTAACCCTATAGGTGTCGGTCAAACAGCGACCGTATACATGTGGTTATCCAACACTTATGACGGTGCATCGAAAATAAACGATTATAGATTCCATAACTACAATCTCACTATGACCGCACCAGACGGCACAATAACATCACAGACCTTTGCAAATATAATGGACCCTACCTCAAACCAATTCTATTCCTTCACCCCCACCAAAACTGGGACTTACAGCTTCAACTTCACTTATCCGGGACAAGCCGTTAACGACTATTCCCATCTCTCAACCTCATTATACATAAACGATACATATCTGCCAAGCACCTCATCAACAACGCTAACCGTGCAAGACGCTCAAATTCCAACCACTAGCCTTGTACCCCTACCATCAGAATACTGGACACGCCCAATATACGGTGAAAACATATATTGGTACACAATTTCCTCAAACTGGCTGGGCACTGGTTCAGCAGGTTATGGTTCTGGTGCAGCAGGTTGTAACGTTCCACCAGGAAACGCCATAGGGCCTCAAACTAGCCACGTCATGTGGACTTATCCGCTTGACTTTGGTGGAATCGTAGGAGGAACTATCCCTGTAGCAGGCAGCACAAACTTCGAAGGTTCTGCATACAACGGTAGATTTACCAATACGATAATAATCAATGGATACATGTACTACACTAAACCAGTTACCTTCACAGGAACGACCAGTGGAGAAACAGTCTGCCAAGATTTGCGAACAGGAAAAATCATTTGGAGTAGCCCTGTAATCCCAGCAATATCGTTCGGCTACGTCTACAATGTAGACAACCAAAACCAGCACGGCGTATATCCACCAATACTTTTCACAAGCAACTTTGCACAAGCATATGATGCATACACAGGAGATCCGCTTTTCAACGTAACTGGTGTCCCCACTGGCACTCAAGTCGTAGGCCCAGCAGGAGAACAACTGAGACTTATCCTAACTAACAACGGCAACGGTATGTATCTGCAGGAATGGAACTCATCAAGACTTTGGGAAAACGTTGCTAACCCATGGGCACCTACTACAGTCGTTAACGTTCCAACTCTTTACAACGACTCTACAACCACTGGCTCAAGTCTTACCACCGCTCAATCACAGTATGCAACCATTACAGAACCAGCAATAGGCGCAGTTGCAGGAAACAACCCCGAGATACCCGCTACCTACAATTACGTAATCTACGGAAACGTCCTTAACCCCAACAGTTTACTGTACAGCTATGACTGGAACGTTTCAATGGATTGGCTAAACACTGTTACACCAGCACCAACCATAGTCGCAGCATGGGCAGGCGATATGTTGATAGCCAGAAGCGGCTCTACCCCGACTAACACCGTACAAACACCCTACACATACTTCGGAATCAACCTTAATGCCTCTAAAGGCGCAATCGGTAGCAAACTATGGAGCAACACTCTTCAACCACCAGCCGGCAACATTACAGTAAGTTACAGCGGACCCGCCAACACCGATCCAACAAACGGTGTCTTTTGTGAATTCTATAAAGAATCTATGCAATTCGTAGGATACAGCATGGCAACAGGTCAAAAACTATGGGGCCCAATTGGTGATCAATCACAAAACCAACTTATGTACTACAATTCTGGATACAACAGCGGCGGAAACGAAAACGGCGCAGCATATGCTTATGGCCGTATCTACTACGACGGATTCGGAGGAATAATGTCATGCTATGATTTGAAAACTGGTAACTTGCTTTGGACATACGGGAACGGCGGCGAAGGCAACAGCACCCAAAGCGGCTTCGAAGTTCCTGGACCATACCCAATGACAATATACGCTATCGGCAACGGAATTGTTTATACCACAACTACTGAACACACTGTAGAAATACCAATTTACAGAGACGCAACACAGCAAGCTATCAATGCAACAACCGGACAATTAATCTGGACACTAAACGATGTTACCTCTGAAGCTGGTGGACCAGGTGGAGCTCTAGATACTGGCTACATCGCAGACGGCTTCTCCGTCACTTTAAACGGTTACGACAACCAAATCTACTGTGTAGGCAGAGGCGCAAGCACAACAACCGTTTCAGCTCCAAACCTTGCAGCAACTCTCGGTCAAAGCGTAACCATTACTGGAACAGTAATGGATGTTTCTTCAGGAACCACACAAGACGAGCAAACAGCAAGATTCCACAACGGAGTCCCAGTGTCATCAGACGCATCCATGACTGATTGGATGGGCTATGTTTACCAACAAAAACCATTGCCAACAAACTTCACCGGTGTAGACGTTGTACTTAGTGTTGTTGACGCAAACCACAATAGTCGAACCATCGGCACAGCAACTACTGACACACACGGTTTCTACAGTTTGCAATGGACACCTGACATAAGCGGCAAATATTCAGTCATCGCAACTTTCACAGGTACTAACGGTTACTGGCCATCAACTGCTGAAGCAAGCTTCGCAGTTGGTGCAGCCGTAGCAACAGCATCACCGTACCCAATAACTGTTCTACCGCCAACTGAAATGTACATCGCAGCAGCAGCAATCGCAATGATAGTTGCAATAGCTATAGTCGGCGCTCTAATCCTAATAGCAGTTAAGAAACGACCATAAACATGCAAAAAAAACAACATTTCCCCTTTTTTAGTATCATAAAACAATCAAAGGAGCAAATTGGGACTCAATAGGTTCTAGTTAAATTCACGACACGTGACATAGGATCGTGAAGAAAAAAAAATTTCCGTTTTTCTTTTTCTCCGTAAGAAATTTTTCTATAGCCTCAGCAAATCCTCAATACATATCGAAAAAAAATGTTCGGTTGTAATAAAGATGAAGCAAACTAAGAATGAAAAAATGAATACCTTAAAAATAGACAACCAGAGCTTCCTGCAAAAACAATTAATAACTCAAATAAAAAACACCCAAAATACAAAGGTGAATTGAATGAGAAACACCCAACTTACCGGAGTGAATGGGTTAAGAGTCATCCGGATTACATGTAGGATTACTTGAAAGAATGGCGGCGTAATATGAAGGAAATAGCTGCTGGGGGCACGCTAAAAAACCAAGACATTTCTTTAGCTGCGGTTTCTGAGTCAGATAAAAGTTTTTGCCGTTAAATTGAATGTGCCAAGGAAGGAACTTGGCAGCAAACAAGATGAGTTGTAGAAAAATCGGTCAAGAAGTCTCTTGATAAATTGACGGTATCGCGGTTGAGAACGTTTTTCTAATCGTTTTTCTTCCTTTATTCGGTGCCTGACCGTTAGCAATCCTTTCTGTGATCTTTTCAGGAAAAAGTCCTATATTATCTCTTTCAACTCTCAACTCGATAAGTTCTAGTAAGCCAGTATTTAGGTAGCTAAGTGTATGCCGATCGAACTATTGGCAAGTATCTTCACCCTTTTAGCACGCCGAACTTCTCTAATTTTGATAATTAGTCTAAAACTCATACACTAAGTTGTAATCTTTAAAAAAAGGTTTATCACTTTTTTGTATGTACGATACGTGAGTGAGTCTTATTAGCGGTTCTCATCAGTGAAGGATACTATGAATTTAGGAGAAAAAAACATGAAAAATTTAAGACTCAAGATATTTTCGATGATGGCTTTGTTTCTAATGCTATCTTTTGTACTGCCCTATATGGTTACATCAACGGCGAGTGCACATACACCCGCATACCAAATTCCAACATATGCTTTCATTAATGTAGCACCTGATCCCGCAGGAGTTGGCCAATCTGTTAACGTAGGCTTCTGGCTCGGTCAACCCCCACCAACAGCAGGAACAATTTACGGTGACAAATGGACTGGCATGACAGTCAAAGTTACAAAACCAGACAAAAGCACTGAGACATTAGGACCATTTACATCCGACGATACAGGCGGATCACACACCGAATATACTCCCAGCCAACTGGGCAATTACACATTCCAAATGAGCTATCCTGGACAAACATTAACGGGCGCTAATTCCCCACCTACCGGTTATTCTGCAGCAATAGCTGCATTCATCAATGATTCCTATCTACCCAGCACCAGCAACATAGCAACTCTAACAGTGCAACAAGAACCCGTCCCCGCTATTCCACAAACTCCACTTCCATCAAACTACTGGACCCGCCCAATAGAATCAGTCAATGACTATTGGTACAGCATTAGCGGCAACTGGCTTGGACTAGGTGTACTATTTAGTGCTAATACTGGAATGTATAATGCAACAGGAAACTACAATCCTTACACTACGGCGCCTACAACAGCTCACATCACGTGGACAAAACCTGAAACTTTCGGAGGCTTAATCGGTGGAGAATTCGGTGGGAGCGATACAAGCAATTACTACTCAACCAGACAGTATGAGAGAATGTTCCAGCCAATAATCATGAACGGTGTTCTCTATTACGAACAATATCCGGGAAGCTCGAATAATCCCACAGGATGGATTGCCGTCAACTTGGAGACAGGACAAACAATTTGGACTAACAATGCCCAAAACTTGGGCGGTGGCTCCCCAGCACAAAGCGCCTTAACTTCAACCGGCTTAGTTACGTCTCTACGCTGTGGTCAAACACTCAACTATATAACGCCAAACCAATATGGAGCCTTAGCATACTTATGGAGCACGGGAACGCCAGTCGGAATTAATGCTGCTGCAGGAACAACAACATGGAATATGTTTGACGCCGTGACAGGGCAATACATTCTCAGCGTCGTCAACGGCAGTTCAATGGGCAACCTCCTTGAAGATAATGGCGGAGACTTAATCGGCTACTATACCAACGCTACTGTTGGCACACAAATAGTCAATGGGCAACGTGTCACTAATCCTTCCGGTGGAGCACTGTTAGAATGCTGGAACTCAACACAATGTATTATTACTGGAACCAACGGCGCAGCAGCTTGGATGTGGAGACCCACACAAAACGGTCAAATACCCTTTGGTCTCGGGTTAATGTGGGCGCAACCATTAGCCACTAACATTTCAGGTGTCCCTCTGCCTTATTCTACAATCGCAGCTGTGTCTAGCGCAACTCTTTCACTTCCCGCTGGGGCCTACACCACAGGCGGTGCTCAACCGAATAGTGGCGTGCTATTTTTGAGTTCAGTAGCAACAACCGGCGCTTCAAGCTATAACGCGGGATTCATTGTTGAAGCTGGCTACAGTTCAGACACTGGTCAACAACTATGGATAGTTAACAGGACAGAAACACCATATACCAGAGTAGACTTTTCACAAACTTCAAACGGCATCTTCGTCGAAATTAATCAGGATACAGCTGCATACACAGGCTATAGCATCATAACAGGTCAACAACTATGGGGGCCATTCACACTTCCTAATCCGAACGCATACAACAGCATCGGCAGCTATTACGGTCAAGTCGCTAACGGCACATTGTACTTGAGCAGTTTTGGAGGAGACATATACAAAATTAATATGCAGACAGGAGCGATCATATGGCAAACAAACACCAACGCACTCTCAGGTCCTGCTGGCTCTGACACTCCCTACGGAGTTTGGCCAATGTGGCAATTCGGAAACCCAGGAGCAATCGCTGACGGAATGCTATTCCTCGGCGAAGGCCATGAGTACAGCCCACCGCTATTCCGTGGAGCAAACCTCATTGCAGTTAACCTAACCAATGGACAGCTCGTATGGGAAGATATGGCTTTTGATGTAGACGGCGGCACAGCGATCTCCGATCAAGTACTGGTGGCTGAAAGCGCATATGACAACCAAATCTACGCTTATGGCACAGGACCAACTGCTATCACCGTTGATGCACCTAGTACCGGCGTAACAACCTCTGCACCCGTAACAATACGCGGAACACTAACAGACATCTCTGCAGGCTCAAAGCAGGAAGCAGTTGCAGCAAACTTCCCGTATGGCCTTCCATGCGTTTCAGACCAAAGCATGACGCAATGGATGGAATACGTCTACCAACAGCAACCCATGCCAACCAACATAACAGGTGTACCCGTCACCATAGCAGTCACAGACTCAAACGGCAACTGCTACACCATAGGTACCACAACCACTGATGCAAAGGGCTTCTACAGCTTCAATTGGACACCCACTATCTCAGGCAGCTTCACAGTAACAGCAACCTTCGCTGGTACACAATCTTATTATGGATCATCAGCAGACACCGCCTTCTACGCAAGCTCCGTATCAACAGTAACTTCTACACCCGCTCCAGTAACAGCCAACTATACAACAACAACCGACTTCATGATAGGAATAGCCGCAATCATTGTAGTAGTCATTGTTTGCGTTGCAGTAGCAATTGTGATGCTAAGAAAACGACCATAAGATGAACCCAATGAAAACAACTTTCCTTTTCCCTTTTTTTAGTCAAACATTAGGTAAATTGAAAAGGGCTGAGAAGGCTCTGGCCGAAATTCATGAAAATAGCCATAGTTTCGTGACACATTGACATTTTTCTTTTCTCCTAAAGAAAAATTCTGCGCCAGAGCCTCAGCAAACCCTAAACGCGCTAGTCTCTCGACTTGTATGCTGTAAATAGATGCTTTTGAAAATAGGTTAAGGTCTAAATTTAAACCGAAAGTTCTATGAATACTTTGTCAAACATTTGTTTACGTTTGAAAGAGAAAGTGAGAGATAGAGACGTTTAAAATAAAGGTCAATAGGTTGAAGAAATACAGTAGAACTCGATTTTAGCTTTTGTTTATTCTATCTTTTATTCTTTTTCCGAACTGTCACAGCCTAAATGGTTCAGGTATAAAACCAATTGTTAAACGGCTAACATGGCAAAATATGCGAATAACTATTTCTGTTTTTTAGCTCCACCATTTCCAGCCTAATTTTTTGAAGAGAAGATATACTACGGAAAGAATTACTCCCCAAATTAATGCGATACCTGCAATTACAAGTATGAGGTTACTTTGCAAGAAAATATAACTAGCCCAAGCACCCAAGACACCTAAACCTAAAACTAACAAAAAGAAAATGCTCGCATGAATTACTCGTTCTGCTGACATGAATACACCCGATTATCTCCTCTCTATTTCCGTGTGTTGTTAAAAGATTTTCTATCAATGTTTATTTTCTAGTTGGAGCTTTTTTGGTTGAAGCCAATGATGCATGAAGAGCCGTCTGAATTGTGAAGAATAATATAATGGGGAACTGAGGCTTCAAAAAAAACATTGCCCTGAAAAAGAAAAAGAATAGACCTCAATTAACTGGAATGCTCTTTTACCCCTCTATTTACTAGCTCCATGACGCGTAAAATCGCATCCCCCTTTTCGCTTAGTGTTACAAAAATTGATACACATTTGGCGTCCGCCCAAAAAATCGCGCGAAGAATATATAGTTAAGTCTTAAAAACTACTAAACTGCATAGTTTAGCGGCAATAAGCGAAAACAAAAAGCTACCCTATATATGTCCAAAGCAAACAATAATCAACCTTGAAAGCGGTAGCATCTCTATACTAAGGGAAAGGAGCAGTACATTGCTTAGTAAACTGTGGAACACGCTCAATAAGTTGTCCTCTAAAAAACCCTTAAAGTACTCTCTCTACCTTTCTGTGATCATTATTTTTTTTGCGATAATTCTTGTTCCCCCCATAATTGGTATCCTGATTAAAGCGCCAGAAATGCAGAGCGTGTTTAGCCAACCTGCTTTGATGAACCAAGCCTTAGGCGCTATCTCGAACTCGTTTATTATCGGTTTAATTGTTGCAGCTCTTGATTTGTTGGCAGGAGTGCCGTTAGCTTGGCTTATCTCTCGGGGAAAATCACGTTGGCTCAGCATCCTTGATACTTTGGCTGATCTTCCTTTTGTGGTGCCGACTGCAGCTTTGGGCTACTCCCTTTTGTTGTTTTGGAGCCTTGGGGGAGGGATATCCTCTTTCTTTGCTGGTCCTGTTGTTTCTCCTGGGTGGCTGCTTGTTATGCTTTTGCATTTCACGTTTTCATTTCCAGTTGTTGTTCGCATCATGGTTGGTGCAATGCTTGACTATAAAATGGAGTATGAGCGTGCTTCTCGCACTCTTGGGGCTCCACCATTGACTGCTTCGAGAACTGTCACTTTCCCAATTATAAAGCCATCTTTAATTGCAGCGTTTTCTCTGGCTTTCGCAAGGTCTCTTTCTGAAACCGGCGCAACCTTCATTGTGGCAGGAGCAGTATTCATGAATGGGCCTGTTTTTCTGCAGAATCTAAGTAATGAATTCAAAAACGGTGCTATACCTTTGGCAACCTATGAGGGCGCAACGGTTTTTGCCAGCATTATTTTGATAGGTGTTTCATTAGCACTTTTTGCTCTAATACGTATAGTAGGTCAAAGGGTGAAGTTGCCTTTTGGTCATGGCTTTCCGGTTTTCGAAAAGAAACTCAGCTACAAAAAAGCCGAATGGTCACGAAACAGCATCACACTTGCGGTCTTTATAATTATAATATTAATTCCTTCAATTTTCGTGGCTCTGCCAGCTTTCCAAGCAATCGCCAGCGGAACCCCATTAATTCAAGCTCTAAGTGCCCAGGGGATTTGGGGAAGCTTTTGGCAAAGCCTAGTTTTATCGTACGGTTTAGGTGCTATTGTCACATTCCTAGGTATTATCCTTGGCATCCCAATGGCAATTCTCATTGCGCGCAAAACATTCGGCAAAACGCCGAGTACAATTCTCGACAATCTTCTGAACGTTCCAATTATTGTGCCCTCAATCGCATTGGGCGTTTCTTTGAAATTCTTCTGGCAGGGCATCCCAGGCATACCCGAATTCCTTTTACTGGTTTTTGCGCACTTGGCAATTACTTACCCGTACTTTGTTAGGTCTATGTCAGCGGCAATGGAACGAATAAACGTCGACATGGAAGAAGCGGCAAGAACTCTCGGCGCCAAACCCTTCACGGTGTTCCGCTCAATAATATTGCCTTTAACAAAGTACTCGATTCTCTCTGGCGCTATTATCGTTTTCACAAGGAGTGTAAGCGAGACCGGTGCCACTTTAGCTGTTTCCTCTAATCTGAAGACTGCTCCTGTGCTTATTGTCAGTTGGGTTAATTCACTTAGGGGCACAATCCCGCCAATTGCAGGCGTTAATTCGTTAACAGTTGGTTTAGCCTGTGGCTTTCTGATACTGCTCAGCTTCATAATCCTATTGGTTTTGAGGCTATTTACTAGAAAAGGGAAGACCTAAAATGGCAACCTACAAAAGCGTTAAAAATCTTTCAGAGGAGAGTTAACTTATGCCCGACATTAAAGTCGTAAACTTGACCAAAAAATACGGAAAAATCTACGCTTTAGACAATGTTAGTTTAACGATACATGACCAAGAATATTTCTCTTTGTTGGGACCGAGTGGCTGCGGAAAAACCACCCTGTTAAGGCTTGTGGCGGGTCTTATTGAACCTGACGAGGGAGAAATTTACATAGGTGATAGACGAGTTGATAATATTCCTCCTGAAGATAGAGACGTAGGCTTTGTTTTCCAAACTTTCGCGTTGTTTCCACACATGACTGCTTGGGGTAACGTTCTTTATGGTCCAAAAGTCAAAAACTATGATGCTAAAGAGGCCGACGTTATCGGGCATGAAGTTCTTGAACTGGTAAAGCTTGACGAACGCTTAGACGCTTACCCTTCTGAACTGAGCGGTGGCATGATGCAAAGAATAGCCGTTGCTCGTGCGTTGGCTGCAGGCGCCAAAACATTGCTTTTAGATGAACCACTTGGCCAGTTAGATGCAAAAGTAAGAAATGACATACGATATGAAATTAGAAAGATGGCGAAAGACCTCAAATTAACTGCTATTCATGTTACTCATGACCAGGCAGAAGCCATGTCAATCTCGGATAGAATTGCAGTGATGAAAAAAGGAAAAATCGTTCAAATTGGAACCCCACAAGAACTCTATATGCATCCCAAAAGCTTGTTTGTTGCCCACTTTATTGGCGAATCCAACTTTCTAGAAGGCTACATTGTCCAAACAAATGGATACTCAAAGCTAGAGTTACGGGGTGGACTGAGGATTAATGCGGTAAATCCTGGCATAAAGCAAAATGAAAGAGTAGTTTTAGCTATTAGGCCTGAAACTTGCGAAATGAAAAAAGGAAACGACCTCACTGACGGTTTGATTGGAAAAATTGTAAAGGTCACTTTTGAAGGAACTATGGTTCGATATGACATTAGGCTCGAAAACGGAGACCACTTGATAATAAACCGGCAATCACTAGCAGAAAATTGGTTTGAAATTAATGAAGAAGTCACAATAACCTATCCACTCGATAAAGCTCATCTCTTCCCATATCCTGAAGAAGGTTTAAACAAAGAAATTTCGGTATAAATCTTCGCGATTAGGTTTTCCTGCACCTCGCAGTTAACCTTATCCTTTTCTTAACCAATTGTTTACTTCGGCTCTTTGCAACGCACAGCAAAAACAATCTTCTAATATCTGTTAAAACGTTGTAAATCTTGGATGACGACGAAATATGGAGCCTATTAACGGTCGAAGGCTTTATTTTATTGTCCTAATCGGAATCGTACTCTATTTGATTCTGGACGTAGTGGCGCAGCTTCTTCCTCCGCATTATAATTGGATTACTCAAGCGGAAAGCGATTTGGCAGTGGGGCCGTTCGGCTATATAATGGCCATTAACTTTCTTAACCGTGGCTTGCTTTCTATTGCATTCTTATTCGCCTTTATGGGAACAATACGTCTAATTGGAGAAAGTCTCACTCGGTACAGCAGAGGGTTCTTGTTTTTCGGTGCTTGGTCTGTTGGTGCGTTGCTGCTCGCATTTTTCCCCACAGACGTTCCCGCTACACCAATTTCATGGCATGGAGCAATCCACCTCATTGTCGCATTGATCGCATTCCTCACAGGTGCTATAGGAGCATTTGTGCTGTCTCTAGAAATGAAGGGAAATCAAACCCTCCAAAATGTGAGACGATTTGCGCTACCACTTGCGGTGCTGGTGGTGGTCTTCTGTTTGCTTGAGTTGCTAACACCTTTCATTTTGCCACATCTCAGTGCGCGCTTCGGAGGATTCCTTGAAAGGATATTCCTTGGATCAATGCTTGCATGGATCGCGGCAGTATCCGCATATATGATCAGGCATGAACTGAAAAAAGTACTCCCAACAATTGGAAAAAAACCCTAATATTTCACAATCAAAACAGCACTTTCAAAGTTTATTGCATACTTAGGTTTGTTTATTTGTTTTTATGCTGTAATCTTTATTTAAAAGGATTATAGAATTATTAAGCTGAGAGACTCTGATGGCGCTTGACAAATTAAGTTCTTCTTTAACAGACGCTATAAAGAAGCTGTTTAAAGCTGGCGTGATAGACGAGGCAACAGTGAAAGAACTTGTCCGCGATATACAAAGAGCGCTTCTCCAATCAGATGTTAATGTCCAACTTGTTCTTGAAATATCAAAGCGCATCGAAGAACGTGCGTTAAAAGAAAAAGTTCCTCCGGGCATTTCAAGGCGCGAGCATGTCATAAAAGTCGTTTACGAAGAACTAACCCGATTTGTGGGTGATAAGCCAGTTCCACTTAAGATGGAACCAGGCAAAAGAAAAGTTGTAATGCTTGTCGGAATCCAAGGCTCAGGCAAAACAACTCATGCTGCTAAGCTGGCACGCTATTTCCAGAAGCGAGGATTAAAACCCGCGTTAATTGCCGCTGATACTTTCCGTCCTGGTGCCTACGCTCAGCTTCAGCAACTAGCAGCCAGAATTAACATGCCCATTTACGGCGACCTCAAAGCTAAAGATCCAGTTAAAGTGGCTAAAGAGGGATTAAAACAGTTTCCAGACAAGGACCTAATAATTATAGACACCGCAGGTAGGCACAAAGAAGAAAAAGACCTCATCAAAGAAATGAAAGATCTTGAAAAGCACATCAAGCCTGACGAAGTCATTATGGTTATTGACGGAACTATTGGACAACAAGCCCTCATCCAAGCCAAAACATTCCATGAAGCAACACCCATCGGCGCCATAATCGT
>Ga0182021_10004903_pt1 | contig 15788 bp, 14 predicted proteins | sample 612E3MmetaG_FD_120493 | JGI IMG/M metagenome (GOLD analysis project Ga0182021, IMG submission 120493) | Permafrost microbial communities from Stordalen Mire, Sweden - 612E3M metaG (Illumina Assembly) | ecosystem: Environmental > Terrestrial > Soil > Wetlands > Permafrost | place: Sweden... | reverse complement strand
TTTGCCTGTTTAATTCCTTCTGCTATAGTCTTGTTGTCTAGGGGCATTTTTAAGCCTCGTGCCATTGAGAGATTTGAAACCCATTATAAAAATATTCGCTTATCATTGTTCAGTACCGAATAGTTGTTCGTAATTGCCAGCATCAACGTCTTTCTGGACTTCTCGAGGGTCTTTGCCTTCAACGGTAACACCTAAGCTCACGCAAGTACCTAGCAACTCTTTAGTTGCTTTTTTGACGGTTGGGGATAAAAGTTGAGGACCTTTAATTTTTGCAATCTTCAATATCTGCTCCATGGATAAATCGCCAATTTTGACGGTATTGGGTGTACCTGAGCCTTTCTCAACTTTAAGTTCAGCCACTATAAGTGCGGATGCTGTGGGGGTGCCAACGGTTACCTCGAAGGTTTTATCTTCTGTGTCAACGCTTATTTTTACTGGAACTTTCATTCCAGCGTATTCTTTTGTGATTTCGTTGATTTTGTTGACAATGGCCACTATGTTTACGCCTAGTGGACCAAGAGCTGGACCTAATGGTGGACCTGCATTGGCTTGTCCGCCGTTGACAATTAATTCTACAACTTTTTTATCTACCATTTTGTTTCACCGTTTATTTTGCTTTTTCAACTAGTTTTACATAGTCTGAATGTACTGTGATGGGCAAAGTGAAAGTTGCCTCAAGCAATTCGAGGGTAACTTCTCCTTTTGACTTGTCAAGCCGTGTGATTTTAGCACGCATACCTTTGAAGGGTCCACCAGTGATTTCAACAACGTCATCTTCGTTGAGGTCTTCCATGACTGGTTTACGCACTATGTACCGTTCTATTTCAGCGAAGCTCACGAGCCCAGGGATTCTGGATCGAACATGTCTAACGCCTGTGATTGCTTCTTCCACTAGATGTGGTCCATCTGCTTCAATGAATACATAGCCTTTAAGTGTGTCTGGAACAAGAAGAGATTTTATTGGAATATGAGCCATTTCTACTTTGGAAGCGATTAAACGTGCCACGTTACGTTCTTGGCCTGTGGTTGTTTTTACAACAAAAATTTTTACTTGACTTATCTCTTCTTTCTTGTCTTCCATGTTCAGGCTTCCTTAAGCTGTCGCGGCTGCGCCAGAAGTTGCGCCGCCTGTTGCATAGGATAAGAGTTTAATTACGAATCCGATTAAGCCGACTGCACCGATACCTAACAGACTGATTTTTATCGAGAGCCAAAGCTCTTCACGTCCCGGTTTTACGGCTAGCTTTAAGGTTCTTCCTGCCTGCGTTAACCAAGATTTTATACCCATATTTACCGCACCTTCAAGATTTCACTAATATATAATAAATGTTACTGTAACATTTTAGTTTAAAAACTACTGTGTTAAGCCTTTTAAACATTGCTTACCAAAAGGACATGCTTATACTTTCTTGAAAGGCAACCCAGCAGTCTCCAGTGCATACAACAAGTTTGGTTTATCTTCGCTTTTAATTCCTTTCCAATCAAGAATTGCCAACGGCACCTTCTCCAAAGTTTTCTTCACACAATGGGAGATCATTTCAGAGTCCAAAAGAGGCACTGCATATTTTGGAATCATATGTCCAAACGCCGCTTCGCCCACTAAAGCCATAAGCGTGAACATTTGATTGTAGTGAGTTCCACCTATCCCAATGAACGCAGAATTTGTGGGTGCCGTAAAGTTAGCGATAGTTGACATTGCCGAATGGGCAACAGCTTCTGCTGCCTTAGAATCGCTCCATTGCACGGAGCAACTACCTAACTCAACAAACATAGTGGGAACGCTTAGGCTTGGACCGTGATGAGTACACTCGAAAGAAACTTCATAATCAAGACAAAAAGTCTCTTTGTAGTGTAAGAGCGCTTTCAAAGCAGTTTGCATGGCTAAAGCAGGAGCAACCGAGAGTGTTTTGGGCAATCCACCTAGTTCAGCTTCGCCAAAGTTCCCAGGTGCATGAACAGACAGCGTAGGTTTACCGCTTTGACTGCAGTGTCGCGAGATAAAAACTATAAGCTTTGCCTCATGGAAAATGTCTGGAAGGTTCTGTGCTTTCACAGATTCCTCTTTGAGGGTTACCAGCGTAACTTTCTTGTCGTTAATGTCCGCTGTGTAAGTTGGATTTTGCTCGAAGGTTTGCTCGGTCTCACGAAAAGAGTAGTTATTTAGGATTTGCTCTTTGATATTTAGGCTTGCAATGTCCTTCTCCGAGGCTATTAGCAGAATCATTCAATCGCTCTCTTATTGTGTGCATATTCGTAGCGGAAAAGGTTTTTGCATAAAGCTTATTATTTCATAGTAGTTCAAGCCTATCTGAAGGCACTGAAAAGATGCATTTGATTAATTTCAAAGAGTTAACCGGCAAAGAGCTCGGCACACTCGTTGATTTAGGCATTGAAGTTAAGGGAAACCCAAAGAAATATCTCAAAATGTTCGAGGGCAAGTCGGCAGCATTGATTTTCCAGAAGACTTCTACTCGAACAAGGGTTTCGTTTGAAGTCGCTATGACGCAGTTGGGCGGACATGGTTTGTTTATTGATTGGCGAACAACCAATTTTGCTTTGGCAGATATAACTGATGAGTTGCAGTATTTATCGCGCAACGTTGATTGCGTCATGGCGCGATTGCTATGCGATACAGATTTAATCAAGATGGCGAATGCTTCGCGTGTTCCCGTCATAAATGGCTGTGATGAAAAATATCATCCAAGCCAAGCCTTGGCAGACTTAATTACCATAAAAGAAAAATATGGCAAACTTAAAGGTGCCAAAGTCGTCTACGTGGGAGTCCATAACAATGTAACTAACTCGTTAATTGAAGGCTGCACGAAAACAGGCGTCAAACTGACAACGGTTACTCCAATTTTTAATGAAGCTTCAAGAGACGATAAGCTGCTTTCGGAAGCTAAAGAAACTGGTCTTTGGGAATCAACTTTAGATGTAAAGTTGGCGGTTGCGGATGCAGATTTTGTTTACACTGACACGTGGATTGATATGGAGTTTTTCACTGACCCCAAGTTTGCTGCGGAGAAGGAGAAACGCATTAAACTCATGATGCCCTTCCAAATAAACGCTAAACTGCTTCAGGGCAACAATGCATACATTATGCATGACATGCCTATTCATCGTGGTTTTGAAATAACCGCAGAAGCTATAGACAGCCCAAAGGCAGTGATTTATGAGCAAGCAGAAAACAGGTTGTATGCCGCCAAAGCGATTTACCTAAAGTTGATGGGTGCCTAAGCACTCTCTTAGCCCCTCCAGTTTTTTTGGGGCTCATTCCTTCTTGGTTGATAATTGTTTTGCTTTTTCGATACTTTCCGGTTCAGGATTCTTTCTCGTGTAACCGCATGAATAGCATTTTCCGTCATGCACACAAACCACCTCTCCGCAATTTGGACAGCGGTACTTCTCAGCTTGTTCCGCAAGAAACTCAGTTATGCCTTTTGCGTTTATGGTTTTCAGGTTTTCAACCATGCTCATATCATAGTGTTCGCGGTAGCGTTTGTCTAAATGATTCAATTTTTCGCAGGGCATCGTGTCGCATACACTGCAAGATTTGATTTGGTTTTTTCGAAGTTTTGGGCAAGCTCGTTTTACGTAGCAGTTTTTGGCGCGTGGTCGGCAACCTGCGCAGTGGGTTACTTTGCCCCTTTTCGTTGGAACTCCATGGATGTAGGCGTTATAGGCTCTGCATACGCCGCAGTTCATTCCGCATGGAGCTATAAGTTCAGGCGTGAATTTGATGGAAACCATAATTTTGTATTGTTTGCTAAAGTTTAATTATTTTACGCTTTTGCAGCAATGGAAATTTAACGTAGTTTTGAAGGATAATTCTTAATAAGATTAGAAAAATGACTGATAATTATGATATTTTTTAGTTAGTTCAGCTAACAATAATCGTCAGACAGTGAGAAATTAAAGTGTTACCTGCATATCTGTCCAATTGCAGGATGAACAACGTTTGGCAGTTTAAATAGCAGAATTTTCAACCTTCAGTAATTGTCCATTAATAGCGGTGTCGCTTTCAATAAATCGAAGCTACGATTGCTGTTACTGTTCCTTGAATATTTGTGACTTCTTTTTGTATTTGGGAAATAAGTTGTTTTAGATCTTCTTTGTCGTTTGCTCTGACAGCACATATTACATCGTAGGGTCCAAAGACAGTGTCAGCGGACAAGACTTTGGGAATATTTTGAAGTTGTTGTTGAACTTGTTCGAGATTTCTTGGCTGCGTATTAAGAAAAAGAAAAGCATATGGTTCCTCAGTGAAGGGTTTGCCTTCAGCTATGACGATGAGAGTTTGTGTTTTCTCTATCATCGGTTCTTGAGGAGTTATATTTCTAATTGGATTGAACCATTTATTGATGAATTCACCAATGTCGTTAAAACGTAATTGAACTAGAATGTCAACTGGGCCAAAAAGCAAGCATACGTCTTTCATGGACAAGCTCATTTTTTGATTAGTTCGTCCAATACTGCATCAAAAGTGCCTGTTTTACAGGATAATATCAGATATGCTTTCATTGTCGTCTATAACTATTAGTACGACTTCCTTGATAAATTTAACTTAAGAGAATGATTAAATTATAAAAAGACGAAAACTATAATGATTCACCAAGATAAAATGAATTATGAGCAACAGTTAAATTTACCAACTCTGAAGGCTTGATTAGTCGTTGGAAAAAAAATGTAAAAACTTTCATTTCCAAGAGATGGATTTGTTAATATGTTTTCCCGATACCGGAAATGAAGGAAGAAAATATCTTTTTTATACAGTTCAGTTCATTGACCGAAAAAACAAGAAGAACAAACCTCAAACAATTTTAGCAGACATCGTTGATAACCCAACGTTTGAGAGCGGATACCCTCATACAGTTGGTTTCTTCAGAGACCCAGTCGATGGGGAAGGCAATTTTTTGGGTAATTTTTTGGAAATAAGAATTATTAGATGTATCGAAGAGTTTTGGAAGTTCTTGAACGACCTCAACATTTAAGGTGGCAGGAGCATAATCATGTTTACTGAGTATTCGTCTGATGATTTAGAAATAAACCCTTTGTTTTTACAAAGATTCAGCATCTTTGTGTTTTCTGGATTTATGTCACTATAGATCGTTTCTAATTTTAGGTCCTTGCCTATGTCAATAATGTAGTCCATAAGTTTAGAACCTAACCCTAACCCATGCCATGAATCGCTCACCATGATTGCGAATTCTCCATTTTTTCTTTCCATATCAAGAATTAATCTTACAACACCGATAAGACTGGTATCCTCAATTTGTGCAACTATTGCGATTTCGCGGTCATAATCCAGATTGCAGTACCTAGACAACGTATCATGTGACATTTCTTTGATTGTCTCGAAAAATCTGAACCGAACACTTTGTGGGGACAAAGATTTGAATAGCGCGTTAAAGCGTTTTTCATCTTCAGACTTTATCGGTCGAAGTGTAATGTTTACACCGTTTTTCAGTGTCCGCTTTGTAATGTATTTTTTTGGGTAGGGTGCAATAACCAAGTTTTCAGGGTGCTCAGCACCTTGACGCAAAAATAGAGTAAAATCTATTATTATTTGAACATCGGACGCGTATGCTTTTTTGTCCTTAATGACTATGGGGTTTATTTCGATTTTTCTTATCTCTGGAAAATCAGCTACAAGTTGAGAAAACCTGATTATCATTTCTTCAATTGCCCCAGTTTCAAACTGGCTATCGCAAGCGTCTTTGCAGTACTGAAGCGCTTTAGTGTTCTCCATTATTTGCCGAGCAAGAACTTGATTTAGAGGTGGAAAACCAACACTTAGTTCCCTGTCTTTTTCAATTAAGGCGGTGCCTCCTGTTCCTAAACAAACTATTGGACCAAACTGGGGATCTTTTTTTGATCCTAAGAATAGTTGGCAGGGGGCGTTGAGTTCTTTCAGTTGCAGTGCCACTCCTTGGAATTCAGGTATTTTATTGAAAGCACTATTCTCGTTAACGAGTTGGTTAAACTGGAAAGATAGTTGGGCGGGAGAAAAAACATCAAAAGTAACACTTTGGTTTTGGCCTTTAACGCTATTTTGAGGATTCAATGTTTTTATCACTAATGGGTACCCGAGTTTAGACGCTATAACAGTGGATTCTTCAACGGTTTTAGCGACAAGCGTTTTTACAGTAGGTATCTTGTAGGCTTCTAAGAATTGGAGAGATTCCAGCAAATTTAGAGTTTCTCTGCCTTCAGAAAATGAGCGTCTCAAAATCCCTTTAAGATGTGTTGGTGAAGTTTGGTCTATCGAAATTTCGTCAGGAGTTTGGTACAGCAACTCTAGATTTTGTGTGCGTGTGTAGATGTTCATGAATGTTCTTATGGCTTCTTGGGGGTTTCGGAAGACGGGGATGTCGTTTTTGTGCAGTGTTCTTCTTGCTTCTTGGCATTTGGGGTCTTCGCCCATTAGGCAGACAAAGATGTTTTTTCTTGTTTGTTTGGCTGAATCTATGATAATGTTGGTTAAATAAAGTGGGTCTGTTAAACCTGTTGGGGCATACATAACAAGTAGGCTGCTGGTTGAGGGGTCGTTTATGCAGGTTTGTATTGTTTTTTGGTATCTTTCTGGGGTTGCTTCCTCTAGAAGGTCAATGGGATTGCTTAAGCGGCAATAGTAAGGCAAGAAGTTACTCAGAGTTTGAAAAGTAGAATCGCTTATCTCTGCGAGTCTCCCCCCTCTTCTGTTTATTTGATCTACTGCCATCAATGCTGGACCTCCAGCGTTTGTTATAATCGTTAAATTAGGGACAGTGGGGTTTGGTTGCATCGATAGAGTTTTAGCGCAATCAAAAAGTCCATTTATTGTCTCAACCCGAACAATGCCACATCTTCGAAACGCAGCATCATAGATGGCTTCCTTGAGTTGATTCATATCGGAGATAGTGAGATTCTGGTTTTTATCTGCCAGGTTGGGTTTAACTATGATTATAGGTTTTGTTTTTGCAAAGCCTCTTGCAGCGCTCATGAAGCTCCTTGCATTCTTTATTGTTTCTACATAGAGCATTATGATTCGTGTTTGAGCATCATTCCCGAAATATTCGATCAAATCGGCAGGACCTACATCGATTGTTGACCCCGTTGAGACGACTGCGCTAAGACCAACTTGAGTTTCCAACGACCAATCTAATGCTGATCCACAAAATGCTCCGCTCTGTGATATGAAGGCAATTTTTCCAGGAACTGCTTTCTTTTCTGCAAAAGTCGCGTAAAGATTTGAATTCGGTCTTATAATTCCAAAGCTGTTGGGTCCTATTATCCTCATTCCGTAGGTACGTTTGCAGTCAAGAATTCGCCTTGTTAAGTCTTGACCGTTTTTATCACATTCATCGAAACCAGCTGAAACAATAACTGCATTCAAAACGCCGACTTTGCTGCTTTCTTCAACAATCTGGGGAACCGTATGAGCGGGGGTTGCGATTATTGCTAGGTCTACTTTGGAGGGAACGCGGTCTATGCTTGGGTAAGCAGTAATTCCTTGGATTGTTTGTCTAAATGGATTTACTGGAAAAATCCTTCCTTGGTATGTCCCAATTAAGTTATAGAGAATTCGGTTTCCTATGGAATCTGCTCGTCCGCTTGCCCCTATAACAGCGATTGCTTTGGGACTGAAAAACCCTTTAAGATTTCCCATAACCCATCGGCTCCAGTAATTTACTAAGTAAGATCTATGAGCTTAGATTAAATCGATTTTTGCGACGTGGGTTGAACACGATATGCAAGGGTCGTAGGCGCGTACTAACATTTCCAAGGCGAGCTCAATCTCTTTTTGGGGTTTGTTTAGAATCTGCGGAAGCAACGCTTTCATGTCTAGTGAAATGTTGCCGTGGTTTTGGCTAGTGGGTATTATTAAGTTGGCTTTGGTGCAAACGCCCTTATCGTTATACGTGTATTCATGGAATAGTATGCCTCTGGGTACTTCTATGGCTCCAACTCCACTTCCTGCCTTAACTTTTATGTTTGTATTATTGTAGTCTGGTTGGGTTTTAAGTCCAGCAGCTTCGAGCTCATTTATGAGGCGTATCGAATCTTCGACACTATGGACAGTTTCCACTAACTGTGCAATACTATTCATGAATGGATTGTAACAAATTGGTTTGAGGTTGAACATTTCCGCAACTTTTTGAGCCAAGGGTGATAGTTTATTGTAATTTAGGTTTAGCCTAGCTAAGGCACCTACCATGTAGGCGGCCCGATTGTGTTTTGCCCATTTGGCGGTTGATTGTGGAATAACGTATTCGTTTGTATAGGCGAGGTATTCGTTTACGGGCGCTGTCCCTGTGTCTGTTGAAGCTAGCTGACCATCGTAGAGGGCATATCCGTTGGGATCTGAAAGTGCAATGAATTCTGTTTCACGTTCGAAGGCGGGAAAATTGCCTGCTAAACTCTTGAACAGTCCAGCTACAGCTTGAAGGTTAGGAATTGAATCCTGGAGCTTCTTTCGCATAGCAGCCAGTTCCTTCGTTGAGGGTATTTTGGAGAATCCGCCGGGGATAAGTCTTTGAGGGTGAGTGGTTCTGCCACATAGTAGAGTTGACATTTCGTTTGCTGTTCGGTGAAGTTGAAGCACAATTTTGACTTCGGCAAGGTTTGTTGAGGCAATGGGAATAACTGAGCCAACACCCATCAAATCGGGTAGAACCAGAAAACCAAGGTGCAAAATGTGACTTTGCAAGTTCTCAGCGTGCAGGGCTAGCTTTCGAAGTTTTAGGTCCTGTTCGCTTATCTGTATCCCCATAGCAGCTTCGGTGGCTTTCAATGAAGCAAGTGTATGGCCGATTGAGCAGATTCCGCATATTCGCGAGGTAATATGGTGTAGCTCATTCCAGGATCTGCCCACCACCATGGCTTCGAAGAATCTTGGTGCTTCAGGAATGCTCCATTCGCATTTCTCTACAGCGCCGTTCCTTATCGATACGTTAATGTTTCCGTGTCCTTCGACTCTTGTTATGTGATGAACATTTACATCGACATTTTTAGGTTCACTCATCTTTTTGCCTCTTGCCAACCAAAATATAACCTAAACTTGGATATTGCGTCATCAATTGTTAAGCCGTATTTGATGAGAACTTCTTTTTGGGAGTTCTCGTTTGGGTTATCAATTAAGCCGCGGCAACCCCAGCAGATTGTTCCCTCGTTAACACAGCATGAGTTGCAGCCAGCTCTCGTGACTGTGCCAACGCAGAATTGTCCGCGTTCAAAGGCGCAGACGTTCTCGTTTTTCTTGCATTCCACACAGACAGGGTAAGTGGCAGTTTCAGGTTTCTTTCCCAGCAAGAGAGATTTGACCACCTGCAAGAAATCTTCGCGGTCAATTGGGCAGCCATATACATAGGCGTCAACTGGGATTACAGCGTCGATGGGCCTAGCAGCGTAAGAGTCAAAGAGCCGCGCGTTTTCGCCATAGACCATCTTCTTGACGCTATCTAAGTCCTTGTAGTTTCTAAGAGAGTTGATGCCGCCGATTGCAGCGCAAGATCCGATTGCCACCACAAGTTTTGCGTTTTTCCTTATCTGTTTTAGCCTATCTTCATCCTGCAGCCTAGTACATGAGCCTTCTACGAATGCGATGTCGTAGTTGTCGCTTTGTTCCTTCATGACTTCTCTGAAGGTTACAACTTCAACTTGACCCAAAAGATCTAACAAGTCTTCTTCAAGGTTCGCGATTTGTAGCTGGTCTCCTTCGCAACCGGCAAAATCGAAGAATGCTACTTTAGGTTTCATTAAAGCGCCTCCGGGACACCTTTTATTTTTGAATAATTAAACACAGGGCCGTCTTTGCAGACATATATTTGGTTGATTTGGCAGTGGCCGCATTTTCCAACTCCACATTTCATTCTTCGTTCGAGGGACATGATTATGTGGTCGTCAGGCACGTTTCGTTTCTTCAGATCTGCTATTACGAATTTGTACATGACTGGGGGACCACATAATATCGCGATTGTTTTTTCGGGATCAAATGGGACTTGAGGAATAAGTGTTGTGATTACTCCTATGTTGCCGTCCCACACTTCATTTTCGGGGCACCAGTTTACAGTAGGTTTGAACTCAACATTTTCTTTTAAGGTTATTGAAGCTAGTTCTTCGCCAAACAGCATTTCTTTTGGTTCTTTGCATCCATACAGAAGCATGACACGTCCAAAGTTTTTTCTGTTGTCAAAGACATAGTTAATAAGAGATCTTAAGGGTGCTATTCCCAGACCGCCTGCGATGAACAAAAGATCTTTACCCTGTAAAGAGGCTATATCAAACCCATTCCCAAATGGTCCTCTTATTCCAACTTTATCGTCAACGTTGAGTTGGTGTAACTTTGTTGTTAAGTTTCCTAATTTGCGAACGCAGATTTCGAATGTCTTTTTCTTTGTTGGTGAGGAGGAAAGAGATATTGGGGCTTCACCGATTCCAAAGACGGAGACTTCTACGAATTGTCCTGGTTTGTGATTGAGTTCTGATTTGTCGTCGAGTTTTATTTCAAAGAGTGTCTCCATGGATGTCATTGGGACTTTCTTGATTATTGTTGCTAATCTTGGAACATAGTCTATGTTGCCTTCAGTTTGGATGTTGACTTCTGGTTGAGTTGCTGTGGTTGCCATTTGTACTCCTGTGTTTTGGTTTTCTTGGTACATGTCGTTAAGCAGGTTGACAGGGTTTGCTATGTCTGGAAGACAGTTCGAAGAGCATCTTCCACAGCCTACACAAGAAACAAAGCCAAAGCGGTCAAACAAGTATTTACCTTTTTTGAAGTATCGATGTCGATATCTTGTTGGTCTAGTTGCTCGGAAGTTTTCTCCTGATGCTATCTTTGCGAAGTCTTCTAGTAAACATCCGTCCCAAGTTCTTATTCTCTCACCGTGCTCTAAAGTAAGGTCTGGATTATCTTTGACGTCGAAACAGTAGCATGTGGGGCAAACTAAGACGCATGAGCCGCAAGCTAGACATTTTTCTGAATGTTTTTCCCAAAATCCGCTTTTGCTATAGCTGTCTCTCAGTAGTTCAGGGATGAGTTCCGGTGGGAAGTCAAATTTTTGCTGAGACATACCCATGACTTCCCTTTTTTTCTGTCCAGCAACTTGCATGTCACGCGCCAATGCGGTTGTCGCATTTTTTGCGTATTTCGACAACAGTTCTTCTCCTTTCTGAGAGCCTACGTTGATTGCGTATCGATTTCCAATGTCGGTTAACATGAGGTCATAGCCATAATCTATAGCTGCGCTGCCCATGTAGGAAGAGAAATTCCATTTTGACATTTTTTGGATATTTACGCCTATTATTATGGTCGCATCTCTTTTCTTGAAATAGTGTGGGTCAGATTTTGTTTCCCTGAATATTTCATCCATGTGGAGCAAAGCTACAATGTCATAGGGGTGAACTCCAACGAGTACTGTTGGTTTGGGTTCATCTGGATTCTTTGTGGAAAATCCGTCGGATATGTCATATGTAAATAGTGTTTCCCGTTGAGGGAAGAAATATTTTTTCGGAGGCAACAAAGTTACATCATAATCTAGACGTAATTCCTCGGCTGAGTCTAGGGGTCCAAAAGTAAATTTGTTTCCCCGTGATTTAACGCCAATAACTTTTAGAGAATCATCTCTTATAAGTGCGTTAATAAAATCTTGGAAATCTTCTTTAGAAATTATTTTCATTTCTTGAGAACCTCGAGAAGATTTTAATATAAAATACTTATCGATCCATTTATCTATTTTGTAAAAGCCTTTGAAATTAAAATTTCTTTTTACATTCAGAAAAGCGATTGGTCTCTTTAGGCATTTGTGTAAACGTTTATTTTGACGGAATGTTTGTGTCTGTTTTTGACAGATTATTTGCTATTATCGCCGTTACCTTTCCCAGAGTTTAAGCAAACCCAAAAATACTCTTTCTAATCATAAAAAATATTTTTTTTCAAAGCAGCCTTTAACGGAAAAAAGTTTTTTAGGAAGCATCAATGATGGAAAAACCCGAGAATTATCCGCTATTTCCACATTATCATTTTAAATAACCAGTATAACTGCACATGATGTGGCATACAGCATAATTATCAAGGGATTTTGCAACATAATTCTTAATTATCTCAATTTCGTTGCCGAAAGACTCTTAAAAAAAGAAGGTTTTAAGAGTGATTTTTGCACGCATTCATGATCATTGCTTAACAACCTTTAATTCCCTCTCCCCAGCATTTTGTAGTGTATCTTAATAGAGGCTAAACAATGTCGTGTCAGAACTATATAGGATATTCAAAAACATCCGCTAAAGGAAAACAATGTCTTGGAGGATTTGAATAATGCAGGAAATATTAACCACAAAGGAAAACCTCGACATGACCTATTGTAAGTATTGTACATACTTCAATGCCTCTTATTCTTTCTGCAACAAGTTCCACAGAGAAACCGCGGAATGGTTCAAATGTCCAATAATAGATACCAGAATTTCCCCAAGAAAATGTCCAGGATAAAAATACATGCACTCTTCCGAAAAACATATCAATTAACCAGCATGATTTTTCTTCGATCCAAATCTTGACGACCACTGATGGGATTTTCACAAGGACACCTTCAAAAAAGAGAAGCAACCGAGAAAGTCACAAGCTAAGCTTCCTATTTTATCAAGGTCTTTATGGACCCTTCGCGTTTCTTAGAATGACTACACTCGAAAAAAAGAAATCACGGGTTACTAGAAAAACCAAAGCCGCAACTGCAGTGGCGATTGTCGCTATTTTGTTGGTTTCTTTTTTTGCTTTGGCTCCTATTCATGTTTGGTTCCCTGCTAACTGGTTTGGCGGTGAAAAATCAACCTTGCTTGCATCTTCTCGAGCGGTTGATAATGTTGTTTGGCGAGGTGTCGCGTCTAATGCATGGGCGTATTTTCAGCCTGGAATAGGAGTAGACTCTAAAACAGGGCTTCCGTACGCCGGAGGTTCAGATTTTAAAGGCTTTACTGACTGGGACTTAGGCGTATATATTCAATCGGTTATTGATGCCCAAAAAATTGGGTTGATAGGTACTGTGGGCGATTGGGGGTCAAATCAACGGTTGGAAAAGGTTATGATTTTTCTTGAATCCCGTCCGCTAAACGAGAGTACAAATTTTCCTTTTTGGTTTTATGACGCCACAAACGGGCAAGACTTTCATCAACTTTCCGACAAAGCCGCTACTCCAGTTGACGGCGCTGACACAGGAAGACTGCTATTGGCTTTAAACAACCTAAAAAGCTTCCAGACCAGCTTATCATCGCGCATAGACTATGTTGTTTACAACCGAACCGATTACACATCCTTGCTCTCTGGTATTAGCAGTTCTGACAACAACATTTACGCCTACTACATCTATAGCGGATACGCAGCTTTCTGGTCTAGCCAAGTCGGCAAAATCCCAAGCGAAATCCTAAACAACATCGCTAGTAAACCTACCGTATCCACTTACGGCGTCTCATTGCCAAATATTCCGCTTACCTGTGAACCTCTGCTCTGTTCAATTTTTGAACTCAACAGCACTGACAGCAAACTATCTGACTTAATGGGTCAAGTGTATTTGGCGCATGAATCCTACTACAACAATACTGGGCAATATGTGGCTTTTAGCGAAGGGAACAGCATGACAAGCCAATTCATTTACGAATGGATTGTTGCCCCAGACGGTAGCACATGGAAAATAACCGATGCAGCAAAAACCACTTATTATAACATAAATCCTATTATCTATGATAAAGTGGCGTTGGGTTTTTTGGCGCTCTATAACACAACCTATGCGTACAACCTCTCGGTTTTCCTTGAAAAAAACATGCCTAAACCCACAGACGGTTACCTCGCAGGCGTAGATACCACAGGCAAAGTTGTTCCAGGAGCAGGCAGCAACACAAACGGCTTAATCCTTGACGCAGCACTCTACGCAATACAAAAAGGAAGATAAACACTCTTGCCAAAACTTAGCGGTGCAATCGGCGTGAAACATTCAGGCAAAACCACAGTTATAGAAGATTTAATTACAGAACTTACAAGAGGAGGCTACCACGAGGGCACAATAAAAGAAATGGTACGAATTCCAACTTTGACACTCCTCAAACAGAAACCGACCGTACACGCAGGCAGGAGCAGAAAAATCGTTGCCGTTCTAAGACGTCTTGGCCAATGTCCAGGAACTTGCCAACTTAATTTAAAAAGCTTGAATAGGTTAGTGTTTGTCTTCTAGTTGACGGCAATTTAGGATTTAGCCCTAACCAACTCATAAATTTAGTTAGACCCAATAACTGAAGAAGCTCTCGGTAATCTCCAGCTTAAATTCCCGCCATTGGCTTCACACGAACTGTAGCTTTGGGCATTTGGAGCATAATTATCAAGGCAATTCCTAACATTCTTAACTATCTTGGTAAGAATAACAAAACCACCATAATTATCCGGTATTTTATCAATATTATTTTAAATTTTCACTTGGCCCCATTTTTGTACGCATAGGGCATAATTATCAGGGGATTTTCCAACATAATTCTTAATTATCCCATCCGATAAATGGAGTGACTGAGGTAACATAAAAATGGTAAAAATGGATTTCGGAGGCGTCAAAGAGGACGTCATTACTCGAGAAGAATTCACATTGGCAAAAGCCCAAAAAATCCTAAAAGATGAAGTTGTAGTCTCACTCGGCTATGGCATTCAAGGTCAAGCGCAATCACTCAATATGCGCGACCAAGGAATAAAAGTAATCATCGGTCAAGAAAAAGAAGGCGTGTTCAAAAAAGAATGGGACAAAGCAGTTGCAGACGGCTGGGTTCCTGGCAAGAATCTCTTCCCAATGGAAGAAGCAGCCAAAAAAGGAACAATCAAACTGTTTCTATTAACCGACGCAGCCCAAAAGGCAGTATGGCCAAAAGTCAAAACTACCCTCAAAGCGGGTGACGCTCTATACTTTAGCCACGGATTCAGTATTGTTTACAAGGAACAAACAGGCGTTATTCCACCAAAAGACATTGACGTGATCCTTGTTGCACCGAAAGGCTCTGGCACATCTGTGCGCAGAAATTTTGTTGACGGGAGCGGTATAAACTGCAGCTTCGCGGTCTTCCAAGATGCAACAGGGAAAGCCGAAGAACGCGCTAAAGCTCTTGGCATAGCTATCGGAGGAGGATACCTATTTCCAACAACGTTTGAGAAAGAAACTTACAGTGACCTAACAGGGGAACGCGGCACATTGATGGGTGCACTCGCAGGCATTCTGGAAGCCCAATACAAAACTTTGCGTGAACATGGACATAGCCCAAGTGAGGCATTTAATGAAAGTGTTGAGGAACTAACCCAAAGTTTAATCCGTCTTGTCGATGAAAACGGCATGGATTGGATGTACTGCAACTGCAGCGAAACCGCACGTATCGGAGCATTACGCTGGAGAAGTCGTTTCCGAGAAGCCACTCAACCAGTGTTTGATTCACTCTACGAACTCGTCGCAGCAGGAGAAGAAACACGTATCGTCCTTGAAAAGAGCAAGGCACCAGACTACCGTCAAAAACTCGCTGACGAACTCAAAGAAATGGGCAACAGCGAAATGTGGCGTGCAGGCGCAACAGTGCGTTCACTTCGCCCAAGTAAACAAAAGAAAGAGTAAACAACTCTTTCTTTTCTTTTAGTTTTATAAAACTGTCATTACATCAAAAAACAATTCTGGTCAGCCCTATCTGTGCCCATGAAATCGGCTAAAGCTTGATTTTCAGAGGTTAAATCAACGACTCCCAACATGTAAGAAGGGTGCTTCTCTAACTCTACTTCTTTGGTGTAGAGTGTTTTAGTGAAG
>Ga0182021_10004902_pt1 | contig 15788 bp, 19 predicted proteins | sample 612E3MmetaG_FD_120493 | JGI IMG/M metagenome (GOLD analysis project Ga0182021, IMG submission 120493) | Permafrost microbial communities from Stordalen Mire, Sweden - 612E3M metaG (Illumina Assembly) | ecosystem: Environmental > Terrestrial > Soil > Wetlands > Permafrost | place: Sweden... | reverse complement strand
ATAATTTCATTAAATTTTTAATTAATTTAAATCAAGAATTTAAAATAAAAGTGTAAAAAAATGAGAATTTAAAAGACCGAACTAATTTTTTATTCTAATATTATTAATTATTTCAGAACAATTTGAAAATGCTTAAAATGAAAATTAATTACCATAGGGGAGAAAAAAGTTGGATTTATCATGTTTCCCTGACACCCAGGACAATATACCTAACATACCTGTACATCTAACCAGAGTAGGAGTTACAGGTGTCAAAAAGCTTTTAAAGATAGAAAGAGATGTAAAAAGACCAATAGTTCTACTTCCAACCTTCGATGCATTCGTTGACCTCCCCAGTACTAAAAGGGGAATTCACATGTCCAGAAATCCGGAGGCTATTAGTGCAGTATTAGAGGAGGCTGTAAAAGGAACTACACTAGAAATTGAATCATTATGCGCTGAAATCGTTACATGTCTCCTTAAAAAACATAAATATGCTAAAAGAGCAGAAGTAAGTATGAAGAGTGATTTCATGATCATGAAGAAATCCCCAGTCACTAAACGCAAAACACAGGAAATGACTAACATCATGGCCGATGCTATTGGTTACCGGGATGATGGTAAAGTAGTGATCAGAAAAATGATTGGAGCAGAAGTGGTGGGAATGACAGTCTGCCCATGTGCAAAGGAATCTACACAAGAATCAGCTAAACAAGAATTACTTAAATTTTTGGATGACGAGACCACTCAAAAGGTTATGGAAACAGTTTCTTTTGCGTCCCACAACCAGCGGGGCAGAGGCATGATTATGATTGAAGTTCCAGAACAGCATCTCATCCGGGGAGAGGATTTGATAAGAATAATTGAAGATTCTATGAGCGCCCCAGTCTGTGAACTATTAAAGAGAAGTGATGAAAATGCAGTAGTAATTAAAGCACATGAAAATCCCATGTTTGTAGAAGATTGCGTGAGGAATATGGTCCAAAAAATTATAACAGAATATTCACATCTACCCAATGATACTCTGGTCACAGTTAGACAAGTGAATGAAGAGAGTATTCATCGTCACAACGCGTTCGCAGAAAAGGTGGCTACATTAGGTGAACTTAAAAAAGAATTAAAATTTGTGAGGAATATAAATGAAGATTCATGAAGTTGCTGGTGATATAATGACCTCTTTGGAGGCTTTTCATGGATCAAGACCATCCATGGACACTAGTCAGTTGCTGATAGTTCGAGGCATGTCTAGGAAGAATATTAAACCAGAAGAATTAGATTTAGCAGTTTATAATGTTTTAAATGAGATTGGCGCCCGTAAAATAGATGTTTTTTCGGAAGAAGCTAAAGATGTAATAGGGGTAATGGATGAGTACATTAGAGCTCAGGTGGAAATTCAGGGAGATACGGATATTTATGGGATTTACAGGCTTAAAGAATCATTTGAGGCAATGAACTGTCATGTTGAATATGCTTTAGGATTGTTAAATGGTATAGCTGTTTTCATGGTTTTATGGATGGATAAAAGTGGATTGGGCCCTAAATTCGTAGAGTTAGTGATAGCTAATTTAGAATGCTAAATTTAACTTTTCTAAATATTAATACAAATTAAAACGAGAGAATAATATGCCTAATTTATCAAAAGATGATATAATTGAATTCCTTAATGCGGATTACACTTATATATTGTCTTTGATGATGAAAGCAAATACTCATCGAGATAATGATAAAATCACTTATTCTAAAAATGTTTTTTTACCCCTAACTGAAATATGCAGGAATAAATGTGGATACTGCACATTCCGTAAAGCTCCAGAGAGTTTTGACGCCACAATACTAATGGAAACCAGTGAAGTAAAGCAGATTCTTAAAATGGCAGATTCTTATGGTTGTCATGAGGCACTTTTCACATTTGGGGAAGGTGCAGAAGAGTTCATGAAGTTAAACTTGCTCTGGAAAACGAGGGCTTTGAAAACATGGTGGAATACCTCTATTATCTCTGCAGTGAAACTTTAATCAACACTAATCTTTTACCCCACAGCAACCCTGGAATCCTTAAAAAGAAGGAATTAAAATATTTAAAAGAAGTAAATGCTTCAATGGGACTGATGCTTGAAAATTCCAGCCCCAGACTAATGCAAACAACAACACATTCCAAAAGCCCTGGAAAAGAACCGAAATTAAGGATTAAAACAATAGAAAATGCGGGGAAACTTAAAATACCATTTACAACAGGCCTATTAATTGGTATCGGAGAAACCATCGAAGAGAGAGCTGAATCACTTATTGAATTAAGAAAGCTTCATAACAAATATGGGCATATTCAGGAGATCATTATCCAAAACTTCAAACCCAAACCAGGAATACAGCTTGAACATCAGGAAGAACCATCCTTAACGGAGATGATTAAGATGATAACTGCTACAAAGCTGTTATTTCCCGATGTAGGAGTACAAATCCCTCCTAATCTCAACAAAGTAAACATATCGATGTTTTTAATAGCAGGGGCAGATGACTTGGGTGGAGTTTCTCCTCTTACAAAGGATTATGTAAATCCCGAGGCTTCCTGGCCAGAATTAGATTATTTAAAAAATGTCACTGAAGAATTAGGTTTTGAACTTCTAGAAAGATTACCAGTTTACCCCAAATTCATAACTGATGACTTTATAAGTGAAAGAATACGCAATAAAATTTATTCAATTTAAAAATTTTTAGTTTTCAAAATTTTTTATAAACATATCTCCTGAATTGAAATCTTCTTTCACAATATTCAAGACGGTTTGAGTATAAGTTCTCTGTACATCAGGCTCCTTTAATAATCCTTTAATGAACTGATCCAGTTCTTGTGTATCTTTAAATCGGGCTATTAATATGGCATCAAATTCTCCAGTTACATCATAAACGCATAGAACATTTTTATGATAAGCGGTTCTATCTTCCCAGTTTTTAAGTACACCGCCTTTAACTCGCACCCCAATTACTGTGGTTAAAGCATAACCCAGTTTACTATGGTCAATTACTGGGGTAAACTTTTTTATTACACCATTTTTAGTGAGTTTATCTATACGATTATGAACAGTACCAATAGATATGTCCAGTTCTTTAGCAATTTTTCTATAGGACATTCTACCATCCTCTTGGAATAAATTAATAATCTTCCGGTCGATTTTATCTACAGAAAACACCAAGTTTTCATATTCATCATTATTATTATTCATCTCATATTACCTCTTTAAGTGAACAATGTTTATATTTTACCGGATTCATATATAAATAATTATATATTTGTTTATTTTTGAGTGCAATTGGATAGAATGTTCAATGATGTTCGATTTACTCAGACAAAAACTTACAACTCTTAAAGCTGGAATTAAATTTATTTAAATAACCATTAGAGTTATTGTTAATCAATAAACTTGACCTATTTTTGATAGTCTTCAGCTCCGCCATAGATAAATATTAGAGAGATTGATCTGGCATAAAACATGGTAAAATAAGGCGAAACTAGTAAAGGCACAAGTAAAACACCAATGATAAGTGGAAACACTAGGAAGAAGGAAATAAAATAGACTGTTCCAGCTATAATTAACATTACTATGTACCAAATAAAGTAATCAACTCCCCTTATTTCCCGGATCTTACCGATAATTTCGCTAAATCGGAATGCAGCGCCTAATTCATCATGATAAGCCATGTTAGCAATGGCAATAGAAATTATAAAACTTACAATAATTTCCAATACATGCCTATTAATGTAGTTCCACCACCGAGCCCGACTGCTAGAGAGGGATTAAGGACGGATAAAGAACCATGAACAGTTAACATTGGGAGCAGGACCGTCCAAACTCCCAATAATATTAGAATTACTGGAATTATAGAATATATAAATAGAACCACAAATACCTTCAAACCATCCGTAAACATCTTTATCCAATCATCAAACTCCGGAAGCTCAGAAGAGCCTTTAATCGATGATTTGATGATTTTAAGGAAATATCCAAGGAGTAAAAATCCGGGTAAGATTAATGAAGATAAAATAGTTAATATGCCAAGTATGAGAATCTTTTTAAAATCAGTAAGCGGATACCTGAAGGCGTTTGAAGATATCTCTCCCACATCCATATCATATCACCCATAATTTACGTTCAATTTAATTATTATAAATATCTTTAAAACTATTATTTGATTTGAGACTATTAAATAAATCTGTAAAATTAATAATATCGATTAAAATATTTTATTGTAATTAAAAAAATAAAAAAAGAGAAAATTAAGATTTTATTTATTCTGTAGGTTTTTCTGCAGGTTCTTCTTGTGCGGGAGTTTCCATCACTTTGTCTTCACTGGATGCGAATAATAGTGCGAGTGATCTTGTGGCGAAGATGGCGAAGTATGGTGCGATTATTAGAGGTACTATGACGATGCCGATGAGTATAATGAATGTTAAGCTTGCTATGAATCCGGTTACTATTGCTAACAATATCATTACTATATACCAAAGGATGTATTTTCCCCATCCAATGTTTTTTATTCTTTCTATTATTTCGTTGAATTTGAATGCTGCACCTAGGTCTCCGTCGTATAGTGCCATGTTTGCTATGGCCATGTATTCTATTAGGCCGATTATTATGGCGATTATGAAGTATATTATATATGCGGTTGCTAGGCCGTATATATTGAATCCGGTGAATGTGCTTGCGGTTAGTGCTGAGTATTGACCGATGTTAAATATTGCTGAGATTACATATGAAATTATTATTAGTGGGATTGCATAGACTAGGCCTACTATGAATACTTTTATACCATCTACGAACATGCTGCCTAATTCATCAAAGTCTGGTAATTCGTCGATTCCAGCGAAAGTTGCTTTTAGTATTCTGAATAAATATCCAATTGCTAGAAATATGGGTACTATCAAGATAGAAGCTATGAATATGACTCCTAGAATAATCACCTTTGACCAATTAGATGATGGATATCTCACTGCATCATTTATTATTTCTCCTATTTCCATTTTTTTAACTCCCCCTATTGAATTATTTACATTGTAGTTTATGAATTTATTTTTATATAAATATTCATATGATTCAAAATTCATTTAAAAATAGTTTAATAGGAGCATAGACACATGATAAAGGGAATATTCAAAAATATTAGGAATGACAAAAAAATTTAATATTTTACTAAAACAATACATAAATTAAATAAGAGGACTATTTAAGTTTAAGATAATTTCTTCAAGGATTTCTAGCGAAGCATCAGTTTTTATCCCGGTAGGTTTAATATGTGTGCGGGAGGCAAAGTAATCTTCTTCTTTTAATTTTCCCAGAACTTCATTAAGCGGTGGAGCACTTATCTTCAATTTTTTACTGATTCTGTGTAGATCATAGAATGTAGCGGGGCCTTTAGATTCTTCATAACATCTTCTTAGAAGTTTAATGGATTCTTTATCTTTTTTAAGGGGAAGAGAAGGTAATATTTTCATCATATTAACTATAAAATCCGTGTCAAGCATGCTTCCCAACCAGAGAGGACCACCAACCTGGAAGGTTTCTCCACATAGTGGACATTTTGATGGAATTGAGGGCGCAATACCATATATTAATCTCCGGTAAAGGCATTTAGGGCAATGAGCAATGTACCCCATGTTTTTAAGTGAGTTATCAGTCTTTTTAGCACCTTTACCAATGGTTAAGTATAGTCTCATATAATGCTCAGTGCTATGAGAAAATTTCAAAACTATAAATTTTTTGTACTTGGCAAAGGTTCGGGCGATGAAACCCGCTAATATCCTTAACCCATTTTCATGACAATACTCAGTTTTAAGAGGCATAGAACTATATTTCCTAATGCAAGGTTCTTCATATGTTCCGCAAAGGGCTGATGTATCAGTAGCTGTTATACATAACATTCCTCCGGCTTTTATACTGATGGCTGCAGATTCAATAAAAGGGGATGGTGTTCCAAATGGATCAATATCTACAACGTGAAATTTACCTCTGCATTTTCGCAGTAAAATATTAGCATCTTCCTTAAAAACCTTAACATTATCTAAACCATTTTTAAGGATATTTTCTTTAGTAAATTGAACAGCCAAGGGGTTCAAGTCATTTATAACCACGTTTTGAACTCCTTCTATCTCACGACTATATCTTATTCCTCTGATTCCAGTACCACCAAAGGCATCGCATATACTTATATCTTCATCCCAGCTATCCCTAAAAGTTTGAAGAGCAATCACAGAAAGATCCCGGTTAAGTTCCATTACTGGATTGTAGAAAACCAGAGCCTTTGCTGAAACTTTATCGAAGTGAGGAACGGTAATACTTACACGTCCTTCATTCAGAGTAATTTGACTCTGATCATTTTCAATAGTATTCATGAATCTTAACCTTCTTTTTTAAGATAATAACTGCTAATAAGCTAAAGAAGAATTTAATATTAGTTTTATGTCCATAATTTTAGGATTTATTAACTCCTTGATTACTCATTAATTTATAGAGTTCTTTCATATTCGTTGAATAAGTAATTGATTTCAAAATATTCAGCAATTAGAGAAATTAAATTTAATAATAATACTTAATTAATTTGTAGTATAATTAAGATTATATTTATGATGTGATCTGAACTATATAATAAATTACCCCAAAAAAACCATTTCATGTCCAATATTAGGTGATAATTTTTGATATCAATTGCACAACCATTAATCTCAGATCAAGAAATAGAAGAAGTAGTTAAAGTTTTAAAATCAGGATTCATTGCTCAAGGACCCAAAGTAGCCGAGTTTGAGAAGGAATTTTCAGAATATGTTGGTACAGAATATGCAGTTGCAACCAGTTCCGGAACCACCGCACTGCATCTAGCACTCTTATCTCTTGGCTTAGGAAAGAATGATGAAGTGATAACCACTCCATTCAGCTTTGCCGCCACGGCAAATTCTATACTATACACTGGTGCTAAACCAGTTTTTGTGGATATAAATCCTCAAACCTACAATTTAGACCCTTATAAAATTGAAGAAGCCATAACTGAGAAGACCAAAGCTATCATGCCAGTACATCTCTATGGTCAGCCAGCAGAAATGGATCTTATAAATCAGATAGCAGAAGAAAATGATTTAAATATCATTGAAGATGCAGCCCAGGCTCATGGTGCACTTTACAAGGGTAAGATGGCTGGATCATTAGGTGATATTGCATGTTTCAGTTTTTATCCAACTAAAAATATGACAACTAGCGAAGGTGGGATGATCACCACTAATAACAGTGAATTAGCAGACACAGCTCGTATATTAAGATCGCATGGTGAAACAGAACGCTACAATCACACTATATTGGGCTATAACTTTCGCATGACTGATATAGCTGCAGCTATAGGATTAGTTCAACTTAAAAGATTGAATAAGTTCAATAATAGCAGAATAGAAAATGCAAAGTATCTTACAACCCATATAAAGGAGATTCATGGAATCACTCCTCCGTTTGTAGCAGATCAGGTGAAACATGTATTTCATCAATACACTATAAGAGTGGAAAATAATAATCGAGATAAATTAAGAGATTATCTCACTGAAAAAATGATAGGAACTGGAATTCATTACCCTAAAACAATTTATAGACAAAAACTCTACCAAAACTTAGGGATTAAAGGAAACTGTATTCAAGCAGATAAAGCTGCTTCAGAGGTACTTTCAATACCAGTACATCCTGATTTAAAAGCAAATGATTTAAAAGAAATAATAGTTGCCTTAAAAGATGCTTCAGAAAAGATTTTGAATTAAATTCCAACAAATTTTTATTGGATGGGATACTTCAACTAAACCTTTAATTTTTTTTCAAGTTCTTATTTAATTAATTTGGAATTTATAAGCTTTAAGCTCCAGTATCTAATTACTAAATTTAGATATTATTTAAGGGTTTATTGGGAGACTAATCAAACTCTCTAGCACTTTTATTTGATATTATTTCTTGGGGAGTGTTTAAGACATTTTTTTCTTTACAGATAATACTTTCTCTTCTATAGTCTCTTCTTTATCCCGACGATCATCTATTTTAACGCTGGTGGCTACTCGCTGAGCCCCCTCTTTAAAAACAGCTTCATGAGCCATTTTTATGGAATCAAAAAGTTTTTCAGGGTCATTAGTCTCTATAATAGTTCCCATACCAGTTATATTATATTTAACTCCCACTTTATCCAGAGCAGAAATTGCAGCAGCTACATACTTGCTGAGACTAGTCTTGGAGGTTCCTATAGGTATTATGGTAAGTTCTGCAGATATCATAGTTCATATATATGTTTCAGTTCCCATATATTTTTTATGGAAGCCCTGAATAGAGAAAAATTCAATTATAATCTAGAGAAAAGGGTTAGAAAGGTAATTGAGGATTATAAATTACTAGAAGATGGTGAAAAAGTAGCAATTGCACTTTCTGGTGGAAAAGATAGTATTCTAACTATGTTTCTTCTAGATAAGTTTCGAAACGAATTTAATTTACAATTAGTAGCTATTTCCGTCGATGAGGGTATCTTAGGATACCGAGAGGAGGGTTTAGAAACAGCACGTAAACATGCTGATTTATTAGAAATTGAATTAATAGAAAAATCATTTAAAGGGGAATTTGGATTACAATTGGATCAGATTCACAGTCTATACAAAAGTGCCTGCATACCATGCGGAGTTTTCAGGAGACATGTCCTCAACAAAACCGCTTATCAGTTAGGTGCAGACAAGTTAGCTACAGGTCATAATCTGGATGATGAAGTTCAATCATATCTAATGAGCTTTGCCCGGGCTGATTTTCGGAGATTCTCCAAGTTTGGACCTAAATTAGATAGAATCCACCCTCAACTAGTTCCCAGAATCAAACCGTTATGGAGGATTCCTGAGAAGGATGTGGGTATTTGGACGGTTCTCAATGGAGTTGATGTGCATTTTGCAGAATGTCCTTATTCTAAACAATCATTAAGAGCTAAATTAAAGAATTATTTAAATAAAATAGAAGAAGATTATCCCGGCACAAAACTAAACATATTAAAATCGTTTGAAAAGACTTTTAAGCATAATAAAACACTTACTGAACTGTTTAAATGTGAAAAATGTGGCGAGGCATCCTCTTTAAGAATCTGTAAAACATGCGAGATGCTTGATGATATAAATAAAAAAATAGAATAGGGTGTACAATCTCTCGAATTTCTAATTTTATTTAGCTCCAAAACTGCACCAGTTTTCACATTTCAATGAATCTGTTTTTTTTTAAAGATGCATTAATCACTAGTTTCTAAGTTTCAACTATCTTAGGGTAAAGTGGAGTTTACAAAAAATTAAATATTAATTGTAGTACAAAAGTTATTATGAATATCTTAAAGGATTAATGAATTTATTTTGGCTTTTTGGGCCACGAATAAACCTGATTTTTTCGTAATGTTGATTTTACCTCTACTTTTGAGAATACTTTTAACATATCCTTTAAAATCTTCCTTATTAGGGCCTTTAATGATTTTATTTACTTTTGTAGACAAAATATAGTTAACTAACGGCTCAGCATCTGTAACTTCCAAATTATCATAATATGTCATGATTCTAATATCTTCAAAACTTTTGCCTAACAGTTCTTCTCCATTTTCTAGGCCAAATGCACGTGCAAGAGGATTTAATGAAAATGAAATATCATCATCATAATTGGATACTAATTCAGTTAATTCTTTCATATAATTTAATCCAAATGTGGCCGCATAAAGTGTACCACCCGGTTTTAACACTCTACTAATTTCAGATAAGGCTTTATCCAGGTTCTGAATATGGTAAAGCATATAATTTGCAATAACAATATCAAATAAACCATCAGAATAAGGGATTTGCTCCGCATTTATTACATTGAATTCAAATTTATCTAATGCGGTATTTAAAATATTCCTAGCATCATTCAACATCCCTTCAGAGAAATCTGATAATATAATATGTGAATCATTTGGTATTCTATGCAGATTTGATCTCCACAAAAGCGCATTTCCACAGCCAAGTTCTAATATTCTAGCTCCTTCAGGAAATTTAATCTGATCAAATACCCAAGACGTCCATCTAAATGGATTAGTTCCAAATCTCCTATTTAATTCAACTCTTGCCTCGAAATTCTTTGAATCTGCGTACTGTTCTAAAATTAAACTTGAATTTCTCATTTTCTGTATTCTCTATTCATGGTCCTTACTTTAACTTTTGCTTAATTTTTTTCTGAATTGAGCATATAATTACTTCAAAAAAAATAAGGGATGAAATCATTATACAATTAATAATATTAAATTATTCACATATTTTACTGATTTCACCAACACCTTTACTCCTACCCTCACGAAATATTAGTTTTTGTCCCTCTCGAATAGCGTAAGGTCGATATTTGAATCTCATCCTAATTTTACCAGAGTCTCCAGCTGAAAGATATTCCTTATTCAAAGGTTGAAATATTGTAGTCTCCGCGATAGTTTCAATGTGAGTTATACATTCATACCCTTCTTTTATAGTTGTGGGATGTACTAATATAGTTACATCTGCCTCAAATTCCCTTACTGGATGTGGTTTATAGAGTAAATCTGAGATGATCATGCCTCTTTTAATGGAATGTACTTCAGCTCCACTAATGGATATTCCCACCACTTCTCCGGCTTCTGCACTGTCTTTTTTATAGTAATGCATTTCTATTGAACGTACACTTATAGGAATAAATTTTCCAGAGCTGGTAGGTCCTAAAAGAAGTTTATCACCTTTTTTAATCTTTCCTTGTCTCACGGTTCCACTTACCACAGTTCCCACACCTAAAACGGAATATATCCTGTCGATATACATCATGAATGGTTTTTTACACTCACCATCAGAAGGAACCTTTAACTGATAGAATAATTCATCAAGAAGCTCCAATCCAACTCCAGTAACAGGTGATACTTTTATCACCGGCACCAAATGTTGATTCATGTTTTTAGCGACAAATACTGCGTCTTCAGCTGATTTAACCATGAAAGGGATTCTTCCAACCAACTTTAAGAGTTCAAATGCTTTATTTTTAACTTCTTTGACTCTAGTACTGGTTACTATATCTATTTTAGTAATAGTCACCATTATAGGCAGTTCCATAGCCAACATAATTCCTAGATGTTCCTTAGTTATGTGAGTAGGGCCTTGATCAGCGGCGATGGTTAATAAACCGTAGTTCAATTTCTGACCCACAATCCCACGGATAGTGGTTCGAAGCCAAGGTTCATGCCCCACGGTATCTACAAATGAAACAACTTTTTCGCAATGCTCCACTACTTTAGACTTTTCTTTTTTCTGAAGGGGATTTTTAATACGTACCGGACTCCCACCACGGAATCCATAGACCGCAAAGGAAAGATCTGCTGAAAGACCTCTCTCTATTTCATGTTTTTGCACGTCTAGGAATATTCGGGTTCTTCCCGAACCATTATCCAAGGATCCAGTAGTGAGAGTACCCACCAAAGTGCTTTTGCCATGATCTACATGTCCCGCCACTCCAACTAGAAGATGTTCTCGTTTGAGATTACTATTTTTACATATTAAAGCCTTAGCTACTCTTCCTTTACCTGCTTCCTGATATTGTGTGTTTGAAACTTTAGCTCCAATTTCTTGGGCTACTTTCTTCAGAACAAAGATTGATTCTTTCATCTCCTCATCCTTGAGACCCACAAGTTTTCCATCATCATCGACCCCTATAAAATAAACAGCTTCACCATCTCCTTTTTCCATTCTATACTTCATCTGGGATGCAAGACGTTGGATTCGATCCTTTTTAAGGTGATAATTTTCTTTAAGATTCTCTTTAAACTCAATGTTCCTTCTTTCGCCATCCTTGGTAATATCATAGATATTGGACGTCATAAAAATCTGCTTCACCTAATTTTATGAATGAAAATCTGAGAGAATTATATTTAAGAAATTTTCTTAAAATGAAACTATTTTATTATATGTTGAATAATTTGAACATTTCAGCGTAATTTATCAGCAGTAGTTAAATATCCGGAACCATACTTTTCTTCCTGCAGTTTCCTAATAATTTCTGAGGCACTTAGAACGTTTTCAGCTTTATGTAGAATTTTCATCTCTTTAACTTTCAGGACTTCACCGCAAACACAACTTTTCCTGATGACTCCCTCTTTAGCGTATACTGCACGCCCACAATTACATCTGAATACGAGATACATTTTTAATCACTTTTAAGGGAAATTTTCCAAATATCCATATTAAAGTCTATATGAATCTCTAGTAAATATTACCTTTGGAATGCTAATCCAGAAATAATTTATCTTTCTACTTTATAATTTGGTAAAAATATAAATTATCAACAAGTTTTTCGATTGGTTAATGATAAATTCTAGGGAATAAAATAGACTTATTGGCGATTTTACAATAAAAATAATTTTTTAAAAAAAAGATTTGATTTAAGTTATTTTTATAAAAGTAAAATTTAAATTTTTAATACAGTACATCAAGAATAATTAAAAATTAACGAATAAAATTATTACTCTTTTCAATTAATACTTAATTTTTAATCTTTAAAAGTTCTGATAATAAAGGTATCGTCTCAGGGTTATTCATGAAGTCTTTAATCCCTTTCTGATGCCCTGCACCTACTACTGCCACTACATTCTCTTCTGAAGGTATATCCAGTAGCATACGAGCCATATAAGCATCTCTCTCAGTTACCAATACATCAAATGCTTTGGGGGACATTTTCTGGAAGTATTCCATAACTTCAGATAAAGTATCACTTTCTTTGATTTTTTCAATATCATCTACTACTTCGCCGCGACTGAAAATTGATCCTAATAATCCAGAAGCAAATTTAAGCTTTTCCCAAAGACTCATCTGATTTAAAGCCCTTTTAAGTGTAACCTGTATGTCCCGATCTATAAGCACCACTCTAGCACGCACTTCTTCTGCAGCTTCAATAGCAACCATCATCTCTGAACCCGGTTTCACGCCCACATCTTCACCTATCCTCTTCTGCATGTAGGAAAGAAACTTGCTAACAACAAATATGGTTAACTGATCATTTTTAATTAACTCCCTTACCTTAACATCTTTTTGTTGATTTTCACCCATTTTTTCATTCAAGAGATTATTATAACGGGCTAAATCTAATTCAACCGCCACAAGGTCTGGTTCAATTTCCAGTATGGCAGCTTTAACTTCTTCTATGCTCTTTTCAGAAACATGTGCAGTGCCAATTATCCTAAGTGATCCTTTTTTCTGTAATTCTTGTTCCATATAAAATCATTTCAAACTTTTTATAACACCATTTTTATAAATGGGTATTGTATCATAAATATTTCTTTTAAGCGAAAATTCAATGCCTTCTTCAAATCCTAATGCAAGTAGCCCCGCTGCAGATTCCGAACCTTTAACAGCATCATTCACCATATTCTTATCAGAAGAAGCCATTAATGCAGCCAACGCCATTTCATCCATTTCCAGGTCTTCTTGGTGGATTTTTATGCAGGATATTATTTCCCCAGCACCTAAAAAATCTTCTATAACGAATTTTCCATTTACACCTGCCATAACTAATTCTATGTGTTCATCTGCAAGTTCAACAGCTTTCATAGCAACGGCTGCAGCATTTATAAAGGATCCTATAAGAACTTTTGCCTTCATACCTTCCAACACCCTCGTACCATTAGTGGTTGTGAGGACTAGAACGTCTCCACCGAAATTTTGTACATCCACGGGAGAATTACCCACATGAAAACCTTCTATTTTTGCACCTCCCCGCTCACCGGCTAGAGTAACATCCAGTTCTCCCGCCAGATGCACGGCCTTTTCAATAGTCTTTACAGGTATGATGGAATCAAAACTTTGAAGAGCTGATGTTATGGTGGTGCTTGCTCGCAGAGCATCTATCATTATGGCAAGATCATTAGAATATGATCTCTCCAAGCTAAGGGAAACTCTCATAGAAAAAAACACCAGAATAAAAATAATTAAATAATAGAGTTGAATAAAAAAATCAAAAATTCTGTGAATTCATTAGATTTTTATTCTTAAAAATAGGTAAATTTTAATTTATACTTTTTCAGCAAAAGCAAACCTTCTTCTTACGGAGGTTATCTTAACCTTTACCTCATCACCTTCTTTTGTATCAGGCACAAAAACGACAAAACCTTCTATTCGGGTTATTCCATCGCCTTCTTTACCTACATCTTCAATTTTAACTTCGTATTCCTCTCCTTCTTGAATGGGAGCTGTTTTTGGACCTTCATCTGTTCTAAACAATTCATTCACATCCTATAGACTAACATAAAACAGTCTTAGTAATATTTTTTATGTTTAATTAATTATATAAATTCTTTGGTGGAATCATTTTTTGAATTTTTTTTATAATGATAAACTATAAATCAAAATATATTCATTTTTAAAAATGCTATAATATTAAATTATATAATAATATGAGATTAATTAATGAAGAATAAAATTGATAAATCTAAACTTTTAATTGTCACCACACCCATGTGTCAGGGAATCCTATTATTAGCAGGCTTATCAGATTTTAGAGTAACTAAAAATCAGGATTATACCAATGCAGATTTCGCAGTCGTTCTATCCGAAACTGAAACCCCTGAAAATTCTAACACTCAATTCATAAAACTGAAGTTGAACACATTCTCCCAAATAGAAAAAAGCATCAAAAATATAGCAGAAGTCCTGAAAATGGAAACAGAGAACGTAAGATTAAATAAACAGCTAAAAAATTTTTTCATGAAAGCATCATACTTCCAGAAAAAAAGGAATGAAAATCGAAAAATAAAAGTTAAAGTATATTCAAATTTTTTAAGAGAGATTGTTGAAGACATGGGCTTCCGAATTGTGACTGATGATAATTATGATTATCTAGTTTATCCTGATTATCTGAAGAATGAAATAAACAGAGAAATTAATTTTGCTGGTGAAAGAGCCATTGGATTACCTTCACACAAGAATGCGTCATTAAATCCCATTAAAAGAGCTGAAATACGGTATAAAATACTGGAGAAAAACTTATGTATGAAACACTGACATACACTGGGGGAATTTACAAACACGAGGAAATAACCGAGTTAATAGAAGATCTAGGCGGATTCGTGCTTCAAGAAAATATCAGTCAGATGGATCTGGTTTTAACCCTCGCCGTTCCCATTGAAGATGTTGAAAAAGTGGAGGAAAAAGCAAAACAACTTTTGGGAAAAGTTAAAATAGCCCCCATGGCTGGAACCGAAATTGCGATAGTTTCACCTACCCTAGCTAGGCAGCATCTTCCCCATTCCGCATGTGATATATCTGAATACCTGCGTCGTTACGGGGCCAAAGATAATATGATTGGACTACAACGTGGAGCAGGAAAAGGTATATCCCGTATTTCTGAAGATGAGAAGAAACTTATCGAAGAACATGACTTGGCAGTTTTTGCTTTAGGAAGCTTTAGAGAGTGTATATTAAACAAATCTCATCTTTTTGAAGATATAGAAATCCCGGTGATTGTAACTGGCGCACCACAAATAAATGTGGAAGATATACATGGAGCAGATGCATATGTAGGAGGTCTAGGAAGGATACCACGCAGACTTAAAAGAGGAGAAAATATAAGAGCGCTTAAAGAATTAGTGAGGGTTGCAGAAGGAATTCTAGATCAGAAAAGAGTGGATATGTCAGATGATCCTCCAATTGTACCGTCTATTTTAGTTAAAACAGAAATAGAAAACCAGGTGCCAGCTATGAAACAGGTTTACTCCCCTGCACCAGTAGTAAGCCAGTTAGATGGAGTTAGAGT
>Ga0182021_10004901_pt1 | contig 15789 bp, 15 predicted proteins | sample 612E3MmetaG_FD_120493 | JGI IMG/M metagenome (GOLD analysis project Ga0182021, IMG submission 120493) | Permafrost microbial communities from Stordalen Mire, Sweden - 612E3M metaG (Illumina Assembly) | ecosystem: Environmental > Terrestrial > Soil > Wetlands > Permafrost | place: Sweden... | reverse complement strand
GAGTCTGTTTGACACTTCGGGAAATTTCTGCCGCGCCAAAGATGACGCTTCGTCACCATATACGGGAACGAATGCGACAATAGTCGCTTTCTCGCCATATATGCCGGCCTGAAAAAATTTCAAAGTGTCAAACAGACTGTGAGCCATGCCGAACAATCCACGATCAGCCAGACGCTGAACGCGTGTACGCCGGAGAATGTTCAACAGTTGCGCGTGGTCGTTCAAAGCATTTTGCAACAGCAGGGTCAAACCTTTCACCATGATTATGCGCGGGCGTGGCAGGTATTCGATATCGACACCACCGGCTTACCCGCCGGCCGGCTGGGCCAGGGGGTGAGCAAAGGGTATTTTGCTGGCCGCAAGAATTGCCGCGGGCGTCAACTGGGCCGCGTGGTGGCCGCGGCCTATGATGAGATCATCGTCGACCAGCTCTATGCTGGCCAACGCCAACTGGAAAGCAGTCTGCCGCAATTAGTCGAAATGGCCGAAAAGGCCTTAAATTCCAGCCAAAATCAGCGGACCCGAACGGTGTTGCGCGTGGATGCCGGGGGCGGCACGGAGACCAATATCAACTGGATCCTGAATCGCGGCTACTGGCTCCTCATCAAAGTTCACAACTGGCAACGGGTCATGAAATTGATCGCGCACGTGAGCGAGTGGTATCCCGATCCCCAAGTGCCTGGCCGTGAGGTCGGCTGGGTAGACCAACCGTATGCCTATGCCCAGCGCACCCGACAAGTGGCCCTGCGCAAACGCAAGCCGAACGGGAAATGGCTGCATCAAATCGTGGTCTTCAATCTTGCCGATGAGATGATCTTTGAGTTGGCTGGTCAGCCGCGTCTGCCGGCTTGGACATCCCGGGACGTGTTATTCGCGGCGTTTGTGGCCTATGATCAACGGGGCGGCGGGGCCGAAACCCAAAACAAGGGCGATAAACAAGGCCTCCGCTTGGCGCACCGCAACAAACACAGTTTTGCCGCGCAGGAAATGTTAGTGCTGTTGGCGCAACTGGCCCACAATCTGCTTATCTGGACGCGTAATGATTTAGCCCGCGCCGATGCCGATTTTGCGCAATACGGCATCCACCGCATGGTGCGCGATGTGTTGCAGATTCCAGGGTGTGTGCAGCTGGATGCCACTGGACAGGTCGTCAGCATTACCTTACAGGCCAACCATCCTCTCGCCGCCAAAGTCCAAGCGGCCCTGGTGGACCTGCCCCCAAGAGATGAAATGTAGCCTAATTTGCGCAAAAATTGGGTCGGAGGTTTATCGGCTATTTCTTCTTGTGTTTGAACGACTTTTTCTTGGGTGGTGTCGCTGGTTTGGCCGACGCACGTTTTTTATCGTAGCGCGGCTTGTGCGGCTCGACGTGGCGCGGCGCTGCCTTGCGCTCGGATCGATCACGCGGGCCGGAGTCGCGCGGAGTGGCCAATCGGATGTTAGTCGCCTGGCCGCGCACGGTTCCGCCCGCCATCGCCGAGAGTACCTGCGCTTGAGCCTGGGTCGGCACACCCACCAGTGAGTAGTCGTCGAAGATCTCGATCGGGCCGATGTACTTGCCCGGCAAATTCGCTTCGTTGGCAATCGCGCCTACGATGTCGGCCGGGCGCAGGCCGGCATTGCGTCCCGCATCAATGTACAGCATCACCGTCTCGGTCTCGGCGGGCAGCGGATAACCGATCGGTTCTGGTTCCGGTGCCGCAGGTGGCTCCAGCGGCTTGTCGCCGCGCGCCATACGTACCGCCGCCGCCGCAATCTCGGCCAGATCGCAGCCGCTCTCTTCGGCTAACTCTTCCACCAACGCGAGATACACATCCAGGTCTTCTTCTTGCAGAGTCTTCAACAGGCGCGCTTTGAACAACGCCGTGCGCCGCGCCGCCACATCGGCGTGGCTGGGAACTTTCATGGCCGTTAAGCGTTGACCCGTAAACTGTTCGATCACACGCTGCATGCGTGTTTCGCGCGGCGTGACGAACAAGATCGCCTTGCCCGCGCGCCCGGCCCGCGCCGTGCGTCCAATGCGGTGGACGTAGGATTCAGGATCGTTGGGAATATCGAAGTTGATCACGTGGCTGATGTGCTCGATGTCCAGACCGCGCGCGGCCACGTCGGTGGCGACGACAATTTCGATCTGTTCTTCGCGCAGGCGGCGGATGACGCTCTCGCGCTGCGCCTGAGTCATGTCGCCGTGCATGGCTTCGGCCGCGTAACCACGGGACTGGAGTTTGTCCGCCAGGTCGGCCACGCCCACCTTAGTGCTCGCAAAAATAAGGATGGCTTCGCCTTCCACCGCTTCGGTTTCCAGCAGCTGCGTGAGCGCGTCCACCTTCTGCTTTTCAAGCACGTGCACATAGTGCTGCTCGACCGTGGGCACGGTGAGTGTCTTGCGCTTGATCTCGATCATGACCGGATCGGCGAGATGCCGATCGGCGATGCGACGCACCTCGCGCGGCATGGTGGCCGAGAAGAGCGCCGTCTGCCGATCGGCCGGAGTCTGCCCCAGAATCCATTCGACATCCTCGATAAAGCCCATGCGCAGCATCTCGTCGGCTTCGTCAATCACGACCGTCTTCACAAAGGCGAGATCCAGCGTGCCGCGCCGCAGATGATCCATGACGCGGCCCGGTGTGCCGACCACGATGTGCAGACCACCCCGCAGGCGGCCAATTTGCTTGCTGATCGGATCGCCGCCGTAGATGGGCATCACGCGCACGCGGCCCAGATATTTGGAATAGCCGTGTATGGCTTCGGCCACCTGGATCGCCAACTCGCGCGTGGGAGTCAGCACCAGCGCTTGCACGGCGCGCTCGTTCAGATCGAGACGATCCAGGATGGGCAGCGCGAAGGCCGCCGTCTTGCCCGTGCCGGTTTGGGCCTGGCCGATGAGATTGCGGCCCGCCAAGAGCAGCGGGATCGTTTTTTGTTGAATGGAGGTCGGCGCTTCATAGCCCACCTCGTTCAGTAGTTGGATGAGTGGCGCGCTCAAGCCCAGTTGGGCGAATGTTTCGATAGTGTCAGATTGATTAGTGTCCATGGGTGTACCTCGCGGACAGTATAGCATGAATGGCAGGACGCGGAGGATGAGAGCAGGTTAGCGAACACCCTTACACTCACAACGAGAAATTGGATAGTCTCCCTTTCAAGTGTTGGGGAGCGCAACGGTTGTCAAGAGTTCTTTAACCGTCCATAGATGATCAGTCAGTCTGGCAGCCATCGCAGGTGATCGCAGTTGCCAACGGCGGCCATGGACATCTTGCTAATTTGGATTGGTGATAAACATTAATGTCGCGCCCTTACAGGTTAACTGTCTGTGTGTTTGAGCAATTCACGCATGAATGGTGCCAGGAACTTGACGCCGAAAGTCGTCAGCTCAAGATCACGTGCTTCTTTGGCTGGATCTTTCTGCCCGTGAAACAGGTTGTTTCTGATCTGATATAGCACGTCAAAGACTTGGTCGATCGACAAATCGCTTACCTTGCACACGCAATTTTTATTTGAGGGAATCTTGCGTCCGTTTTTCATGTTCTTGATCGGTAGTTTGACGGTCAACTCAAGCAGATATGGCTGGGTCACTTTGCAGTCAGAATAGACTTTTTGGAAGCGATCACTGTTCACCAAGAAACTCCATTGCGATTTTTCACCATCTCCCCTTTTGTCCTTACCGCCTCCGGGCCACTTGCTTTCTTTCCATTTGGTGAACTGTAGCTTATATTCACGCGAGAATGCGAAAGTACAATAATAATAGTTGAAGCTCACCCAGGCTGAAAAGAACGCCGTTACAGGATCAGCATCCTGCGAAGCATCAGCCCTATCAAGCCAATACTTTATCCGTTGAAAATCTAATCCGGTAATGTGGATGCGGACACTGTTTGAATTTTGATCGGTCGAGTCGCTCATGTCTTTACCTCGTTGAGAAATCGTGTCTAGTGAAGTATGAAGCAAATGGTAGGGTTGTGGTCATTATGGCAGGCGGGTGTACAGACTTAAGCCACAAGAAAACAGCTTACACGGAAAGTCCAAATTGCTTAACGTACTTAACCACCTGCGCGCCATCGATCATCACCAGCGCATCATTTGGGGCGCAGAACTGGATGCATTCAGCCGTGAACTCGCCGGTGGTGACCAGATAGCCGGTTGTGAAACTGGTATCCGACGTGATCACCCCCAGCAACTCGCGCGCCACTTGAACGGACACCTTGCCGCGATAACGCTTGCATTGCACGGCGGCCCGTTGCACACCCTCGGCGGTAGAGCGCGACGCAATGACATCTATGCCCCCATCATGCGTACGGTTGGTAACTTTGGTATTTGGATACCCCAAATACCGCATCAAGTCTTTGACCAGATGCTCAAATTCGGTAGGGGTAATTTCGTACAGCCGCTCTCGCATTTCAGCAGGGGGCAAAGCCGCCAGAGCGGTGAAGGCATTTGAGACAGGCGGCGCTTCAGGTGAAGTTACCCCCAGTATTTCCAGCCATTCGTCGACGGAAATCGATTGATCGATATCTGATTCTGACAGGCCATCAACTACATCCCGAAACAACAGACCTTTCCTCTCTAAAATGGCTTGAATTCGCTGATCGATGGTGTTTTCCATCCAGTAAGAATAGATATTGACTACCCGCTTTTCATGACCGGGTTCGGATCTGCCTTTTTGGTCAGGCCGATGAATGCGATCTTCTGCCTGCCACATGACGGCGGGATTCCACCAGTGATCGAAGTGAATCACGTAACTCGCTTCAGGAAAATTTAACCCGACGCCGCCAGATTTAGGGGTTGCGAGGAGAATTGGGCAACCTTGGGATTTCTTGAATCGCTCAACCTCGCCCTTCCGAACGGAATCAGTCTGTCCGCCGACAATCTTGGCAACGCCGTAGGGACGGAGGGCTTTCTCCAACTTATCAATTCCTTCCCCAAGGTACTGGCTAAAGACGATGACTTTATGCCCGCTGGCAACGATTTCTTCTACCTTCCCCTTCAATGCCTCTAACTTAGGGCTGGTCATGCGGTCGGGCGCAAAGTTGCAGATTTGCTTAAGGCGTTGAATTACAGCGAAAATATGGATTCTCGTCACACCCTCTCGACCTAAAGCCCTTAGCTTATTCTTGCCCTCTTGTTCAGCTTGATCGTAGATGGCGCGCTGATGAGGGTCGAGTTCCAACTCGAGCGATTCGACGATTTTTTCTGGCAGGTCTTTCAACACATCTGCTTTTCGTCGGCGCAGAATGTAAGGCGCAATATATGCCTTCAATTGTTCTAGGTCAAGATAATCAAATGGCATCAATGGAACCAGAGCGGGGGGGCGTAGAAAATCAAACAACGCGCCAATATCTTCAATTTTATTTTCGATAGGTGTGGCTGTTAAAGCCCAACGCTGCCGCGCTTCTTTGCCAATTTTCTTGACGGCCTGGGTACGACCGGACGCCTGATTCATAATACGTTGAGCCTCATCTAAAATGACGACGTCAAACTTGCTATACTCCGATCGCGACAAGATACCGCTCTCAACATCGCTGCGCAGCGAATCATAGCTGGTCATATAGACATGCGCCGGGCTTTGCCAGGCCAATCGTCGTACGCTCTGAGTCCCTCTCACGAGTGTTGTCTGCAAATCCGGCGTCCATTCTGATAGATGACGCTCCCATTCATACAAGACACTGGGTGGGCAAACAATCAACGCATGACGCACTTTGCCCTCTTGAACCATCAATCTGAGCGCGACCGTGGTCATGACAGTCTTGCCGGTGCCCATCTCGTCGGCCAGTAACGCGGCCTCATTTTTCATCAGAAAATATATGCCTGCCGGTTGATAAGCATAGAGCTCACGTCCTTTCGGCAAGGACAGGCTGCCAAGATCGTCCAATGAAATGGGCGGAAGCAAAATCACATACAGCAAGTCCCAGAAAGAGCGAGCTTGCGGCTTAATTTCGTGGTCGGCATTTTCTTCGGCCTCTTGTTTAGGCTTTCGGCCTCGCTTCGCTTTAGTCTCGCCTAGCTGACGCGTCAATGGCTTCTCATCGGGCTTAGCCAGTGTGCGCCAGTAGCGGTCGCGATAGTTCATGCCCATCACTTTGGGCGTGAAGAAGAACTCAAATTGATTCTCTGAAATTGTCGGGGCAATCAGCTGCTGGCATTGATTCTTAGAAATATCGGGGAGTGACCAGCCAGACAGTTGATCCTCTAATACAGACGCCGCAAGCCAGAACGACTGACGATTCGCAATCAACAGTTGTTTTACCGTCGGCATGGGCAAGACATCGGCCGAGATGACACAGCCAAACGTCGTTGCGCCAATTCCAAGCGACTGAATTTGGACATCTGGCACGACCGGAACGGGGTTAATAGACACGCTGAATCTGGGGATTCGGCCACCAAGCACCTGTAGCGGCGGCCACTTGATCAGCAACGGAAATAGATCAGGCGAGACGAAACAAGCCATAGTCAACCGGCTGTCGCTGGCTGACTGTTGCAGACTCGTTGAATCAAAGAGCGCTGGAACTTGAGACCGTAGGTTATCGGTGTAGAAAATATCAGGTGCGGGTATTCCAGAGAGGCGCTCTCCGACTTTTTGTTGCAGGCTAGACACGCGCTCCTCCGGCATCACCTATGCGTTGTTTATGAGCTTCGCTCAAAGCGATGCTTAGCCGCTCAAACGGTTCAAGCAGATTGCGATGTTCCATAATCGGCGTCAAGAGGTCTTGCGCCGCCTGGGCTTCGCTTGGAAATTTGCTGTGAGTTTTGATAGACACCAGGTTTACAGAGTCTTTACTGCCGCTGAGTTGGTTGGACACGAGGACCACAGGAAATGCAATTAGAGGCCGGACATTTAGCAGCAACGGATTGCGGACGATGACCAAACTGGGCAGTTCTTTGGCCGCTTTGATCAAGGGTGCGCCAATCAGCTCAACATGAACATAGGACTCAAGCGTATCGCCATATAGCATTTTTTGAAGAGCGGTCGGCTTGACGGCACTGGTGCACCTGAATTCATAAGGCTTTGTGTCGGCATCCGTAATCAATGCGCCGCCGCGTATTGCGACACCATCGTCAAATGAGGCCGTGTCAAGGAAAAGAAGTCTTACCTCGGTTTGCTCTGTCATTAGCGCATTTGTCCTTTCGGGGGCTATCTTGGAGTTGCTTTCTATTGTACTTCATAAATTGTCTAGCCTGAAATCAAGCAACCTCGCCGCGCTTCAAAAACGTCGCCAAATTGAACACTCGTCATACAAAAAGACCTGACAGATGGCGTACTCTGTCAGGTCTCGCAGCTCAAAGACGGGTGTGGCTCTATTGGAAGGATCAGCTAACCCGTGGTACCGCTCACCAGCGCCAGCCAGGGACCGCCAGCGCCGCATCTGTCAGGCTTTGTCGAAACTTTCTCGATCGATGTCCAGTTGTTTCAAGATGCGTGACAGCAATCCCGCGCCGAGGTCCTTTGAGCGATGATAGGGGATCGGCGTTTGTTTTTCGGTGGCCGGGTTGCGCCATATCTCATGGCTGCCTGCCCCAAACCGTGTAGGGTAACAGCCCAGCCGCCGTAGCTTGCGGGTTAGTTCCGCGTACTTCATGCGGTCACCGCGACATGCGTTACCAGAGGAAACGTGGATACCGAGCGAATCGTCGCGGGTAACGGATCGCCTTCGGCCTGCAGCGAAGCGATCAACGCCCCGGCCACAGACGGGGCCAAGGCTAAGACTTCCTCGGCTGTGTCACCGGCTACCAACAGGCCGGGCAGGTCCGGGCTGGTCGCCAGGTAGTGATAATCGCCGCCGTCTTGAATTTCTTCAACGCGCAAGGCCAGATCATAAAGTTTCATGGTGTTACCCCCTGTCGGAATGATACCCCATGCGCCCCCTGCGTCAAGCCGCATACAATCGTAATCAGCACGCGGCCATTCATCTTCGGAACGATGGCTTACTTCACCAACCCGCTGACCAATGCCAACAAGACACCTCCGGCCATCGGAAACGCGCTGATGCCTTGCCGCGCCGATCAACGGGTTGACCTTGCCACGCGTCACAGCGGTCATCAACTTGCCAAACAATCGCCGGGCCGAGGAACAACGTGGCGATGTTGATGATCTCGTTCTGCGCGGCCTTGTTCAACCGACTTACAAGGCACAATTTACAATGCGTGAGGTGCGACCTATTGCGCCAGTTGACCCGTCATCGTGCATCCTGTATCGTCCAGTCAATAGACAAATTCACGCACGTCATAGTTGGACACCTTCACGCCGTGCGCGTGCAGTCCGGCCCGCAGCGCCGCACGCTGCCCCGATCGGCCTTCTGCGCCCAGTGCGTGAATATCGTGTTGCTGTGCGAGCGTGGGATATGGTGTGCCCGGTTCTTCGACCAGATCGCTGAAATAGATCAGGTCACCTTTGCCGAGTGGCATCTGATTCAACACTACGATCGTGTCGGCCACGTGACCGGCCGCAAAGCGATCTCCTCCCAGGCCGATCATCACGATCAGGCCGACGTTGATCCCGGCGGCCTTGATCGTCTGCACGGTCTCGATCGCATCGCCGGCGTGACCGGGCTTGCGCACAAATTCCAACAGCGGATCGTGTCCCGACTCCAGCCCGATGTACACGCGCTTCAAGCCCAGCTCAGCCAAGGCCCGATAGTCTTCCACGCTCTTGCGTGTGCCCGTGAAGGCGTCCAGAAAAGCGTACACGGGTGGCGTGTCATTCCGAGCCGCGCCGCGGCGAGGAATCTCCTCTTGGCCGGCGTGGGATTCCTCACTCCTGCGGGGTTCGGAATGACACGTTTCATGAATGATTTCAAAGAGCGCACGCAAGCGCGGCATCGGAATCGCCAGTGCATTCGCCGCGCCCAGAAAGATCGCGCGCTGGCGCAGCAAGAGCGAAGCGCCGAGATAGTCATGCACCTGCCGAATGTGCTGGCGGAATTCATCGGGTGATTTGACGCGAAAGGGTTGCTGGTAAAGATCGCAGAAGGTGCAGGTGTTAAAGGAACAGCCCGTGGTGGCCTGTAAGACCAGGGCCAAATATTGATCGGGGGGCAGAATGCCGATCGGTTGATAGACTTCCGCACAGCGCGCCGCATCCGATCGGGCGGCAATGTTGTTAAAGTGTGCGGCGCGCTCGATCACAGACAAGAGCTCGTCGAGGGCCGCCGATCGATCGAGCGGAGTGACCCATTCCCAAGCGGGTGAGCGAAGCGCGGTGTGCAGCTGTTGAAACTGCGCCGCCGCGTAATCGATCACCTCGGCGGCTTCTGCATCAGTCAGCCAACGGCGTTGCCGTTCGGTCGTCGTCCCCACAGGGAGCGTCCCCGGTGAGGGCGTCCCCATCGGGGACGCCCACTTTTGCAGCACCGCGCCGTTGAGGCTGCGCCGCTGGTGACGGCCGTCATGAAACACGCTGTACAGCCGCCCGGCCAAATCGCACGCCACAATGTCATCACGATTGATCGCCACACTCAACGATGAGTCTTTGAGGCTGAGCGCGTAGGTGGTGGCGTGCCAGCGGCCTTGCGCGATCATCGAACGATGAGCACCGGAATCTGCGCGTGGTGGAGTACGCGGTAACTGACGCTGCCCAGCAGCAAGCCCTGCATCATGCCCAACCCGCGTGAGCCCATCACGATCAGGTCGCAGCCATCGGCCTCAGCGACGCGCAAAATGGCTTCGGCGGCCGGGCCTTCGACGATGTCGGTCTTAAACTCGATACCGGCGTCGTGCACGTGCGCGGTGGCTTCGGTCAATTTCTCGCGGCCCTTGGTCATGGCCCGTTCGATGAAATGCTCGGTTTCATCGTCGCCAAAGATGGTCGGCACTTTGTCAAAGGCAAACAGCACTTTGAGCTTGCCGTTTGAACACTGGGCGATTTTGATCGCCAGGTCCAGCGCTTTCTGGCTGTGCTCGGAACCATCGTACGCGACCAGAATATTCGTGAATGCGTTCATCGGGACCTCCCGGTTCCAGAGATTGAGAAACCTGGCCGTGTCAGGAACCAGGTTTCTATCGCTAACGCGAGAACAGACTTTGCCGATCGACCTTAGGGCGGCTGCGGCGCGTCACGGCCTGGCGCGCACGGCGGCCATAGTTGCGGCGGTGCGGGCGGCAGACTCCCTCGTTGAGCGTCCGCTCGTTGAGCGCCCCACGGGACGCGTTACGATGGGCGCCGCTCACAGGCCGCAGGATGTCTGTGCTTCGCTTGACTCAGTTGAATTGGTCGGGTCTTTCATACTGTTTCTGTAATTGCTCAGTCATTATTGACGGCGGTCATTCCCGCAGGCTGTAAGCGGGAATCCATCAGTCCGGCCTGCACTAATGCTCAATCGTCACGCTGGATGCCCGATGGAGGCACTCGGGCATGACGACTGAGCGGGTATCTCAGGTGTTCGCAAACGGATCGGTCGTGCCCCCGCCGGCCCACACGCAATGCACATGGTCGTCCATACTGCACTCCAACCCCAGCGCGCATTCAGTCTTCTTGACGCGATACTCATCCATCGACAGAAAATCGCTCTCGGGAAAGACCCGCGTTTCCACGAGCTGCACTTGTTGGCGGACGGCGGCACAATACTGTTGTTTGACGACGACGCTTTCTTCCATGATCAGCCCTCCCTGTAGACTGAAAGATTGTGCTACACCTCTAATGCTACCCGGTTGGGATGGGGTTCCATAGTGGCAAATGTCATCGGGGAAAGTGATACTCATCACGGTGTAAACAAAACCGCGCCTGATGGCAGCAATTCTCAATATGAAAACAATTGACGCCGGTAGTTGCGACTTCAGTCGCTTTTTGGCCGCAAACCACGACTGAAGTCGTTACTACAAATCCAAATTGAGAACTGCTGGCCTTATGGTACGGGCGCGGTCGGGGCCGTTATGGCTGTATATCGATTATTTCTACTTTTTGATACGTTCCTCCTGGCGGGGCAGGTCGGCGCTGCTAGCACGAAGCCGGTGGCTTCATGAATGGCCCGGCCATTGACGGCGGAAATATCCAGATCGATGACGACCTCGCCTTTGAGCCGCACGGCGCTGGCGTCCAATTCAAAACCAGGACGTAGACGCAGGGCGTGGCTCCACAGAAGTTATTGTTTGGTGAGCTGCGTGATTTCGATGATGACGCGGGACTGAACGACACGCGCGAATTTTTCCAGATTGGTAGGCTGGCCCTCGGGCGTGAGGTGAATGCCCGCGATGGTGCGTTTGGTCAGACGAAAGAAACGCAACAGTTCTTGTTCGACGGCAGTTCGATCTTCGATCACGGTTGCCGTTGCCCGATAGGTCTTGCCCTGCAAACGCAGTGTGACGGGTGCACCGCCACGCAGATTCTTCCACCACGTCCGATCGACTTTGCTGGTCACCAACAGTGTGTCGCCGTTGCGGGCGCTGTCGCGGGCGCTATCGCGCACATAGTTGACGGGTGTGGAAATGGCGCGCCCGCTCTTGCGGCCCGTGACGGTGATCAACAGTAGGCCACTCATGAAGATGCACAGCGGTGAGCGCAGTATGAAAGCGACAAAGCGATTTGCTCGACTGGGTTGGTTCATGAATGACCTCGAAGATGGATAGTCAGAGCCTCTGTGGCTAAACGCATATGCTATAATCCTTGCAGAGGTGTGCCATGCTGCAAAACATCACCATTACGACCGATTCTAAAGTGTCGCTCAAGCCGCTGGTCGAGTCGGCGCTGCAAACTGAGGCCAAGGTGTTGGCACTGGGTCTACGCCGCACGCGCGAACGGCTGGCCGAATTTGAACAGCGTTTCGGTCTGACCTCGGCGCAGTTTGAACAGCGCTTTGCGGCGCGTGAGCTAGACGAGAGCCTGGACTTTATCGAATGGCTGGGCGAGATCAAAACCTTGCGTCTGCTGGAAGAACAACAACAGGCCTTAAATGGATTGACCCTGCGGTGATTGATGCTTACTTTGCGGCACTCCTGCACATAGTGGCGGCCTCGCCCGCCGTCAATTCGTCCCGCATCACCCTGGATCAGCGCAGCGCCAACGTCGGGCTGGTTCGGGGTGAAATTTATTTTCTGGATGGCTCGGTGCTGCACTTCCCCGAACTGCCAACTGCTCCGCATCACAAACATCTGGCCGAAGGTGCTCCGCCGCAGTCCACTACACCGCCTGATCTGGCGTCTGTCCTGAGAGAAATCGAGCTGCTGCTCGATGCTAATCGTTGATCTGGCGATCCGAGATTTAGCGGCTCAACACGTCACACGCGATCGGTTCGATTAGCTTCACCCAGGCCGCATACATCTTGCCGGAAGGATGCAAGCCGTCGGCGGCCAGCAGCGATCGATCGTGGGCCGCTGTGCGCGAGAGCGGTGTGATGTCGACGTACTGCGCACCCGATCGCTCTGTCTCCGCCTGATTGATCGCATTGAGCCGATCGATCTGACTGGCGATCCGGGCCAGGCTGCTTTCTTCCGCGCCCAATGCCGAGGCGAAGAGCGTGACGCTCCAATCGGGAATGGAGAGGACGATGACGCACGCTGGATCATTTTCGGCGTAGGCGAGGGCGCGCTGCAACAACGCGCGAAACTGCTGGCGATATTCGTCTTCACTGCGCCCGCGATATTGATTGTTGACGCCGATGAGCAGCGTCACCAGATCGAACGGGCCCAGCGGCTGAGTCTGCACCAGGGCGCGCGACAAATCACCGGTCGTCCAGCCGGTAGTGGCGATGATGAGCGGATCATCGAGTGTAAAGCCGCGCTCGCGCAAGCGGGCGGTCAACTGGGCGGGCCAACGTTCAGAGGGATCGACGCTTTCGCCAATCGTATAAGAATCACCAAGAGCAAGATAGCGCATCGGATGTATGCCTTTCGGTGTGCAGAGATCGCTTGTCAATTGTAAGGCCATTTTTCATCAGCCCACCGAAGCACTATACGATGCCGATTGACGATGCCAACGACCATCGGCTTGGATACCTCATTTGTTGTTGGGTTACTGGACGAAAAAGATCTCTGGCACGCTGCGGCTACACAATTGTATGCCGATATACAAACGCACGATATCCAGATGGCTGCGTTCGATTGTGTGTTAGCCGAGACGATTGATACGCTGGCCCGACGCGTCCATGAAAAGCGACGTGTGGCCGATCTGGCTTCACTGCTTGAACGCCTGCATACCAAATTTCCGAAGAAATCGGTCACCTGGCTGTATCCCACGCTACCTGACATCTACGATGAAGTAGTAGCCTTGGTTGAGCAATCGGGCGGCGAGTTGAACTTCAACGACGCGCTCATTGCAGTTTCCTGCCACAAACGCGAGATCGTAATGCTCGCCAGCTTTGACCCTGATTTTGATCACCACGCGCCGTGGTTAAAGCGCATCGCCCAGCCTGATCAATTCTAAGACACGGCCTCGGACCTACAATATACTCACAGATTCTCCAGCACAAGTTGGCTGACTGGCTTCTTACTGTCGGCCATCATAATCTCATAGCCAATGGCTTTGTAACCGGCTCGTCGTCTCGAATACATTTTCGTCAGTGCGGGGATCTCAAAATCCACGTAATCGTGGATGATCACGTCTTTCTTGGCAGCATTCAATCGGTGCAGCCGACCGGCATACTGGGTCAAAGTCCCCCGCCAGGAAATCGGCAACGCGAGAAACAGCGTGTCGAGCAGTTCATCGTCGAAACCTTCGCCCAGATAACGCCCCGTGGCGATAATCACGCGCGGCTGCTCAACTGGAATGCTAGCGATTTGCTCGGCCAGCCGCTTGCGTTGCCGTTTACCCATACCGCCGGCCATCACGATAACATTCGGAATCTGCGGGGAAAGCAAATTCACGAACGTCTCCAGATGCTCTCGTCGCTCGGTCAGCAGAACCGGGAATCGCCTGGCCTGCACCGCCTCCACAACATCGTTGGCAATCAACTGATTGCGCTCGTCGTCTCTAACCAGCATGGCATAGATGTCTTGAATGGATAGCGCTGTCGGGTTTGATCCATGCAGTGGCAAGCGAAAGTTCGTGGGATGGATGACGGCCTTATGATCAAAAGGCCGCTGCTCAGCTTGCCGGCGATCATCCACGCGATAGCGGACTGGACCACATTGCATGAAAATGACCGGATGATGCCCGTCTTTACGGACCACTGTGGCCGACAAGCCGGTGAGATACCGAGCCTTACTCTGCCTGACAACCTGCTCAAAGCTGACCGCGGAAATGTGGTGACATTCATCCACAATCAAATAGCCATACTTGCCGACGAGGTCGTCGACCACATGTTTCTGACTCAGGCTTTGAACCATCGCCACATCAATCTTCTCGGTCGGCTTGTGTTTGCCACCGCCGATTTGCCCGATCTCTTTCGGTGCCAGGTTCAGAAACTGGCTCAACGCTTTAATCCACTGGTCGAGCAATTGCTGGCGATGAACAATCACCAGAGTGTTGACCTGGCGTTGCGCCATCAAGTAAGCTGCGACCACTGTTTTGCCAAAAGCCGTCGAAGCCGACAAAACGCCTGTCTCATGTTGCAATAAGGCGTCGGCGGCCTGCTGCTGCTCCGCACGCAAAACCCCGTGAAACTGAAGTTCAAGCGGTGTTCCACTGAATCGCTGATCAGTGAGCGTCACACTGATCTTGAGCGACTGGAGCAGCTCAAGCACTTCGTCGAGACAGCCACGCGGCAGCCCCAGATGTTTTGAAAAATCTTCACAGCAACTGATGATACGCGGCTTGCCAAACGTGGACAGGCGCATAGCCTGTGCTTGATAGAATTCCGGGTTTTGAAAAGCGGCCAGACGGATAAGTCGGTTGCGCAAGGATGGCGTCAGATCGGACTTGGGAATATAGATTTGATTGCCGAACACCAGTTCAATCTGCTCAGGGAATGGGCCAACAATCGCTGAATCCTGCCGTCGTCTTGACGATGGCGCAGTCCAGGGTTCGTCGTCGCTCTCGTCGGTTACAGGCAATCGAATCCCCAGGAATTCGCGCTGCCTGTCCGCCGCCTGAGCGATCGCTTCAACTTCTTGCCGAGTCATGCAACGCAGCGTCGAAAGATAAGCCCATTGATCCGGGTAGGGGACAAAGTTTTCGTCCAGAAAAAGACTGTGGCTGTGCTCGCGCGGCTTCTTTTGAAGCGGCAAAGCGATGAGATTACCAAAGCCGCCTTTGGGAAGCGTGTCCTGACTGGGGAAAAACCGATCATAGGAATCCAGGCCAATCTCTGGTCGGCACTCCAGCGTCTGAGTTAAAAGGAACGCGCCCATTTTGCGGGCCAACGCGGCCGGGACGGGTTTTGAAAAGAATATCCAGACATGACCGCCATTGCCTGAACGCGATATCTCCAATGCCGCCGGCCCGTCAAAAAGCCGACAAGTTTCCAGGAACGCCCCGGCATCGACCTGCCAGGAGACCTTATCAAAGTCGGCCGCCAGGAACCAGCAGGTCTCGTCCAAGAGCATGGGATATACACCCATTGTGAAGTCACGACCTGAGCGATCTTGAGGGTCCATTCCCAGGAGATGATTCTTCACGACTTGATCGGTGACAGGCAGAAACTGACGATGCTGACAATCCTCACAGCGGATCCTGGGCTTTTCGCAGATTCCCTCAACCCATTCATTTCCGCAGACAGGTTGATAACCCTTTTTGCCCGTTTTCACACTTTCAAATCGCCTGGGATAAACATCTTCGCGACCTCGAAATAGCTGGCGGAAGAGAGCAATCTTTGACTCTTGCGAAGAGTGATTGGTCACGGAGGGCAACCGATCGAGTTGCAGTGGCATTTCATGCGTCTGGAGAAGAGCGACCTTCTCTTGCCGGAGTTCAGTGATACGCGTGAGCAGGTC
>Ga0182021_10004899_pt1 | contig 15791 bp, 13 predicted proteins | sample 612E3MmetaG_FD_120493 | JGI IMG/M metagenome (GOLD analysis project Ga0182021, IMG submission 120493) | Permafrost microbial communities from Stordalen Mire, Sweden - 612E3M metaG (Illumina Assembly) | ecosystem: Environmental > Terrestrial > Soil > Wetlands > Permafrost | place: Sweden... | reverse complement strand
TTGAAAGTGCAGGCCGATCGCGAAAATTGCGAGAAAAGCCAGCCCCGCTCCTGCCGCGGTCAGTAGGATTTTCTTTTTTGCGGCCTCACGAAAGGTGACCGCCGCCATGATCCAGCAGCCCATCAAAGTCCTCGGTCTTCGCCCATGATGCGGACGAACAGATCTTCCAGTGAAATTCTCTCGGGCCTGAACTCATAGACATTCGCGCCCGCTGCGACGAGATAACGTAGTGCATCGGGAAGCACATCATTCGAGCGAACCGTAAACGTCAACACCTCACCATCGATAACCGCGGACGCACTCCAGCGCGCAAGTCCCGACACCATTTCGGATGTGAGTCCCGCTGCCCTTACCGTGACTCGGATTTCGTCTTCGGGCATGGCCTTGAGGTCGCGGCTCGCAATGACCTCTCCGTCTTTCAGGAAGGCAACGTTGTCACACGTGATTTCAACTTCGCTCAACAGGTGCGAATTGAGGAAGACTGTCGCGCCGCGATCACGCTGGGCACGGATGATGTCACGAACCAGGCGCCGCCCCATAGGATCGAGGCCCGAGGTCGGCTCATCCAGAAAGATCAACTCCGGCTCATGGATCAACGCTTGCGCCAGTCCGATCCGTTGAAGCATACCCTTGGAAAAGTCTCGCAGGCGCTTGTCTCGATGAGGTGTGAGCGCGACCAAGTCTAGGAATTTGGGTACGCGATCACGGAGAACAGATTTCGACACACCGCTGAGGCGTCCATGCAGCTCGAGCAATTCGGTTGCAGTCAGCCACTTATAGAATTGGAAATCTTCCGGCAAAAACCCGATCATCCGGCGCACCCGCACATCACCGGATGGGGCGCCCAGGACGGATGCCTGTCCGCCAGTCGGTTTGACGAGACCAAGAAGCATCTTGATCGAAGTCGTCTTGCCGGCGCCGTTCGGTCCAAGGAAACCAAATATCGAGCCGCGAGGCACCTCTAGCGACAAGCTGCGCACGGCAACTTTGGTTCCGTAAACCTTGCGCAGACCCTTTGTTTGAATTGCGAAATTGTCAGAGCGATCCAAGGATAGTTCCTGCGATTATTTGACGGAATCGGCCAGTGCAGCGGCGTTGCCGGAGTTCCCATAGCCGGTCAGGGAATATGCCGTCCCGTTCTTGACCCAGATCAGCGTGTATGTTGGTCCGCGCCGTCCCGCGGTGTTCAGAAGCGTGCCTTGCACGCCTCCGACGTCAACGGCTTCATACGAGCGCATGGAACGTGGCACGGGCAGGCCGAGAATCGTCTTCCAATTCACTGTCTGGAGGAAGTCATGCGCCTGGGTCGGACTCATGCCCGCAAGCTCGAGGCCTATTTGAGCAAGTTGAGCCAGATCGAGGCCGGCCGGAATACTCACCTCGGGACTGGGTCCCTCATTCAGGATAACGCAATCGCTATACTGCGTGGATGACGGCGTCGGCGTTGCGATGTTGGCCGCGGTGCTCGGTGGTCCGGGGCAGCTTCCATATTGTGCGCGAACGCTTCGGGGCAACCGGACGTCAACGGCGGCGCCATCGATCGATTGAGGAAGAACCAAATCGGGACGTCCCGCCTCGTTGAAGATGGCCTGCAGCCGTGCACGATCGACCTTCAGATTGAACGCGTGCTCTCCCGCCACCGTGAGTTGAGGCGCGTCTCTTATGGCGCCGACCAATTTGACCTGGAATTTCGCAATCTGGCTTGCCGCGGCCGCATCCGACGCAGGCTGTTCATTCTCATTGACAGTCACCGTCACTTTGTCGGAGATCATCTGAGAAAACATCTGTTGCAGCGAGCGGTTAGCATTCGGCCCGACAAAACTGGAGAGGTCCACGTTCACGGTCTGAACTTTCTGCATGCGCAAAGATTGCAGGAATTTCTCCCCCAGGGTTCGTCCCGGCCCAATGCTCAAGCCCACGGCCACAATCACAATCATGATCAAGACGATCCAGACGGGACGCCGGTTCTTTGAGGGTATTTCATCAGGCATGACTGTCTCCAACATTGGGGTTGGATCTTAGGCTTTGCTGTCGACGGGGTCAAGCGCAAGATTCCTGGGTTTCAACGACAATTCCTGGGCATTAGGTCAAACGAACCCAAGTCGATCATGTGTCGGATTGAGCAACATGGTAAGCTTTAAAGGCTTTGGTTTGACGGTTGAAGAAGGGAGATGCTAATGGAAATTCGAATTGTAGTAGCGGCCTTGATTCTCGCTCCTGTCTTCCTTGCTGCTCAGAATCCCCCCAAGCCTCTCACCATGGAAGAAATGCATCGACTGCATCAGGATCCAAAGGCCTACATTGCATCCCTGGAAGATCCGCAGCGCGACGAATATCAGAAACCCCACGATGTGATTATGGCTCTCGACCTGAAAGAAGGGGAGGTGGTCGCGGATATAGGCGCAGGTTCCGGATATTTTTCGCTCCGGTTCGCACACCATGTCGGCGACAAGGGGCGCGTATACGCAGTCGACATAAGTCCGGATATGATCTTGTATATGAACCGCCGCATCCGTGAGATGCAATTGAAGAATGTTGTCACCATCCTCTCAGCGCCGGACGATCCCCTGCTTATGGATGCATCCGTCGACCGGTTCTTTATCTGCGAGACCTGGCATCACATCGAGAACAAGACTCAATACCTGGCGCTGATGAAGAAAATGCTCAAACCCGGAGGGCAGGTCATCATTATCGATTTTCAGAAAAAGGATCTCCCGTTGGGCCCCCCGCCCGAAATGAAAATTGCCCGTGAAGATGTCTTACACCAGATGGAATCCAACGGATTCAAGCTCGTGAAAGAGCACACCTTCCTGCCCTACCAGTATTTCCTCATCTTCGCCGTGAATTAATCAACTTGCACTAGCTGGTTGATTATCGTGCCGGCTCGATTGTAGGGGCGGGACCCGTGCCCGCCCGTTCTGCCCGAGTGGACGCCGGCTGCCAACCGATGCTCAACTCTGAAAACCGCTTTATTCCTCAACTACAATCTCGATTGCAATCCCTTCCAATCGTGCCGATAATAACCAAAAGGCCGACCGTAACGATGATTGTTTGCCCATTTCATCGGGTTAATACGCTGGTCAGCCTGCCTACAATTTGGACGGACGCCAGGATGAATGATTCGTCTTCCACGATACTTGAGAAGTCTTAACCACAAGGGGTTAGTCATGGAACGTTGGCTGGGAAACTACTCAAAATTCATCTATGCGCTCATGCGCATGGTGGTTGGCCTGCTTTTCACATGTCATGGGGCACAGAAACTATTCAGCGCGTTCGGAGGCCACGGCCTGCCTTCCAGCCACCTCATAGTTACAGCTGCAGTAATCGAGTTCTTCGGAGGCGGTCTGGTAGCCATCGGATTATGGGCGGGATACGCTGCATTCGTCACAAGCGGCCAGATGGCCGTGGCCTATTTTATGGAGCACTCCTCAGGTGGATTCTGGCCAATTGTCAACAAGGGCGAGCTCGCGGTGCTATATTGCTTTATCTTTCTTTATATCGCATGCAGAGGGTCGGGTAACCTGAGCGTCGACGCGCTGACAAAGAAGCGCCACTTCTAATTCCGTTCTTGACCAAAAATGCTTTACCCTGGACGTCGCTTGTTCCTCATGCTCTGACGGGCATCGGCTGCACAGTCACCAAGGCGGGCGAGGAACCGACTCCACTGGATAATAATGGCCGTGGGAGGCTCTCGAGATTAGAAGCGGCTACTCTTTGACACGAGCAAACGCCAGATCAAATAGTGTTTTCTGTTCCAGTTCATGAGCCTTGGCCGATCCTGTTGCCGGACTGGCGCTTGCCGATCGCTTCACGGATCTTACCGCGCGGCCCGCGGCCACACGTTCCAGTTTCGGCATCACGTACATGAGGGCGCCCATATTTGCAGGTTCTTCCTGTATCCAGACGATCTCCCGGGCCGCAGGGTATCTTTCAAGAACCGTCGCCAGCTCTTTTTCAGGGAAAGGATAAAGCTGATCGAGGAAGATCACTGCGCTTGCCATGTCGTTGCGCCGCTGCCGTTCACGGCGTAATTCATGCCCAACCTTGCCACTGCACAGGAAAATCCGTGCCGCATCGACGTGGTTCGTGTCAGGGATGGTACACATGAACCTTCCGCTAGAGAATTCTTCAAGAGGAGAACATGCGTCGGGATGACGCAGCATGCCCTTCGGCGTAAAAAGCACAAGCGGTTTTCGCCAGCGCTGCAGTGCCTGACGCCGCAGGAGATAGAAATATTGCGACGCTGTGGAAGGCTGACATATCTGGATGTTGTCTTCGGCGGCGAGCTGCAAAAACCGCTCGATGCGGGCGCTCGAATGCTCGGGTCCCTGTCCTTCATAACCGTGAGGGAGCAATAACACTACACCTGAGAGTAAGCCCCACTTGTCTTCACCGGCGCTGATAAACTGATCGATTACGACCTGTGCTCCATTGGCAAAGTCACCGAACTGTGCCTCCCAGAGCACCAGAGCTTCCGGGTAATCGCGGCTGAACCCGTATTCAAACCCGAGCACCGACGCCTCCGAAAGTGGTGAGTTGAGGATTTCGAACCACGCCTGGTGTGGATCCAGGTGCGCCAATGGAATGTACTCGTCCTCCGTTACAGCGTCGATAAGCGCCGCGTGGCGCTGGTTGAATGTGCCGCGGACGCTGTCCTGGCCGCTCAAGCGCACCGGAACGCCTTGAAGCAGCAGTGAACCGAACGCGAGTCCTTCAGCCATCGAGTAGTCGACGTTCACCTCGCCCCGTCCCATCTTCGCCCGCTGCTCCAGCGGATGCTTCAACTTCGGATGCAGGTGAAATCCGGGCGGCGTCCGGGTCAACAGTTCGGCGATTGCATGGAGTCGCTCTGCAGGGACAGATGTGACAACGTTTGCCTCAGCACGATTGTATGGCCCGCCGGAATACGCGGACCAGTAGGAGGGCAACTCACGAAGCACCGGCTTCGCGCGCGTCTTCGAAGCCGCCTCCTGCGCTGCGCCGAACTCCAGGCGCAGCTGGTCCACTCTCGCGGATGGATCAAGACCGAGCTTTTGCGCGTACAACTGCCACAACGGCGGATGCTTGCGTATTTTGTCATAGAGCAACGGCTGCGTCACCGAAGGCTCGTCCACCTCGCTGTGGCCGTGAAGGCGGAATCCGATCAGATCGATAACGACATCGTCCGAAAACTGATAACGATACTCCAATGCCAGCCTGGCCACACGAACCACCGCATCCGGATCTTCGGCGTTCACATGGAACACAGGAATGGACTGCCTCTTTGCGAGATCCGCGGCGAACTGTGACGAGTGCAGCTCGGCCGGCCCCGCTGTAAAGCCGAGCAGATTGTTGACGATGACGTGAATGGTTCCATGTACCGAGTAGCCTTTTAGCAAGCTCATGTTCAGCGTCTCTGCCCAGATGCCCTGGCCCGCGAACGCAGCGTCGCCGTGGACCGTGATCGGCAGCACGCTGGCGGCGCCGTCTGCGCCAAGGCGCTTCTGTTTTGCTCTGGCCCGGCCCATGGCGACAGGATCGACTGCTTCGAGATGGCTCGGGTTTGATACGAGGTGGATGCCTATCGTCCGGCCGTCGCGGGTCTTATACGTCCCGGTCGCACCGATATGATACTTGACGTCCCCTCCTCCCAGGACGCTTGCCGGATCGACGTCTTCGAACTCGGCGAAGATCTCGGTGGGCGTTCTTCCGACGACATTTACCATGACGTTCAGACGGCCGCGATGACTCATCGCAAGCACCATTTCCAGCGCGCCACGAGCGGCCGCAGACTCCAGAATCTCATCGAGCAGGGGAATGAGCGCGACGGCTCCTTCAAGGGAGTAGCGCTTAGTGCCGGGATAGCGCGTGTGGAGCATCTGTTCAAATACCTTTGCCCTGATCAACCGATCGAGGATGGCTGGCCGATCCGGTTCAGGCGCCGCGCTCTCAAACTTCTCACGAATCCATTCCCTGCGCAAACGCTCGGGTATATGCATGAATTCCACGCCGATTGTGCCGCAGTACATGGCGCGCGCCGAATCAGCGACAGGGCCAGTGATCTCCAGATCGGGAACCTTCAGCGGCGGCTGAATCCGCAGAGGAATAAGATCGGCCTCGAGGTAGCCCCACCTGCGGAACGCATCAAAGACTCTCTCCTTTTCTTCAACTACGACGTTCACGGTGTCTCCCCTTCAAGACAATAATCCATCGCAGCATAACGCCAATCGCCCGTGTGCTCAACGGTTGCTTGTTCGCTTTTCTGGGGAATGCGGAGCCGGATCATACTGTCATAGGGAAAATAGTCCCACATCCAGTCTATAAGTACCAGGAGACGATTGGAGAGTCCGATCAATTCCGCCAGATGCACGCTCAGCTATGACTTGCGCAAGATGAAGGCCCACGGCCTGCTTGACGTTCACACCCGCCGATACGCTTACGGCCTCACAGGAAAAGGAATCCGGATCGCGCTGTTTCCACTCGGTAGCGCTCATCACATGGCATGTATTTGCGAATGCTACCTGGAAATCGGCGGCGGGACCTGTGCCCGCCCGTGAGGCTTCTCGGGTGCCCACAAGTGGCGCCCCTACAAGAATTCTCCCGAATTGCCACTTTTCCAAAGAGCTCACCAGGCAATGCCCTGGCTTTGCCCAGAAAAGGACTTGCGTCGGTTACTACGAATCCTCCGCCGTTCGACGGTGGATAATTCGCTCCCGCCACGGCTTCCGCAAACAGGCTCCGCACGCGCGCATGAGGATTCTCTCTGCACTTGTGGCCCAGTCGGAGTCGGGATGGAGCTTGATAACCGCCGGTGATGGGAGAGAAGATGGCAACGATATCCGTGTTTTTTGCGGATGTCCACCATTTGTTTCACAAGCTTCTTTTCCAACAATGCAAAGAATCAAACGAAGATTGAGGCAGACTACTCAATTAGCGTATGGTTGCGTGTGGTATTTTTCATCTTCTCGAGTTTTTCCCTGAGATCGTCGGGAATCATCAGTTTTTTGTTTGTATTGAAATCGAAAAACACCAGTATGTCCTGTGCCACGGCTGCAATTTCATCGTTGTCATCATATATCGCATGATGAATCCTAAAACTCGTGTTTTTGATTTCATCAACTCTTGAATATACGGCGACTTTTCCGGGATAAAATAGCGGTTTGCGAAATTGGCAGTTTATATTAGCTATAATCGGACCAGTCTTATTTTCGGCCTGAGATTGCATCAACCCAATAGTTTCCAGATATATGACCCTTGCCGCCTGGACATACTTTAAGATTGCCAGGTTGTTTACATGGCCGAAGAGGTCAATATCACTCCAGTCGATACGAAGCTCCAGTTTTGTCGAGTAATCGTTCACCTTGCCGCCTCCATATGGAAAACCAGGCACGCTGCCCTGTTTCCAGCTGCGCAGAGATAACCCCTGATTTGGATATCGCACCACGTGAAACAGAGTGGCGTCCCCGGTTTCCCTTGCAAGATTCCTCAATCGACAGCGGCGCGGGAGACGCCGCCGAAGGGTAGCGGCTAGCCTGAAGAAGCAGCTCTGCATCGGCAAGCAAACGGTGGACGTTACATAGGGCCGCGTTCATGCCATACTTGACTTGCTTTGCCTGCAAAGAACCTGAGAATTGGTTTAACCTTCGGTTCGTCATGCGCTGTCTCGTTTGTGCAACGCCCTCGTTCAGCCGCGCCGCGTTTTTTGCACCGAAGGCTGAAACGAGTTGGTAGGCCGGCTCGTTGATGCGGCCTTTTCCTTGCGTTTAATCAGCTTGGTGATTGCGGGCACCAGTCCTCTTGGAACGACCATAACCGTTTGGCCACGCTTGCGAAACGCAGCTTCATCTTCGGCGACGGCTTCGTCTTCGGTCTGTTCCTCGTAATGTCGGAGAAGCAGGCGAACTCTATCCTGGTTCCACCCCGCTGGAAAACGATTCCTTTTATTCATTTCTTCCTTCTCATTCGCCTCCGGTATGCCAGCAAAGGCCTTCCGCGGAGATCAAAGGCTGTGATTACAAAAACGCTGTCCGGCTTCGTATCGCGAACGCAGATTGCTCTAAGGTATCGGCCGTCGTCAGTCTGCCCGATGGCCACTCTGGAGGCATCCCGACCCGGTCGATCCTCCCCGGAATTCGTGAGCACTTCCTCAACCTCGTCTTCGCTGACATCATGACGATAGATGTGCGGCAGCCGGGTACTTGCGTCGAGATAAAACCGGATTTTCATGCATCCAGAATATGAACTGCAAGGAATGTTAGCAAGGCGAAAAGCGAACTGACCGCAATAGCCGCAACATCGGCCTAATTTGAATTGTGCCGGTCTATCGAAAATTATATGCAGCCGAATTTGGCGGCGTATCCTGCCAGCCAGCAAGGCTCCTTTGACAGAGCCAATTGATATTAGGCATTTTAACATGGACAGGCGTGCGCCGCATACACAGATGAGCCGCGAAGCGGGTCTCGCCAATCAATAAATAACCACACTCCGTGCCTCAGCGGCCAGACCCTCCAAACGGCATCGTTCTATGCAGCCAAATCCTGCTTTTGTCATGATTCAAATGAGTCTGCGAAAAGGATGCAGGCTTCTCGAACATTGCCATGAGAGGGCCGTCAAGTAATCTCATGGCGGATCGGATGCCTAAAACCGGGGATAGGCTACGCGATCACCTATTCTGAAAACGGGAGCAAATAATTCTCTGGTGCCGAGGGTGGGAATCGAACCCACACGCCCCTTGCGAGGCCCAGGATTTTAAGTCCTGTGCGTCTGCCTGTTTCGCCACCCCGGCATGTTTAGATTCAATAGTTTACCGGTGCCGTTTCCGAATGTCACCTTCCAAATAGTTTTGTTGACCCTTTTTCACGATTTCGATTTTGAATCTCTCGCCACCCCTTCGAGTTTTCCCGGGATCTGGTTTTTGCCTTGTTTAGCACAATGCAAACTCATATAAATTGGATACCGCTCGGTCTTTCGCGCGCGCAACAAAGCGGCCGGGCTCAAGAATAGTGGATACTCCACGATCCTCACGGAACTTGCTCGGCACACACGCTGCAACGGCCCGCGAGGCGGAGGTTTTTGACTTCAACGGCGCGACTCAGGTTGCCAATCCGAAAAGGACGCACTCGATGAATGACAACATCCTGCTTCAGACGAGCGGCATGCAAATCGCAACAAAAGCCGGGAAGCCCGTGACATTGCGCGGAGTTGGTCTCGGCGGCTGGATGAACATGGAGAACTTTATCACCGGATATCCTTCGACGGAGTCTCTGCAGCGGAAAGCACTTCAGAAGGCGCTCGGCAGCGGCGGCTACCGGCAGTACTTCGATCGGTTCCTCGACGTCTTTTTTGGCGACGAGGATGCGGCCTTTCTCGCCAGCCTCGGGCTGAATTGCGTACGTCTGCCGGTGAACTACCGTCACTTCGAAGATGACATGAAGCCGTTCGAGCTCAAGGAGGAGGGATTCCTCCTGCTCGACCGCGCAATCGAGCGTTGCGCGCGACACGGCCTCTACACGGTGATTGACCTGCACGCGCTCCCCGGGTGCCAAAACCAGCACTGGCACAGCGACAATCCTACCCACTGGGCGTTTTTCTGGTCGCACAAGCACTTCCAGGATCGCGTCGTTCACCTCTGGGAGGAGCTCGCCCGCCGCTATCGCGACAACCCGTGGGTAGCGGGCTACAACCCGATCAATGAACCCGGCGACACGGGCGGCGCCGCAGTGTATCCCTTCTATGAGCGGCTGCACGAGGCGATGCGCACCATCGACCAGGATCATATCCTCTTCCTTGACGGCAATCGCTACTCGACCGAATTCGACATTTTCCGCGAGGTCTGGCCGAACACGATCTATACGTGTCACGACTATGGCCTGCCCGGATTTGTCGACGGAGGCGATTATCCGGGAGTAAGCCGAGGGCAGTTCATCGATCGGGGTGTGCTCGAGCGGACATTCCTACAGCGCACCGAGTATATGCGCCACACGAAGACCCCGATCTGGGTCGGTGAATTCGGCCCGGTCTACACGGGTGACGCGCGGAAAGACGAGATGCGCTACCGGTTGCTCGTCGACCAGCTGGAAATCTATCGACAGCACGGCGCCAGTTGGAGCATTTGGACTTACAAAGACATCGGACTGCAGGGTCTCGTTTATGCGGATCCGGCCTCGCCCTACATGCGGCAGATCCGGCCGGTGCTCGAGAAGAAGGCCCGGCTCGGCGTTGACGCATGGGGCTCGACCGACGCAGGCGTCCGTCGCATCATGGAACCGATCGAAGAGACTTTCCGCCGCGAGTTCCCCGACTTCCAGCCGTTTCCGTGGGGACAGGATTCATGGGTGCAGGTGCTCGTCAGACACATCCTTCTCGCCGAGCCGCTCGTCGACGATTTCGAGCGCTGTTTCCAGGGGCTTCGCGGCGAGCAGGCGGTCACGCTTGCGGATTCATTCCGGCTTGAGAGCTGCATCCGCCGGCAGCGCTTGTTGGATATCCTGCGCGCCGACGCATAATTCGGGAAACAGGCTACTCAACTCCTGAACTCACGAGTGCGGAGCCGATTACTGCATTTGCAAATTCGGGAGTTGAGTAGCCTGTTTCCCGAATCTAATCATCAAACGCGGGGTCGACTATGACAGAATATTTCACCGAACTCGGCAAGATCCAATACAAAGGCAGCAACACGAAAAACCCCCTCGCCTTCAGATTCTACGATGAGAACAAAAAAGTTGCAGGAAAGACGCTGAAGGATCACCTGCGATTTGCCATGGCTTACTGGCACACAATGTGCGGTACAGGCGGCGACCCGTTTGGTCCGGGCACCAAACAATTTCCCTGGAATATGGGCAAAGACTTTGAGATCCGAGCAAAAGCCAAAATGGATGCCGCCTTTGAGTTCATGTCGAAGATCGGCATCACATTTTACTGCTTTCACGATTTTGATCTTGTCGAGGAAGGAGAATCGATCATGGAATCGGATCGCAGACTGCGCATCATGATCGAATACGCCAAGGAGAAGCAAAAGGAGACAGGAATCCGACTCCTTTGGGGCACGGCGAACGTCTTCTCCCATCCTCGCTACATGAACGGCGCAGCCACTAACCCCGATTTCAATGTAATTCCCTGGGTCGCGACACAAGTGAAGAATGCGATCGATGCAACCATCGAGCTTGGCGGACAGAATTACGTGTTCTGGGGAGGGCGCGAGGGTTACATGTCGCTGCTCAACACCGACATGAAAAGGGAGGTCGAGCATCTGGCTCGTTTTCTAGCTATGGCCAGGGATTACGGCCGCAAACAAGGCTATAACGGGACATTCCTGATCGAGCCCAAACCCATGGAGCCCACCAAGCATCAGTACGATTTCGATGCGGCAACCGTGATCGGATTTCTGAGACATTACGGTCTCGACAAAGACTTCAAACTGAATATCGAAGTGAATCACGCCACCCTCGCGGGACATACGTTCCAGCACGATTTGCAGGTGGCGGCGGATGCGGGAATGCTCGGCAGCATCGATGCCAACCGCGGTGATTATCAAAACGGCTGGGATACGGATCAATTCCCCGTAAACCTGTACGAACTCGTGGAAGCCATGCTGGCCATTCTGCAGGCCGGCGGGTTTACGAACGGTGGAGTTAATTTCGATGCCAAGACAAGAAGAAACTCCACCGACCCGCAGGACATCGCCATTGCCCACATCTCCGGTATGGATATGTTCGCCAGGGCACTGATCGTCGCCGACGACATCCTCGAGAACTCGGACTACAGGAAGATACGGCGCGAACGTTACGCCACTTTTGACGGCGGTCAGGGAAAGGATTTCGAGGAAGGCAGACTCACGCTGGAAGACCTGTGCAGGATTGCCCTCAAGAACGGCGAGCCCAAGCAACTCAGCGGCAGGCAGGAACTGTACGAGCGGTTGCTTACCTTGCACATGTAACTTGACTGAAATCAGCGTGGATCGCGGTGCCTTGATTGATGGCTGAACGGCATCAGCGGCGGACGCTGGGATCACCTGTCGGCGGCGGCGCGTGATCTTCCTTGCCGGGAGGTCCGAGCAATTTGGTGAAGATGGGCTTTAATGCATCAGCCCAAACCTGGTAGCCCTTAAGCGTGGGATGCAATCTATCGCTATCGTTCATCATGCCGTCGAACAGTCTGCCGCTACGATCCGCGAGTTTGCCATTGATGTTCAGATACCGAACTTTCTTGCCATCGGCAAGCCTGGCCAGATTGCGATTGATCTTGTTGATCGTTGGCATCAAAGCCATATTATCGTTGCGAGGAAAAATGCCCATCGCGATGATGGTGGCGTCGGGAGCCTTTGTCTGTAAGACCTTAAGAATCGCTTGAAGGCCTCTGGTAATATCCGCTGCTTTGTCGTCGTCGCCCGCGGTAGGTGAGGTATCCCCGACGTTATTGGTGCCGGCAAGCAGGACAACGACTTTCGGAATCACTCCGTCCAGTTCTCCATTGTTGAGACGCCAGAGGATGTTTTGAGTGGTATCGGCGCCCCATCCGAAATTGGCCGCATTCCAGCCGAAGAAGTTCTGTTTCCAGTTAGCCAGAAATTCTGGACAGTCGGTCGCTCCCCAGCGGCGAGTGATGGAATCGCCCTCGAAATAGATATCGATGCGGCCGGTTGCGGCCTTCTCCAATAACTGGGCATGAGCGGTGAGAGAGTTCTGATCGGTCCGTGGCATCGCTTGATCGGCCGAAACTGGCGGCTGCTGGCCGCACATGCCGGAGACGGGCAAAACCGTCGCGAGCGCAATCAGAAGATGCCTGCAGAAAGCCACCATGACATTTCGACGCATAATCATATTTTCTACGAATATCGATCCGCCCATAGCGCCGATGGAATTCAGGGATCAGCAATCCACTGCTTGATGCCAGATGCGAAGAATCTCCTCCGTCGCCGCATCGGCGTCCGTTCGCTGGGCTTCAGGATGCGCCTCGAGATGAGCAATGGTCCTGGCGATCCCTTGTTCAAAAGAAACGGCGCAATTGAAATCCGGGACCAGGCGTTTGATTTTCGAGTTATCGAATACCATGGAATGAGCCTTATCGCCCAGCAGGCCGGCGCCGATCCGGGGGTTGATCCGCGCAATGAATTCCGACGGAATGTGAACGAGCCTGGGTGTTACGCCCAAGGCCTTGCCTATAAGCTCATGCACCTGATTCCATGTGAGCACTTCGTCCGATGTGATATGCACGCCTTCGCCGATGGCGCCTTCGTGGCCGAGCAACCCGACGAGGCCTTTGGCAAAGTCGCTCGCATGGGTCATGACCCAAAGCGAGGTTCCATCGCCATGGACGATAAGCGGCAGTCCCTTTTTCAGGCGCGCGACCGGTGTGTAGTCGGTGGACATTGGGGTTGGGATAAACTCGTCGCCATAGGTGAAAGAGGGCCGCACGATGGTCACGGGAAAGCCGAACTCGCGATAGGCCTTCATCAACATGTTTTCAACAGCTGTTTTTTTCTGCGCGTACTCCCAGAAGGGGTTGCCGAGCGGCGTGTCTTCGGTGATCACGTAGTGCCGCGGCGGCTTCTGATATACGGTCGCCGTGCTGATAAACACGTACTGTTTCACATGTCCCGAGAACATCTCGATGTCCTGCGACGCCTGCGCCGGGTCGAAGAGGATGAAGTTCACGACGACGTCGAAGTTGCGGCCGGCGAACTCCTTCTTCATCTCAAAAGGGTTCCCGAAATCGCCTGTGATCTGATGGACGCCGCGCGGCAGGTCGGCTTTGCGCAGGCTGCGGTTGAAGACGTAAAGGTCGATGCCTTTTTCGGCTGCGAGATGCGAACACCCAGTGGAGATATTTCCGGAGCCCCCAATGAACAGGACCTTCATGTTTCCCCCCTTGCAATAAATGAGATGGGTTCGCACCTTTATAAGAGTTTGTAAAGCGTGATACAAGGGGATAACCAGGCAAGGGTGTAATCGGAAGTGGGAGTCACTCCTGGAAGAATAAGAACAAAGACGCCGCGGCGGCAAGCTACTGACTCCCACTTCCGATTACACCCCCCAGGCAAAACCCGGACCAACTCTCGCATTCCCCTTGTATCCCTCTTTACAAACTCTTATAAAGTCCGAAGATCGATGGCGGCGTACTCGCCCCCTAATTTTAAGGGCACACGCAAAAGCGAATTGGCATTTGTGTGGGAACGCGCCTATCCTCAGACCAAACAGGGAACACAGTCATGCGTAAGATCCATGGATTGAGATGGTGGATGATTGGGCTGATCATGCTGGGATCGATCATCAACTTCCTGACACGCAGCACACTTGCGGTTGCAGCGCCTACCATGCTGAGCGCCCTTCACATTACGGTGCGGCAATACTCGTGGATTGTCGGAGCGTTTCAGATAGCCATCATGGCACAGCCGGTCTGCGGCTATGTTCTCGACGTGCTTGGCCTCAAAATCGGCTTTGCCATATTCGCCGCAGCCTGGTCCCTGGTGAACATGGCTCATGGGTTGGCCCATTCCTGGCAGTCGTTAGCCTGGCTCCGCGGCCTCCTGGGATTCAGCGAGGGCTCTGCCAATCCGGCAGGTATGAAAGCGACCGCCGAGTGGTTTCCTGCGAAGGAGCGGGGAATCGCCGGCGGCATCTTCAACATAGGTGCCTCCGTTGGCTCAATGGTCGCTCCTCCGCTAGTGGTATGGGCCATCCTGCACTACGACTGGCAGGCCGCGTTCGTGATCACCGGATCGCTGGGCTTAATCTGGGTTGCGCTCTGGCTACTGATATACCAATCGCCCGACAAACACTCCGCACTATCCGCTGCGGAGAGTCATTACATTTCATCAGGGCAGGAAAAGTTTCTGCGGAGCGACGGGATTCGCCCATCGATCGTGAAAATCGTTCGGCAGCGTAATTTCTGGGGAATCGCCCTGCCGCGTTTTCTCGCCGATCCGACGTGGGGCACTCTCACTCTATGGCTGCCGCTGTACCTGAGCAGCGTGCGTCATATGGATCTGAAGCAGATTGCACTGTTTGCCTGGATGCCCTTTTTTGCTGCGGATTTTGGCTGTCTTTCAGGTGGTTTGATCACCATGGCGCTTCAGAAATACGGCCACGTTACACTGATCAACGCCCGCCGCTGTGCCTTCACCGCGGGCGCATGCCTGATGTTGGGGGTGGGATTTGTCGGGTTTGTCGAAAGCCCCTATTTAGCGATTGCTCTCCTCAGCCTCGCCGGTTTTGCACATCAGACCCTGTCGGTGACAGTGATCACGATGGCATCGGATCTGTTCAAGAAAAATGAGGTTGCGACAGCCGCGGGAATGGCCGGCACTCTTGGCAACGGAGGGGTGCTCATCTTTTCGCTGTTGATTGGGGCCCTGGTTCCCACGTTCGGCTATACGCCGTTCTTCGTCTGCCTCGGCGTACTTGACCTCATGGGCGCGGCCTTGCTTTGGACACTGGTTCGCGAGCGCAGCGTCGAGAGCGAGACCCCGGGCCTGCAGGCGAGCCGGAACTGAGATCCGCATCCATTCCACGCGGCGTTATTCGTGGCTGCTTTTTTCTGGTAGTGTCTGAATCGTAGTTAGTTTTTGTCGCGAAACCCGCTGGTCATTGATAAGCCGAGTGAGCAGCTTGGACCTGGACCTGGACCTCGATGTGGACGTGGACCGTCTTGTCCACAGCAAACTATCCATATAAAACATTTACCAGATCGCTCTACATCTGTGTCTGACCACGTCCACGTCCAGGTCGAAGTCCAGGTCCAGGACGGAGGGTTAAGGAGTTTCGCGACAGAAACAAATTAGGGAAGACCACTGCTCGCGGTGGGATGCCGCAAAG
>Ga0182021_10004898_pt1 | contig 15792 bp, 15 predicted proteins | sample 612E3MmetaG_FD_120493 | JGI IMG/M metagenome (GOLD analysis project Ga0182021, IMG submission 120493) | Permafrost microbial communities from Stordalen Mire, Sweden - 612E3M metaG (Illumina Assembly) | ecosystem: Environmental > Terrestrial > Soil > Wetlands > Permafrost | place: Sweden... | reverse complement strand
CCCTGATCAAGCTGGGCGCGGACTTGCCCAAGCAGCATGATCTTTCCTCCCTGCGCCTGTTGGGTTCGGTGGGCGAACCGATCAACCCGGAAGCGTGGATGTGGTACCATGAGGAAATCGGCAAGCAGCGCTGCCCGATCGTCGACACGTGGTGGCAGACGGAAACCGGCGGCATCCTCATCACGCCGCTGCCGGGCGTGACGCCCACCAAGCCAGGCTCGGCCACGCTGCCGTTCTTCGGCGTCGTGGCGAAAGTGGTCGACGAAGCGGGCCACGAGGTGCCGAGGAACACCGGCGGCCGGTTTGTCATCACCCGTCCGTGGCCTTCGATGTTGCGCACGCTCTGGGGCGACGATGAGCGTTACCAACGACAGTATTGGAGCGAACTTCCCGGCATGTACTTCACCGGCGATGGCGCGCGGCAGGACAAGGATGGCTATTTCTGGATCGTCGGTCGGATCGACGACGTCCTAAACGTCGCCGGGCACCGCATCGGCACTGCCGAGGTGGAAAGCGCGCTCGTCTCTCATCCATCGGTCGCCGAGGCCGCAGTCGTGGGCCGGCCTGACGATCTCAAAGGCCAGGCCTTGGTCGCCTTCGTCACCGTGAAATCTGGAATTCAGCCAGACGACGCGCTCAAGGAGGAGTTGCGTAATCACGTGGCCAAGGAAATTGGCGCGCTGGCCAAGCCCGACAACATCCGGTTTGCCGCCGGCCTGCCCAAGACCCGGTCGGGGAAGATCATGCGCCGCATCCTCAAGGAAATTGCCGCGGGCGGCGCCGTCAAAGGCGACACGACCACGCTCGAGGATTTCTCCGTCGTCGCCACGCTGCAGGCGGAGGAGTAGAGCGGCGCGGATGTCATCGGTCAAATGACGAGTCCTTGGCGGCGGCGGTCGACGGCGCCGTCGATCCACCGCGCTTTCCGGCCTTGGCGATAAGAGGAGAATTAGATGTTGCAGAAATATCGGATCGCGCTTTGAACGGCCCGATCCCCTATGTGTCCGTTTCTCCGGAGATCCGCCGCCGGCCATGAGGCCTTTACGCTCATCGAATTGTGCGCGGTCATCGCGTTGGCCGCGGTTCTCGGCGGATTCGCGGCGGTCTTGATCAGCGGCGCACATGCCCGGTCCGCGGTTGCCCGGGCGCAGGGAGAACTCGCGGTGCTTGCGCAGGCGCTGGAAGCCTACCAGTGGAGGTACGGCGATTTTCCCCAGACCGTGAGCCCGGGGGAATTCTATGAGGCTCTGACGGGGCGACGTGGTCCGCACGGCGAGGCCCTGGAGTCACGGGGACGGATGCTGATCGAGATGGGCCGGTGGACGCTGCTCGATGCTGATCCGTGGGCGGCCGGCAATGTGGTGCTCGATCCGTGGGATCAACCGTACCACTACGCCGCATTCACGCGCCTCGCGAATGGCGTCGCCTCTCGCGGCTTTGTGCTGTTTTCCAGCGGCCCGGATGGCCGTGCCAAGCCAGGCGACCCACCGGTCACCGGGGCCACGGCCGGAGTTCCGGATCTCGGCGATCCGGACAACGTCGACAACCTCTACGCGAATCGATGAAGGCGTGCCCACCGCGACCGGCGAGAAGCCTCCGGCCTGCACCGGGCCGCTGCGGGGGCGGCTTTACGCTCATCGAATTGCTCGCGGTGATCGCAGTCATCGGAGTGCTTTCGGCCATCCTGGTGCCGACGGTCGGCGCAGCGCGCACCGCCGCTTGGAAGTCGAAGTCGCAGGTGCAGTTCGCCCAGTGGGCGGCGGCGATGGAACAGTTCCGGCAGGAATACGGCTACTATCCGGAACTTGGCACCAACGGCAAACTGGCGACTCCCGCCGATACGATTGGGTTTGTGCGCACCCTGGGCGGCTGCAATCCGGATGGCAGCGCCGTGGCCGCTGCCGCCGATCTCAACGGCAACACGAAGCGCATCGCTTTTTGCGCCTTCCCGGAGGCAGACTTTTTCGATCCAGACCGGGTCGGCGGCACGGCGGACTTCAACGGAAACGAGCTGCTGCGCGATGGCTTTGGAAACACCGAGATCGGCTTGATGGTCGATCGCAACGGCGATGGAATCGTCAAGTCCGGTGACGACGGCGCGGTTGTCGCGGTTGCCGGCGTTTCGGGCGGTGCCGGGTTTGCTCCCGGAGAAGCCGAGCTTCCCGTGGCGGGCGTGCGGGCTGGAGTGCTTTTCTACTCCGCGGGGCGCGGCACCTGTCAAGCGGATCTGGTGTTGAGCTGGAGGTAACCGATGCGCGCGGCCAACATGGTTGCCTTCCTGCGGCCCAGCTGCGGTTGCAGATTGGCAGCATTTCAACCAATCAAGGCGCGTCGGAGAATCGTCTGTCCTCGCGAGGCGCGCCCGGGCGCCGCGGCCATCCAGCTGGATTGCTTCGTTGTCCTGGCAGGCTGGACTCCTCCCGATGACGTCCGTAAGGCTCGGAGGAGCATCAGCCGTGCTGCGTTGGAGTGGGGTGGAGCTGCCTGGCGTCACGCGCCGCTTCGCGCCGGGTTTACCTTGGTCGAGCTGCTGGTTGTAATCGCAATGATCGCGTTTCTGGTCGGTGGCCTTGGTGTCGCCATGCATGATCCCGGCGAGTCCGTGGCGTTGCAGGCCGCGCAGGGAATGCTGACCAGCTTGTTGAATGCGACACGGGGGCGGGCTGCGAGCATGGGTCAGAACGCGCGGCTCATGATTGCTGCCGATCCGACGGACGGAGGGAAATACCTCCGACGTTTGCGGGTGATCTGGGAGGATCCAGTCAGCCCAACTCGGTGGCTTGCCGATGGTGAGGGCGTTGACCTTCCCCACGGGGTTTACGTGGTGCCGTCGTCGGTCCTGGCGGTGCCGGGCAATCCGGCCTGGCCGGCTCCGCGCCGGTCGACGGCGCTTCCGGCGACTGCGCTGACGATGAACATCAACGGTGAGGCGGCCTTGGTCTCATATTATGTGACCTTCACACCGCGGGGCACCACTGGCGGCGGCAGTGTCGTGCTGACGGTTGGACATCTCCGGGCGGGTCCCTCCGGTCCGGAGCTCCGGCTGGACGATCCCGACAATGTGCGCGGGGTCCTTATCCGGTCCTCAGGTGCGCTCACGCTCCTGGATGACGCCAGTGCATTTTAAGCAATGAAGATCCCAGCTTCCGGACCGCCCGGTCCAAGCCATGCGGTTGGGTGGGGCGGTTTGTCTGCAAGACGTTCTGCACCCGTTGCGGTCCAAGCGCGCCACCATCGGGTTCGCGGCGCTTGTGCGAACGATCGCGGCCCGGCCGCACCGCGTTTCCGCTGTTGGCTTGGGTTTGGCACACGCACAACCACCGGCCGGACGGTGGCCGACGCATTTTCCCTCGTCGAAGTGGTCGCTGCCATTGGCATCCTGGCGGTGACACTGGTCGCGGTGCTCGGATTGATGATGGCGACCGTGCGCTCAGGTGGCGAGGTTGCTGACGCCGATGCCGTGGCTCGGCTGGCCGAGAACATCCAAGGCGAACTCGATCGGTTGCAGGCCAGCCTCGGACTGGCGGGCTTGGCGGGGCTGGTTTCACCGGGCAGCGGCGGCCGGGCGTTCTGCCTGGTCGCGACGCGGAATGGCGCGCGCGTGCGGTGCAGTGACCCCGCCGATCCGGCGGCGGACCGGGCGTTGGATGACCCGACGCTGCCGGGAATCGCCAACCGCGATCGCTACTTCCTTATTGAGGTCAGTCAATCGCCCGGCTTCGAATTCGCGCACTCATCGGGTTTCCTCGCGTTCAGCGTCCGGATCACCTGGCCCTACCATTTGCCGGTGGGACCGCCAGCGCCAGACGCCGCCGGCCGGGCGGTCGACGCCGTGCGCGAGGTGCCCTGGAACGAGCGTGATTTGGCCATCGTGAACCTTGCTCTCCGGCCATGAAGGCGACGGGATGTTCTGATCGGCGGCGGGCATTCGAATCGAAGCGCGAAACGAGTCCCGTGGCCGGGACCGGCTTCACTTTGATCGAGGTTTTGGTGGCGGCAACGCTCACCATCGTGTTGGCGACACTGGTGCTGGCGGCCGTGTCGGGAGTGATGAATCATTGGAATCGGACGGCTGGCCGGCTCGCGACGGCTGCGGACGCCCGGCTCGTGCTCGGACAGCTCGCGGAGGACCTGCAGGGCGCGATCTTCCGCGCAGATGGAAATGTCTGGATGGCGGTCACCGTCCAGGCCGACACAGGCCTTTCAGGCCAGTGGCGCGCGGCGGCCCGGCCGTCGCAGGAGAAGCCTGGCAATGCCCATCCGGAAACGCTGGACCTGGCAACGCCGTCGATGGAAGACGCCCGCTTTGGTGTGGCCGGGGTCTGGCTGCGATTCTTCACGACGAAGCAGGACACCAGCGCGGATGCCGCAAACCTCTCGGCGCCGACGGCGGTCAGCTACCAGATCGTCCGGCAAAACGTGACGGCGAGCGCCGCTTCGGAACAGCGCTACCTGTTATTTCGCGCGGAGGTGCGGCGCACGCGCACGGCCGGCGGCGCGCCCGGCACGTTTGAGGCGGGCTACGACCTCAACCCGGAGGCGGTTCCCGCGACGTTTTACCAGACTCCCAGCGGCACCGCTGGGGATCCGGGCAATCTCATCCGTCCGCCGTTGGGGTCGGTGTTGGCGGACAATGTCATCGACTTCGGCGTCCGGCTTTATCTGCGCGAGGGTGCGGACTGGCGGTTGGTGTTCCCGGCGGCGCCCGCGGCGGCCCGGAGCATGCCTGCGGGTGGCCTGGCCACGCACGCCGCTCCTCCCGCCTTCGAGACCCAGCACCTGGCGATGAGCGCCGAACCTGCGACCGCCGATTACTACCGCCACGCTTTCCCCGAGGTGGTCGAGGTGATGATCCGCGTGCTCACCGACGAAGGAGCCCGCCGCATTTCCGCGTTCGAAAACGGCCGCCTCCAGCCGCCAGCCGGCGTGACTCCCGCCGACTACTGGTGGATCCTCGCTGAAGCGCACTCCCGGGTTTTTACTCGCCGGATCGCGATCGCCTCCCGGCCTCCGTGAGGTTTGCACCCGGGCGCCGCCTGCGGGCGCCCGCCGTTTGGGAGCGGTTCCGCACGGCCGACGCTCACTTCGACTCGACGCTGATGACTTTCACATCACCCACCGCAACTCGTCCCTCGGGCACCGGCTTTCGAACCACCCCATGGCTGTCCTGGCCAAAATACTTCGAGGCATTTTCCGTCATCGCAGCCAGCTGTTTCTCGAAATCATTGTGGTGTTGCCGGATGCTAAAGCGCGTTTCCCACAGTAGTTTGTGCTTTTTCGTCTTCCACATCATCTGAAAATCGAACGCCATCAGGACCACGTAATAGCGGTCATCTTCGATTTCATCGAGCAGATCCTGGCGCCGGCCGCGCAGCGCGGTGAATTCGAGGCCGCTGACCTCGGCCAATTCCTTTTCGTAACCGAGCAACTCGGCGTTCTGCCAGTTGATCTTGTCGCGAGTCCGGTTCTCCACCGAAACGACGGCCAAGGCGGAACCTAACGCGGAGTCCGCCGCTTCCTTGATCGACAGGGCCGCGATCCTCTCGGACGAGGCATATCCCGATGAACCTCCCGATGAACCTCCCGATGAGCCTCCTGCTGGGCCCCCGGGCGGTCCCCGTTGGGAACTCGCTGAGGACTCTTCCGCCTTTTTGACGGCATCGAGGGCAGCCTTGGCATTCGCCAAGGTCTGGTTCGCGGAACTCAGACCCTGATAGGCGCTGGAGCCGGCCCCCCTGCTGGTGCCGATGGTCGTACCCCAATAAACCATGATCAGGAGCTTGGTCTTGCTCGGATCTTTGCTCGGCAGGTAGTTCTGCCCCGCAAGCGGCCCGACAATCGTCCGCGCCACGTCGATGAAATGCAATTTATCGATTGTGTCGTCGCGCTTTGGGCCACTCAAATGACCCCCTTCACCGAACGCATAGTTCTCCACCGCAAATGATCCGTCCGGGAGTTTGGTGCGGACATAATCGTCGCTGACTCTCGAAGATACCGCGGTAATTTCCGTCCCTTCCGCGGCCCGGCCGGCCGATGGGTTGGCCAGCGCAAGACCGCAGCAGATTAGACCGGCCACCGTTGGTGGCCATGACGAGACCCAGGTAGGAGTGTGGCAGGCTTTCATTGGGGAATTGCTGTACGATTGGGATATTGGCAGCGCCCATTCTAGCGTCCACCTGATTTTTTCCATGGCCCTTCTCGCTCGGCGATGCCGTCCACCTCGACCGGTCGGCGAATGGTCGGTCGGTCTGTCCCTCGATGCCGCAAGGGGAGCGATCGGGGCAGACTGCGGGAAGGCGCCTTTTGCCATTGGCGCCGGAGCAGTCAGCGGGGGCCGTCGATCCACGCGCCGACCTCGTGCACGCGGTGAAAGTCCGGACTCCACTCCGGAATCGGAGCAAGCTCCCACCGCCAGGCCCGGTCCGGGACTCGCAGGCCGAAGCGCCCGCGCAGATCCTCGCGTTTGAGAACGCGGCCGTCGGGCGCGATGTCGAGGCGCGCGCAATCGGCCAGGACCACGCGGACGCCGCTTCGCTTCGCCAGCCACTCCAGGTGGCGCCGGGCGGCCGCGGCTGCGCAGGCGTCGGGCAGCTTGTCGTCGGTTTCCGCGGCGGAGAGCGAGTGGCCCGGCACGAGCCCAAGCTGCGAAAGGCAGTTGGCCGAAACAACCAGGTCCGGCTCGCCGCCGGGCGGAGAACCTGGCTCCGCCTGCTCGAAGATAAGCCGCGCCTCGGTCAACGTGATCGTCCGGCGGCCGGCAGCGAGGCGCGGGAGGGCGCCGGTGGCATCCCAGACAATGCTGCGCAACCGGCCTCGGAAACGCCGGGCGAGCCGGCGCGCAGCGGGACTCACGACCACGTCGGCGAGCAACACCTCGGCGAACTGCCCAACGAGTTCGGCCACCGGAACGTCGAGGCAGTCGCCCGCACCGATGACGAGCACGCGCCGGCGCAACCGGCACCGGGCGGCCGCCGCCAGGACGGCCTCGTGGCTGGCCTCGAGGTGGGGCGCCCAGGCCGCGCTTACTCGCTCGTGCCGTGCGGCGATGGCCGCATGTTCGCGCGCCAAGCCAAGCTGGCGCGCCCATGGCGGGCAATCCACCCGGAGCGTGCGCAGGAACTCGCGAAGCATGGCGGAGGACTGCGCGAGCCGGACCTCAGAGGTATTTCGCCAGCAGCGGCGCGAGCTCCTTCCGCGCCGCGGCCGGCCAGGACTTCTTTCCGGTGAGAATCGCGTTTTTCAGGGCGGAGTGACACGGCCAGGTCGGCTCGAGGGGGATGCTCGGAATCGTCCGCAGGACAATCTGCTGGGCAGTGGCGGCGTTTCGGCGGAGGTATTCGATCACCATTTCGAACGTCACATGGGCTTCATCAGCCTTCCAGCTGTCATAGTCGGTGATCATGGCCGCGGTGGCATAGGCGATCTCGGCTTCGCGAGCGCACTTGGCCTCCCCGAGATTGGTCATGCCGACAACGTCGTACCCCGACCGGTGGTTGGCCAGCGATTCCGCCCGCGTGCTGAAGGCCGGGCCTTCCATGCACACATAGGTGCCGCCGTCGTGAGCCCGCGCCCGGGCCGCCCGCGCGCTTCGCAGCAGCAACTGGCGGAGCTCCTCGCAAATCGGCTCGGCGAAGGCCACATGTCCCACCAGGCCGCGCCCGAAGAAGGTGTGACCGGCGGACTGTTTGGTGCGATCAACGAACTGGTCGATCATCACGACGTCACACGGCCGGTAGCGCGCCTGCAACGAGCCCACGGCGCTGACGCTGATGATCCACGCCACGCCCAATTTTTTCATGGCCCAGATATTGGCGCGGTGGTTCAGTTCGCTTGGCAGGATGCGATGTCCGCGCCCGTGCCGCGGCAAAAACACGACCTCGCGCCCGGCGAGGGTGCCGGTCAGCAGCGCGTCCGACGGCGGGCCGAAGGGGGTCTTCAGGCGGACCCATTTCTGGCCGGCAAATCCCTCGAGTTGGTAGAGGCCGGTGCCTCCAATGATGCCGATGCGATGGTGGTTCATACGAGTGTCTCCGGTCGCCGCGGGCGAGCGGCGAGACCCCCGGTTGGGGACGCATTTTTCGAGCGGGGCGGGGTGGATTGGGGGCTTGTCACTAACGCGGCGTCGCCCGGCCTATTTCGACCCCGGGGGCTTCGTCCACGTGTCCTTCAGCGCGATGGTGCGGTTAAAGACCGGGCGGCCGGCCTGGCGGTTGTTTCCGTCGAGGGCGAAATAACCCAGACGTTCGAACTGGTAGCGTTCGTCAGGCCGGGCGCCGCTGAGCGACGGCTCGAGTTTCGCGGTCACGACTTCGAGCGAATGCGGATTGATGGACTCCCGGAAATCGGCGGTATCGCCGGGCTCTGGCACCGTAAAGAGCCGATCGTAGAGGCGCACCTCGGCGTCGATACTGTGGTCGGCGCTGACCCAGTGGATCGTGCCTTTGACTTTGCGGTTCGCGTTGGGGCCGCCGGTGCGGGAGTCGAGATCGGCGGTGCAGCGCAGTTCGAGCACGTTTCCGGCGGCATCCTTGACCACTTCATCGCATTTGATGATGCAGGCGTATTTGAGGCGCACCTCCCCGCCGGGACGCAAGCGGAAGTATTTCGGCGGCGGGGTTTCCATGAAGTCGTCGCTCTCGATAAACAGCTCGCGCGTCAGCGTCAGCGGGCGGGTGCCGGCATTTTCATTGGCCGGGTGGTTGATGGCGGTACAGGCGATCGCTTCGCCCGCCGGCAGGTTGGTCAGGACGACCTTGACCGGCCGCAGCACGGCCAGCCGGCGGAGGGCCGTGGTGTTCAGCTCCTCGCGGATGGCATGCTCGAGCACGGCCACGTCGGTGAGGCTGTCGAATTTGGTCACGCCGATATTGTAGGCGAAATGCCGCAACGCGCTCGCGGGCACACCGCGCCGCCGCAGGCCGCAGATCGTCGGCATGCGGGGGTCATCCCAGCCGCTGACGATCTTCTCCTGCACGAGCTGCAGCAGCTTGCGCTTGCTCATCACCGTGTAGCCGACGTTGAGCCGGGCGAATTCGTATTGGTGCGGCAGCGGTCGGGGCAGGTCCAGTCCGGTGAGAATCCAGTCGTAGAGCGGACGGTGCACCTCGAACTCGAGGGTGCAGATGCTGTGGGTGACGCCCTCGAGGTAGTCGCTCAGGCAGTGCGCGAAATCGTACATCGGGTAAATGCACCACTTGTCCCCGGTGTGGTGATGCTCGGCATGGCGGATGCGGTAGAGCAACGGGTCCCGCAACCAGATGTTGGGGGAGGCCATGTCGATTTTCGCGCGCAGGGTGCGCGCGCCGTTGGGGAACTCCCCGGCCCGCATGCGCGCGAACAGGTCGAGATTCTCCGCGACGGTGCGATTCCGAAAGGGGCTGTCTTTCCCGGGTTTGTCCGGCGAGCCCCGATAGGCCTCGGTCTCCTCGGGGCTGAGATCGCAGACGTAGGCGTTGCCCTTCCTGATGAGCGTGAGAGCGTACTCGTAAAGCTGGTCGAAGTAGTCGCTCGCGTGAAAGGGCTCCACCGCGCCCGCCGAGCGGTCCGCGGCCGCTTGGTAGAAGTCGGGCTTGCCCTGGACGAGACTGGCCGCCGGGGTGCGCCCGCTCGGCTTGAAACCGAGGCAGTGATCGGCCCAGCCACTGATGAGCCATTTCACGTCCGCGATGATGGACTCGACGTACTCGACGTCCTCCTTGGTCGGATTGGTGTCGTCCATCCGCAGGTTGCATTGGCCGCCGTTTTCGCGGGCGATCCCGAAATTGAGGCAGATCGACTTGGCGTGGCCAATGTGGAGATATCCGTTGGGCTCCGGCGGGAAGCGGGTGACGATCCGCGGATAGCGTTGCTCTGCGACGTGCTGCGCGACGATGTCGCGGATGAAGTCGCTGGGCGCCGGGGCGATGGAGGCTGGAGTCTCTTCGGTCATAGGCAAACCGGTGAATTTGCGGAATCGTCGCGCCCGAGGCAACGTCACAATTTTGGCGCCCGCTCGGGCCGCCGGGAGTCCCTTCCTCCCGTTAGGTGCTCATGGGGTGCGTGGCCCGGCCTTGGGAGGGGCCCGCAGGGACTGCAGCTTGGCGGCCCAGCGTTGCGAATCGGCAGTGGCGCCGAGTCGTTGGGCAACGACAAGGCGGAGCTCGTAGAATTCCGGCTCGTCATCCTTGATCGCGAGGGCCCGCTGGAGATGCCGCTCGGCCTCGGGATACTGGCCCTGCTGGAATTCGATGCGCGCGAGAAAGCTCAGATAGTAGGGATTCCGGAGCCGGAAACGCTCCGCCTTCTTTTCCAGACGGGCCGCCTCCTTGAGCCGGCCAGTCTCGGAATAGAGCTTGGCAAGGTTGCCGAGCACGGCAAGTTCCGCGGGATCCGCTTTCGCCGCCTGCTCGAGACAATCGCGGGCGCCCGCGTAGTCACCCGCCAGCCGCAACGCCGAACCCTTGTTGGCCCACACAAATGCGGCGGTGGAATCAGCGGCCAGCGCCCGATCGAACAAGGCCTGCGCATCCGCGACGGCTCCCTCCGTCAGCCGGAGCACCGCCAGATTGTTGTAGAAGTGGGCGAAGGCGCGGGCGTCGGAAACCGCCTTGGTCGTCGCCACGGGCGCGTGACGTTCGGTCGCCGCCAGCGGGTCGAGTTCGAATTGCGCCGTCTCCGCCCAAGCGCGGACATCGAGATGCCGGATCTCGGTGACGAGATTGCCGGACCGGTCCCAGCGGGCGTAGGTGTTGACCTCGCAGAACCAGGCGGTGAGTCCGTGGGCGCGGGCGACGGCCGCCGCCAGCAGCGAGAACGAAAGGCAGTTGCCCCGCCGCCGCCGGTAGGTTTCGCGGACGGAGTAGTTGCCGTCCTTTTCGTACGCAAAGTGCAGGCCCGATTCTCCAAAAATGGCGGTGACGATCTGATTGAGACGGGTCGACTTGCTGGCGCGGTCGTCAACCCGTGCGGAAAAGAACCGCTGCATCTCATCGTCGAGGGCCAGCAGTTCCCGGTCCTCCGAGGGAAGTGTGAACGGCGCGGCCCGCACCGTCGGTGGTGGCCCGGCGGCCCCCTCAGAGCCTACCGGCTCGCCGGAGGCCGACCCAAGGGTGCCCAAACCTCCGGTGAGGCAAATCCCGGCGCTGATCACGGTAGCGAGCCGGGCCCAGCGAGGCGACTCTTCCGTGCGGACCCGCTGGATTGCGCCGCGACGGGAAAGAAGGAACGCCAGCCCGGTTGACATGAGCGTCGATTGCCCAAAACAGCCCTGCGGTCCGGCATGATACGCCGCCGCCGGGCAGGCACCAGCCAATCACCAGTATTCTTCGACGTGGATGGTGCCCCGTTCCCTGCCACGGTCGGGCGTGAAACCGCGGGGAGCGAGAATCTCCTTCACCGTCTGGATCATCTCCGGATTGCCGCAGAGAAAAATATCCAGCAGGGTCGGGTCCAGTGGCACGCCGCTCAGCAATTCGACGATGCCCTTGTCGAGCAGCGCTTGGATCCGGCCGGTGTGGCCGCGAAAATGCGGGTCCTCATCGGGGCGCGTGATCGATGGGATATAGGTGAGATTCGGCCGGAGGCGGGCCAGGCTTTCGAGCTCGCCCCGGTAACCCAGATCCCAACTGTACCGCGCGCCGTGCAAGACGATGAAGGGGCGCGCGGTGTCGTTCACCAACAGGGTGCGGAGCATCGACATGTAGGGCGCCAGTCCGGTTCCGGTGGCGATCAGGAGGACGGCCCGGCCGGACGGAAGCCGGTCGAGCGTGAACATTCCGCTGGCCTTCGGTCCCAGGAAAAGGCGTCCACCGTAGGGCAGGGCGAACAACCGCGGCGTGAGCTGGCCGCTTGTGATCAAAGTGACATAGAACTCGATGTACCGTCTCTCCACGCTGGAGGAGGCAATGCTATAGGCGCGCCGGATCATCTGGTCGGGCTTGGCCGGCGGCTCCTCGTCGTCGGCCTCGGGCACGCGGGCCTCGCGCCCGAGCAGGCCGAGCACGCCAAACTGGCCCGGCTTGAAGTCGAAGGAGGCTTCATCGGGCTGGACGCGCATGATAAGCAACTGGGCGTTGATCTCCTCGCGGCCGGTAAGGACCGCGTTGTAACCGTTGGAATCGGCGACACTCATGGTGCGGTAGAAATTCAGCTAGTTTTCGTTCCGGATCGGCCGCCGGTTTCGGGGATCCTTCGTGAGTTTGCCGGAACGGGCATCTCTCCAGGATCGAGCCGGGTGGCCCACGGCGCCGAGAGATTCGCCGGGCTTGCGAAATTCCATGGCCCGCAGGGTTAAGGAAATTTGCAGGCTTGGCCAGCCAGACTTGACCGGCCGCGTCCGGTGCGATTACCTGCCGCGGCCTTTGCGGGGGCGCGAGAAGAGCTTTGCCTGAGGATCATGGGATCGACTCTAATCGCTCGGCCGCACTTTGACCAATCCGCCTGCACATTTTCCAACATGACCAAGGGCATTGTTTTTCTCGTCGGCGCCGGACCGGGGGATCTCGGCCTCGTGACCGTGCGCGCGAAGGAGCTGATCACCTCGGCCGACGTGGTCGTCTACGATTACCTCGTGCATCCCAACCTGCTGGCGTGGTGCCGGCCAGAATGCGAGAAGATCTGCGTCGGCAAGCGCCCCGGTCTGCATGCGGTGCCCCAGGAGGAGATTGGGACGCTGCTGGTGGCCCGGGCGCGGGCGGGCCGGCGCGTGGTCAGACTGAAGGGCGGCGATCCCTTCGTGTTCGGCCGGGGCGGCGAAGAGGCGCGGCGACTGGCGGCTGATCACATTCCGTTTGAAGTGGTGCCTGGCGTAACGGCCGCGATTGCCGCGGGCGCCTGTGCCGGCATTCCGCTGACGCAGCGCAACACCAACTCCGCGGTGGTTCTCCTCACCGGTCATGAGGACACCCAGACTCACGCCCTCGCGATCGACTGGCGGAAATACGGGACGCTGGCTGACGCGACTCTGGCGATCTATATGGGCATGAGCCATCTGGGGCTCATCCTCTCCGAGCTGATGGCAGGCGGGCTTCGGCCGGACACCCCGGCGGCGGCGGTGCAGTGGGCCTCGCTCGGTCGTCAGCGGAGCGTGACGGGCACCGCGGCCACGCTCGCCGGGCTCGCGGAGGCGCAAAAGCTCGGTCCGCCGGCGCTCATTCTCGTCGGCGAGGCCGTGCGCGGGCGTGAGGCGATCGACTGGTTCGAGCAGCGGCCCTTGTTTGGGCGCCGCATTATCACGACGCGCGGCCGGGAGCAGGCTGGAGAGCTGCGCCGGAAGCTGGAGGACCTCGGTGCCGACGTGCTGGAGCTGGCGCTGGTCGAGATCAGGCCGTTCATTGATCGCGACCTCACCCTCGAGGTATTCGGCGAGGTCGGACACTATGACTGGATCGTGTTCACCAGCGCGAATGGCGTCCGTCATTTCTTCGACATGTTTCTCAAGGCCTTTCGCGACCTGCGCGCCCTCGGGGTGATGCGCATCGCTTGTGTCGGTGAAGCCACGGCCCGGGCGGTGCGCGCCTTGCACCTCGAGGTGGAGATCTGTCCGGAGGCGGCCACCGCCGAGGCGCTGGCCGACGCGATGATCGCCACCGACAGCCTCGACCACGGGAAGGTGCTGGTCGTCACCGGCAACCTAAACCGCGACAACTTGGTGAAGAGACTCGAAGAGTCGCGGGCGATCGTCGATCGCATCCAGGTTTATGAAAATGCGCGGACCGACCTGGCCAACGATCCGGCGGCCGAGGAATTTCGCCAGCACGGTGGTGACGCGATTCTTTTCGCGAGCGCTTCGGCGGTGCAGTCCTTTGCCGCGCAGGCGGCGGCACTCCAGTTGGCCCCCGGGGCGAAACGGCCGCTCGCCGGGAGCTTTGGTCCGATCACGGGCGAAGCGATGCGGAAGGCGGGCGTCCCGGTCGATTTCGAAGCGAAAGCCGCCACGCTGGACGGATTCATCGCGGCGTTGGTGGCAAAACTTGGCACGCACGGGTAGGGGAATCGCCGCAGCCGACTTTCCCATGCCAATCTGTGCTGCTTGCATAATCGGCGGTCCTGATTACCCGATTGGTTTGGTTGCAGCTGGGTTGTCTCCGATCCATCATTAGAAAACAGCCACCCCTAAAATGATCAACGGCATCCGCTTGAAGGTCTGCGGTCTGACGTCGCTGGTGGATGCGGCGCTGGCCGACCGTTGCGGAGCGGACTACCTCGGCTTTGTGCTGTACCCGCGGTCGCCGCGGCATGTGACGCTGGCCCAATTCGGCGCCATGGCCCCAAACCTCCCGGCCCGCAAGAAGGTGGCGGTGGTGGTGGAACCAACCCGGGCGCAGTTGGCGGAGGTTGCGACGGCAGGATTCGATTTCGTGCAGGTCCATTTTCAGGTGGGCCTACCCACCGCAACGGTCGAGGCCTGGTCCGGGATGTTGGGGGTCGGCCGCCTTTGGCTCGCACCGAAGCTCCCGCCGGATGCCGACCTCTCGGCGGCCGTGCTTCCGCTGGCGGAGACTTTCCTGTTCGACGCCTTTCAAGCCGACACGTTTGGCGGATCCGGACGGACCGCCGACTGGACGAAATTCCGCCGGCACCGGGAGCTCTTTCCGGACCGGGACTGGATTCTCGCCGGTGGGCTGAATCCCGACAATATCAGCGTCGCGCTGGAGGCAACGGGCGCGCGATTTGTCGACGTCAACAGCGGAGTCGAAGCCTCGCCCGGCGCGAAGGACCCGGCGAAACTCGCGGCGTTCGTTGGTTGTCTGGCGGAGCTCCGGACGAACTGAGTGCGGCCGATCGGCGGTCATCGCGCCTGCGCATGCTCGCGGACGATCGCGATCTCATTTGCGGGCAGGCCGAGGAATTCGAGGAAGCGCTGGTGGTAGGCCGGATCGGTCCGCTCGAAATCGCGATGCCAGCGGCTCAGATCGTCGTCGGTGAATCCCGAGGCGCGGAGGAGCTTGACCCACTTCTCGCGGTCCATGTTGCGGACCTGCTCAAGCAGGCGGCGGTTCTTGAGCAACTCGACAATGACCCGCTGGCGGCTGCGCAGGGCTTCCATCTGCGTCAGCACTTCGTAGAGCTGGCGCTCGAGCGCGGCGGCGAGATCCTTCTTGGGTCGATCGAGCAACCGGCGGATTTCGACGAGCGGCAACCCGGTCTGGCGGTACAGGCGGATCTGGCTCAGGCGTTTCTCCGCTTCCGGTGAATAGAGCCGGTAGTCGTTGCCGAGGCGACCCGCGGGCTTCAGGAGGCCAATCCGGTCGTAATAAAGCAGGGTCGAGCGGGAGAGCCCGTGTTTGCGGGCGAGCTGGCTGATGGTCATGGCTGGAACATTTCCCCGGTGGCCAGGTAGTGAGTGAGCGCGCGGCGCAGGAAGTCCATGTTCTTTTGGTGCTCTGGCTCGGACCACCTCGCGATCCAGGCGTCGCCCGCCGGCCCGACGGACAGCCAGCGGTGGGTCCAGTCAAGCCGGGTGGAATCCCCCTCGGCGGCGAGCGCGACCTTCAGCCGGAAGGCGCACGCGGCGGGGTCGAAGCAGGTGAACTCGATTCGCGTAGGCGGCTCATAGCGGCTGACGACCCAGGTCATCGGGTTTCCGCTGGGCAGGGTGGTGCGGAAGACGCAGTCCTCCTCGGCGACGCCGGAGGTGGAATGGAGCAGGTCACAGCGCCAGTTGACGAGCCATCGGTATTCCAGAATGGGGCAGAGCAGGGGAAAAACGCGTTCGGGCGCGGCCGGAACCGTGAAAGAAATGCTGCGGGTGAGGGTTTGCATGACCCGCGCAGGATGGACTGTGAAGCTGTAGTCGGGTCAAACGGTGTTTTT
>Ga0182021_10004897_pt1 | contig 15792 bp, 14 predicted proteins | sample 612E3MmetaG_FD_120493 | JGI IMG/M metagenome (GOLD analysis project Ga0182021, IMG submission 120493) | Permafrost microbial communities from Stordalen Mire, Sweden - 612E3M metaG (Illumina Assembly) | ecosystem: Environmental > Terrestrial > Soil > Wetlands > Permafrost | place: Sweden... | reverse complement strand
GGTAGCCTCAACGTGCAAAATACCGGAAACAACTTTTTTCTTCGGTGTTTTAGACGGAGCTTTTTTAATTTCTTCTCCTTCTGTCGGTTTTACTTCTTCGGTTGTAATTTTTGTTTTTCCCATGTGATTTGATTTTGCGAATCATATCGCGCAAGTCGACTAAGCGCGATACTATGTCTTACTTTCTTTTCTCTTACCTGAGGCCATTGTCTTTCGCACATTGCCGCGGACTGTTCTGGAATTCGTCTTGGTGCGTTGTCCGCGAACCGGCAACCTCTTCATGTGGCGGACACCTCGATAACTTTTTATATCTTTCAATCTTTTAATGTTTGCAGATATTTCTCTTTTTAAATTTCCCTCGATTAAAATTTTCTCCACAACTGCTCGGATACTGTTCTCTTCAGCCTCAGTCAAATCCTTGGCCTTTTTCCCGGGATCGATATTAACTTGTTTTAAAATTTTTCGGGCAGAAGAAACACCAACACCGTAGAGGCAGGTCAGCCCAATCTCCAGTCTCTTTTCGTTTGGTACGGTGATTCCAAGAATTCTCATAAATTATTGTTTTTGTTTATGTTTGGGATTAGAGCAAATTATCCTTAAATGCCTGGCTCGTCTGACCATTTTACAATTATCACAAATTTTTTTTACTGAAGATTTTATTTTCATAATTACAGAAGAAAAACAAGGAAAAAACCCTTATTTTTCAATACGCAAACTTATTAAAAATTACATTTACTATAATACACTATTATTAAAAATAACACAAGTAAACTACATTCTTTTGACTATTCTGCCCTTTCCGCCGTAAGGATCCAGCACAACTTCTACGGAATCTCCGATTAAAACTTTGATTCTGTGCATCCGCATCTTGCCGCCGAGATAAGCCAGAATTTCTTTTGGCTCTTCCCCTTTCATCCCTACATTAACCCGAAACAAAGTAGAAGGCAGAGCTTCAGTCACAACTCCCCGCGCCGTTACAATTTTTTCTTTTGAATCACTCATGTATGGATGCTAATTATAGTGGAATTAAGGGATGGAGTCAATTACACTGTCGGGGATTACCTTGTAAGTTATTTATTTAAAATAACACTTTGTCCAGTTATGCCGTTTCCTACTATTGAATTACAATTAACAGAAGTAGAATTACCTACCTCAGAGCCATAGCAACCCGAAAGTTCAGTGGCTACACTTGAATCAAAAGTAAACGGAACACTGTGTGTTGTTGTAATATCAGCATAAAGGTCAACAATTATTTTTTTATTAGCGGGTATATTTACTAAACCTTCAAAGTTGTCACTGTTTGATGGGTTTGGACTAGCCACAATTTGTCCAAATTTTATACCATTAATTTTGACTGTTAAATTTTTAAAAGCAGTAGACTCTCCAGGAAAAGATGCTTTTTGAGTAATTATGACAATATTTGTTAAATTAACCGCTTGAGCATTAGAAGAACTTATAGTGTATGAACCGATTTTTTGATTCACCGAGCCCAGCGAAACTGTTAGGTCGGAAAAAGCTGTATTCTTTGACATGATTAAAGAAAGTTGATTGGGTGTTTTAGAAGATGTAGCTTGAGATGTTGAAGGTTGATTTGGAACGGGAAGAGTTGCCGGGTTTGTTGATGTTTGACTATAAGGATTATTTACTATTTTTTTACTAAATATAAAATACCCAACTATGCCAACTAATACAATAATAATTACAATCAAAACCAGACTTGCAGAACCTTTTTGTTGATTTTTCATATACTCCAATTTTAATACATTATTATAAAGATATCAACCTTTCTGCCAATTCTGGACGAAGCTCACGAAGTGAACGTTGTATCCAGTAAGGACTACCTTTGCTGAAATTTATTTCGTATAATTCACAATCACTTTTATGTTTTTGGTTTTATCGGGGATGGATGTTTTCCAGATGGGGCTGATGGTAAGGGTCGCGGAATCGACATTAGGATATTGCGATAAAATTTTATTGAAATCACTTCTGGACTTGCCTAAGAGATCGCCAGTAAATTTGTTCACATCCAATTTCCAAACTATTTTTGCGGGACCGGATAAATTAAAATTAATATTTTGTAAATTATCAAAAGAAATGTTGTCTTTGTTCGTAAGAGTAAAAGCTAAATCTCGGATATTCGGCATATAAACATCACTGCCGTCATACTTGGTAATATTGTCCCCCGCTATCTTTTGCGTCAATTTTTGCTCGTTAAATAAAATACCGTACAGAGTGCCGTTTAAAGTCAGCGTGGTTATATTGCTATCCTTGTCATAAGTCGATGAAATATTCGGCTGGCCATTTACATCATTCGTGTTCAGAAAAACCGCATCTTTAAACAAAATGAATCCGCTCGGAATCTGATTGGTCGCTTGTGCCAAGAGCTTGGTCTGCAATGCCGTCGTTAAGCTGTTTATGGCGGATGCGCTGTCCGCGTCGGACATATCCGGAGCTTTACCCACAAAGCCGCCTGCTATGTCTCCCTTGGAACGAGCATAAATCTTCGCATACTTCGGAGTGCCCTTGAAACCGAAAAGTTTAAAGTCGAGCGGAGTGCTGTTGTAGTCTGCTCCTGCGACACTAGCGTAAATCTTTACTTCAATTGATCCTGGCGTTCCGTCCTTGGCCATCCCTGGCACAGTCGTTTTCGTTTGTGTTTTATAAATTTTTCCATTTGAGCCCTCTAACCTTGTGTCTATGTTGAGCGCTTGTGAGACTGAACTAAAGGCATTGTAGATAACAACAGTGCCAGTGGCTTTTGTCGCGACATCTTTTTCTCCCAATGTTTTCACGGTTGTGCTTTCAGTCCCTCCTATAACTACCAAATCAAAAGCCAAATCAGTGTTTGAATCCTTATTGGCAGACAAATTTTCGTTTAAAACTATGTCTTTCGTTTTTTGGTTCACAATAATCTCCGCTTTGGAAAATAAAAAAGATACCGCAAAAAAGCAAAAAATTACAGAAATAAACGCTACAACCCAAAGCATATATTTGCTTTTCCCTCCGGTTTCTGTTGGGACAATTTTTACAACCTCGGGAGTAGGCGCTTTTTCTTCTCTTTTTTTATTGATACGTTTCGCCCTCACCATATCTTCTAGGAATTGTTTGGCCATGATTTTATTAAAAGCGATTGATATAAATTGAATCTATAATAAGACTGGATTCGCGAATTACGGGTTCTTCAAAAGCCACAATTCCATGAAGCATAACTGTATTTAAAAACACGACTTCGAATTTCGACTCGGCTAAGGTGTATTGATTAAATTGTTCGGTTTTAATGGTTTCTGAAAAGAAATCAGCCATTTCTTTATCTATGGTCACATAAATATATGATGGAATGGAAATGTCGCTTGAAAGATCGGCCAAAGACTTTTGAAATGTAAGAAGCCACTCGGACCTCAGTTTATTTATGATTGGTGTAACTTCTTTATCAAATTTTCCCTCTGCGTGACCATCTTTTAAAAGAGAGATAAAAGAATTCGCTTCATCCAATGTGCAATTTAAACCGGCAACGACCCCGCGTGTCAAGAAATTACGGCCCAAGGGAAACGATATCGACTCACACAAGGCGTTTTTCTTTATCATGAACACATCCGTAATTTCCCCGCCAATATCAACCAAAAGAAAATCTTCTCCTTTGGTATTGATATCGCGCACTATGGTGAAAGATGCCATCGCAAAAGAAGAAAAATTTATTGATTTGAAGTGGAAATATTTCCCTATGGTATCTTCTATTTTTTTTAGAACCTGCTCGCCACCCGTGGAGATAAAAATAGTAATTTCCAATTCCTTGGCTTTTTGATTCAGGGGTTGCGATGTTTCATAGCCGTTCAATATCGTTTTGATGTTTTTGAGTTCAATCGTCCGGAATAAATTATCCATATTCATATATTTTGCCGATCGTTCTTCCTCAAAAATCTTTATCTCTTTTTGGACTAATTCTTCGGCCAACTTTGCGGTAAAAATAAAAGGAGTATTCTTTTTAAGGCTGATAGTCCGAGTCTGAGACATGTACCAAGGCGAGGAAAGAACACAAAAAATCCTGGAAGGCGCGCCGAGCTTGGCATGATAAACTTTATCGGCGACAATTTGGAGTGACTTGGTCATCAGTGACAAAAATCTGTTGCTTTCCACCACTTCTCCGACAGGTATCGGCTCCGTAACGGAAAAAATTATTTTGGGAACTCCGGATTTCTGAGTCACAAAAAGCGCTCCTCCCACCATAGAGGATCCGATATGGAAAACCAATGTTAATTCATCCTTTTCTTTGGATCTGGAAAAAATATTCATTTAACATATTATAACATAAACAAAGACTACAATAGTACCGCTTTTATGCGTCTAATCCCCTGCGCTACCGCTTCTTCTTTAATAATTTTGAATTTGCCCAATTCACCCGTATTTTTCACATGCGGGCCTCCACAGAATTCTTTGGAATAAGCGTCTTCAAGAGAATTTCCCACAAAATATATACTGACTTCGTCGCCGTATTTGTCGCCGAAAACATGCTCAGCACCGGTTTTCTCCGCATCTTCTCTTTTCATCACCACTTTCTGCATCGGAAGTTTCATTTGTATTTTTTCATTCACAATGTCTTCCACTTTCTTTCTTTCCTCGTCGGTAACTTTTCGCGGGAAAGCAAAATCGAAACGCAACCGCTCGGCGGTAATATTACTTCCCCGTTGAACTATCTTTTCTCCGAGCACGTCTTCCAGGGCTTGTCGCAAAAGATGCGTAGCGGTATGTAATTTCTTGGTTTCTTCTCCAGCATCCGCTAACCCGCCCTTAAACATACCAGCAGAGGAAGTTTGTGAAAGCTTTTGGTGCTCCGTCATTTTTTTATTGAAATCTTCCATATCAATGGTCTGACTTTTTTCGCGCGCAAGCTCTAATGTCAACTCTACTGGAAAACCATAAGTGGTAAAGAGAGTGAACGCATCAACTCCTTTTTCAAATTCCTTCAGACCGTGCTCCAAGGTTATTTCAAATTTTTCTCCTTCCTCTAATAAGTTTTTTAAAATAAAATCCTTATTACTCGACAATTCAGGATAAGTATTTTTATATATATCTATTATGATCTTCGCTATTTCCCCGGTAAAAGATTTAATTCCAAGCTGTTTGCCATATCTGACCGCTCTGCGAATCAAACGGCGTAAAACATAACCTTGGCCGGTATTTGAAGGCGCTATCCCCTTTTCATCTCCAAGAATAAATGTGCTAGCCTTTACGTGGTCGGCAATGATACGCATTGCTTTCTTTTCATCCTCATACTTTTTCCCTGACAATTCTTCAATCTTTTTTATTATTGGCCAAAAAAGTTCAGATTTATAGTTATCATCGAGGCCGTTTACCACTGCCAAAGTTCTTTCCAATCCCATTCCGGTATCAACATTTTTTTGAGATAAAGGTTCAAATTTTCCATCTTTGTTTTTATCATATTGCATGAAGACATCGTTCCAAATTTCAAGCCACAGTGGGCTATCGTCATTGAAAGTTTCGGGAATTTTTTTCGGGTCGCCAACCCAATAAAACATCTCTGTGTCGGGTCCGCATGGACCCGTAACGCCAGCTGGCCCCCACCAGTTATTTTTTTTCGGCAAGCGGGCAATTCTTTTCTCGTCTATACCTAAACTTTTCCAAATTTCAAAAGCCTCATCATCAAACGGCGAATCGGGGTCTCCCTCAAAAACAGAAACAGCAATTCTGTTTTTATCCAAACCAAGCCATTCCGGAGAGGTTAAAAATTCATAACTCCATTCAATAACTTCTTTTTTGAAATAATCTCCAAGCGACCAATTCCCGAGCATTTCAAAAAAAGTATGATGAGAATAATCACCAACCTCATCAATGTCTCCTGTTCTTATGCACTTCTGGATGTTCACTAAGCGTTTCCCTAAAGGATGTTTCTCTCCCATTAAATAAGGAACAAGCGGATGCATTCCAGCGGTTGTAAAAAGCACCGAAGGGTCATTCTCGGGCACGAGCGAAGCCGAAGGAATTATTTTATGTCCCCGACTCTCAAAAAATTTTAGAAATTTTGATCTTATTTCATCTGATTGCATCACAAGTTTTTTATTCGGAAATTTTTCTAAGAGGCCTCTCAAGTATGTTCACTAAAACTAATATCAAAAGCACCAAGATAGTAACAACAAAGGCTAAATCATAAAACCCCAAGCCTGCCGCCATACCTATGCCGGCCGTGACCCAAAGCCCGCCCGCCGTAGTCAGGCCTCGAAGCTGGGAACCATAAACCATTATTGAGCCGGCTCCCAAGAATCCGATGCCAACGATTATTTGCCCCGGAATCATCGTCGGACTTAAGCCCGGAAAATTTATATATTTCTGCACCATGGCTTCGGAAATGAGCACAAACACTGCCGAACCCAAAGCGACAAGAGCGTGGGTTTTCATGCCGGCATCCTTATGCACAAAAAGTCTTTCTGCTCCGACAATGAGCCCAAGGATTACCGCAACTACCAACCTTAAAACCATTTCACTGTTTTGTGTAAAAAATTGTTCCATATATATATTATACAACGACTCCGCCACCCAAGCAAACATTTTTGTCGTAAACCACACAAGATTGACCGGAAGCAACCAAAACTGGCTTTTCGAAAATCACTTTTGCGGAAGCCTTGCTTCCGCAAACCACCCGGCAATGTAAAAACTCTCCATGATATCTTATTTGACAAGTATAGCTTTTATCTTTTAGCGGACAGCTTTTGGAAATCCAATTTGTGTTTTTTAATTCAACTCCCCTTAACCCTCCCTTATCAAGGGGGAGAACTCGATTCTGTGATACTATCAATATATTTTTCTTTATATCTTTGCCGATTACATAATATGCTCCATCGGTCGAGCTTTTTTTTGTAATAGTAAAACCGTGGCGTTCACCTAGGGTGTGAAAGACAACTCCGTCGTGATAACCTATTTCTTCCCCTTTGGTATTCACAACTTTTCCCTTCTTTTCTTTAATATAATGTTTTAAAAATTCTTTCAAATCCACTGCGCCTAAAAAACAAATACCTTGACTATCTCTTTTTTCTGCCACCGGCAATTTAAATTTTTTCGCCAATCTTCGAACTTCCGTCTTTTTCAAATGACCGATCGGAAAGATTATATTTGAAAGTTGCTTTTGGTTTAAGGTCCACAAAAAATAACTTTGGTCTTTGGTGGGGTCAATGCCTTTCCCGAGAAGTGCTGCCTTTGCAGAATTTTGAACGGGGAAGGTTCCGGCCGAAGGCTGGAGTAATCCGGAAAAATTTTGCAAAGGCAGCACTTTTGCATAATGTCCTGTCGCCACAAAATCTGCCCCCACAGCAAGAGCTCTTTTTAAAAATGCACCAAATTTCACTTCTTTATTGCACATTACGTCCGGGTTTGGAGTTCTGCCCATTTTGTATTCGCGTATCATATAAACGCCAACTTCTTTCTTATACACATCCGCCAAATCAAAAGTGAGAAATGGAATATCTAAATGCGCCGCCACACGCATAGCGTCCAGGCGCTCTTCTTCTTCGTTGCAGACCAAGAAATCCGGATGCCAAGTTTTGATAAAAACTCCGACAACTTCATAGCCTTGTTTTTTGAGCAGTGCTGCGGAAACAGCAGAATCAACACCGCCGGAAAGACCCACAAATACAGTTTTTTTGTTCATATTTTTACCTTACAATTCCATCAGCTTTTTGTAAAGCTCGTAGGTTGCGCGCGCATCGGACAGGGCCGTATGCGCGCGCTCGTTTTTTATGCCAAAAAGTACACATAATCCACGCAAAGAAAAATGTTCAAGCTTCGGGTCGTTGTGCATTTTCGCCCAAGCGATAGACACAGTATCCAACCTGTGGTAATGCATTGTGTTTGTTAAATTTGTCTTATTAAAAGCGTATTCCAAGAATCCGGCATCAAAAGCCACATTGTGGCCCACCATAATACAGTCTTTTACTTTCTTGGAAAAAATCTTCATGGCTTTCAGCAACGGATAAGCCGATTTCCACTCATTAGCATCGTAATGATTCACCTTCAGTGCCGCTGGGTCGGCATTTTCTATATGTTCCGGTTTTATTTTCAATTCAAATTCTTCAATTATTTCGAGGGACTCCGTAGTAAGCACACAGCCAATTTCAATAATCTCATTTAATAACAAGTTTAATCCGGTAGTCTCTATGTCAATAAAAGCAAAATTGTGTTTTCTCATAAGTACTTCCTAATGTTAGCTTGATGCTCGGCAAAAGTTTTCGCATAGTGGATATTCCCATTTTTATCATGCAGATAATAAAGATATGGTGAATTTTGCGGACTGATGGCCGACTCTATTGAGAGAAGCCCCGGATTGCCAATCGGACTTTTTGGCAATCCTCTTGTTTTATAAGTCTCGGGCGCAGCATCCACTTGGAGCGGCATACCTATGGCAATTCTCTTCCATAAAATCCCGGCGATGACTTCCCTGTCGGTATCTCCTTTGGCTTCTCTTTCAATAACCGAAGCCATAATTATAATATCTTTCTCACTCTTGCCCGAAGAAATTATTTTTGGAAGCAGAGGATTTATTTTTTTCTTAAAATTATCATTCATAGAGTTTCTAACGTCCATATCGTTTGCGCTAGTTAAGAAAAAGTAAGTATCGGGGAAAAGATACCCTTCCAAGTCTTTCGTTTGAAGTAGAAATCTGACTTTATTGAAATTTTTCAGCTTTGACACGGCTAAATCCGCAATTTGGTTTACATTGAAACCCTCCGGAATTGTCATTGAAACCGGCGGCATATGGTGCTCGCCGTTTGCGACACGAAAAGCGACTTGCCAAACCGGCAACTGGTTTTCAAACAAATAATCGGCTGAGATAAGGTGCTTTTCTCCGCCGAAAAGTATCATAAAAAATTCAAAGGCCACCCTGGAACGGATGACATTATCCTTTTTTAAAACATCCGAGACACTATGCAGACTTGTTCCCGGCTCTATTGAAACTACGGTTTTGGGAACAAAACTCGAAGGCGCGCTTAAAAACAAGAAATAGAAAAAAACCAAAAAAACAATGACGCCCAAAGCATAAAAAATATTTTTGTTTTGCATAGGCTATACAGGTAAATTTGTAGGCGGAGAAGCTTCTTTGGACTCGATACGCTCCAAGGTAGGCACACGCATAATCTGACCCGGAAAGTGCCACAGGGTCGCTATTTCTTCAACATTCAAGACAAAATTTACCGGATGAAAATAAGCCCTTACAAAACCGGAAAGAGGCCAAGGAATTTTATGTACATTAAAAAGTTCGTGGCGTAACGGAAGATGGAAAAAGGCGCGCTCGCGATATTCATTCAGCATTCTGTTGGCTAAAAACATAACCGTTTCCGCAGAGGCCGGGAAAACACCACTGTAAGCATCCCCCTGGGTTGAATTGTGACGATCCAAACCATTACAGTCAGGAGATTCGTATTGACGAAAGATAAGACGAATATCTTTTCGGCGATTGACTGTATAAACTTCCTTCTTAGCCACATAGAAAATACGAATGCCGGTATCAAAACCAAGTTTGGAAACTTTTGCAATCATTGCTTTTGAAATCCTATCCAGATAGGGCGGAACACGAACTTCGATTCGAGCTGATTTAACAAGTCCCTGTCCAGGTTCTTCTCTTTGGGAAGTAAAAGGATATAATAATTTATACCATTCATCTCTCGCTTCTGCTGCCCAGTCATGTTTACCAAACCAAGTTCCCTTTGTGTGATATGTTTTCTTGGAAGGCGTAATAACAATTTGCATCCAGGCTTGCTCTCCTTTTTGGAGTGACCCAAAAAATTCCACCAATGGAGAAATAGGATCAACTTTGAATTCTTCCTTTGGATTTTTATCTAATTCATAATCAACATAAGTTTTCAATGGATAGGCTTCGGGTTTTAATAATTTAAATTCACAGCCCCAAGCATTCCAGGCGCTCTTGGGAGAAATCTCATCCACCCCCAAAGTATAATCTTCCACGGCTTTGACTTGCGCCTGAGGATATTGCGCATACATTTGCGTTTCAATCAAACTACGAATACGCGTCGGCGTGCGAATATAAAAATGCACTTGCCCATCGAGAGATACTATCTCCAATGAAAACCAAAACCAAACGGCACCTTGCCAATACTCCTCTTTGCCTCCTTTGTAACTGAAATGATAAAGAGCGTTTGTAATAAAAAGCTCCATCGCTTTCGGACTGCGCAAGACTTCGCGCGGAGGAACTATTTCCAGCAAGACAAAATCTATGCCGGAAATAAAATCTTGCTGAATATAATGAAGCCACATCGCCCAGGCAATACGTCCCAAAATAATTACTCCGATTATAGGCAAAATTGCACGAATTAAACCATATTGCAGATTGAACGCAAAAATAAACCAGAGTATAAGCGCCGCCAAAATCCAAGCCCAATATTCTTTTAGTCCATCTTCAATATTATCTAAAAAACCTTTAGATTTTTCTTTATCAGCCATGCCTATATTTTAATACAAAAAAGAGAAAAAACAAAGGAACCTCATCCCCCGCCTTCCCCTGGAAAGGGGAAGGAGCTCCCTCTCCTTCCAGGAGAGGGTTGGGGTGAGGTTAAGCTAGAATGTAAAGCCCAGCTTTGTTCTTTTTGAAATATTTAGGATTGGCTAGATTCACTAAAATAGTATTCTTTTTGAAATATCTTTCTTTCATAACCTTGGACACAACGTCGTCTTTGGCCATTGGCCCTTCTCTTTTCAAAATATCTTCGATGACTTCACGGGCAATACCTGTCTTGTAACCCCATTCCGCCAAAGCATACATTCCCCTGCCCACCAGGACAAAACGCGGATCTTTGATAAGTTCGTTGTGGCAAGTGGCATAGTGTGTCTTTTTACCGAAAGTTTTGGAAATGGAATCCGCGACTTCTTTGAAGTGCATCGGGGAACCGTGGCGTCGCATTACCAGGAAAGCGTAATCTTTGACTCCGCGAGTGCGAATGTTTGGAGACGAAGCTTTGCCCCATTCGCCGAGTCCGTTTTTAGCAATGGTCTTTGACATCGAGAGCCATCTTTTGGCCATCTCGTCATCTCTGTATTCCACGGCCACATCTTTCATTTGATCAAAAAACTTTTTAATAATTTCTGTTTCCGGAATGAGGTCTTCGTCTTTCAGAGACGCGTAAAGCTTTCGCAGAGCGTCGTGAACTTTGTCTGTCATGACATCGTCCATGCTGTAACGTGTATGAAAATGTTCGTCTTCGCGATGCTTCTTGAAAACGTCACTCAATACCAAGAAAAAATGAATATGATTTTGAGTGCTTTTATCTTTTGATATATATGGCAAGAATTCATGCTCGGCGACAATTGAACCCAATTTATGCATCAATTGTTTCAGTTCTCCGAAAACAGCTTGTTCGCTTTTATAAGCTTCAGATTTCTTGATGAGATTAATGGCCGCATCTTCAACCTGACGAACACGCTCTCTGGTAATGTTATATTTCTTGCCGATTTCTTCAAGAGTTTTCCTCTCTCCCGATACGTTTAAGCCGAAGCGATTCATAATAACATCGAGCGCGCGAGGAGAAAGATTTGAAGTTATTTTTTTAGTTATTTTTTTTGGTTTGAAAGTTATTGTTGGCATAAAATTTTATATTATCTCTTGGCTTTGGCTCGTTCGATATCTGTTAAATATTTTTTGCGAAGTCTGACGGATTTCGGAGTGACTTCCAGATACTCGTCGTGATTCATAACCTCCAATCCCCGTTCGATGCTTAATGTAAAAATGGGATTTAAAGTTATGGCTTCGTCTGTCCCAGACGCACGCATGTTGGTAAGTTGTTTTCCTTTTGTGGGATTCACGGACATATCGTCCCCTTTCAAAACATTTCCGACAACCATACCTTCATACACCTCTGTACCGTGACCTACATACAATATACCACGTTCCTGTAAATTTGCAAGGGAAAAGGCAACTGCTTTTCCATTTACCATGGAAGTCATGGAACCGTACTCGCGTTTTTTGATTTCTCCCGCGTATTCTCCGAAACCTGTGACCCGGGAGGACATTATGCCTTCCCCTTTGGTATCTATAATGAATTCACCGCGATAACCTAGAAGCCCTCGCGTTGGTATGTCGAAAACAATCCTAGCAATACCTTCCTTTTCCACCATATCTTTCATAATACCACGTCGCTTACCTATTTTTTCAATAACCGTTCCCGAGAACTCCATCGGGACATCTATTACCAGCTCTTCATAAGGCTCTGTTTTAACTCCGTCACGTTCCTTGATGATAACTTCCGGTTGAGAGACTTGCATTTCGAAACCTTCTCGGCGCATATTTTCGAGCAAGATGGCAATATGTAATTCTCCCCGTCCGTATACTTTAAACCCCGACGCCAAAAGATTTTGGGTCGGGGCTCCGACCGCAAGCGTCGGAGAAAATTCCACCCGAAGCCCGACATTGATTTCCAATTCCTTTTCCAGTCTTTCTTTGATCTGCCTGGAAGTGACAAACTTCCCTTCGAGACCGGCAAATGGAGAATCATTGACCAAAAAATTCAGAGAGAGCGTCGGCTCATCAATAGCGATATGAGGCAATGGCTCAACGGACTCATCTTCACACAATGTCTCTCCGATATATATGTCTGGAATCCCGGCCAAGAGGACGATGTCGCCAGAACTGGCCTCTTCTATTTCTTTCCTGGCGATACCTTCAAAAGAAAATAATTTTGTGATTTTTCCTTTTCTCGTTCCATCTTGACCTTCAATATTTCCTTTCACAAAAATTTGGCTGCCGGATTTTATCTTTCCGGAATATATTCGCGCCACGGCCATTCTACCCAAAAAGTTATCGTAACCTAAGTTGAAAACTTGCGCCGACATCTTAAGGTCGGCGGACCCGCCCGAGGCGGGTAAAACTTTTTCTAAAATTACATCTAAAAGCGGAGACAAATCGAGAGAAGAATCGCCTAAATGTCTAAATGCTTTGCCTTCGCGGCCAATGGCGTAAACTGTTTCGAAATTCGCCTGTTCTTCGTTGGCACCCAGCTCAAAAAACAAGTTCAGAATTTCTTCGTGTACTCGGTGCGGATCGGAAGCTGGTTTGTCTATTTTGTTTATGACCACAATTGGTTTTAAGCCCAATTCCAAAGACTTCTTTAAGACAAATCTAGTTTGGGGCATCGGTCCTTCTACGGCGTCTACCAACAAAAGCACGGAATCAATCGCGCGCAAAACGCGTTCCACTTCGGACCCGAAATCCGCGTGGCCGGGAGTATCCACAATGTTTATCTTTGTGCCTTTGTAAACAATAGAAGTATTTTTGGAGTAAATGGTAATGCCGCGCTCTTTTTCAAGATCGTTTGAATCCATTGACACTCCTTCATCCTGCAACCCACCATTTTGCTTCATCAACCCATCAGTAAGAGTAGTCTTGCCGTGGTCCACGTGAGCTATTATTGCTATGTTTCTGATTTCCATAAAAAAACGCCCACAAGATGCATGAGCTTGTTTCTATAATAACATACTTTTTCAAAAACAACAAGTTTTTTAGACTAAAGAAGATTAATATTGAAAAAATGGAGGATAAGTGGAACCTGAAGAACCAAATAAAGCAGGCCAAATTGAAATATTCCGAATAAAAAGAGCTGAATTTTTTCCTTTTTTGTAAGAATCCCGCAATACACCTTGGAGGCAAGAATTAAAAACAAAAAACCAAACAATATAAAAGATAATAAAATTATTATATTAGAAGTTTTTATATTTAATATATACACTAAGGCTATCCCTATCGCTTCCACGATTGCGGCATAAAATACAAGCGGCATGACTCTATTTAAAAATGGTTTCTCGCCTGTCCTTGGGATTTTACCCGTCGGACGCAAGGCCCAATAGGAAATAAGCAGAGTGGAAAATCCAACCGTGAAATAATTAATAAAAGTGATGTTGAGCGGAGTAAGTGGATATGAATACCCGAAGAAACTTATGATAACAAAAAAGAGCAGTCCAACCAAGCTCATATTTATATATATCCCGGAACTTATTTCTATACTTCGGATAAAATGGTCCGCCAGCTCTACGGCTCCCGGCAAGCTGGTAAAACTATTAGTCATTAAAATAACGTCGGAAAGCTGACGTGTAACCGGCGCGCCGTCGAACATGGCAATGCCAAGGTCAGACTTTTTCATCGCCAGTGCGTCATTGACTCCGTCGCCAACCATCGCCGTAAAACCATTTTTCCTGAATGCTTCCACCAACTTCACTTTATGCTCCGGCAAAACCGGCGCAAAAATCGTGTAATCGTGCGCTTTGGTATTAAAATCATTATCGCTCCATCCTTTCATTTCTTCCCCTGTCACCACGCTCTCGGCGCCAATAATACCGACACTTCTTGCCACCGCTTGCACAGTTTGAGAATTGTCTCCAGAGAGAACACGTATTTTTATACCTCTATCTTGGAAAAATTTTATTGTGTCTTCTATTCCCTCTCGCAAAGTATTTTTAAACACGAACATTGCAATAACAGAAAGTTGCACTTCTTTTAAATCTTTTGGTAAGCCTGCTCCACTACTACGGGCTACACATAAGACTCTTTTACCTAATTTGGCGTTTTCTCCGGATATATTTTCCAGCCATTTTTTTTCCACCTCATTTGCCACTCTCGGAGAAAAAATATCCGGGGCGCCGACAAAGACTGATTGCAAAGTGTTGTTTTCTTTCACTTCCACCGCGCCATATCGCCGCCAAGAAGAAAAAGAAAGCCCTCCTGTAACTTCTAGTATTTTGTCGTCATTTTTTTTATTATTTTCCAAATACTTTTTTACCGCCAGAATAGTCTCCGATGTGTCGCTCAAACCGGAAATACATGCCTGGGTGAGGGCACGTGCCTCATCAACATTAAAACCTTCCATAATGTGCATATCTTCCACCACTAAAATATTATCTGTTAGTGTACCAGTCTTATCTATGCAAAGATTTTTTATTCTGCCAAGTTTCTCGGTCGCGTTTATTTCTTGAAAAAGAACGTTACGCCTGGAATAAGAAGCAGCGCCGATGGCAAAGAGTAAGGTTATGGCCACCACGAGCCCTTGGGGCACAATGGTGCTCGCGAGCGCGCCCGAATTCGTTACGATTTCTAGCCGCGGCAAATGCAAAATAACACCTCGCCCAATAACAAACAAAAGAACCACGATGAGAATATAACTGGAATACTTTATAACCGTATTGGTGGCAGTCTGAATAGAACTCGGACTCGCCGCGTATTTTTTCGCTTCTCCGGCAATTTTAGAGAGTCTGCTTTCACTAAAAAGCCCTTCCGCTTCCATCACGCCATTACCTGAAGTAATAATCGCTCCGGCGATAATTTTGTCTCCTTCTTTTTTCCCAAATGAATTAGACTCGCCAGTAACCAACGCCTCGGATATTTCCAGATTGTTTACAGAAATCAATTTTCCTTCGCAAGGTGTCTGGTCTCCTAACTTCAACTTAATCAAATCCCCTTTGATTATTTTTTCCGCCAAGATAGACGTCTCTGTTTTGTCTTTATTAATGCGTAAAACTTTTAAAGCAGTCAGCATCTGCAACTTTTCCAAAAGCACTCGCGCATGGATGTCTTGCGCCGTAGCAATCAAAGTATTCAATAAAAAAACGATACCAAGAAATAAAGCCGCCTCTGTACTACCAAAAGCGAAAAGCAGAACAACCACAACAAAAATAATGCCGTTGACTAAAACAAAGAAATTGCGAAAAACAATGGGTCCCACAGCCGGCAACACCCGTCGGTATATTTCAAATTTAGGCATACCTTAGTATAACAAAATAAAGTGTGCG